>RCMY010003475.1_pt1 | contig 13927 bp, 17 predicted proteins | sample 2041341 | NCBI WGS metagenome assembly RCMY01 (sample SAMN09708234, study PRJNA481090) | Marine sediment metagenome, whole genome shotgun sequencing project.
GTAAGATATTTCACGAGCAGCTCGACAAACTCTCCAGCGCCTCTTACACGATCAAAGGCAAGTGGGATGACCCGACGATCACACTGGCGAAAATTTTCGACGACAATATGCAAGATAAAAAGGGCAAGGCATCGACCAAGCAAAAACCAGTAGAGCAGCGCCCGCTATGATTCGCGCCGCCGTAATACAAATGGTCAGCAGCGATGACGTTGCGGCTAACCTGCAGGTAGCCTCTGAACTGATACGCCAGGCCGCAGCAGAGGGAGCGAGCCTGCTGGTATTGCCAGAGAATTTTGCGTTGTTTTCCAGCAGTAAGCTACTCGACGCCGGCCGCAGAGAAGCGACCAACGCGGGTCCCATTCGTTCTTTCCTTGCCTCGGCCGCGCGCGAGCACGGCGTTTGGCTGGTAGGCGGAAGCATTCCACTGCCAGCCGACGCGCAAAAGGTGTATGCCGCCTGCCTGGTGCTAGACCCAAGTGGAACAGAGCGAGCCTGCTACCACAAAATTCACTTGTTCGATGCGCAAGTGGGCGATGCTCAAGGGCGCTACATGGAGTCTGATACATTAGCCGCAGGAGATGAGGTGGTCAGCATTGCTACGCCCTTCGGTAAACTGGGCTTGAGCCTTTGCTACGACCTGCGCTTTCCCGAACTTTATCGGGCTATGTTTCAGCAAGGCATTGATCTAATCAGCGTGCCCTCTGCTTTTACCGAGCGCACTGGCCAAGCCCACTGGCAACCCTTACTGCAGGCGCGTGCAATCGAGAACTGTTGTTATGTACTTGCTCCTAACCAGGGGGGCCAACACACACCAAAGCGCGCTACCTGGGGGCATTCAATGATTGTTGACCCGTGGGGCAAGGTGTTAGCGCAATGCCAACAGGGAGAGGGTTTTGCGATCGCTGATATAGACTTGGCGTTATTACGTGATCTTCGTCAGCGCATGCCGCTACACTCGCACCAAAAAATAAGAGTGCCGGAACAAGTTGGGTAGGGTGCGCTGTGCGCACGGAAAAATTGGCCGAATCAGGTGCGCACAGCGCACCCTACGCGTTAGTGACCAACTCGCGCAAATAACGGAATAACTTACGTGCACTAGCCGGCGGCTTGTCAGCGGTTAATTCGTGTTGCGCATTGCGCACAAGCTGGCGCAGGTGTTGTCGGTCGGCGTGCGGATACGCCTGCAGGGCATTCTCCAGCGCGCCGTCGGCGTCGGCAACTAGCTGGTCGCGCAATGCTTCCAGCGCATGAAATTCACGTGCCTCAGCGCGATTGCCGTCGGCCATGCGCTGCAATGCGGCTTCGATGCTGCTGCAGTCCATGCCACGCATCACTTTGCCAATGTATTGCAGCTGGCGGCGACGGCCTTCGCGCTGCTGTATAGAGCGCGCCTGCAGAATTTCAGCTTTCAGATCGTCCTCAAGCGGAACGCGTTGCAAATCACGATCGCTGAGCTGGACCAGCGTCTCTCCCATTTCCTGCAGCGCGGTCATTTCGCGCTTTAGTTGCGATTTGCTTTTTTTGCCGTCTTCTTCAAATTCTTCAGTTGTCATCTGTATATTTCATTATGCGTAAAAAAGCGTCGCTAAGCCCAAAAATGCTACGAAGCCAACCACGTCGGTGATGGTGGTTAACGCCACACTGCCGGCTAACGCCGGATCAATTTTAAAGGATTTCATAATCAAAGGGAGTAACACGCCTGCTAGCGCAGCGGTGAGCAGATTGATAAATATGGCAAGCGCAATAATAATACCTATGCGGATGTCGTGAAACCACAGTACGGCGACGCAGGCGACCAGTGTCGACCATAGCACACCATTTAGCGCGGCTACGGCAAGCTCGCGGCTGCACAGCCAGTAAGTGTTGTTTTTGCCGATGTGGCCCAAGGCCATACCCCTGATAACAATGGTTAGCGTCTGGCTGCCGGCGACGCCCCCCATGCTGGCCACAATGGGCATTAATATAGCGAGCGCAACTACCTGGTCTAGTGTGGCCTCAAACATTTTGATAGCGGCAGATGCAACGAATGCGGTTATCAGGTTTATGCCGAGCCAAACCGCACGGCGCGGCGCACTTTTGCGTACCGATGCGAAGGTGTCTTCATCCTCGTCAAGCCCTGCCATGCTCATGAGTGAGCGATCGGCGTCTTCGATGATAACGTCTACCACGTCATCGATAGTGATACGCCCGAGCAGCTTGCCGGCATCGTCTACTACGGGAGTCGAAACCCAGTCGTGGCGTTCAAATAATGACGCGACCTCGGCGTCTGGCATGGTAACCGGAATGGCATCAACATCGGTCAGCATGATTTCGCGCACGGTAGTTGTCGGGTCGCTGACCAATATTTTTCGTAGTTGCAGTAGTCCCAGGAAGGTATCCTGACGGTTTACAACGATCAGGTTGTCGGTCATACGCGGGATTTCGTCGTGGCGTCTGAGATAGCGCAGCACAACATCCAGAGTATGGCTGGGGCGCACGGTGATGGTGTCGGTATTCATCAAACCCCCCGCCGTGTCTTCCGGGTAAGTAAGAATTGTTTCCAGTCGCTGCCGGTCCTGCACGTCCATCGAGCGCAGCACTTCGGCTATTATCTGGTCCGGTAGCTGCTGCAGCAGGTCGGCAATATCGTCGGTTTCAAGGCCTTCGGTGAGGGCAACAATTTCATCGGCGTCCATAGCGCGGAGAAATTGGTTGCTGATATCGTCGTTCAGCGCCTGCAGTACTTCGCCTTCGTTTTCGACATCGATGAGGCGCCACAGGAGCTGGCGGTTCTTCGGCGTTGACGACTCAATTAGGCGCGCTACGTCAACGTGCCGCAGCGTGTTGAGCATGCCGCGCACCTGCGTAAAGGTGCCGCTGGCAAGTGCCGCATTGAGTTCTTCCAGATGGGCCTTGGCTTTTTCGATATCGGCAGTGTTTGGCATTATTATTTGCCTTTTTACTCGCCTTCGTCGAAGCAGTTGGTTATCAAGGTATTGAGCGCGTGCAGGGCTTCAGTTTCGTCTGTCCCGTCGAAATGTAGCTCCAGCATCGTGCCTTTTGCCGCAGCCAGCATCATTACGCTCATAATGCTCTTCCCGTCCACGGTCTTGCCATCTTTGACAACGTGTATATCGCAGCCGAACGCGCCGGTGGTTGCCACAAATTTGGCCGCGGCTCTGGCGTGTAGACCGAGTTTATTAACGATTTCGATGTGGGCTATAAGCATTATTTTGAGCTATGAGCTGACAGGCAACTGTAGTTCGCGATGCCGTACCTGCACGTTGCTGTACTTGTCGGCAAAGTGGTTTTTCAGGCGCTGGCTCATGTAAACCGAGCGGTGTTGGCCTCCAGTGCAGCCGATGCCGATGGTCATATAGGCGCGATTGTTGTGTTCGAATGCAGGAAACCACTTCTCCAGGTAAGCGCTCAAGTCGTAAAACATTTCGTTGACATCGTCTTGTTCATCCAAAAACGCGATCACTTCATCGTCCAGTCCATTCTGCGCACGCAGATCCTTGCGCCAGTACGGGTTTGGCAGACAACGCACGTCGTAGACAATGTCAACGTTGTTGGGCAAGCCGCGCTTAAAACCAAATGATTGAAATAAAATGGCGAGTGAGTCGGAATTGTCGCCTACCACACGCGACTTTATGATGTCGCGTAACTCGTAGATATTCATTTGGCTGGTATCGATGACCAGTGTGGACGCATCGGCAATCGGTGCCAGCAATTCGCGTTCAGCTTCTATGGCTTCCTTGAGCGCTACAAAACGGTTGCTCAACGGGTGCTTGCGGCGGGTTTCGCTAAAGCGCTTGATGAGTTCATCGCTGTTGGCGTCGAGATAAATAATGTTGGTTTTGATTTCTTCCGGTAGGCCGTGCAGCATGCCGGCAAATTTGGAAAGGTCAGCGGATATATTACGCGCGTCGATACACACAGCAACGGCGTGATATTCGGCTGCATCGCTCATCAAGGTCTGTCGTACAAGTTCGGGTAGCAGGCCGGCCGGCAAGTTGTCGATGCAATAGTAGCCGGCGTCTTCCAGCACGTGCAGCGCAGTACTTTTTCCTGACCCGGAGCGGCCACTGATAATTGCCAGTTGGCCGGGTTCGACTGATGGTTCTGGCATCGCTAAACCCTCATGTCTGGAGTTTGATGAATATCGCTGAACAGCACAATAGTTTGCATGAAGCGCTTAAGTTACTGATTCTTGCACGCTGGATCAAGCAATAAAAAATACGCTTGATTTAATCGTCTTGGCTGATGGCGGCGCGGTAAAGCGCATCGACATCTTGCGCAGCGCGCAATCCAGCGCAGTATTCGGGGTCGCTGAACAGTCTGGCCAGCTCGGCTAATATTTGTAAGTGCTCTTCACTGGCGGCTTCGGGTACCAACAACACGAACAAGAGGTCTACCGGGAGGTTGTCGATGGCGTCAAAATCCACGCCTTCGTCGGCCAAAGTAATGAGTGTTCCATAGCAGCTTTCACAAGCGTTTAAACGGCAATGCGGAATAGCAATACCCGCGCCCAGCGCCGTGCTGCCAAGTTTTTCGCGGGTCAGCAAAGCATCGAAAATATGTTGCGTGTTGAACTGGGTTTGGTCAGCGCAAATCACGTTAGCGATGTTTTCAAGTACGCGTTTTTTTGACACGCCCGGCGCGCCGCAGAGGGTGCGCCGGGGTGAGAGTAAAGATTCAATCGAGACCATGGTTAACGCTGTACTTGTTATTGAGGAGGTTCGTCATCGATGACTGGCATGACGTTGCCATTACCGACTTTATGACTTTTGAGTTTTTCTTTGTGTTTGATGATCTGGCGGTCCAGCTTGTCAGCGAGCGTGTCGATGGCGGCGTACATGTCAGCAGATTCAGACGCTGCAAAAAAATCAGCCCCCGACACATGCACGATGGCTTCGGCCTTCTGGCGTATTTTCTCAACGCTCAATGTCACCTGGGTTTTGGTGATATTGTCGAAATGCCGCTCCAGTCGTTCCAGCTTGTTGTTGACGTAGTCCCGTAGCGCTGGAGTGACATCAACGTGGTGCCCGCTTATTTGTGTGCGCATAAAACAGCCCTCTTTGGTTAAGTAAACAGGCGCAGTGCCTGTGTTGTGCCATCTACTGTGAGTAATGTACTCATACCAGACGTTTTCTTTCGTTAGAAGGTGGAATCTGCAGCGACTCGCGGTATTTTGCAATTGTGCGACGCGCTACTTCAATGCCCTGTTCGGCAAGCAGATTGGTAATTTTATTATCACTCAGCGGTTTACGCGGATTTTCGGACGCGACCAGTTTTTTGATCAGCGCACGAATCGCGGTAGAGGAACACTCGCCGCCCGAGCTTGTGCTCACGTGACTGGAGAAAAAATACTTCAACTCAAAGATGCCGCGTGGCGTGTGCATGTATTTACGGGTGGTAACGCGCGAAATGGTTGATTCATGCATCTCGACGTCGGTGGCGATATCGGCCAGCACCATGGGTTTCATCGCTTCTTCGCCGTACTCAAAGAAATTTAGCTGACGCTCAACAATGCAGGTCGCTACTTTCATCAGCGTTTCATTGCGGCTTTGCAGGCTTTTTAAAAACCAGCGCGCTTCCTGCAGATTGTCTTTCAAGTAATTGTTGTCAGCGCTGTTGTCGGCACGTTTCACCATGGAGGCGTAGTCGCTATTGATGCGCAGTTTTGGCGCTACATCCGGATTGAGGTCGACTAGCCAACGGTTGTTCACCTTTCTGACAAACACGTCAGGCACTACGTATTCGGTGTTGTTGTTCGCCACGCTGTCGCCAGGGCGCGGATTGAGGGTTTGAATCAGATCGATCGTGTGCTTGAGCTGTTCTTCCTTCAAGCGCGTGCGGCGCATCAGCTGGGCATAGTCGCGATTGCCTAGCAGGTGCATGTAGTGACCTACAACACCAAGCGCCTCGCCTAACCAGGGCGTGTCTTGCGGCAGCTGTAATAACTGCACTGTGAGGCACTCCTGCAGGTTGTGGGTGGCAACGCCGGCAGGGTCAAATTGCTGCACGCGATGCAGTACAGCCTGTACTTCGTCTAGCTCAATCTCAAGCTCAGTAACAAAACTGCTGTGCAGATCTTCAATGTTGGTATCGAGCATGCCGTTATCGTCGACCGCGTCGATGATAGCCATGGCAATAATACGGTCAGTGTCCGACATGGAGGTCAGATTCAGCTGCCACATCAAGTGGTCATGCAGGGTTTCCTCGCGGCTATTGCGCGAATCAAAATCGAAATCGTTGTCAGCGCTGCCGGCGCTGCTGGGTACGGTGGTGGGGTAGGTGTCTTCCCAATTGCTTTCCACAGCGACGTCGTCGGGTATTTCGTTCGACCAGTCGTCGGCGTTATCGGCGGCAGCGGCCGCGTCGTCTATCGTGCCGGTGGTGGCTGCTACATCTTCGCTTGTGGCGGTTGTGTCTGCTGGTTCGGCGTCGCTGTTGTTGGCGGCGCTGACGTCGTCATCTTCGGTAGTTTCAAGCATAGGATTAGAGTCCAATGCCTGTTGAATTTCGGTTTGTAAATCTAGAGTGGATAACTGCAATAGGCGGATTGCCTGCTGCAGCTGCGGCGTCATCGTCAGCGATTGGCCGAGCTTAAGCTGTAACGATTGCTTCATAGCAGGTAATACTTAGTCCTCATGACGCTTTTAATCAGTTTAGCCGCGAGTGGGCTTGCAGGCAATGCCGCCACCCCTAAAGTTGTCATAGCTGAAATTGCTGACCCAGATACACTTCCTTGACCTTGGGATGGCTCAATATTGCCGTTGAGTCGCCTTCTGCAATGATAAAGCCGTCGCTGACGATATAAGCGTTTTCGCAGATATCCAGCGTGTCGCGTACATTGTGATCGGTAATCAGCACGCCGATGCCTTTTTCCTTTAGCTGGATAATGATTTGCTTGATATCACTGACCGATATCGGGTCGACGCCGGCAAAAGGCTCGTCGAGCAGTATAAATGCCGGTTCCGTTGCCAGCGCGCGGGCAATCTCAACGCGCCGCCGTTCGCCACCTGAAAGGGCCATGCCCAGACTTTTGCGAATGTGAGTTATGTGAAATTCTTCCAGCAGTTGTTCGAGCTTCTCGGCCCGCTCGCTGCGGCTGATATCGTTACGAGTCTGCAGAATGGCGCGGATATTGTTTTCCACGCTGAGCTTGCGAAACACCGAGGCTTCCTGCGGCAAATACCCCAAACCCCGCTGTGAACGCCTGTGCATGGGCAGGTGGGTGAGGTCGGTATCATCAATTTTGATCTGGCCTTTGTCGGCGCGAATAATGCCCACTACCATATAAAAACAGGTGGTTTTGCCGGCACCATTGGGGCCTAACAGGCCGACAATATCGCCACTGCTAACCTGCAGCGACACATCTTTTACAACCTGCCGGCCTTTATACGCTTTTGCCAGATTTAGCGCCTGTAACAGTGCCATTATTGCTGCTTATCTTGAGTTGCGTTAGCGGTCTTTTTCTTCGGCGGTATGACCATTTGTACTCGGCCATTGGCTGAGTTGCTATCCGCTTTTACTAGCTGATTCACAATGTCGTAATCAATGCGAGCACCGCGCACTGTTGAACCCTCTTGCTCAACGTAGGCGTTGTCAATGAGATGCACACGGTCTTCGCCGAGCAGGTATTCAATGGTATTGCCATGGGCATGTACGACTTGTTTGTCGAGTTCTGGCTGTTGGCGCAATTTTGCTGGTTTGCCAGTGGCAACAATCCTGGAAATCTCGTCGACGCCATAAATAACGACTTTATCGGCATCGATATGCAGACTGCCTTGTTGAATCGATACATTACCCGTCAGCGTCGTTATGCCTTTTTTTTCGTCACGTTCGGACGTGTTGGTTTTGACTTGTATCGGCTGCAATTCGTCGTCTGGTAGCGCCACACTAACCATTGGCAGTGCCAGCCACGCGAAGAGAATCAGCAGTACGCCAGATTTATTGCGGCGCGCGTGATCCATAGGTTCCCCTCACATCTTTTAACAAATTAACGGTCTCGGTGTTGATGTTGGCGTGCATGCCATTGCCCTGAAATTGACTGGTCGGTGTAGCAATTGTAACCGCAGCGGTGGTATCTGCCTCGTTTTTAAGGGTATCGAATGTGATTTCTTCCGTTGTAATGCGGGCGCTGTCATCGTTGCGGCTGATGACGACGTTGTCCCACAAGTCGACAATATTGCCGCCGGGTCTTACCTTGCCATGCTCTGACGCGGAGCGCCAAATGGCACCGTCTTCAGCATAGCTTAGCAGCACAGGGCGTTTTATGAGGGCGGTGTCGGTATACAAATAGTGAGCAGCCCGGTCAGCATGCAGATGATATTGCAGCTGGCCTGCGTCATTAAACTGCAGCGCGGTAATATCGGTGGAGTAATTGTCGGCAATCTCTTCTTTTGCTACCTCAATCACGATGAGTGTGCCGTCGTCGCTGTGCCTCCACACGCGAATGCCAACTAACACGGTGATGATCGCCAGCGTGGCATGAACGCGTTTGGAGGTCGCCAGAGTTGCTAATTTCATGGTGCCAGGTATGCCGCAAGCTGCTCAGCCAGGGTGTTCTGCGATTGCATAATCAGTTCGCATACCTCGCGCACTGCGCCATTGCCGCCGCTGCTGTCGGTAACATAGTCTGCATGGTCGCGTACGATTGCACAGGCATTGCACACCGCAATGCCCAGCCCCGCTGCTTGTATTGCGGCCAGGTCGGGTAAGTCGTCGCCGACGTAGGCGGTAGTTGCCAGGCTGTGGCCGGTGGCGGTCAACAGTTCCTGCAAAGCTTGCAATTTATCTTCACGGCCTTGCAGCACATGGTCCAGGCCTAGTTCGACGGCGCGCTGCGCGACTATTTCTGATTTTCGCCCGGTGATGATACCGACTGCGACGCCGCTACTTCGCAGCAGCTTGATGCCTTGACCGTCTTGTGTGTAAAAAGTTTTCATGCTGTCGCCGGCGGCACTGAAATACAGCTTGCCGTCGGTCATCACGCCGTCAACGTCGAGTATCAGCAGGCGTACGTTTGCTGCCAGTTGGCTAACCGGGCTCATTTGTGCCTGCTTCAAGCCAAACCCGCTTTAAGTAAGTCATGCATATGCACTACACCGACTGGTTGAGCGTCATCATTAACCACCACAATGACGGTAATATTGAAGTCTTCCATAATTGACAGCGCCTCGGCAGCCAAAGCCTGCGCTGCAATGGTTTTTGCTCCGGTGGTCATTATGGCATTGATCGCAGTATGCTGAAAATCTACCTCATCATCCAATGCCCGGCGCAGGTCGCCGTCGGTGAAAATACCCAGTAGCTGATGTTGCGGGCCGACCACCGTGGTCATACCCAGCCCTTTTGCGCTCATTTCCAGCAGCGCATTTTTGAGCACGGTTTCGCTGTCGACTGTTGGTACAGCTGCGCCGCTGCGCATGACATCTTCAACCTTGAGTAGCAGTCGTTTACCCAGCGTGCCACCAGGATGCGAATAGGCGAAGTCTTCGGCGCTAAAGCCGCGTGCTTCCAGCAATGCGATGGCGAGTGCATCGCCCATGACCAGGCTGACTGTGGTGCTGGATGTCGGTGCCAGGTCCAGCGGGCAGGCTTCAATGGCGACTCCCACATCAAGGTTAACATCGGCATGCTCGGCTAGCGTGGAGTTCGGATTGCCGCAAAGGCTGATTAACGGCACCGACAGACGTTTTAGCAGCGGTAAAATGGTCGTTATTTCGGCGGTGTTGCCGGAATTTGATAAAGCGATGACAACGTCGCTTTTGGTAATCATGCCCAGATCGCCATGACTGGCCTCGGCCGGGTGAACAAAAAACGCAGGGCTGCCGGTGCTTGCCAGAGTGGCAGCGATTTTGTTGGCAATATGGCCGGACTTGCCCATGCCGGAAACCACAATACGGCCCTCGCAGCGCAGTAAAATTTCGCAGGCTTTGCTGAAGCTGGTATCGATGCGGTCAACCAGACTGGCAACTGCTTCGGCTTCCATGCGCACGGTACGCCGACCTACTTCAATAAATATGCTGTCAGTCATGGTGTGCATTTAAGGTTAAGGTCAAGGTGTAGGCCACAGTTAAGGTCAAAACAGGAAGTAATAGTATGTCGCATAGCAACAAAATAGTATGCCGGCCGCTAGTTTGCCGAGTCCGGGCTGCTTGCGCACGAATGCATCAATATACAGAATGATGGCCAGCAAAAGTGTGATGCCTGCCATGGCAACATAGTCACGGCTGAACACCTCAGCCGAAAGCTTTACCGGCGCAATCATGGCCGGTACCGCCATCACAGCCAATATATTGAAAATATTCGAGCCCATCACGTTGCCCAGCGCCATGTCGTGATGACCGCGTATAGCGCTCATTACCGCCGCAGCAAGTTCCGGCAAACTGGTGCCTACTGCGACCACGGTTAATCCAATGATCAACTGGCTGACACCCAACATTAGCGCCAGCTCTTTCGCACCCCAGACCAGCAACTCTGAGCTGATCATCAACAGCAATAGGCCACCCAGCAGATAAAACCACATCAGCCGCTCTTCAACGCCGGGAATATCCGACTCTTCAACAGCTGCCTCTGCTCTTGGCCCTTTCACCATCCACACCAGAGTCAGTACCAGTGCTGTTAGCAACACCAGGCCGTCACTGCGGCTCAAATCACTATCGTACAAACAATAGCCAGCCAGCGCGGTGACCGCTAACACCAGCGGTAATTCGTTGCGCAGCAGGCCTTTCGAAATGGGAATGCGAGCGAACAAAGCGGTGACTGCCAGCACGAGGCCAATGTTAGCGAGATTTGACCCCAGCGCATTACCGACCGCTAGCGCGCTGGCGTCGTCCAGCGCGGCGCTAATCGCCACCAGCAATTCGGGCGCCGACGTGCCAAACGCGACCACAGTGAGGCCGATCATAAAGGTCGACATGCCCAGTTTTCGGGCGCTGGCGGCAGCGCCCGCAACAAATTTATCGGCGCTCCAGATTAGGCCTACGAAGCCCAACACGAGCGCAAGTACAGCAGTTAGCATGGTTATTAAACGGCCAGGAAATATAACGAAAAATTATAACATTCAGGGTTTTTTAATGTCATAAGAACTAAACTGATGTTATAAACAGCCGTCTAATGATCATTATTTCGCAACAATAAACCCGCTTTCATTGAGCAAGAAAATTAGTTACATTTAACCACTGATTACATAGGAGATGTTTCATGCGCCGCTATTTTATTCGCTTTTCGTTGCTGGGCTTGCTTTACGCTGTTGGCTTATCGTCAGCTGTTGCCGCCACCGGTGATGCGCCTGACGCCGTGATCAAGGAAGCCACTAAGGAATTGGTAACCGCAGTTGAGGACGCCCGTTCGTACTATTCCGGCGATCCTGCTAAGTTCACTGCGGAAATTGACCGTATCATTTCGCCAATCGTAGACTTTAACAGCTTTGCTCGCGGTGTTATGGGTGCTTACGGCAGTAACCGACATTACAATTCGCTGCAAAACGATGTCGAGCGTGAGCAGTTTCGCGCGAATGTAACGCGTTTCAAACAGCGTTTTCGCGAGGGGCTGCTAAGCACGTATGCCAAGGGGATGATGACCTTCAACGGTCAAACGATCGAAGTTGAGCCGCTGCCGTCTGCGGCGTCTGCTGGCGATAGTGTGGTGGTCAAGCAGCACATTGTCGATGCGGGCAACAAGCCGGTGGTGATCAGATACAAGATGCGGCAGGACGCGCAGCAGCAGTGGAAAATACGCAATGTCACCATTCAGACGGTAAATCTCGGCAAAGTGTATCGTAGCCAATTCGCTGCCGCCGCCAAGCGCTACAACGGCAACATCGACAAGGTGATCGATAATTGGGTTATTACCGCCAAAGATGTGAGTAGCTAGAAACGGTTGCGCGCTGGTAGAATGCGCGCCCCGTTTATGATGAGTCAACAGCCCCATGCAAAGCGAAGAACTTGCTCAAATAGTACGCGAACACTTTAGCTCGGGCGAAGTAGAGGTTCGCGAACAAGGCGGTCACTACAACGTCAGCGTGGTGGACGCACAGTTTGCCGGCCTCAGCCCGGTCAAATGCCAGCAACTGGTTTATGCACCGCTGGCGGATTTGATCGCCGACGGGCGCATCCACGCGGTAAATATCAAGACCTCTACGCCGTAAGTTTCGTGGACAAACTTCTCATTGTCGGCGGTGCGCGCCTGCAGGGCGAAATTCGCGTCTCCGGCGCGAAGAACTCTGCTCTGCCCATTCTTGCCGCTACTCTGTTGGCGAGCGAACCGGTACGTGTCTCTAATCTGCCGCATCTGCACGACATTACTACCATGATGGAACTGCTCGGTTGCCTTGGCGTCGACTTAACCGTCGATGAAAAGCTCGGCATAGAGGTGGATGCCAGCTCGGTCAATCAGTTCACCGCTCCTTACGAACTGGTTAAAACCATGCGTGCCTCCATTCTTGTGCTGGGGCCAATTCTTGCGCGCTTCGGTGCGGCGCGAGTGTCTTTTCCTGGTGGTTGTGCAATCGGCAGTAGACCGGTCGACCTGCACCTGCGTGGGCTCGAGGCAATGGGAGCCGATATTGCCATTGAAGACGGTTATATTGACGCAAAAGTGAACGGAAGACTGCGTGGCGCGCACATATTTCTGGATACCGTAACCGTCGGTGGCACTGAAAACTTGCTAATGGCAGCCACGCTGGCGGAAGGCCAAACGATAATAGAGAACGCCGCGCGTGAGCCTGAAATCGTCGATCTAGCCCGCTGTTTGCGAGCGATGGGCGCGCGCATTGAGGGCGAAGGCAGTGACACCCTGGTCATTGATGGCGTGCGTGAGCTGCATGCGTGTGACTATCGGGTTATGCCCGATAGAATAGAGGCCGGCACGTATCTCGTCGCTGCGGCTGCTACCGGTGGTTCAATTAAATTGAAAGACGCTCAGCCAGATACGCTCGAGGCCGTATTGGCGAAGCTGCAGGAAGCTGGCGCCCGAATTAGCCACGGTGACGACTGGATAACGCTAGATATGGAAGGGCGACGCGCTCGCGGTGTGAACATAAAAACCGCGCCTTACCCGGCTTTTCCGACCGATATGCAGGCCCAGTTTACCGCCATGAACGCGGTAGCCGAGGGCACCAGTATGGTAACCGAAACTATTTTTGAAAATCGCCTGATTCAAACGCATGAAATGAACCGCATGGGTGCCAATATTACGATTAAGGGCAATACCGCAATTGTTACGGGCGTGAAACAGCTTAAGGGAGCGCCGGTCATGGCGACCGACCTGCGCGCATCGGCCAGCCTCGTTATTGCCGGTTTGGTGGCCGAAGGAGAAACTCTGATTGATCGCATCTACCATATTGATCGCGGCTATGAGTGTATTGAAGAAAAATTCCAATCTTTGGGCGGTAATATCCGCCGCATATCTGGGTAACGGGGGGGTAAACGTTGAGTACCAGCCTGACTATCGCATTAACTAAGGGGCGAATCCTTAAAGAGACGCTACCCTTGCTGGCAGCTGCCGGCATTGAGCCCGAGGATGATATCTCAACCTCACGCAAACTTATATTCGAGACCAACATCGCGTCAGTGCGTCTGCTGGTGCTGCGCGGCGCTGACGTAACGACTTATGTTCGCCACGGCGTCGCCGACCTTGGCGTGGCCGGCAAAGACATGCTGCTGGAGTATGGCTGCGACGACCTGTATGAGTTATTGGATTTAAAAATTGCCCGCTGCCGCTTGATGACCGCCGGCCTAACAACTAGTACGCCACATGGCAGGCGCCGCACCGTTGCCAGCAAATTCGTGAATATTGCCAAACGCTATTATGCTGAGCACGGTATCAATGCAGACATCGTGACGCTTTACGGTGCGCTTGAACTGGCCCCATTGGTGGGTCTTGCAGACGAAATTGTGGATATTGTCGATACGGGCAACACCCTGAAAGCCAACGG
>RCMY010003476.1_pt1 | contig 13926 bp, 13 predicted proteins | sample 2041341 | NCBI WGS metagenome assembly RCMY01 (sample SAMN09708234, study PRJNA481090) | Marine sediment metagenome, whole genome shotgun sequencing project.
GCTTGAAAATAGTCATCATTAAAATTCTCACTACCATTAAACATTAGGTGTTCAAACAAGTGAGCAAATCCACTTTTACCAGGTTTCTCATTTTTAGAGCCCACATGATACCAAACATTTACTGCTGCGATTGGTGCTTTATGATCTTCATGAACTAACAGCGTTAAACCGTTGGGCAAAACAAAACGTTCATATGGAATATCAATTTGATCCGCCTTAAATTCAAAGGTTTGAGCAAATTGGGATAGCGAAATAAAAAGAAATCCTAGTAATAGCAGTATATTTTTCTTCATGTTTGATTATTTATTGGATTATTGAATATTAAGTTTTTAAATATACCATTTACTAGAATCTATATCAACTTTATACCAACTTTTTGGTTTATAAAAAATTTCCTACTTTTAATTACTTCAAATTTTACTCTTATGAAAAATAACCTTCAAACAAACATTGGTTTGGCGCTACTAAGAATTGCGCCTTCTGCGATGCTATTAACCCATGGCATTCCTAAATTTCAAAAATTAATAACCGGCAATTTCGAATTTGGTGATCCCATAGGTATTGGTGCAACTCCTTCACTATTCCTTGCCGTTATTGGTGAATTTGTATGCCCTATATTAATCATCATAGGCTTTAAGACCCGTTGGATGGCGGTTCCACCAATAATAACAATGCTCGTTGCAGGATTTATAGTGCACGCTGCTGACCCTTTTGGTACTAAGGAAAAGGCTTTTTTATTCTTAACGTTATTTTTTGCGATTATTCTCTTGGGACCAGGAAAATTTAGTATTGACAAGAAATAACTAGAATATCTTTACCATCAGTTCTTTTAAAAGGTCAGATTGCGGAATAGCTGTTGCCCCTACCCCTTTTCCTTTTAAATCCATTTCTCGTAAATGAGATATAATGGAACTTACTTTTTTCATTGGGTAATTCTTGGCTGCAATTTGGTACTCCCCTACAAAATATGGATTAACCCTTAAAGCACTGGCCACATTTTTTGGAGAATGGTCGTTTAAACCATGATACTGTAATAACTGTGAAAAAAAGTTATGTAATAAAGATACCGTTAACACAAACGGATTGTCTTTGGGATTTTGGGCGAAATAATTGACTATTCTTATGGCTTTTAGCACATTTCTTTCCCCGATTGCCTTCTTGAGTTCAAAATTATTGTAATCTTTACTGATGCCAATATGTTCTTCTATATCTGCAGGCGTTATTTGACTTTCCTTTGGAAGAACCAAGGTTAACTTATCCAACTCATTACTAATTCTGCTTAAATCAGTTCCCAAATATTCAACTAGAACAATAGCCGCTTTATGGGAAATACTATAACCTTTGCCGTGAAGAACTTTTCTCAACCATTCAGATACTTGGTTTTCATAAAGCTTTTTACTTTCAAACAAAACACCGTGTTTGCCTAAAGATTTATATAATTTTTTACGTTTATCTAACTTCTTATATTTATAACAGAGAACTAAAACTGTGGTCGGCTGCGGATTTTCAGCATAGTCAACAAGTTGTTCTATGGTTCGTGATAATTCCTGGGCTTCTTTTACAATAACCACTTGCCTTTCGGCCATCATCGGATAACGCTTGGCATTGCTAACAATTTCATCGATACTCGCTTCTTTACCATAGAGTACCATTTGATTGAATCCTTTTTCCTCCTCTGTTAGAACATTTTTTTCAATGAACTGAGATATTTTGTCTATATAATAGGGTTCCTCGCCAAACAGAAAATAAATGGGCTTTATATTTCCGTTTCGTATGTCGGCAACAATTTGTTTTACTTCATCCATTCAAAAAAAATCATCAAATTTGCGTCATGCAATCCCTTAACTTTCCGGCCTATGACTTTCGTTTCAAAAATAGCGAAAATAAAGTCCATATTTTTGATACTATACGCAAAAAGTTTGTTGTTTTACAACCAGAAGAATGGGTGCGGCAAAATGTTGTTCAATTCTTGATCCATGAGAAGAAATATCCCCAAAGCCTTATCAATGTTGAAAAGCAGTTAACCATAAATACCCTTAAAAAACGTTACGATATTGTTGTTTTTGATCCTATGGGGAATATAACAGTATTAGTGGAATGCAAGTCGCCCAAAATAACGATGAACCAGCAAACCTTTGACCAAATTGCTAGATATAACATGCAGTTAAATGCCGAATTTCTAATGGTCACCAATGGTCTTCAGCATTTTTATTGTAAAATGGACTTTAGTAAAGAAAAATATACCTTTTTGGAACAAATTCCTGATTTTAGCCGTTAATTTGCAAGCGTTTTGAAAATAGCCATTGTTATACTTAATTGGAATGGAGAGGTACTTTTGGAAAGATACCTCCCTTCGGTTATACAATATTCTGGTGATGCTGACATCTACATGGCTGACAATGCATCGACCGATGATTCAGTTGATTTTGTAAAGTCGAATTTCCCACAAATACAAATAATCCAAAATAGTGTTAATGGTGGTTTTGCAAAAGGCTATAATGATGCGTTGCGCTCAGTAGATGCAGATATCTTCTGTCTTTTGAATTCTGATGTTGAAGTAACCGAAAATTGGGTGGAGCCCATTAAAGAAGCGTTTAACACGATAAAGGATGCGGCAATTATTCAACCAAAGATTTTGGATTTATTGCACAAGGAGTATTTTGAATATGCGGGGGCAGCAGGTGGATTCATCGATCAATTAGGTTACCCTTTTTGTCGAGGTCGAATTTTTCAAGAATTGGAAAAAGATACTGGCCAGTACGATGATATTAAAGAAATTTTTTGGGCTACAGGTGCTTGTATGTTCATTAAAAGTGAAGTCTATAGAAGTCTTGGTGGCTTTGATGAAGATTATTTTGCACACCAAGAAGAAGTTGATCTTTGTTGGAGGGCCAAAAATGATGGTTATAAAGTATATTATATAGGAGCTTCAAAAGTTTATCATTTGGGAGGTTCAACACTAAGTAATATGAATCCCAAAAAAACGTATTTGAATTTTAGAAATTCGCTCTTCTCAATAACAAAAAACCTCCCAAGAAGAAAAGCACTTCTTATTATATTCCTAAGACTTTTATTGGATGCGGTTGCAGGAATTCGATTTATCTTTCAATTTAAGTTCAGACACTGTTTTGCTATAATAAAGGCACATTTAAATTTCTACACCAAATTTGGTCGAATGTACAAAAAGCGTGAAAAACATAATTTTATAAAAAAATACTACATCACAAGATCCATAGTATGGTCTCATTTCGTACATCACATAAGGAATTTTAACATTTTAGTAAAAGATTAACTAATTTTGCCGAATCTAAGGCCTTCTAATTGTATAATTTTGAGGTTGAATTAGATGCACTGGTAGATTTATAAACAATTAATACAAGTTATACACATCATTATGAAAAAAATTATTTTAGGCTTATTAGGAGTAACACTTTTGTTATCATCATGTGTTTCACAAAAGAAATATGCAGCTTTAGAGGCTCAACACAAAGAAGCACAGGATTTGTTGAATTCTGCGACTGTTAAATTAAACAGTTGCCTTGAAGATAAAGCGATTGCCACATCAAGATTACAAACTCTTGAAGATCAAAATGCTTTTTTAAAGGCGAACAACCAAGAATTGATTAACAACATGGGTAATATGACTACCCTAACCACTAAAGGTGCTGAAAACCTTGAAAAATCATTGGAAAGCCTTCAGGAAAAAGATCTTACCATTCGTAAATTGCAAAATGCCATTACGCGTAGAGATTCCGTAAATCTTTCCTTAGTACAGAGTTTAAAAGGAGTGCTTGGCAATATGGATGACGAGGATATTCAAATCAGCGTGGAAAAAGGTGTTGTATTCGTTTCTATCTCTGATAAGTTATTGTTTAGCAGTGGAAGTTACAATATAACCAATAGAGCTAAGGAAGTATTAGGAAAAGTTGCCAAAGTGGTTAACAACAAACCAGATTTTGAATTCATGGTTGAAGGCCATACAGATGATGTTCCTTACAGAAAAAATGGTGCTTTATTGGATAACTGGGACTTGAGCGTTAAACGTGCCACTGCTGTAGTTAGAATTTTACAGAACGACTTCAATGTAGATCCTAAGCGTATGACCGCAGCGGGTAGAGCAGAATATATTCCTCTTTCAGCTACTGAAAAATCAAAGAACAGAAGAACAAGAATCGTGGTTCTTCCAAAACTAGACCAATTCTATAGTATGATTGAGGAAGGAATGAAAGATCCTGCCATCAATAATTAGAAAAAATAATAGTATAAATGAAAACCGCCCTGATAGAATCATCAGGGCGGTTTTTTTGTACCTTAAAATTGTGGTATTAAAATATATCTAAACTCCCCTTGCCTTCCCGGAGTACTTCAGGCTCGCCTTGCGAAAGATCTATAACCGTTGAAGCCACATTGTCGCCATATCCCCCATCGATAACAACATCGACAAGATTAGCCCATTTTTCATAAATCAGTTCAGGGTCGGTTGTATATTCCAGCAGTTCATCTTCATCATATATTGAAGTAGATACTATTGGGTTTCCCAATTCCTTGACCAAGGCTTGGGCAATACTATTATCAGGGATACGGATACCCACTGTCTTCTTCTTCTTAAAATCCTTTGGCAAACTATTGCTACCTGGCAGAATAAATGTGTAAGGCCCGGGCAATGCCCGTTTTAATATTTTAAAGGTCGCCGTGTCTATTTGCCGAACATAGTCTGATAGATTACTTAAATCGGGACAAATAAAGGACCAATTGGCTTTAGCCAATTTAATTCCCTTGATTCTTGCTATTTTCTCCAATGCCCGACTATTGGTAATATCACAACCAAGCCCATAAACCGTATCTGTTGGGTAAATAACCAGACCGCCCTTTCGTAGCACTTGGACTACTTTGGCAATTTGTTTCGGATTGGGATTCTCCTCGTATATTTTTATAAACTGGGCCATTGATCTTATATAAATTTTTACTTCACCTGATATACCCTAACATAATCAACCTCCATAAGAGCAGGAAATATATCGTCATTTACACCTTCAAGTCCACCCCAGTTACCGCCCACTGCAATATTCAATAAAAAATAAAATGGTTTTGAAAACGGCCAATTACCTTCATTATAGTTGGCAGGTCTTTGAAAGGTGAATATGACATTATCAATGTCATCAATATAGAATTTCAAATACTCATCAGTCCACAATAATCCATAGTTATGAAATTCTTCTTCGATTGTTTCAAGTGCTATAGGCCCTGAGGTAGCTTGTGTTCCATCTACATGGTTATTCGTCGTACTGTGAATTGTAAAATGAACCTTATTCGGGTCATAACTCACATACTCCATCATATCAATCTCACCGCATGCTGGCCAACCAGCAGTTGATATATTACTGCCGAGCATCCATAAAGCTGGCCATAGACCGTTACCTTTATGTTCAGGCAATTTGGCTTTTATCTCCATTCGGCCAAACGTAAATGACTCCTTACTATTTAATCGGGTTGAAGTATAATCTCCAACCTTTTGGCCTGTGCCTATTTTCTTTGCAATTATTTTCAAGGTGCCATCACTAACTTCGATATTCTCATGGGCTACATAATTCTGCCATTCATTATTACCCCAACCATGTTGACCGGTTTCAAACTTCCAATCAGCTTCTGAAAGACTATTACCTTCGAATTCATCACTCCATACCAATTCAGCAGTATCCCAATAATTGGGGGCATTTACATCTAATCCTTCGATAATCCCGATGGTCTCTACTTCTAATTGCTTAACTTCTTTATTTGACGACTCATTACAGCCCAAGAATAAGCTAAGCATTGTTAAGGGAAGTAAGTGTTTCATATTTTTCTTTTTCATTAATCTGAATATAAGATCTATATATTAATAGTGATTATCCGTTTAAGGCAATACTTCCAATTTGGCAAATCGCAATAATAACTTCTTAATATCCCCCTGGGCGAATTTTATTTCGGCCTTCTTATCGTTGCCAACGCCTTCGATTTTAATGACAACTCCCTTGCCAAAACGTGTATGACTGACAACAGTACCTTCTGAAAGGTTAGGATCAATAACATTGGTATTCCCAATGGGTTTTGAAAGCTCTGGTTTAAGCTTTCGTAATTTTCGGAGTTGGGTTTCATTTGGTCTACCAACTAAAGGTGGTGTGCCTTTTATGGGTTTTATTTGGCGTAATTTGCTTTTATCCACCTCACCAAAAATATCTGCATCAATTAATGATTTATACCGATATCCCTTATCAATTGGGGTCAAGTTCTCAACATATTGTTCATCTATCTCCTCCAAAAAACGACTGGGTTCCGCGTCAATCAATTTGCCCCAACGGTAACGATTTTGGGCATAGGTCAAATAAGCTTGATTTTCTGCCCTTGTCAATGCCACATAAAAAAGTCGCCGCTCCTCTTCAAGCTCACTACGTGTATTCATGCTCATTGCAGACGGAAATAAATCCTCCTCCATTCCAACGATATAAACGTAAGGGAATTCAAGGCCCTTCGCCATATGAATAGTCATTAAAGCAACACGGTCATCGTCACCTGTATCTTTATCCAAATCGGTTGCTAAGGCTACATCTTCTAGAAATTCACCAATATCTCCCGTGGAATCCGCTAACTCCTTCTGACCTTCAACAAAATCCTTTATTCCGTTTAAAAGTTCTTCTATATTTTCCATTCGGGCAATCCCTTCTGGAGTACCATCCTTTTTAAACTCAAGAAGAATCCCTGTTTTCTTTGCAACATGTTCTGCAAGGGCAAAAGCATCTGCGCCTTCATTCATGATTTGAAAACTCTTCATCATGGTCACAAAATCTTCCAGCTTTCTTTTTGTACCCGAATTGATTTTAAGATCTATACGGTCCAAATTTTCGATGACCTCAAAAATAGAACGCCCATAATGATTAGCGGCAACCACTAATTTATCTATGGTTGTTTGCCCTATTCCTCGCGTTGGAAAGTTTATAATACGCTTAAGGGCTTCCTCGTCTTTAGGATTGATAACCAGGCGTAAGTACGACAATACATCCTTTATTTCCTTTCGCTGGTAAAAAGAAAGTCCGCCATAAATACGATAAGGAATATCCCTTTTTCTAAGTGCATCTTCAATGGCCCTGGATTGTGAATTTGTACGGTATAATACTGCAAAATGGCCATTTGGAAGTTGGTTTTGCATTTTATTCTCAAAAATGGAACCAGCTACAAACCTTCCCTCCTCTGCATCGGTTGTACTTCGATGTATTTTTATCGCTGCCCCTTCATCATTGGCCGTCCATACCACTTTTTCAAGTTGGTTTTTATTTTTCGCGATGACGGAATTTGCGGCATTTACAATATTCTTGGTAGATCGATAATTTTGTTCCAAACGGTACATGCCCACCTTATCATAATCCCGCTGAAAGTTTAATATATTAGTGATATTAGCGCCTCTGAAAGAATAGATACTTTGGGCATCATCACCAACAACGCAAATATTTTGATACCTATCGGACAGCGCTTTTACAATTAAATACTGTGAATGATTGGTATCTTGATACTCATCGACCAAAATGTACCTAAACCTATCTTGATATTTCATCAATACCTCTGGAAACCTAGTCAAAAGCTCATTGGTCCGTAATAGCAGATCATCGAAATCCATGGCGCCAGCCTTGAAACAACGATTTACATATTCCTCGTATATATCGCCCAGTCTTGGACGTTTGGCCATGGCATCAGCTTCAATCAAATCCGGGTTTTGCATATAAGCCTTCACCGTTATCAAACTGTTCTTATAAGACGATATTCGATTTTGAACCTGTTTGTATTTATATATGTCCTTATCAAGCCCCATTTCCTTGATTATGGATGCTATCAATCTTTGGGAATCCTGTGTATCGTAAATAGTGAAATTACTTGGGTACCCTAATTTATCGCCATCAAAACGCAATAGTTTTGCGAAAACGGAATGGAAAGTTCCCATCCATAAATTTTTAGCTTCTGAATTCCCAACAATATTGGCGATACGCTTTTTCATTTCCCTGGCCGCCTTATTGGTAAAGGTCAAAGCCAGAATGTTAAATGCATCTACACCTTGCGACATAAGGTGGGCAATACGATACGTTAAAACCCTTGTCTTTCCTGAACCTGCACCGGCAATAACCATTAGCGGCCCGTCTTTGTGAAGTACAGGTGCCTTTTGAGCATCATTCAAATCATCAATAAAGGTTTTCAATATTTAATAAAATTTAGAATCGTGAATTTAACCATAATTCAGCGCATCCTAAAATCATCTCCCAATAATTATGAACAATGAAAACAGATTATTCTTCTAATTTGAATATATTTAAGGATTCAAAAAAACAGCATGTCAAGATTAGTAAAAACCCTCTCACTATTAACTTTCACTTTTTGTATTTCCCTCAATGCCCAAACCAAAAAATCAGGGCCTATCATTACTAATTTTGGGGAAGTTTGGGAAATACGTGACCCCGATTATAAAATTGATCGTAACTTGGAGTTAAAAGCGGTTTTTGACATCATGAATTCACCTGATAATCCTGATACGATAAATGCAACCATTGAAACTGCCGCTCGTTTTTTGAACATGCATGCCCAAAGTGGTGTACCGGTAGAACAGCTCAAAATTGCCTTGGTTGTGCATAATAAGGCGTCGAAAGATATTATTACCAATGAAGCCTATCAAAAGCGGTATGGGACTAACAATCCCAATTATGATTTGGTACAGGCATTATTGGATGCTGGTGGACAAATCATTTTTTGCGGACAATCCTCCTTATCCAGAGATTTTCCAAGAGAAGAGCTTATTGATGGGGTACAATTGTCACTTTCGGCAATGACAGCATTGATTCAATTACAACATGAAGATTATAGACTTATTAAATTTTAAATCAAATACTTATGAATAAATATGTTAGTATGGCGCTGCTTCTTTTTGGAAGTTTTGCAATGGCGCAGAGTTCAGGACTTGAAAAAGATTACGCTGCTATTGAAAGCAAGGTTGTTGAATGGAGAAGGGAAATTCATCAAAATCCTGAACTATCAAATCGAGAGTTCAAAACTGCAGAAAAAATAGCCAAACACTTAAAATCCTTGGGTATTGAAGTACAGACCGGTGTTGCCCATACGGGAGTTGTAGGTGTTTTAAAAGGAGGACAAGATGGTAAGGTTGTCGCACTTAGGGCAGATATTGATGCCTTACCGGTAATGGAACGTAATGATCTTCCTTTTAAGTCAAACGTTACCTCTGAATTTTTAGGCGAAAAAGTTGGTGTGATGCACGCCTGCGGTCATGATACCCATACGGCTATTTTAATGGGCGTAGCTGAAGTACTTTCCAAAAACAAGGATAAGATAAAAGGAACTGTGAAGTTCATTTTTCAACCGGCTGAGGAAGGCCCACCACCGGGAGAAGAAGGTGGTGCATTATTGATGGTAAAAGAAGGGGTGCTGAAAAATCCTGATGTAGATGCCATATTCGGACTCCACATTAATTCTCAAACTCCGGTTGGTATTATTCGTTATAAATCTGGCGGAACAATGGCTGCGGCACAGAGTTTCACTATAAACGTAAAAGGAAAGCAAAGCCACGGTTCACAGCCATGGTCGGGCGTGGATCCTATTTTAATCAGTGCAAAAATTATTGACGGATTACAGACTATCATAAGTCGAGAAACTAATTTGACCAATGAGGCCGCTGTCATTACCGTTGGAAAAATCAAAAGCGGAGTGCGCTTTAATATTATTCCTGAGAGTGCTGAAATGATCGGGACGATCAGAACATTGGATTATGATATGAAGGACCATATCAATAAAAGAATGAAAGAAATGGTTCCTGCCATTGCCAGAGCATATGGTGGTGATGCTACGATTGAAATAAAGGACGCCACCGATATCACCTATAATGATCCTGCCCTTGTAGAACAAATGCTTCCTACAATGCGACGAATTGCAGGTGATACCAATACACAAACACAAAAAGCTGTTACTGGAGCTGAGGATTTTTCCTATTTTCAAAGAGAAGTGCCTGGATTCTTCTTTTTCTTAGGTGGCATGACCCCCGGAACTACCGAATCTTTTCCGCACCACACTCCAGATTTTTTAATCGATGATAGTGGCTTGCTTTTGGGTGTGAAAACGTTGACCGAAATGAGTTTGGATTACCTTAATATGTAAGTAGTGCCATTCATCAGTTCGTGATTGGAATCTACGAAATTCTTAAACCTAGACACATTATTATAATTCAGGGAATGGAACAAATACTCAATTTTTTAGGAAATATCTCATGGTGGGTTTGGTTGATGTTTTTTTTGGGATTGGTAGCTATAAGGGATATCTTTTTACAGCGGGCACATACCATTTCACATAACTTTCCCCTTGTTGGGCATTTACGGTATTGGTTAGAAAGTATTGGGCCAGAAATGCGTCAATATTTTGTGGCAAACAACAGGGAAGAACTTCCTTTTAATAGAATTGAACGAAGTTGGATTTATGCTTCTGCCAAAAGGGAGAATAATTACGAAGGTTTTGGTACGGATCGCGATATTTATGCCCATCAACATATTTTTGTAAAAAATCAGATGATGGCCTACAAGGTGGGCCAAGATCATCCTCATGCAAAAGACAAAACCTTTCTACCCTGTGCAAAGGTAATTGGAGCCTATAATAAACGTAAGAAGCCTTATAGACCAGCTTCGGTTATTAATGTTTCTGCAATGAGCTTTGGATCACTGTCAGCTGCTGCGGTTGAAGCCTTAAATGTAGGGGTCATAAAAGCCACCGCATACCACAATACTGGCGAAGGCGGCCTATCACCTTATCATCAAAAAGGCGGGGATGTAATATTCCATTTTGGGACAGGTTATTTTGGCGTACGATCTAAGGATGGTAACTTTTCCATGGAAAAATTGAAAATACTTGTAGATGAAAATCCATGTATCAAGGCCATCGAGATAAAATTGTCCCAAGGAGCAAAACCTGGTAAAGGTGGAGTTTTACCTGGAGCTAAAATAACTTCTGAAATAGCCAAAATCAGAGGTGTAGAGGTTGGCAAGGATGTCCTCTCCCCTGCTACACACAAAGCATTTGACACGATACCTGAACTATTACAACTCATTGAGGACATAGCCGAGCAAACGGGACTACCTGTTGGTATTAAAGGTGCCATTGGAAAGTTAGATCAATGGGAAGAATTGGGCAATCTTATGGTTGAAACAGGTAAAGGACCTGATTTTATTACCATAGATGGTGGGGAAGGTGGTACAGGTGCCGCACCTCCTAGTTTTGCCGATCATGTATCGCTACCGTGGGTTTACGGATTTTCTAGCCTTTATAAATTGTTTTTAGACAAGAACCTATCAGATCGTATTGTATTTATAGGTAGTGGCAAACTGGGCTTTCCTGCAAAAGCGGCAATGGCTTTCGCCTTAGGTGCAGATTGTATCAATGTAGCCCGTGAAGCGATGATGAGTATTGGATGTATTCAATCACAAATTTGCCACACGAATCGTTGTCCATCAGGTGTTGCTACCCAAAGTAAATGGCTACAAGCAGGAATAAACGTGCCTTTAAAATCAGATAGATTGGCACAGTATTTTAAGACATTTCGAAAAGAACTGGTTGAAATAACACATGCTGCAGGTTATGAACACCCGTGTGAATTTACAATGGATGATATTCAGGTGAATGTTGATGACGATTTTCTTCATAGTGATTTAAAGTCCACCTATGGGTATGAAAAGGCAAAAGTAAATTTCAATGGAATGCAAGAACTTAAAGATTGTATATACTTGGGCGGAAAGCATTTCCGAGAGAACAATTAATGATTTATTTTTGTGCTCTGCGAATCAATAAGACATCGCGAAAAGAATTAAATTAAGTCTATGAAACGAATTATACTTTCTATATCTATATTATTGGTATCCTCATCCTTTTTGTTTGCACAGCGAAAAAGTGATCTTATTGCTCAAATCGACGCATTAAAGATTGAATTGGATTCTACCAAAACTGTTGTTACCCAAGCTAAAAATAATGAGAAAATTGGTTTAGCGCGAGCGGAGTCTTTTGAGTTACAGGTAAAAGAACTCCAAGCTGCCAATGCTACCTTATTAAAAAACCTCAATAGTTTTGCCCAGGTCTCCAATAAAAATTCTGAAAACATAAATAAGGTAATGGCAAAGTTGGAGGAGAAAGAAAATCAGTTAAAGACTATTAATAATGAAATTGCTTCAAACGATTCAACTGCGATTGTAGTTTTGACCAATGCCAAACAAACTCTTGGTGAAAATGCCAAAATCGGCGTCAGTAATGGTTCTGTGATCATTGCGACTAAATTAGAATCACTTTTTGATACTGCTACTGGGGTAACTGTAACAGTAGAAGGCACAAGCTGGTTAGAAAAAATAGCGAGTATTCTAAACGCAAATCCTAAGGTTTCAATAACGATAGAAGGACTGAGTATGACCGGTGAATTGGATGCAGCCGCCGATCAAGCATCAGCTATCGGCGCAGTGCTTCAAAATCAATTTTCAATAGACCCTAATAGAATAATCTCTTTAGGGAAAGATGGTAATTTCAAGGAAGGTATTAATATTAAACTACACCCAGATTACAATCAGTTTTATGATATGGCAAAAGAGAATATGAAGTCTTCGAATTAAAATAATACCTAATTGAAATAGGAAATACTTTTTCAAAAAAACCTGCGTTTTAATTGCGTAAGCCAAACTAAATACCAATTACAATGACCGGAGATCAAATCTTTCAATTATTCGCCTATTTATTACCATCAGTAGTTACAGGTGCCATTGCCTTTTATTTTTTTAGAATGCACACCAATAATGAAGAAGGTAGGCGACGATTTCTTTTACACAAAGATTCACAACAAAATACACTACCTATACGTCTTCAAGCCTATGAACGAATGGCCTTGTTCTTGGAACGAATCGCTATCCCTAAATTAGTAGTACGTGTGGCGCCAAAATCGGCCAATAAAAGTGAATACGAAAACTTGCTGATAAAAACTATTGAGAATGAATTTGAGCATAATCTATCGCAACAGATTTACATATCTGATGAATGTTGGAATATCATCAAAGCAGCTAAAAGCGCCACTATTCAAATGATTCGTAAAGCAGCCATGAGTGAAACAGATTCTGCCGATAAGCTACGTGAGGACATCCTGACCGAAACGATGGAAAAGCAATCGCCATCGGCCACTGCCCTATCTTTTGTAAAAAGGGAAATAGGGGGGCTTTGGTAAATTCAAGTTCAAGCTCAAGATTAAAGTTCAAATGTCAATTGTAATTTTGCTAATGACTTCCAACTTCAATCTTCTGACTTCTTCCTACTGCCCTCTGACTACTCCAAAGTTAAATCCAATTGGGATGTTTCCAAATTCTTATATTTCGCAAAATTGAATCCGCTTTCCCACCATGTCGTCATTTTTTCTTTGTTGAAAATCAATGAATTGGTTGTCAATACCGCAGGTGTATAATAAAAGTTGATTACCGCATCATGGTGATTTGCCACATACTTACCAATACGGATATTTTGGTGCTCAATCCTATCCAACATAAAAGCGAACATCGCAGTTAACAAGGCGAAGGCATTCTTTGAGGGCATTCTATTAAAAAGGGTTGTTTCAGTTTGTAAAATAATGGCATCAATCTCAGTAGCTCCTCTTTTTATAGCCTCCTCAATGGGCACCATAGAACCTAAACCTCCATCGGCATACTCACACCCATTTTTCTTTACCAAACTCATAAAGGGAGTATAATTGCAAGAAATCCAAATCCATTCGCAGAATTCATCATAAGTAAAATCGTTGATAGATTTATACTCCACTTGGTTCAAGGAAAGGTTTGAAACCGTGACCACAATATCCTTAGGTCCGTTTTTTAAAACATGGAACTCCTCCTC
>RCMY010003477.1_pt1 | contig 13926 bp, 7 predicted proteins | sample 2041341 | NCBI WGS metagenome assembly RCMY01 (sample SAMN09708234, study PRJNA481090) | Marine sediment metagenome, whole genome shotgun sequencing project.
CCAAGCGGGATGTCACCCAATATGCTGACAACCTGTATGAACGCAAAAATCAGGGTTGATGGGAGTGTTGATCCCCAGCATAATCCGCAATACAGCCAGTTCTGTTATACATTCCAGTATATGCCCGGTTCTACCACTTATCTGGATACACCGGTAATACCGGTTGCGGCTTTCGCCGGTCCCGATCAGAACCCTCTGGACTGTGAGATTGCAGACTTCACACCGCGCATTAAAAGTGTCAGTGTATCGACAAATGGTGAGGGTGGTGGGCCGTATATTCCTGCCAGCAATAGCGGCGTCGTGAGTGGCAACCATACCATTCTCATCACCTCTATGGGTAATCGCGTAGAAGTGCCGAATCCTGCCTATGACGGGGTGAGCGGAACTGAGCCGAAGACCATAACCAGGAACTATAATTTTGGCGGCCCCGCCAACCCAAATAATAAAGTGACCATCGGTGGCATAGAGATAGCTCCCGAGAACATAACCTGGTCAGGAACCCTCATCGAGGTATCCGTCCCCAATGGCTTTAACTTCAACAGCAGGGGTGGAAAACAGTTGTTGGTCACCCGAGGCAGCCTGGGGAGGAACGAAACTGTCACCGGTGTTACGGTACAGGTTGGCCTCAGAAACACTTCAAACGTTGTCCAAGTCCCTGCTGACTTTCCAACCATCCAGGAAGCGATCAATGCTGCCAGCGCCAACGACCTGATTCTGGTTGCGCCGGGTACATATAACGAGATGGTTATCATGTGGAAACCGGTCCAGCTGCAGGGTTGGGGCGAAGGTTCCACCTATATTGATGCAGTCAAGACGCCGGCCGAGAAGCTGGTTGCCTGGCGAACCTTAGCCGAAAACCTTCTTACCGGGGTTGGTCCCGGTCCCTGTAATAATGCAAATGGCTGCATTGATCTCATCGATGGCCAGGGACTTGGTTTTGGCGGCATTGAGCCGACCACCTTTTTCAGTGAAGAAGGGGCCGGGGTCTTCGTAGCGGCCAAAGCGACAGGACCAACCAGGTTTATCCGCGGTGCAAATCGAAATAGAGGGGCTCGGATCGACGGGTTTAATATTTCCGGTGCTGATACCGGTGGCGGGGTTGTTGTCAACGGTTTTGCCAATTACCTCGAGATCTCCAACCTGAAAATCGTTAATAACAGTGCCACCTATGCTGGTGGGATACGGGTTGGCCATCCCTTGGTCGCCCTCAACGAGCAGTATACGGATGCACAGAACAACTATGTAAAGATTCACCATAACGCTGTCGTGCAAAACGGCGGCCTCGATATAGCCGGCGGCGGAATAGCACTCCACACCGGTTCAGATTCCTACGAGGTTACCAGTAATTATGTTTGTGGCAACTTTACCACAGCTGATGGTGCCGGTATTGCCCATTACGGGTTAAGTAACAGAAACAACAACAACAGTTCCTATCCGCTTATTGCCGATAACAGGATAACCTTTAATGAAAACTTCAACCAGGGAGCGCCTACTAACGGTGGTGGTATTCTGGTTGCCGGAGCAGCTCCTCTGGTCAACGGTACCCTGTCTCCCGGGGCCGGAAATGTCCAGATTCTCCGTAACCTGATTCAAGGGAACTCTGCCGGTGCCGGCGACGGTGGCGGTATTCAGCTCAGCCGTGTTAATGGGCAGGATGTCAGGCTGAGGCCGAACGGCAATGTCCGTAATTTCAACTACAGGGTTGATATAATCAATAATATTATCGTTAATAACGTTGCAGCCCTGTCGGGTGGCGGCATCTCCATCCAGGATACTCTGGGAGCCAACATCCTCTACAACACCATTGCTCACAATGATAATACCTCAACAAGCGGTGCCGCTTTTGGTCCCGGCATCCCGAGTCAATCCAACCCGCAGCCGGGAGCTGGTATCGCTTCGCATGGTCATATCGACCTGACAGCGAATCCGGGCTACTCCCAGCCTTCTTTGAGTAATAACATTGTCTATCAAAACCGTATGTTTTACTGGTTGCTCGATAGTACCAACCTGGACAATGTTCTCACCGGGCTCTGTCCCGATATCGCTGGTGCGGTTGGCCTGACTTGTACCGACGCGCCTGGGCCTGCTCCGATCTTCAGTGATCTGGCGGTAGTGGGTGCCGCAGGTTCTCTTACCTGCACTGACTGTATTGACTCCGACGGCGGCGATCCGTTGTTTGTTGCCGGTACCTTCAACGGGAATAGGGAGACAACCACGTTTCTTCCGGAAGTCAACACGGCCATTTCTGCTCCTCCGGCCCTGGATGAAGGAGGTAACTTTATTCGCCTGCGTTATGGTCCTCTGACCCAGACCCGCGACTATCATATACAACAGGGGTCTTCAGCCCTGAATCAAGGAACAAACAGTTTTATATCGACTGACTATGACCTTGAGTCGCGACCATGGGGCGGCAGCGCAGATATTGGTGCTGACGAATTGCATTAATTCCAATAACCCAACAAGTCCCTCCGGGCGGGTTCTCCCGTCTGGAGGGACGGTAGAGGTGAAAATATGAAGACGACAAAAAAATACAGTATACCGCTTCTGGCCGGCCTGCTTTGTCTCTCTGGGGCAGCAGTGGCTCATGCCGGTGTGGATGTAAAGTGTCCGACTGATACAGATGGCAACGCCATCAGCACAGATTCGGCTGTACGATGCATGCATCTCTCCGGTGGGGATGGGTACACTACCATGGCTGATGGATCAGCCAAATATATCTTTGGTTTTGCTGATTTAACAGGGTTGCCCACCCAAACGCAGGCCGATAAAAATGTGGCCATTGCTAAAGGCATACTCTCCTCAAATTGGCCGGCGCCAACTATCGTGCTGGAAGAAAATCAGGAGTTTTACCTCAGCCTGACCAATGTGGGTATGATGATCCGGCCTGATTTGTTCGACCCGCACACGGTCCACTTTCATGGGTATCCTGAATCCTCAACAGTATTCGACGGCCTGCCGGAAAGTGGTGTTGCCATAAATATGGGATCGACCCTTACCTATTACTATAAGCTGAACGATCCCGGTACGTACATGTACCACTGCCATGTCGAGGCCACCGAACATATGCAGATGGGCATGCTTGGCAGTCTCTATGTAAAACCGGCCCAGAACGGGACTTCTATATCCTATAACGGAAAAACCTACACCCAGTTTGCCTATAATGATGTTGACGGTTCAACCGGCTACGATGTGGAGTACCCGATCCAGCTGGGTTCTTTTGACGGTGCGTTTCACGATTCCAGCGAGACGGTGCAGCCGCTGCCTTTTGCCCTTATGCGGGACAACTATCCGATGATAAACGGTCGGGGGTATCCGGACACCGCAGATGCGAGAACGAATACTTTTCCGCCAACCGACGGCAGTTCGGCAAACCCGACCAACAACCCGACCAACCCAAGACTGCAAACCTCTCAGCCGGTCAGCTCTTTGATCCAGGCTGCTCCAAATCAAAGAATACTGTTGCGGATCTCCAATCTGGCGATCACCCGCTACTATACCCTGCAAAGTTCGGGTATCAAAATGGAGGTGGTGGGCAGGGATGCCAAGCTGTTGCGGGCTCCTAATGGGGCAGATCTCTATTATAAGACCAATTCGGTCACCCTCGGAGGCGGCGAATCAGTGGATGTTATCCTTGACACCGCTGGTGTGGCTCCCGGTACTTATGTCCTCTATACCAGCAACCTGAACTACCTCAATAATGATCAGGAGGAGTACGGTGGTATGATGACGGAAATCGTGATTAATTAAGGAGTGACGCCATGAAAATATTTGAACACAGACCTATAATGATGGTTGCTGTTTTCGCGGCCGTTCTTCTGCTTTTTTTTTCGACTGGAGTACAGGCGGCGATAAATGGTATAAGCGGTACAAATTTTAACCTGACGGTCAAAGCCGACTATGTCAGCACGGCAGATGGCGGCTCCATGCTTCTCTGGGGGTATGCCAACGGCAATGGCCGTGCGCAATATCCCGGCCCAACCCTGATTGTCAATCAGGGCCAGACGGTCAATGTATTTCTCTCTAACGGGTTGTTTGTTGCCGGAGGCGCCGTGCCTAACGTCTCTATGGTTTTTCCAGGGCATACCGCAACGACCACCTGCGTGCAGGCCGGAGCAAATGGTTCGGACCCATGCAACGAGGGCGATCTGACCCTTGAGGCGGAAAATGACGGTGATGTGGTGCGGTATACCTTTGTCGCCGGTAAACCTGGAACCTATACCTACCATAGTGGTACCAATCCGGGTCTGCAGATGGAGATGGGTTTGACCGGGGCGATTATTGTCCGTCCGACAGGTTTTAACGCCGCAACCCCAAGGGCGTACGGACATCCTGATTCAGCCTATACCTATGAACAGCTCTTCTTCCTGACGGAGATGGACCCCAATATCCACCAGGCTGTTGAGTTCTATGGCCCAAACCATCCAAGCATTCAACCGATGCTTGATAACTATTTCTCCAACTACTGGTTCATCAACGGCCGGACAGCACCGGACGATCTGGCTGCCCCGAATGTTTTCTGGCTGCCAACCCAGCCCTATAACTCGGTGCCGCGCATGCACCCCGGTGATACAGTGCTGATGCGAGTTGTCGGAGGGGGACGGGAAATGCACCCTTTCCATCATCATGGCAACCATGCCAAGGTTATCGCCCGGGACGGCAGGATGCTTGAAAGTACGCCAGGCGCAGGACCGGATATTGGAACGGAGGGTTTTACCATCACCGCGACACCAGGAAAAACGGTAGATGCTCTCTTTACCTGGACCGGTGCAGGATTGAACTGGGATATATATGGGGGGAGTGACGTACCGGAAATGGCGCATAGCTGCGATGGTGTCACTTCAGACCCGGGTAATACATTTGCTCCTGAAATGTTCGATTCTGTCACTCACGAGTATTGCCCCGATCACGGTAAACCTTTCCCGGTGGTACTGCCGGGTAACCAGGAACTGGCCTTTGGCGGCTGGTGGGGCGGAAGCCCGTATCTTGGCTCCCTGGGTACGCTGCCTCCAGGTGAGGGCGGCCTTAACCCCAATGGTGGTTTCAGCTTCATGTGGCATTCCCACACGGAGAAAGAGCTCACCAACTGGGACATCTTTCCCGGTGGTATGCTGACGATGATGATCATTGAAGCATACAATGTACCGATTGAATAATAACAGGGGGTTAAGATATGAACTATAAAAAAACTATATCGAAATTGGGGGCTTCACTGGTGATGGCAACCGCACTCACCCTGGTGGCCTCTCCATTACTTGCTCGAGTCGATCTTGTGGCTATTCCCGGGACATGGACACCGCCGGGAGGGAGCGCAATACCCATGTGGGGCTTTGCCAGAGATACCGGGCAGGCCTGTGGTTCCCTGCCTCCATGGACAGTCGGACCAGAACTGACTGCTGCCGACCTGCAGAACAATGGCAACCTGAGAATCCGGCTGCGCAACTGTCTCAGTGAAGCGGTCTCCGTTATGATTCCAGGTCAGAAAGCCATACCGGTTCTCGGGGTTGCGCCACAGCCGGCTCGAAGTGGTAATCGAATTACCTCCTTTACTGCTCCGACTCCTCCGGGTGGTGTTGATACTGTAGATTATCTCTGGCAGCGGGTAGATCTGAACAAGGGCACTTTTCTCTATATGAGTGGGAGTCATCCGGCTCTGCAGGTCCATATGGGGCTGTATGGCGCCCTTAAAGTAGGCGACTATCCCAATACAGCCGCCGATGTGACCCTGCTGTACAGTGAAATTGATCCGGTACTGCATAATTCTGCTACGGCTGCGACCCCGCTGACCTACAAACCCAGGTATTATCTGGTTAATGGCCAGCAAACGGTTACCATCCCCAATGCCGGCAACACCAGTCAGCCTACGGTGCTGAGTTTTTTGAATGCAGGGCTGGACTTTCATGTACCGACGTTCAATCGCGGCAATTATATGCGTCTGGAGGCTGAAGACGGCAATCCCTACCCCTTTGCCAAACAGCAGTATTCGGTGAGTCTGCAGGCGGGTAAAACCATAGAGGCCTTCTGGCAGCCGAACGCTGATGGTGAGCATATAATCTATGACCGGCGTGGTAACGGTATGATTGCCAGATTGACTGTTGGTGCGGGCGCCGGTGGCGGACCAGTTGCTGCAGCTGATGTGTATTTAGTCAACGAGGACACTCCTCTTGCAGTACCTGCAGCAGCGGGAGTACTGTTGAACGATACCGGCCTCCCAACGCCTGCCCAGGTTGAATTGGTTACCGGCACTTCTGCGGGGACACTCAGTTGCCCGGCCGGTGGATTTCTTTGTGCCGACGGTTCTTTTAACTACACTCCAAGTCTAAATTTCAACGGTAGCGACAGCTTCACCTACAAAACCGTAGCCGTTGCGGGTACTCCAAGCAGCAACACCGCCACGGTGACCATCACTGTCAATCCGGTTAATGATGCACCGACGGCTGTAAATGATGCCTACGCTGCGGTTGCCGGTGTACCTCTTGTTGTGGCAGCTCCGGGAGTCCTGGCCAACGATCAGGATGTAGACGGAGACAGCCTGAGCGTGACGGTGACGGCAGGTGGGATTTTCGGTCCGGATGGATCTATCAATTTTGGAGTTCCTGTATCCGGCACATATCCTTATGAAGTTTGCGACAATGGCACCCCGGTGCTATGCGCAAATGCCAGTGTAGTTATTACAGCGGCAAACGACAATCCGGTTGCTGTGGCTGATGTTGCCTATGTACGAAGGAACAGTGTTCCTTCGGCAACAGGAGTTGGCGTCAGAAACACCTTCAGCCTGACCGCAAACGACACCGATGCTAATGGTATTAACGTGGCAACAGTCGTGCTTAGCGGAACGACTCGAGGTGGTACGGTTGTCAACAATGGTAATGGGACCGTCTCGTACACTCCACCGAGAAACTGGCGGGGGACCGACACCTTTACCTACACGGTTAATGATACTCTTGGTGCAATATCCAACACGGCAACTGTTCGGGTCAATGTCGTGCGAGCAAGAGACCTACCATAGGCTGGGTAGAAGGAGAGATAGTCAATGCGTCTGCAATCCAGGCGCAGACTGGCGGCTATCTCTTCTGCTTGCTGCAGGGTTTACCCGTTCTTTCATTGTCCTAGAGTAGCAAAAGGAGATGTTGATATGAACTCAATAAAAGCTTCAAATAGCAATATAAAAAAGCCTCAGCGATACCTGATCCTTGTCCTTATGCTGGGTGGTCTGTTCCTGCAGGGTATTGCGTTGAGTGGCAACGCTAATGCTGCTGCCATGCCGGCCAGGCCGGAACCGCTGCAAACCAGTCAAGCCTTCGAACAGCAGCTGAAAGAGAAGTATGGGATTGAATTGACGGCCCTGCGCATGACGGCTGCCAATCGTATGATAGATTTTCGTTATCGTGTCCTTGATAAAGATAAGGCTGCCCCCCTCTTTAAACGACAGACCAAACCCTACCTTGTCCATGAAGCCAGCGGTAAAGTGCTGGCAGTGCCGAATACGGCCAAGGTCGGATCGTTGCGCAATTCCAATATGCCGCAGCAGGGCCGGATCTATTGGATGTTTTTCGGTAACAATGGCGTAGTCAAAAATGGCGATAAAGTCAGTGTTGTTATCGGAGATTTCCGGGCCGACAACCTTATCGTCGAGTAACCCGTACATAAGCTCTACCTAATAGTATTTCGTAGTTTTACAGTGCTTGGCATCAAACAGATGTTTTGAGCAGATGGTAAAAATAAGGAGATAAGATTATGCATAAAATACTACAGCGAACAAGCATATTTGGTGCATTACTCCTTTTCCTCCTTTCCGCTGTATTTGTGACAGCCGGTACAATTACCCCGCAACTGCAGGAGGTCCTTGACACCGCCAAAGCGAAAGAGGAAATCGCAGTAATCGTTCAACTAAGTGATCAGATTGACAGAAAACAGTTTGAAAAATTCACGAAAAAACTGCGCAGACTGCATCTGCTGAAAGAACTGAAGCAACAAGCCGCCGCGAATCAGACTTCCTTAAAGGCTTCTATAATCAGCGATGGAGCAACGGATGTCCGCAGTCTGTGGATAATTAACGGGATCGCCCTTAAAGCCAAGCCAGCCGTTATAAAAAAGTTAGCCAAGCGACCGGAAGTCGTTGAGATCAGGTTGGATGCACCGATGCTTCTGAGTGTCGATGTTGGTCCGGCAACTGCTGCCAGCCAATGGAACATTGCGATGCTTGGTGCCGATGCAGTATGGGCACAGGGCTACCAGGGGCAGGGTGTCGTTATTGCCTCTATGGACAGTGGTGTCGATTATAACCATGATGATCTTGCCGGTAACTGGCGGGGCGGTGCCAATAGCTGGTTTGATCCGCACGGTCAACATAGCCAGCCGTATGATGCGAATGGTCATGGGACGCAAACGATGGGTATCATGGCCGGTCAAAACCTTGGGGCAACGGCCATAGGCATGGCACCCGCGGCACAATGGATAGCTGTAAAGGTTTTTGATGATAGCGGCTCTGCCCTGATGAGTGATATCCATGTCGGGTACCAATGGCTGCTCGACCCAGATAATAACCCTAATAGTGACGACGCCCCGGATATCGTCAATAATTCCTGGGGATTTCCGGAAACAGTCAATAGTTGTCAGACCGAGTTTCAAATGGATATCCAAACCTTGCGGCAGCTGGGGATAAGTGTGGTGTTTTCATCCGGTAATCAGGGTGGTGGAGCAACCAGCATCAGTCCTGCCAACAACTCTGGAGCCTTTGCTGTCGGGGCGGTCGATCAAAGCGAAATGATAACATCTTTTTCCAATCAGGGCCCTTCTGCCTGCGGGCAGGGAAGTATCTATCCTGGTGCAGTCGCGCCGGGCTATCTGGTAAATACCGCTGATCTCACCTTTGGTGGCCTTTTTCCCAATGCTACCATGCTGGTGAGCGGCACCTCTTTTGCCGCTCCCCATGTCAGTGGAACAATGGCGCTGCTGTTAAGCAGCAACCCTGCTTTGACTCCTGATGATCTGGAAACAGCCATAACGCATTCGTCAATTGATCATGGCGATGCAGGTGAAGATAATGTCTACGGATATGGGCTGGTCAATGCAGCAAATGCCCTGGCATACATCTCCCCCTCTGGGCAATGCACCGATGCGGATGGTGATGGTTTTTATGCCGAAGCGTCCTGCGGCACCCCGGTTGACTGCAACGACAACGATGCGACAGTCTATCCGGGTGCGCCTGAAGTGGTAGGTGATGGCATTGATCAGGACTGTGACGGACAAGATCCGGTAGTGCCTCTCTGCACCGATGCAGATGGCGATGGCTTTTTTGTCGGAGCGTCCTGTGGCACCCCGGTTGACTGCAATGATACCGATGCGACAGTCTATCCAGGTGCTGCTGAAGTGGTAGGCGACGGTATTGATCAGAACTGCAACAGTTTTGACCTGACAATCGATATAACCAAAGCCCTCTATAAAACGAGCCAGGATAAACTTGTGGTCTGGGCCACATCCGCTCAGGGCAGTAATGCTGCTCTGGAGGTCACTATACCCGGTATGGGATCCTATGCGCTCAACTGGAATAATAGTAAGAACCGCTGGCAAAAGAGTATCAACAAGGCCTTGAAAAAGGGTCTGCAGCCGGACAGCGGCCTTATGATAACGGTATCAGGACCGGAGGGGGCGGTAAGTACGTCTCTTACTGTTAATTAGCAGCTGACGGGTATATTTTTTATAAGCCTTCCTGGTTCATGGGGTATCTGTGGACCATGGAAGGCATTCATCGCCAAGGGGCCTTTCCAGTAAACCGGAAAGGCCCCTTGGCGTTGCATGCTCCTGAGCCGGTAAACCGGAAAAAATCCGGACCGCCGAACCTGAAAACTGGAAAAGACTATAGTTGGAGCGAGATGTAGAATATGATTACCCTGTAATATGTTGAAAATAAAGTAATAATATTAAATAATGAGATGTGGTATACTTTTTGCTTTAAAACACACAGTATGGTAGCGCAATAGGTTGCTTGGACCTGGGTCAATGGTAAAAGCAGCCAGAGAAGACATGTTTTTCACAAATTTATTAATTGTTCCCTGAAGGAGAAAAGATGAAAATGAATTTAATTTCGACACTGTGTGTTGCAAGTTTCTTGTGGATTGGCACGGCTAACGCGAATTTGATCACCAATGGTGATTTTGAAAGCGGTGTACTGACGCCGTGGACCAAATCAAATGATGTCATAGTTACGAACGCGACGAGCGGTATATTTTCTGGACCCGTTACAGGTATGGATGGATATTATGCTGTATTGGGATATAACACCAATGCTGAAACAAATAAGCTGCGGCAGGATTTCGATGTCTCAGGTTACCATTCTGTTCAGGTTTCTTTTGATTGGGTTTTTGATTACTACGATAATGAATCAGGAGTAAAAGATGTGTTTGTCTCGATCTTAAAAGATTTTGATAACGGTACGGTAAACATCACCCTCGACAAATACAAATCTATAGGAAATGATAACAATCCTAAGCAGCAACTTCTTTATGGTTCCTACTCTGATATAATTGATGTTTCGGGTTTTAGTACACCAAATGCTCGTTTGCTCTTTCAATTGACAGAGAATGTTGGCGTTTTAAATTCAAGAGCAGGTATTGATAATGTGAGTGTAGCTCCTGTACCTGAACCGGCAACGATGCTGCTTTTTGGTACAGGTCTTGTCGGGCTGGCTGCTGTAGGACGGAGAAAAGCCAGGAAACAAGCAGACACTGCAAATTAAATCGCCCTCTTTATCGGCATCATATCATCATGATAAGGGGGCCCTTGACCGGCCCCCTTATCATGATGACAGAACGAAGTGCAAATTTGGGTCTCTCGCTTCTAGCCCGCCGCAAAAAAAAGTATTTTCTCTCCTGCCGCCAGTCTTGCATCTCTATTTCCCCGTGAGTTGCAAGAGGAGCGGACACGGCAATCAGGCACGGATGGCCGGATGTGTTGTCATGCCCTGTGGTCTATAGAGCTTCCGATATAATCCAATAATTTCCCCAATCAGTCTCCAGAGTTTTCGTTGTGATAGGAAAGAGCGAAAGAATATGCTGAATTGCTGAATTGACACGTTGTGGCACTCGTTTTGCACTGGTATCCCTGCATGGTGGTGTACGTCCAAGGGGAGCCCGGCAGTAAGAATACGGGCTTCACTAACAAGAAACCCTGGAGGGTTGTATGAAGAAATTTTTCATTGCAGTAAGTTTAGCTGTCTTAATCAGCAGCACAGGTTATGCTGCTGATCGAGACATACAGATGTCAACTGCGCCAACGGAAGCGGTGGTTGGCGAAAATGTTCAGTTCAAGTGTACTGGAGCGGGTGACTGGAGAAGTCAATTGCGATCAGCACGAATTGACATAATAAATTCCCGTGGAACCACAGTAGTTTCTAGGGCTGACATGAAAATTGACGGTCTCATGGCCAATTACTCTTTTGTCATCCCAGCAAATGAACAAAATGGGGACTGGCAATTTCAGTGTGAGCTCCGGGACCGGCGAAACAGACTTTCCCGGACGGCTGATTTTGTGGTCGTGGGTTCAGCAACAACTGAGCCTCCGGTTGATCCACCTCCTGTCGTTGATCCACCTCCTGTGGTTGATCCGCCTCCAGTGGTTGGTCCGCCTGCATCAGTTGACCCGCCGGTCGATGGTTCTATTGCCGCTCACAACACCATAACTGCATACAATGGTCCATCTACCTGTATCACCTGTCACCAGGTAGAGGCAACGGAGATGCTCCAGAGCCTGCATATGCAATGGTCCGGGCCGACGCCTGATCTGACCAATACCAAAGGTGAATCGTTTGGTAAGGGCAAGGATGGGATCAATACCTTCTGTACTTACGCCATGTCATCGAAAGGCGCCTGCTTTTCCTGCCATGTGCGCGCCGACGGCAATGCCCCGGATCCTGTGAAAGCTGAGGATGTCGACTGCCTTATGTGTCATAACGATACCTATCAGCGAACATTTGTTACAGACCCGAATAATACTGTGACCGTAACCAATGTTGATAATGTTAAAAAGACCTACGTTTTCGGCAAGGTCGATGGCCAGGGGAACTATACCACCGTGCCGGATTTTGCCAAAATGCCTGTTGGGACCAACATGGTCAATATAGCCAGAACGGTGCATTTGCCGACCAATACCTCCTGTCTGCGCTGTCATGCCACAGCTGGCGGCGCTGACTGGACCAAGCGCGGTGACATGGGTAAGAACTCCGCCAATGCAACAGTTGAGCAGGATGTGCATCTGGCCAAAGACGGTGCGGGTCTCTCCTGTGTCGACTGTCACTCCGCGCTGAATCATAAGATCGCCGGACGTGGTATTGATCTGCGCCAGACGGAAGCTGTGGCGCCAACATGTAATGCCTGCCATACAACGGCACCGCACTCCAGCTCAACATTGAACAGACATGCCCAGGGCCAGGTCAGCTGCCAGGTCTGTCATATTCGTACCTTTGGTAAAGGTGGGGCGACAGAGATGTCCAGGGACTGGAACCAGCCAACCTGGAATCCTGCCTTCTGTTCCGGCCAGGGTGGTTTTGTTGGCCATGAGGTTAAGGAAGCCAACGTGAAGCCCGATTATGTATGGTTTGATGGTACTTCCTATGTGTACAATGTAGGTGAAACAATTCAGCCAGATGAGAATAATATTCTGCATATGGCCAAAGCCAACGGCGCGCCTTTTGACGGCAGGTCGTATATCGTGCCGATCAAGCGACATTTCTCCAATATGCCTTTTGATCTGGGCAGCGGCAGGATCATTCCGCCGGCCATCATGTGGATGTTTATGACCGGTGATTTTGATCAAGCCGTACAAAAAGGACTTGAAGAGCAGGCAGCAAAGGGCAGGGCCGGGGATTATACGGGTAACTATGCAATGTACCAGGCCGATGCCGAAATGCTCATCACCCACGGGGTTGAACCGAAGGAAAAGGCTCCCTCCTGCATTGAGTGTCATAATAACAGCGGCTCAACTCCAGACGGTGCCGGCATGCTCCCCTTCGATGCGCTTGGTTACCACCAGGTCCCTGATGCCGTACGGTCATGTAATTTGTGCCACGAGCGAAAAAGCGAAAGCTGGGAGCCCATGCACAACAGGCATCGCCAGGAAGTATCCTGCAGTAGCTGTCATACTCCTGAGCCCACCGGCGTGAAACAGGGTGTCTGCAGCAGTTGTCATGAAAACAAGTCCTGGTCGTCTACTGAAGGACATAAAAAACATGTTAAGGAAAAAGGATATGATTGCGTCAGGTGCCATACCTTTTCATAACATTGTGATGTTGTAACTTTCAGCAAGGTGCACCCATTTGGGTGCACCTTTTTTTTGCCGGCTCCTGCCATCATTGCCACCGACTTTCACCCGGAAACAACCTCATCTTCCCTGTTTGGCGATATTCAGAATTGTTAGGTGCACAATGTGGCACCTCCTTTGCAAGGTACTACGCTGTGAATTAACAAGCTGAGGCCATTGCGTTTGCAGAAGAGAGAGGCCTCATTAACCAGAAGCCCTGGAGGGGTGGTATGAAACAGATTGTTATTGCAGTAAGTTTAGGGATCTTGATCAGCAGCAGCTGTTATGCTGATGATGATCATGATCGGTATATCAAAATGTCGGCAAATCCGGCAAAAACAGCGCTTGGCGAGACAGTACATTTCCAGTGTTCTCAAGGCGGAGAGTGGGAAAGATCGTTACGTTCAGCAAAAATAAGCATAACGAATTCTCAGGGCGTCAGGGTTGTTTCCCGAGCCGGCATGGAGATCGATGGAAGTGCTGCAAAGTACGATTTTGTTATTCCTCCGGATGGCCAAATTGGAAATTGGAAATACAAATGTGTCCTCCGGGATAGAGAATCTCGAGTCAGGAGTACTACTCTTTTTGCAGTCGTTGATCCTCCAGTCGATCCTCCGATAGACCCACCACCAG
>RCMY010003479.1_pt1 | contig 13924 bp, 9 predicted proteins | sample 2041341 | NCBI WGS metagenome assembly RCMY01 (sample SAMN09708234, study PRJNA481090) | Marine sediment metagenome, whole genome shotgun sequencing project.
CGATCGTTGACACCGCAGCTGCGGGACGGCTTCGGCTACGACCACGAGATGGCGGTTGAGGTGCTGCTCGACCGGCTGGCGACCGCCGTGTAGTCCGTGCCTGTAGCCCGGGCGGGTCCGGCCGCTAGTCCGTCGCTGCCTGGGCGGCTGCCTCGACGCGCCCGTGGTGCGAGCGCCACCACTCGTCGTCGCCGTCCGGCATGTTGGTGGACTCGCGGCGCATCCCGACCGAGCCGTCGATCAGCTCGCGCAGGATGTCGGCGTGCCCGGCGTGGCGATGGGTCTCGGTCGCGACGTGCACGAGCATCTCCGAGCCGAGCAGCTCGACGAGCGTCACCTCGGCCGCGGGCCAGACCTCGTGCTCGCCCGCCCCGCGGGTGAAGTGCTCCGGACGGATCCCGACGGCGAGCGGACGGTCGAGGGCATCGAGCAGGCTCGGATGCGCATCCACGACCGACTGCGGCAGCGTGACCTTCGACGAGCCCATCGTCAGCACGAGCACGGCGCCCTCACGAGTCACCGATCCACCCGCGATGTTCATCGACGGTGAGCCGATGAAGCTCGCGACGAACAGGTTGTCGGGCTCGTCGTAGAGCGTCTGCGGCGGGGCGCACTGCATCAGGAACCCACGCTTCAGGACTGCGACCCGGTCCCCCATCGTCATCGCCTCGACCTGGTCGTGGGTGACGTAGATCGTGGTGACGCCGAGGCGCTTCTGCAGCGCCGCGATCTCGGCGCGCATCTGCACGCGAAGCTTGGCGTCGAGGTTCGACAGCGGCTCGTCCATCAAGAAGCACTGCGGCGAACGGACGATCGCGCGGCCCATCGCGACGCGCTGACGCTGCCCGCCGGAGAGCGCCTTGGGCTTGCGGTCGAGGTGCTCGGTGAGGTCGAGGATCTCCGCGGCCTCGCCGACCCGCTGGGCGATCTCGGCCTTGTCGACCTTCGCGAGCTTCAGCGCGAAGCCCATGTTCTCGGCGACCGTCATGTGCGGGTACAGCGCGTAGGACTGGAACACCATCGCGATGTCCCGCTCCTTCGGGCTCAGCTCGTTGACGACGCGGTCGCCGATCGAGAGCTTGCCGGCGGTGATCTCCTCGAGCCCGGCGACCATCCTCAGCGTCGTCGACTTCCCGCAGCCGGACGGGCCGACGAGGATCAGGAACTCGCCGTCCTCGACCTCGATGTTGATGCCCGACACCGCTTCGAACCCGTCGGGGTAGGTCTTGCCGAGGTCTTCCAGGACGACGCGTGCCATGTTGCTCTCCAGTTCACCGGGCGTTCAGCCCACCAGCTCACGTGCGCCGTCGGCGGCGCGTGCCACCAACGGGTTCGCCACGCCCAGGCCGACAGCGTCGTAGGTCGCGACCGTCCGCGCAACGACGTCGTCCACCTGCGCACGGCGAACCAGCGCGATGATGGCTCCGCCGAAGCCCCCTCCGGTCATCCGCGCGGCGACCGCGCCGGACTCCACCGCTGCGGCAACGAGCGCGTCGAGCGCCGGGACCGACACCTCGAAGTCGTCGCGCAGGCTCGCGTGGCCGGCGGCGAACAGCCTGCTGAGCGCGTCGAGATCCGGGCCGTCGGGCGCGGTCAGAGCAACCTCGACGTCGCGGACACGCTGGTTCTCCGTCACGACATGTCGCAGCCGTCGGGCGCTGACCTCGTTGAGCGCGGCAGCGGCGATGAGCCCGTCGAGCTCGTCCGGCGCGACGTCGGTGACGCGCCGATCGCCGACCGCGACGAGCGCACGCTCGAGCTCGGCACGGCGCTCGCCGTAGGCGGACTCGCCGAGCTCTCGACGCACGCCCGTGTCGATCACGACCAGCGCGAGCTCCGGCGGCAGCGCCACGGTGCGGTGCGCGAGCGTGCCGCAGTCAAGCAGCACCGCATGGTCCTGCTGGCCGAGGATCGACGCGGCCTGGTCCATGATCCCGCAGGGCACGCCGACGCCGCGCTGCTCGGCGCGCTGCATCGCGGCGGCGAGGTCGAGCGGGGCGATCGCGAAGCCGGCGACGGCCGCGAGCGCCGTGCCGAGCACGACCTCCAGCGCCGCCGACGACGACAGGCCCGCACCGTCGGGGAGATCCGAGGTGAGGTGACCGGAGAAGCCGATCGGAGCACGGCCGAGGGCGTCGAGCTCTGCGGCGACAGCACTGACGTAGCGTCCCCAGCCGTCTGTGGGCGGCGCGGATCCGTCTGCGGCGACGTCGACCGCGCCGGCGGCGGAGGCCGACGTGAGCCGGATGCGGCCGTCGTCGGAAGCGCTGCCGACGAGCGTGATCCCGCGGTCGAGGGCAGCCGGAAGCACGAGCCCACCGGTGTAGTCGGTGTGCTCTCCGATGAGGTTCACCCGACCCGGAGCGTGGAAGCGCCGCACGGGACTTTCGCTTCCGATGATTCTCTCCCCTGAATCGAAGGCTGGATGAACAGTACTGAAAGTCGTAGGCTCACGCAGCACGACATCCACGAGCGGAGCCCGACCGTGTCCTCCCCGCACGTCCCGGCACGGCTCCGGCGCGACCGGATGCTCAACGTCATCCGGCAGCACGACTTCACCCCGGTGTCGGAGCTGTCCGAACGTTTCGACATCTCCGAGGTCACCGTCCGCACGGATCTCAACGTCCTGTCGGAACGCGGCCAGATCCGTCGTGTCCGAGGTGGCGCGGTCCCCCGCAGCGCCCCCGGCCCTGAGCGCCCGTTCGAGGAGTCGGCGACCAGCCACGCCGAGGAGAAGCAGGCGATCGCCGCCGCCGCAGCCGCGATGGTGTCCTCCGGCGAGACCGTCATCCTCGACGTCGGCACCACCACCACGGCGGTGGCGCGGGCCCTCGCTGCCCGCGACGACCTCCGAGACGTCACCGCGTTCACGAACTCGCTGACGATCGCGCTTGCGCTCGAGTCCGCCCACCCGCGCGTCACGGTCGTGGTCACCGGCGGCACGCTGCGGCCGCTGCAGCACTCGCTCGTCGACCCGCTCGGCAGCCTGGTGCTCGAGCAGATCCGGGCGTCGCGCGTCTTCCTCGGCTGCAACGGCGTCGACGTCGACGCCGGCGTCACCAACATCAACCTGCCCGAGACCGAGATCAAGCGGAGGATGCTCGCAGCGGCACGCGAACGGATCGTCGTCGCCGACGGATCGAAGGTCGGCGAGGTCGCCCTCGCGCACCTCTGTCCGCTCGACCGCATCGACCTGCTCATCACCGGACCCTCAGCCGACGCCGACGCCGTCGCAGCCCTGCAGGCCGCCGACCTCGAGGTGCTCACCGCCGGGACCGACACCTCCACAGGAACCACCACATGAGCGCGGACTTCGCCGTCGTCGCAGAGCTCGCCGCGAACCCGGAGGAGGCGGTCGTCTACGAGCACGGGTGGCAGTCCTGGAGCCCCGCCGGGCGCTACCACGCGGAGCTTCCGCGATCCCCGCGACCCGCGCGCCGACGCTGGCAGACGATGGCGTTCCGCCCGGAGATTCCTGGCCCGGACGTCGGCTTCCACGCCGAAGGGCTCCTTGCCGTGCAGCCAGAGCCCGACGCGCCGGTCCAGCTCTGGTCCGCTCAGGACCCGACCGTCGCCGTCCCGAGCATCCGGCTCCACCTCGAAGGTGACCGGCTCGTCATCTCGGCCAACGGGCCCGTCACGCACACGACGGCGACAACCGACCTGCCCACCGCCCTCGCAAGCTGGGCGACGGACACGGCGGCAGCAGCCGACGTCGCGGCTCCGGCGTCGATCCCGCCCGGCTGGTGCTCCTGGTACTGCTACTGGAACGAGGTCACCGAGGACGACGTCGTCGCCGAGCTGGCAGCGATGGACGAGCTGGACCTGCCCATCACGACCGCGCAGATCGACGACGGCTGGCAGGCCGGGATCGGCGACTGGCTGACGACCTCGCCGCGCTTCGATCGGATGGACTCCCTCGCCGACCGCATCGCGCAGACCGGACGCCGGGCGGGCATCTGGACGGCACCGTTCCTGGTCGGCGCTGACAGCGAGCTCGCAGCGCAGCATCCCGAATGGCTCGTCCGCGGTGCGGTCGCTGCGCCCCACCACTGGGACCAGTCGATCCGCGTCCTCGACGTCACCCATCCGGGTGCTGCCGAACACCTGCACCACGTCTACACGACCCTGCGCAGCTGGGGCTACGCCTACCACAAGATCGACTTCCTCTACGCCGGAGCCATGGTGGGTGGGCGACACGCCGACGGCGACACGATCGCCGTCTACCGCGAAGGGCTGCGGATCATCCGCGACGCGATCGGCGACGACGCCGTGCTCCTCGGCTGCGGTGCGCCGATCCTGCCCAGCCTCGGCCTCGTCGACGCCATGCGGGTCTCCCCCGACGTCGATCCGATGACGGAGCCGGACCGTGAGGACATCAGCCAGCCGGCGTTGCGCAGCGCGCTGCAGATCGGCCGGGCGCGCACGATGTTCCACGACTCCTGGTGGGTCAACGACCCGGACTGCGTGGTGGTGCGCCCCGAGGTCGCACGCCGCGAGGACTGGGCCGAACACTGCGAACAGCTGGGCGGACTGGCCGTTTCGAGCGATCCGCTGCGCTCGCTCGACGCCCGCGGGCTGGAGCTCACACGGCGGCTGCTGCAGCCGTCGTCGACGCGGCCAGCCACGTGGGATCCGGACGCGAACCGTGGCCGGGAACAGGGAGCGATCGTCGCGGGCTGACGCCGACGACCGTCAGGAAGGGAGCTCGTGATGCGCTTGGGAGTCTGCTGGTACCCGGAGCAGTGGCCGCGATCGACGTGGGAACGTGACGTCGCGCTGATGGCCGAGACCGGCCTCGACGTGGTCCGCATCGGCGAGTTCGCGTGGTCGCTGATGGAGCCGTCGCGCGGGTCCTTCGACTGGGGCTGGCTCGACGAGGCGATCGCGACGATCGCTGCCGCCGGGATGACGGTGGTGCTCGGCACGCCAACCGCCACACCCCCCGTGTGGCTCATGCGCGAGCGCCCGGACGTGATGTCGGTCGGCCCCGACGGTGCGCGCCGCGCCTACGGGAGCCGTCGACACACGTGCCCGACGTCGCCCGCCTACCGGGAGGAGGCTGCACGGATCGTCACCGCCATGGCCGAGCGCTACGGCCAGCACGCCGCGATCGAGGCATGGCAGATCGACAACGAGCCCGGCAACCACGATTCGACCCGGTGCTGGTGCGACGCCTGCCAGACCGCCTTCACCGCATGGCTCGAGGCGCGGTTCGGCGGCGACGTCGATGCGCTGAACCGTGCATGGGGCAACGAGTTCTGGTCGCAGACGGCGACGACGTTCGACGACGTCCGACTGCCCGTGCCGACGATGACGCGCCACAACCCGGCGCTCGACCTCGCCCACCTGCGCTTCGCCTCCGAGCAGGTCGTCGCCGGCGTCGCCGAACAGCGTGCGATCCTCGGCGCCCTCGCCCCGCCGCACGAAACGTTCACCAACCTCTACGTCGGTGACGTCGATGTCAGCACGCAGGCGATCGGCCGGCTGCACGGGCTCGGCGCGATGGACAGCTACCCGCACGGCGTCTCCGGCCCGCAGGAAGTCGCGTTCCTGCTCGACCTCACCCGCGGCACGGCGCTGCAGGCTGGTGACGGCGCCGCCGCCCGCGGAGGGCGCGGCTGGGTCACCGAGCAGCAGCCGGGCCCCGTCAACTGGACGCCGCAGAATCCTGCCGTCGCGCCCGGGCAGGTCCGCCTGTGGGGCTGGCAGGCGGCGATGCACGGCATCGAGACGTTGCTGTTCTTCCGCTGGCGCGCGGCGCTGCGTGGGCAGGAGCAGTACCACTCCGGGCTGCTGCGCCACGACGGCACCGCCGACCAGGGTCTCGTCGAGGCTGCGCGGCTGCGACGAGAGCTCGACGAGGCGCCGCCCGAGCTGCTCGAGCGCCCCGAGGCGACCGTCGCGCTCGTCTACGACCACGCCGACGCCTGGGCGATGAACCTCGACCCGCACCGCCCGGGGCTGACCCACCGCAAGCTCGTCGTCGACGCACACGCCGGGGCGCGCCGCACCGGAGCGGTCGTGGACGTCGTTCCCGTCGACGCCGACCTCACCGGCTACGCGATCGTCCTCGCGCCGGGGCTGCATCTCATCAACGAGGCGCGGGTCGCGACGCTGCTCGCGGCAGCCGACGCCGGCGCCACGGTCGTCGTCGGGGCGCGCACCCTGGTGAAGGACACCGAGAACGGCTGGACCGACGCCCCGCACCCACACGGGCTGGCGGAGCGGCTCGGCGCGCACGTCACGGAGTGGGGCAGCACCGCGACCTGGCCGGTCGGCGGCGAGGAGCCCCTGCTCGCGCTCGACGGCGAGCTGCTCGACGCCGGCCCGTGGGCCGAGACGTTCGCGCCGAACGGATCCTGCGAGGTGCTCGCCACCTGGGCGGGGACGCACCGCGACGGACAGCCTGCGGTGGTACGCGGCGACGGGATCGTCGGGATGGGCGCGTCGTCCGAGGACGCGTGGGCAGCGGTGGTCGGGATGCTGGCTGGCCGCGACGTCGTGCCTGCCGGCGAGGAGCGCCACGAGCGGGGCGCGTTGACGGTCACGCTGCGACAGGCAGATCTGGGCGTGACACGTACCTGACCGGAACCTGTTTCGGCTCAGCCCTTGTCTTCGGAACCGAAACCGTCTAGTTTCATTCTCGAAACGTTGACGCAACCGAACGCAAGCGGGAGTTCGTGGTTCTTCGCGTGATGCGCACCGACCTGCGCCATGACGACGGTCGCCTGCTCTCCGTGTACGGAGAGCACGGCTCCGCCGACCTGCCGACCTTCGGGGCCGGGGAGCCGTCGCAGCTGCACCTGCGGCACGACGCGCTCACCGACACGTGGGTCGGAGTGTCGCCTGCCCGCAACTCGCGACCGCTCACCTCGACGCCCGCCACAGCCGCGAGCAGCTGTCCGCTCTGCCCCGGCGGACCCGAGATCCCGTTCGGATACGAGGCCGCCGTCTTCGAGAACCGGTTCCCCACGCTCGTCGCCGACGCACCGACCCCACCCCCGGGACCGACTGCGCCGTCGACCGGCCGCTGCGAGGTGGTGCTCTACACCTCCGAGCACGTCGGGTCGCTCGGGACGCTCACCGGCGAGCAGCTTGCCCGCGTCGTCGCCATCTGGGCCGACCGCTCCGGGGCGCTCTGGGCCGACCCGGCCCACCGACACGTCCTGGTCTTCGAGAACCGCGGCGAGGACGTGGGCGCGACGCTCAGCCATCCACACGGCCAGATCTACGCGTTCGGGCACCTGCCACCGTTCATCGCTGGGCGCCTCGACGCGCTGGCGAAGCACCGGGCCGAGCACGACACCTGCCTCACCTGCGGCGTCGTCGCCGACGACGACGGGGCGCCCGACCGGCAGGTCGCGCAGAACGCTTCGTTCACGATCAACGTCCCGTACGCCGCGCGGTGGCCCTACGAGGTCCATGTCCGCGCCCGCCGCCACGGGCTCAGCCGACTCGGCGATCTCACCACCGACGAGCGTCGAGATCTCGCCGAGGCGCTGCGCACCGTCGTCCACGCCTATGACGCGCTCTACGACCGTCCGCTGCACTACATGATGACCTGCATGGAGGCCCCGTCGGTCGACGGCGCCCCAGCGGCCGACTGGCACCTCGCGTTCGAGTTCGCTCCTCCGGCACGCGCCGCCGACCGGCTGAAGATCCGGGCGTCCGTCGAGACGGCGACCGGCTTGTTCATCAACGACACGCTCCCGGAGCTCACGGCCACGCATCTCGCCGATGCGCTCACGTCGGCGGGCGGGGTCCCGGATCTGACGATCCCAGATGTCATCATCACGCACGGTCTGCAAGAACCCGATCACACGCGCCCCGCGCGCGTGACCACCCCGACGGCGTCCACCCACGCCAACACAGGAGCACGTTCATGAGAAGGAACACGGTGGCGCTGGTAGCAGCGCTCTCCCTCGCCGCAGCTGCGTGCGGCGACGCGACCACGACGACCACGCCGGAGGACTCCGGCGAAGTCGTCGCCCTGCGCTGGCGGACCCGTCCGGACAACCAGGCCGAGGCCGATGTCTACGCCGCGGTCAGCCAGAAGATCGACGACGCCAAGGCGAACCTCGAGCTCTCCTACGAGCCCGGCGGCTCCGAGACATCCTCCTACCAGGACGTCCTGAAGACCGAGCTCGCCGCGGGCACCGCCCCGGACGTGTTCTGGATCCCCGGAACCGACATCGCCGACTTCGCGAAGCGCGGCCTGATCGCCGACCTCCGCTCCGTCGCCACGGCGTCCAGCGACTACGCCGGCGACGCGGCGTACTACCCGGGCCCGATGGAGTTCCTCACCGTCGACCCCGCGACCAACCAGGCCGGCGACACGCTCTGGGGCCTTCCCCGCGACGTCTCCACCTTCGCGCTCTACCTCAACATGGACCTGATCGACGAGGCCGGCGCCGACGACCCGCGTGAGCTCTCCGCCAACGGCGAGTGGGACTGGGACGCCTTCCGCGAGGTCGGCGAGGCCGTCAGCGGGCTCTCCTCCGAGATCAAGGGCTACGGGATGAACTCTTGGTGGGCCAACTACGGCTACTGGATCAACTCCGCTGGCGGAAACTTCTTCAACGACGACCGCACGGGCTGTGGGCTCGACACCGACGAGGCGATCGCCGGGCTGACCTACATGCAGGGCCTCTACGCGGACGGCCTCGCCGTGCCGTTCGGTGAGGACTCCGAGCCGCCGTTCCTCGCCGGCCAGGTCGGCATGTTCATGAACGGTCGTTGGGCGACGCCGGGCACCCGCTCGAGCGCCGACTTCGACTGGGATGTCGTCAAGCTGCCGGACGGCCCCGGTGGCCCGAGCAACTGGCTGTTCTGGGGCGCCTACGTGGTCAACGCCAACACGGCCGACCTCGACGCCGCGTTCGAGCTCGTCACCGAGCTGACCAGCCCCTCCATCCAGGGCGAGATCTCCGCGCTCGGCGCCAACATCCCGAGCCGCATCGACGATGCCGCGGCGAACGACGCCTTCCTCACCTACTCGCCGCCGGCCAACAACCAGGCGTTCCTCGACGGGCTCTCCCAGAACCCGGTCTCCGAGGGTCCGCTCTGGGCCGGTGACTGGCCTGCCTACGACGGCGCGATGGGTCCGGAGATCCAGTCCGTCATCGCCGGTGACCAGAGCCTCGCCGACTTCCAGGCGAGCATCTGCGACAAGCTGAACCCCACGTTCAGCTGAGTCGTTCACGCCGGGGTCGGTCGTCGCTGACGGCCGACCCCGGCGCCCCCCGCTGGATCGAGAGGGAGACGAGCCGGTGAGCACCTTGGCCGCTGCCCGAGGCAGCACGTCGCGGCTCGATGCCGCGCGCGTTCAGACGCTGCTCGTCGGCTGGCAGGCAGCGCTCTCCGTCGCCGCGATCGCGGCGCTCGGGCTCGTCATGGGTGCCGGCGTCGGCCCGACCGACGGCCTCTTCCGCATCATCTCGATCGTCGGGCTGGGCGTCGCGGCTGCGCTCGCCGCCACCTCGGCCGCGCTCCTGCGACGAGGCCGCCACCTCGGTCGTGCCATCGCGCTCACGGTCAACTACCTCGGCTTCGTCATCGCGGTGGTCGTCCTGCTGCAGACCACCCGCGTGTTCGTCGGTCTCGACGCGCTCGCCGAGACCTTCGCGCGCGGCGTTCCCTTCCTCGCGGTCGCGCTGATCGGCTGGCTCGTCGTTGGCGGCGAGGACGCCGCCCCGAACCGGGCCGTGATCGGGCGCCGGATCGCCCTCGCCGGGATCCTCGCCGCACTCATCGCGGTCGGGCTGCTCCCCGGGCTGCTCACCTTCGCCGGCCGGCTCATCTCGCCCACCCGGCTGCCGGTCCTGGTGATCGCCCTCGCGTTCGGCGTCATCGCCTGGCGGGTCTACCAGCCCGACATCGCGCGCCACTTCAACGCTTCGGCAACCCAGCGCCGCACGCTCGACGGCCTGCTGTTCATCTCCCCGAACCTCCTCGGCTTCTTCGCCTTCTTCGCTGGTCCGCTGTTGTTCAGCCTCTTCGTGAGCCTCAACGAGTGGGACGCCTTCGGGACCACGAACTTCATCGGCCTCGACAACTACATCAACATCCTCGCGCTCGACTTCACGAGCGCCGGTGAGGGGCTCAAGGGCGGATACCAGGAGCTCACCCGCTTCGGCGACGTCGTCATCGGGGCCCGCGACCCGCTGTTCTGGCGCTCGATCCTGAACATCCTGAAGTTCTCGGTGCTCGCCATCCCGCTTGCCGTCGTCCCCGCGGTGTTCATGGCGCAGCTGCTCAACTCGAAGGTCCCGGGGATCAAGGTCTTCCGGGCCCTCTACTTCATCCCGTCGATCGCCGGCGTGATCGCGGTGGCGCTGATCTGGCGGCAGCTCTTCAGCTCGACCGTCGGGTGGATCAACTACCTGATCCTCCAGGTCGTCAACTTCTGGAACTGGCTGCCGCTGCTCCCCGAGACCAGCGACCCGGCCATCCAGTGGCTGAGCGACGCGGACGTCGCGCTCTACTCGCTCGTGATCGTGTTCGCATGGCAGTACGTCGGCTTCAACACCGTGCTGTTCTTCGCAGGGCTGCAGGGCATCCCCGGCGACCTCTACGAGGCTGCCGCTCTTGACGGCGCGACGCCGTGGCAGCGGTTCCGCCACATCACGTTGCCGTCGCTCAAGCCCACGACGTTCTTCGTCGTCGCGTCCACCGGCGTGCTCGCGCTGCAGCTGTTCGGTGAGAGCGTCGTGCTGTTCCCGCAGACCACGCCCGCGGGCGCCGGGCCGGGCAACTCGACGCTGACCCCGGTGGTCTACCTCTACGAACAGGGCTTCCGCCGGTTCTCACAGGGCTACGCCTCGGCCGTCGCCTGGGTGCTGTTCGCCCTGATCTTCTCGTTCACGTTCATCCAGTTCCAGCGGCAACGCGACGAGACGGAGGCCAGCTGATGGCGATGGTCGTCGGAACCCAGCGCTCCACCGTCGCCCGACGGGTGGGCGTCTACGCCATGCTCACCGGGCTGGCCGCGGTGATGCTGTTCCCGTTCCTGTTCGTCGTCGGCTCGTCGCTCAAGAGCCGCACCGACATCTTCACCTACCCGCCCCGCGTCATCCCACGTGACCAGCAGGCCGTGGCGATCGGTGGCGACGACTTCCCCGCCTACGAGATCGACGGCGCGGTCCGCGGTCTCGTCGACGAGGTCCGCCTCGGCACCTACGCGCCCGTCGCCGACCCGACCGCGACGATCGAGCTGCCGCGCAGCGAGGTCGTCGACGCCGAGGGCCCCGACGGCCAGCGCACCGCGGTCGTCGCCGGCGAGGAGGAAGACCTCTACCTCGTGCCGACCCCGTCCGGCGCGGTCGAGATGTTCGAGGTCAGCCGCACCGTCAAGGGCGTGTTCGCGCTGCCGTCGTCACCCGGCGACACCGTGCTGGAGACGATTCGTACGGCAACCCCGGTCGAGAAGATCGCCCCGCACCCCGAGAACTTCACCGAGGTCCTCGAGGTCCAGACGCTCGACCGCAGCCTCACGAACACCGCGCTGGTCACGATCCTGGTCGTGATCGGGACGGTCATCACCTCGATCCTCGGCGGCTATGCGTTCGCACGCATCAGCTTCCCCGGACGCGACGCGATGTTCCTGATGTACCTCGGCTCGATCATGGTCCCGTTCGTGATCCTGATCATCCCGCTCTATCAGCTCATGGTCTCGCTCGGCTGGGTCGACTCGCTCGCGGCGCTCGTGTTCCCGTTCTTCTTCAACGCCTACGGGACGTTCCTCATCCGGCAGTTCTTCGTGACCGTCCCGTACGAGCTCGAGGAGGCCGCCGTGGTCGACGGGGCCTCACGCTGGACGATCCTCTGGAAGATCTACGTGCCGCTCGCCTACCCCGCGATCGCGACCCTCTCGACGTTCATGTTCCTGCACGCGTGGAACTCCTTCGTCTGGCCGTTCGTCGTCATCAACGCAGGCAACACCGAGAACCACGTGCTCACCCTGTCGCTGCAGGTCCTTGGTGGCCGCGCGGCCGACACGCCCAACCTCATCTACGCCGGCGTCGCGATCGCGATCGCCGTTCCCGTCACCGTGTTCGTCCTCGCTCAGCGCTACTTCGTCGAGAACGTCGCGACCAGCGGGCTCAAGTAGCCCGCGGCAGAACCATCGTCAGTCCGAGGGGATCCGACATGACCTTCACCACCATCCGCCGCCGCGCGGGCGCGTTCATCGCGGCCGCAGCCGTGGCCGGCGCCACGCTGCTCGCCCCCACGGGCGCAGCTGCCCAGGACGCCGAGCCGTTCGGGCTCGACCTCGAGGGTGAGTACCGGATGGAGCTCAGTGACGACCTCGCCTACGCCGAGCCGTCCTTCGACGACTCCGGCTGGTCGACGACGACCGTCCCGACCTCGGACAACCACGAGGGCCAGTTCAACAGCTACGACGGCTGGGCCTGGTTCCGTCGCTCGTTCGACCTGCCCGCCGAGGCCGACGGCCTCAACCTCGTGCTCTCCGCCGGCTACATCGACGACGCCGACGCCGTCTACCTCAATGGTCAGCTCGTCGGATCGTCCGGGGAGTTCCCGCCGGACTCCGACAGCCAGTGGTTCGAGCGTCGCCTCTACCCGCTTCCGGCGGACTCGCTGAACTACGGCGGCAGCAACGTCATCGCCGTGCGCATCAACGACTTCAGCGGCGGGGGCGGTTGGTACAAGGGCGCGGTCGGCATCTTCTCGAAGGAGCGCCTGCGCGAAGAGGTCTACGGCGTCTTCAGCGATCCTGCCGGCGACGTCGCACGTGCCGGCGTCTCGAACGCGCTCGCCGTGCAGGCCGCCGCGCTGTCGGTCGGCGACGTCGACGCCTACATCGCCACGCTCGACGACGGCTACTTCCACGACGGCCACTCCGTCGACCGTCGTCGTCGCGAGCTCGAGACCCTGCTCGAGACCTTCGACTCGCTCGAGATCGTCGACGGTGAGGTCGAGATCATCGTCACGACCGACGGCCGCCTGGTCGCCGACTCGAACCGCTCGATGTTCGGCATCTCCGGCACCACCCGCGTCGAGGTCAACGCCCCGGTCCAGGAGTTCCTGCAGTTCGACCCGACGACGTTCCGCGAGCTCGGCAACAGCTCACGGTTCTTCCGTGACGGCCTCGACTCCGAGCTCGAAGGGCACTTCCGCGAGTACATGGTCTACCTCCCCGAGAGCTACCTCGTGGACCCGACGCACCGCTACCCGGTCGTCTACATGTTGCACGGCATCAACGGTGGCGCACGCGAATGGGAGCCCCGCGACTTCGGCAACCTCATGGACGACCTGATCGTCTCCGCCGATCTCGCCGAGATGATCGTGGTGTTCCCCGACGGCGAGAGCCTTTGGTACACGGACTCGAACACCACGCCGTGGCGCTCGATGTTCACCGAGGAGATGCTGCCGCAGATCGACGCCGAGTTCCGGACCCTGCCGCAGCGCGAGTTCCGCGGCACGTCCGGCGTCTCGATGGGCGGCCACGGTGCGTTCACGATCGGCTGGGCCCACACGGAGCTCTTCTCGTCGATCGCCTCGCACATGGGCGCGCTCTCGCTGCCGCCGTCCGGTGGCGACTCGATGGAAACCCCGCTCGTTCAGGTGACGACGCACACCCCGGACTTCCTGAACCAGTACCAGTACTTCTTCGACGCGTGCGCGATGGATGACTTCCGCTTCGGCGAGGCCGTCTACGCGATGCAGGCACAGCTGACGGCCAAGCTCGTCGAGCACACCGCCGTCGTCTACCCGACGGGCATCCACAACGACGACTGCTGGGTCCCGCACCTCGACGCCTCGTTCGGGATGCACACCGCGAACTTCCGCGCGAACGGGCTCGACGAGACGATCGTGACGCCGGCTCCCGAGCCGACGACGCCGGCTCCCGCACCGGACCCGACCACCGACCCCGCGCCAGCGACGCCCCTGCCGTCGA
>RCMY010003480.1_pt1 | contig 13923 bp, 11 predicted proteins | sample 2041341 | NCBI WGS metagenome assembly RCMY01 (sample SAMN09708234, study PRJNA481090) | Marine sediment metagenome, whole genome shotgun sequencing project.
CATGGCGCTCACGCCCGACAATCCGGACCAGCCGGCAATGCCTGCCGAACCGCTGGACCCGGACACGCGCTCGTTCCGCGAGATGATCGCGCGCTGGTTCCCGCTCACTTATGCGCTCAACAGCCTCAACCGCAGCATGGGCACCCGAGACAGCTATCCGTTTACCTTGAACCAGCCGGTGCTGGAGAAGTTGCGGTTCGTGCATCGCGCCATCCGGACCAAGGGACAAGGTCCCGCCCCTTTCTAGTTCTTGCCAAACAGCCTGTCTCTGAATTGTTGATTCCATGCCGTTGACGTGATTGGGGCATCGGCTGTCGAGCGGCGTTAGAAGAAGCTCGCAATTTCTTCCAGCGGCAACCGCTGGATATCAGGGACGCGACAGCCGGGCACCGGGTGGCCCACCACCAGCAACAAGTAAGGCATCTCGTTGCGCGGGCGGCCAAGGATGTCGTTGAGGAAGCGCATCGGACTGGGCGTGTGCGTCAGTGTCACCAGCCCGGCATGGTGTAGGGCAGCGATCAGCATCCCGGTGGCGATGCCGACGGACTCGTGTGGGTAATATCGCTTTTGCTTGTCGCCGGCCCCGTCCAGTGCAAAGCGCTCGTAGAACACCGCGATCAGCCACGGCGCAACTTCCAGGAATGGCTTGTCGGCGTCGGTACCCAACGGCGCCAGTGCCAGCAACCATTCCTCCGGCGCGCGACGGGCATAGAATTCGCGCTCTTCTTCTTCGGCGGCTTCACGGATGCGGTGCTTGATGACCGCGTCGGACACCGCCACGAAACGCCACGGCTGCTGGTTGGCGCCACTGGGCGCCGTGCCCGCGGCACGCAGGCATTGCTCGATCACCTCGCGTGGAACGGGTGTCGGGGCGTAGTCACGCACTGTACGACGGCGGGACAGTTCATCGGCAAACGCGGTCGCCCTGGCGACGCGTTCGGCATCGGTCATGGCTGGTGCGCAGGCGAGTTCGATGCTGGCAGGGGCCGTCATGGGTTAACCGGATCGTATGGCGTGGCAACTTTATCGCATGCGTGTGCGATGCCGTCATCCGGTTGGTCCAGCAAGTCCTTCCGGCATGCCCGCACGATTCCCGGGCCACGGTGTCCATGACCATGGGACGTACCTCGGTGCGGACGGAGGCGACGCCATGGCCCGGTTTGCTTTTATCTTGTTCTATATGTACCATTACTCCGCATGGTACATATGGAGCACCAGACAAAATGGAAATCATGATCGACATCGACAGCCCCGAGCCGCTGTTCGCGCAGTTGATCGCACAGGTCAAACAGGCGGTGCAACGCGGCAAGGTGCACCCGGGCGACCCGCTGCCCTCGATCCGGCAACTGGCTGGAGACCTGGAGCTCAACAGCAAGACCGTCGCCAAGGCCTACCGCCTGCTCGAGCGCGACAGCGTCATCCAGACCCGCGGCTATCGCGGCACCTTCGTACACCCGGACGCCAAGGCCAACAGCACCGTCGACCTGGGCGCCTGGGTCAACGACACCCTCGAACAAACCATCAAGACATTCCGCGCGTCGGGCGTGACCGATTCCGAAATCCGCATCGCATTCGCCAGCGTTATGAACGAGCGCAGCAACGGAGCAAAGCAAGCATGAGCACCTGGGCCAACAACCTGTTCTATATCGTCTTTCTCGGTCAGATCCTTCTGACTTCCTACTTCGTACCCAAGCTGATCCTGCGCCGCATGGACAAGCTGTCGAGAGCCTACCCACGCACGACGCATTCGAAGCTGTATCCCAGGTCCGACGACTACTACCGCATCGGGCATGCCGCCTTCAAATGGGCCAACCGACTGATTTTCCTGTTGGGCTTCGTCGTGCTTGTCGGCATCTATGCGCTGCACCACGGCAACGCCGCCGACGGCAACTACGTTTCGCAAGCCTGGCCAGCCGCCTATGGCGTGGTCCAGTTTGTGCCGCTGATGGCGCTCGAACTACTCGGTTTTGGCCAGCTCAAGCGGATGCGCGGAGCCAACAGCGAGGGCAGGCGAAAAGCCGAGCTACGTCCGCGTCGGATGTTCGACTACGTTTCGCCCGGCCTGCTCATGGCAGCCGTCGTCATGCTTTTCGCAGTGATCGGACTGGACCTGTATGTCAACGACTTCGCATTGAAGTGGAGCAGCGACGCTGCGCAACGCGATCTCGTGCTCGTCGGCACCAACTTGTTCCTGCTGGCGTTGGGCCTGTGGTACCTGCTCGGACGCAAGCTCAATCCACATCAGTCCGCCACGGATCGCGCCAGGCAGGCCAAGGCCCAAGTGACGTCGTGCCTGCTGGTCAGCATGGCGATGAGTGTTTACTTCATGACCCAGACCACCAGTGACCTGCTCGACTTCAATGCGCTGCAAGCGACGCTGATGAGCCTGTATTTCCAGCTGATCGTCGCCGTGTCGATCGGCTTCACGCTACGAACCCTCAAGTTCGAGGACATCGACTTCGATGTCTACGCCAATGACACTTCAACGGAGAAGAACAATGGATAAGAAAATCAATGGGGCCGAGGAAAAACACATTGCCATCGGCTTGGTAGTGGGAGTCACCGTAGGCGCGATCATCGGATCGATGACCGGCGAGATGGTGTCGCCAATCAGCCTTGGCTGCAGTATCGGCCTGCTGGCTGCAATCCTGGTTCCTGCACTGCTCCGTGGCCGCCGCGCCTGATCGCAGATGACCTAAAAAATGGTTGGAGTACATCTCCGACCCTGTTGTCCCCGGGCAAGGGCCAGTGGAACCAGGCCTGATACAAGGTCAGCCCCCATTTCAAGACGTTCCTGACGCATTTCCTGGACTCCGGCCAAGTCCCCACGCGGTACTCGCCATCTGCGCGCACATCGCGCGCAGATGGGCCAACCCACTGCAACTGATTTCCCCACACGCTATGGAGGAGGACCACTCATGTCTTCAAATCACGCTTTGCCACGCACGATCTCGGCGCTGACCATCCTGGCATGCACGCTGACACTATGGGTGGCGTCGCCCGCAAGCGCTTCCGAACCTGCATCGACGGCGCAGCATTCGGCGTTTCCCGTCGCCAAACCAGAAAGCGTTGGCATCCCGTCTGCGACCCTGGCGCTGCTGGACCGGCGGGTGCAGGCATTAGTCGACGACCAGGAGATCGTCGGTGGCGAATTGCTGGTGATCAAGGACCGGCGAACCGTGTTGCGCAAAGCCTATGGCTGGCAAGACCGCGATGCCGGCAAGCGGATGCACGACGATGCGGTGTACTGCATACGTTCGATGACCAAGCCACTGGTCGGCACCGCGATCCAGATGCTGATCGATGACGGTCGCCTGCGCATGGATACGCCGGTGCACGATGTCCTGCCAGGTTTCGATAGCCCGCGCATGGACCGCATCACGGTCGAACACCTGCTCACGCATACGGCCGGCTTTCCGATGACAACGATGCGCAAACCACTGGCGGCGTATGCCGATCTTGGTGATATCGCGTCGGAAGCGGCGCAGGCCGAGCTGCTGTCCGATCCCGGCACCCGCTTTCGTTACAGCGATACCAGTGCCGACATCCTCGGCGCCATGGTGGCGGCGATCACGCACAAGCCGCTGGAGCAGTTCATCCAGCAACGCATCCTGAATCCGCTGGCGATGCATGACACGTATACGCTGCTGGGCGACAACGCCGCCGTGAAGCGGCGCATCCCAGTTGCCTACTCGGGTGGAACCGGTGCCTGGGAAAAACACTGGGAGCCTACTGATCCGCCGATCTTCCCGCTGTTCCTGGGTTCGCAGAGCCTGTATTCCACCACCACCGATTACGCGAAATTCCTGGCGTTGTGGATGGACGGCGGCAAGCTCGATGGACACACCCTGTTGTCACCGGCAGCCATCACGCGGGCGCTGCAGCCGCGTCACGCACTGGACGGCAATGGCGACAAGACCGTTGGGCTTGGCGATTTCTACGGACAGCTGTGGACGATCCGCTCGCAGGCGGACGGCCATGGCAAAACGCATCGCGTCATGTTTGGTCACGACGGCTCGGACGGCACCCACGCCTGGGCCTGGCCGGACCAGGACCTGATGGTGCTGTATTTCACCCAATCGCGCGGCACGTTGTCGGGCATCGGCATCGAGAAGAGCGTGGAGGAATTGCTGCTGGGCCAACGCCCGGACGCTGCGGCCAGTGTATCCGCTACCGCGCCCGTCACCGACATGCAGGCGCTGGCCGGCCTGTACTGGGACGAAACCGCCGCCCAGGCCTATTACGTCGTCACGCCGCGTGGCGACGACCTGATGCTTGACCGTCCCGGTGCCATGCACCTGTTGTTCAAACCCGACAAGGCCAACCAGCGTTTCGTCGCCGAAGCCAATGCCAAGGTGTGGATCGCGTTCGACAAGGCAGGCGACGGCACGGTCAGCACCATGCGCACGTTTTTCGGCAAGGATGTCGAGCATGACCCGCGACACGCACCGGCCCCCGACCTGCCTGCGCTTGCACAGGTGATCACCATGGTCGGCAAGGCGCATCACATGGAGCGCATGGATCAATTGGGTGCAGTGCAACTCACCGGATCGATCAACTATGTAAACCGCAAGATCAAGGGCAGCATCCAGACGACCTTCGATGCAAGCCGCAGCCGCTCCAAGGTGAACATCGCCGGTTCACGGCAAACGGTGATGACTGACGGCGACAGGGCCTGGTCGATCAGCCCCGCGACGGGCCTGGATGAACTCAAGGATCTACTGCGCCAACAGGTGTTGCTGGACCGGTTGCCCGTCATCCTTGGTGACTGGAGAGCCCACTTCGAGCAGGTCGATGTGCTCAAGCGCATCAAGGTCGGTGATCGCTCCATGATCCTGGTGCGTGCAGTGCCGAAGATCGGCACTGGCATGACCTTCTTCATCGACGAGGCCAGCGGTCAATTGGTGCGCACCGATGGGTTGGTGCAGATTCCCGGCATTGGCATCGTCGGCGTACAGACGATGATGGACGACTACCGTGATGTCGGCGGCATGCAAATCGCCTTCCACACCATGTCCAAGATCGCGCACCCGCTGATCGGCATTGTCGAAACAAAGTTGAGCAAGGCCGAAACGCATGTGGCCACGACCAAGGACACGTTTGTCCCGGGATCGACGGCCAGTACGCACGATTAACTAAACCAGGCGACCGACCCGGACGTGGACATGGCGACCGGGTCGGTCATGCAGGTCGAAATCGTCCTTGGCGCCACCTTATTCGCACCATTTTCATTTTTCGCTTTGAACACGAGCTTTCGACGCCTGCAGTTTCACCTGCACCTTGTGTGCGTGACGCTCGTAGGCGTCACGATTGGGTAGGCGGTCGCGGGTGGCCAAGGCCACCGCCTTGTCCACTGCACTGACAGCTTGCGGTAATTGACCAGCCTTTTCGTAGCCATCAGCAAGACTGTCCCACGCGTTCGCCGAGCCGGGATGCGACTTGGTGCTGCGCAGGAACAGGGCGATCGCATCCTGCACCCGACCGTTGCCCAGCGCGTTGTAGGCAAGGGTATTGATCACCGTTTCCGGGACGGCAATGTGCCAACCAAGCGACTTGGACACATCCCGGTAATGTTGTTCGACGAAGGCAAGGTTGGCGTCCCGAAGGACATCGTTGGACAGACCGTAACCGGCATACAGCGTACGCAATCCATCGAACTGCGACAAAAATGTGATTCCGGTGTGCGACTCCTTTGGGAAATGCCGGCTGCTGGCACGAAATCCATCCTGCACATGCTGCGCAAGCGTCGCTTCCAATGCCTTGTCATCGGCAAGTGGTTGCGCATAGTCGTTGCCGTATGCGAAGTACACGAAGGCCGGATGCGACTTCGTGGCATCCAGGGCTTCCTGTAACTCGCGTTGCGGCAGGTTATGGTCCCAGTCCAGGCTGGGTGACAGCACGATATACGCACGAAACAGGCCAGGATGCGCGGCCAACGCATGCAACGCGAACTGTCCGCCCGACGAATGACCCTCGAGGATCCGGTATCCATCGGTGCGGTAGTCGCCCTCGATCTTTGGCAGCAACTCCTTGCCAAGGAAGCGTGCAAAGTTGTCGGCGCCACCACCTCCGACCCACATTTCGGGCCAATCGGTTTGGGTGAAGTCACGGACCCGCACCGTGCTGTCGATGCCAACCACGATAGTCTCCGGGATCTCGCCCTGTGCCGCCAGGAAACGCGTCGTGGCCACTGCCAGCGGGAACTGTTCCTCGCCATCGAGCACGTACAGCACCGGATAACGCTGCGCGTCAGACGACGCATAACCCACCGGAAGCGATACCGAATACGACCGTTCCTCGTCGAGCACGGTCGAATGCATCTGCTGCGAATGGCCAATGACAACCGGATGGCTTTCGCCCGCCACCAGGTGTGGGCACACCACTAGCAAAAGGCATAGCAGCAGGGAGCGAACATGCATGATGTGTTCCTTGGCAAGGGCTGAGTTATGAGATATGGACAATTGCGGGCCTTGCAAGTGCAAAGGCCGGGCCTCGTCGCACGGCTTCTAGCCGTCGATCACGCATGCAGCCACACGGTGTTCTCCGATCCGGGTGATTCCCGAGCGCTGGACAGCCGGATCCCGATGCTGATCAGGCCAAGGTCCAGTGCATTGAAAACAACGACATCACCTCCGTCTACCCACACTGCGACGAAGTCCTGAAAATGATCTGGACCCGCACCCTTCAAAGCGCACTGGGCAAGCGCCACATTTACTTCTGTTCGATGTACTGGAAGGTCCTTGGCACCTCCCATCGCAAGGGGTTCTGGATGGGTTAACCCCATCCGGCACTGACGCCGTCTCTTCGGCCAACACGTAACCCGCTTACGGCTGGGATGGCGACGTCTGGTTTGACCTTTGCGTGCGGTCCTCGTTTGCCCTCGCAAACGGACTATGTATACACTGTATACATGGCATCACCCCCGACCAGCACGCGCATCCTGCGTGCAGCATGCAAACTGTTCGAGCGCGAAGGCCCCGATGCCGTCACGATGCGTCGGGTCGCCGAAGCGGTGGGTATCACGCCCATGGCAATCTACCGCCATTTCCCGAACCGGGAAGCGTTACTCAAGCAGATCAGCGACGACAGCTTCCAGCAGATCGCACATCTGTGGACGACCCGCGAGCCTTCCGGGGACGTGATCGCGCAGCTGATGGCGCTCCAGCGCGTCTACGTGGACTACGCGCTGGCGCATCCACACTTGTTCGACCATGCTTTCTCGGTCCGGCGCGACGACGCGCGACGCTTCCCCGAGGACTTCCGTGCCCGCCGCTCGCCAACGCTGAACGTCGTTGCCGACGCCGTCGTCGAAGCCCAGCAAGCCGGCCGCTTACACGCAGGCGACCCATGGGACATCGCGATGACCCTATGGGCACATACCCATGGCTTGGTCGCGCTCTATCGCGCAGGCCGCTTCAGTTATGACGACCGCAAATTCCGTGCCTTCCATGACAACTCACTGGGACGACTCCTCGATGGGCTCAAGACCTGACCACACCACATCCGTCGCCACGCATGTCGGCGTAGTCGCGGCCGCAGCGGCTGCGATCGCCTGGTGGTTCGGCTCCGGCTTGCAGCCACTCTGGTGGGCGGCCTGGCTGGCGCCGCTGCCGTTACTCGCCTACAGCATTCGAACGCGTGCGCGATGGGCCGCGTTGGCCTCTTTCATCGCCTTCAGCACTGGTGGCCTCAACCAGTGGCATTACCTGCACGACGTGATCCGGCTTCCACTCCCGGTGGTCGTGCTGGGCATCGCAACGCCTGCGCTGCTGATGACACTGGCGATCGTCTTGTTCCGGGCCCTGATGCACCGCGGCCGCGTGCTGTCCGCGACACTGGCAGCGCCACTGGCAGCCACCGGCCTGGCGTGTCTTTCGGCTGCGATGTCACCGCATGGCACGTTTGGCGACATTGCCTACTCGCAAATGGATGCATTGCCCGTGATCCAGATCGCCGCGGTGCTGGGCCTTTGGGGCATCGGATTCCTGGTCTGGATGCTGCCGACAGCGCTAGCCGCGACGACTGCACCGGGCCTGTCTACGCAGCGACGCCTCGCTGCCGCTGCGCTGGGACTGTCGATACTGGCATTGGCAGTTGGATATGGCACGTGGCGCCTGCATGACGATGGCATCGCGACAAGCAAGCAACGCATCGGTTTGGTCAGCATCGGTGACAGCAAGGATGTACAAGCCGATCTTGCCAAGGCAAGTGGCAAGCACATGCTCGAACGCTACCTGGCCGAAAGTGATCGCCTTGCCGCCGCAGGCGCGCAGACCATCGTTGCCCCCGAATCGGCGCTACTGGTGCGATCGCACGCAATCCCGGCACTTGCGGACCTGTCGACACGCGACCAGGTCCGCATCCTGATCGGCGTAGAAGACCATAGCGACCCGCACGCCAAGCGCAACACCGCATTGGTCTTCGAACCTGGGCGCACCATCACCAGTTATTACAAGCAACACCTGATCCCGGGATTCGAGGATCGCTACACGCCCGGCGATATGCCCACGATGCTGATCGGGAAACCACGCATCGGCATCGCGATCTGCAAGGACATGGACTTCACCACGACCGGCAGCGACTACGCCAGGCGCGACACCCAACTGCTGCTGGTCCCAGCCTGGGATTTTGGCGACGACGCCTGGCTGCACGCGCGCATGGCGATCCTGCGCGGCGTCGAAGGTGGCTTTGCGGTGGCACGCAGCGCACGTGACGGCCTACTGACGCTGAGTGACGATCGTGGCCGTGTCGTTGCGCAAGCATCGAGCGCCAACACCAATGCCGTGGTGGCGCTCATCGGTGAATTGCCACTGCGCCGGACGCAGACCCTTGCTGGGTACTGGGGCGATGCATTCGGCTGGCTTTGCCTGATCGCGGCGTCCGGGCTCGCATCGAGCCTGGTGTTCCGGCGCCGGCGCCAGCCATCGGCCAAAGGGCAGTCTTAATGAGCGGGGCGTTCTGATTGAACCCGTGTCCGCGTCTGCTAGTCACGAGAATCACGGGGGCCGTGACCAGAAACTGCGATCATGTCGGCATGACCACGCCCCAGCCCTTCTCCGTATTGCCGTTGTCCCCGTCCCTGCTACCCGGGCTGGATGCCTTGGGCTATTGCGCGATGACCCCGATCCAGGCGCAGTCGCTGCCGGCAATCCTTGATCGCCGTGACGTGATCGCGCAAGCACCGACGGGCAGCGGCAAGACCGCTGCATTCGGGCTTGGTGTCCTGCAGGCCATCGATCCGGAGGCAATCCGCACCCAGGCTTTGGTGTTGTGCCCCACCCGCGAATTGGCCGACCAGGTCGGCAAGCAGCTGCGCCGGCTCGCTACGGGCATCCCCAACCTCAAGGTCTCCGTCCTGTGCGGCGGCATCCCGCTGGGGCCGCAACTCTCGTCGCTTACCCATGAGCCGCACGTGGTGGTCGGCACCCCCGGCAGGATCCAGGAGCTTTTCCGGAAGAAGGCGTTGAAGGCGGCCGAGATCCGGACCCTGGTGCTGGACGAAGCCGACCGCATGTTGGACATGGGTTTCGAAGAGCAGATCCGCGACATCGTGGCGCGCATTCCCAAGGATCGGCAAACACTGCTGTTTTCCGCCACGTTCCCGGAGCAGATGCGTGCATTGGGCACTGCGATGTCGCGCGATGCCATGCACGTGGGTATCGACGGCGGCAGCGAGCCTGCGACGATCGAACAACTGTTCTTCGAAGCCGAACCCAACCGCAAGGCACAGCTGCTGGCCGCGCTGATGCTGCGTTACCAGCCTGCGTCATGCGTGGTGTTCTGCAACATGCGCCGCGACACCGAAGAAGTGGTTGGCTCGCTCGCCCACTACGGCTTCACCGCGTTGGCACTGCATGGCGACATGCAACAGCGCGACCGCGACGAAGTCCTGGTGCGGTTTGCCAATCGCAGCTGCAGCGTACTGGTCGCCAGCGATGTCGCCGCGCGCGGACTCGACGTCGAAGATATCGGTGCCGTGGTGAATTACGAGCTGCCGACCGATGTCGATACCTACCTGCATCGCATCGGCCGCACCGGCCGCGCAGGTCGTTCCGGGCTGGCGCTGAGCTTGTGTACACCACGCGAGCTACCACGTGCGACAGAGATCGAACAACGACAGGACAAACCACTGCGCTGGGAGCGCGTTGCACCGCTGGCCGGAAAACCCGGTGCGGTGCCGCAAGCAACCATGGCCACGCTGCGCATCGATGCGGGCCGCACCGACAAACTGCGCCCCGGCGACATCGTCGGCGCACTGACCGGTGATGCCGGCTTGCACAAGGACGCGATCGGCAAGATCGATGTCTTTGCCACGCGCAGTTACGTGGCGATCACCCGCGCCCAGGCCCGGCAGGCACTGGAGCGATTGCGGGCCGGCAAGATCAAAGGGCGCAAATTCCGGGTCAATCCGCTCTAGTCCACGTGGCCAGTATGCATGGATTGACCCGCCAAGCTGCTTGTTGATCTGGCCTGATACACCCTGTGGGCAACGGAAATTCGCTCGAGGGATAATGTGCAGCCCCATGGGGCTGGCTCCACCCCGGCTGACCGCATCTGTCATGAAGCGCGCCACACCGATCCGCGCCCCCGCCTGTTTTTTTGGATACTCCTTTGAACCATCCTGCCCCAAAATCCGCGTCCACCCCGCCATCGGGCCTGTCCGAAACACTGGCGTTGCTTGAAGCGATCGTTGCCGACCGCAGCCTGCTGCAGGCATTGCCTGACGAAGAGCGTGAGCGCCTGTTGCAAGCGGTTGCGCTGGTCCACCATCCCGAACCGCGCGCACGCCGCCGCAAGCTGAAGGACGAGGCGCGCGAGCGTGCACGGGACAAAGCGCGCCAGACTGAAGCACTGCTCGACCAGACCGGTATCCGTACCTTGCGGCGCAACCCGGTCTTCACCACGCCAAACTATTTCCCGCCGCAAGCACCCGGACAGCATGACCCGACCAACAACGCATCCGACCCGGTCGCGCACAACGAGTCCCCCGAACGCCTGCATTGCTACGTCTGCAAACAGAAATACACCCGCGTTCACCACTTCTACGACCAGCTATGTACCACCTGCGCGGACCTGAACTTCTTCAAGCGCACCGAGACCGCCGACCTGCGTGGCCGCGTGGCACTGTTGACCGGTGGCCGCGTCAAGATCGGCTACCAGGCCGGATTGAAATTGTTGCGTGCTGGCGCCGAGCTGATCGTCACCACGCGCTTCCCCCGCGATTCGGCAGCGCGCTACGCGGCCGAGCCCGATTTCTGCGACTGGGGCCATCGCCTGGAAGTCTTCGGGCTGGACCTGCGTCATACGCCCAGCGTCGAAGCGTTCTGCACGCAATTGCTGGACAGCCGTGAGCGCCTGGATTTCATCATCAACAACGCCTGCCAGACCGTGCGCCGTCCACCGGCGTTCTACGCGCACATGATGGCGGGCGAGACCGCCGCGCTGCAGGCGATGCCCGAGGACGTGCGCAAGTTGATAGGCAATTACGAAGGTCTGCGCAGCCCCGACCTGCTACCTGGTGCGGTCTCGACCACGCTGCAGGCAAGCCGCCATGACGGTGCCGCCGGACTCACCCGTGCTGCTGAACTGTCGCAGGTTCCGCTGCTCGCAGACGAACTGCTTGGCCAGGCCCATCTGTTTCCGGAAGGCCGGCTCGACCAGGACCTGCAGCAAATTGATTTACGTGGTCGCAACTCCTGGCGCCTGCAGATGGACGAGGTGCCGTCGGTGGAGCTGCTGGAAACGCAGCTGGTCAACGCCGTTGCGCCCTTCATCATCAACGCGCGACTGAAACCGTTGATGCTTCGCGCGCCCGAGGGCGGACAGCCGACACGCGACAAGCACATCGTCAACGTCTCCGCAGTCGAAGGCCAGTTCTACCGCAACTTCAAGACCACCAAGCATCCGCACACCAACATGGCCAAGGCCGCGCTCAACATGATGACGCGCACTGCGGCCGCTGATTACCACGGCGATGGCATCCATATGAACAGCGTCGACACCGGCTGGGTGACCGACGAGGATCCAGCCGAGATCGCCGCGCGCAAGATCGTCGAGGAGCGCTTTCATCCACCGCTGGATATCGTCGACGGTGCCGCACGGATCGTTGATCCGATCATCCACGGAATCAACACCGGTGAGCACGTGTGGGGGCAGTTCCTCAAGGATTACGCGCCGACGGACTGGTGATCTCCCACTTGTGATCGCTGCCTGGATTGAATCGTAACTTCCGCCTGTTTCGCCGATCGGAATCCACGCACATGTGCCAACGCCTCCTACTCGCCTGCGTATTGCTGGCCGCCTGCAGCATGGCCTGCGCTTCCGAACCCCTGCTGCAACAAGGCAAGGGCTATGAAACCCGGGACAGCTGGCGACAACCGGTCGCACCGGTACGCATCGCCGACCACACCTGGCAGATTGGTACCGCAGGCATCACCGCCGTGCTCATCCAAACCGATGACGGCGCGATCCTGATCGACGGCGGCCTGGCACAGGCGACCGATATGCTGCTGGCGCACATGCAGGCACTGGACGTCGCGCCGGGCGACCTCGAATTCATCCTGGCCAGCCATGCCCACGGCGATCACGCAGGTGCCATCGCGGCAGTCCAGCGCGCTACCGGCGCACGGGTGCTCAACAATGCTGAATCCGCAGTGCTGATGGCACACGGCGGCAGTGACGACATCCACTTTGGCGACGACATCCTGTACCCGCCGGCACAGACCGACCGTATCGTGCACGATGGCGAAGTCGTCGCGCTGGGCGACATGCGCCTGACCGCGCACTTCATCCCCGGCCATACACCCGGCAGCCTCGCGTGGACATGGGACGACACCAGCAACGGCAAACCATTGCACATTGCCTACGTCGACAGCCTGACCGCACCGGGCTACCAGCTAACCGATAACGCGCGCTATCCACTGATCGTCGAGGACTTCCAGCACAGCTTCGCCACCGTGCGCGCCCTGCCCTGCGACTTGCTGCTGACACCGCACGCCGACGCCAGCGGTTGGGACTTCGCCAATGCCGCCAATCCACACCCCAAACCAATGACCTGCGAAGCGTACGCGGATGCCGCGCAGGAAAACCTGCAGGCACAGTAATCGATTCGCCTGCATGCACCCGCCGTTGCCGTGGGCGGTTCAGTATGCTGGGCGCATGACACACACGGTATCGACATTGCATACCCGCCTGCGCAAGGCAACCGCGTGGTGCCTGCCGCTGCTGCTCGCCGGATGCGCCACGGTCCCCAGCCCGCAGGCGTCATGGCCTTCGCCGATACAAGTGCGCGCGGAGATCGTGCGTCGCATGCCTGCCGCCGTGCCGGATCGCGACGGCTGGGCCGCCGACATCGAGGGCGCATTCAACGCGCAACGCATCAATCCGAATCCAGAGAACATCTGTGCCGTACTGGCAGTGACCGCGCAGGAGTCCGGCTTCAACGCCGACCCGACCGTACCCAACCTGCCACGCATCGCACGCAGGGAGATCAACCGCCGCGCCGCTGCACACCACATACCGGAACTGCTGGTCGATGCCGCACTGAAGATCCGTTCATCCAACGGCCACTCGTACAGGGATCGCCTGCAACAGGCACGCACCGAGCACGAACTCAGCGGTATCTACGAAGACCTGATCGCCAGCCTGCCACTGGGCCGTCGCCTGTTCTCGGACTTCAACCCGGTGGAAACTGGCGGCCCGATGCAGGTCAACATCGCCTTTGCGCAAGCGCGTGCCGGGGACTACCCGTACCCGATGGCAGGCAGCGTGCGCGACGAAGTGTTCACCCGCCGTGGCGGTCTGTACTTCGGCATCGCGCACCTGCTGGGATACCAGACCCCCTACACGCGCAAGGTGCACCGCTTCGCCGACTACAATGCCGGTCGCTATGTGAGCCGCAATGCGGCGTTCCAGAACGCGGTC
>RCMY010005037.1_pt1 | contig 13923 bp, 11 predicted proteins | sample 2041341 | NCBI WGS metagenome assembly RCMY01 (sample SAMN09708234, study PRJNA481090) | Marine sediment metagenome, whole genome shotgun sequencing project.
CCGTACCCAACCATAAGCTCTGTTAATGACATAGCATTAGCTTCACTCCGAGGCAAACATTGATATAAAGCGAATAGACGTGTCGACTTTGTATAGCTTGCGATTGGGTGCGTGGGCATATGGGTTTCTCAGTTAAATCGTTCAATGGTAAGTTTATAACTTCATTATTAAAATAAATATTCAATCAAAACGAACCAAAATCGCTGTGCCATTATCATAAGCATCGCCCTCTGAGTCATAAACTTGGTTTTTAAGGATGATTAACCAACTCTGTAAATCAGTCTCTGCACTGACAGCTTGCCATTCATGACTTGGCACTAAATCATGAATACCATCCGTACAAACCAAGAGACAGCCGCCACTATTAGCCTCAATCGTTCGAGACATACTTTCGGGTGCTTCACTGCTTGTATAGCTGTCATCAGTGGTTAAAGCAAAGCATTCAGTAATGCTATATAGACTCCCCGCCATTCCTTCTCGGTTATAGTCAGAAAACTCCGCGTGGCGATCTTGCTCTTGTGCCTGCTGGTCAATAAGCTCGTTCAGTAAATTATGATCGCGTGTCAGACACTGCCATTGTGTCGCGCCTTTAGGCAGCCAATAAACACGACTATCACCTACATGCGTTATCGTTACTTTTATTATTTCATCACTATTTAACTCTCCAACCACCATTGCGAGGGTTGCCGCGGCACCATGACGCTTAGATGAATGCTTGGTTTGATTAACCAGCTGATGAATAGCATCGGCCGTTGGCTTTGTATTATGACTCCACAACCGGCTAATTGCTTTTACCACCGACTTTGAGCAATGCTGTGAATGATTGGAGCTTGCAACGCCATCTGACACTGCCAAGCAAAATAGTGCTGCAACTGGCGTCACTGCCATCACGCCTAAGTCTTCTTGATACCAGTTATCTAAAAAGAAAAAAGCATCTTGCTGCAGGTTATTACTGGCATTACCTTGAAAGGTAATCGCACAGGCTTGTGCTAATGCTCCAATAGAAGGGTCATACTCATCACTCAAAGCAGCTGTCATATTAATTCGCTCATTACTTGTGACTATTACGTAAGTATAATGAACTACTTAATAATTTATTTTCTAGGTTATGTACTATTCTAAATTCAATTGTTCGTTTCAATAATTATGATTAATTTTTAGGCGGGTTATTTTACAAGGACTATGAATATATATTATATAGAACAAATCATATACCGACTTTTGTAAGTATATAAAAATTGGGCGAACTCTACTGCTTAGGTGTTAATATCATCATTTTTTGGGGTGTGCTATTATTAGCTTCAATAGAATAAAGAACTGTATATTTAGCATAAACTAGCAAAAAAAAGTACTGCTAAGTCAAATCAGAAATGACTTAGCAGCGCTTTTAAGGTTTTACAAAATACTCAGGTGGTATGTGTGATATTTGAGTTTGAAGAAGCCATGGCTGATTTAAAACAAGCATGGCAAGCTATCCTTGAAGCTGAAGATAAGTTTAAAACTATACTAACTAGGTTTCTATGATGAATAAGCACTTAAATATTTTTAAAACATACGCTAAGAAAAACAGAAGCTATCAACTAGAAAATGACTTAACAAGAGCTTTAGCAATATGCTTACAAGAAGACGCGTTGTTTTTCCATGAAGTACTAAAAACAATCATCGATGACTCAGGTTTGTACAACAGGTTATTTGAAGATCTTGACGGCGATACAGATGTACAGATAGAGATACAAAAGAGAACCAGTCTAATTGAAGAGTTTGACAAGGTCTTCGCCGTTTCGTTGAGTGAAAGTGCTATGTCTGATTTTTGGCAACAAAATCATGATTCTGAGTATGATCCAATTTGCGATCTAGTAGTTACTATAAATAACATACTCATCGTTATAGAAGCTAAGAGAGATAACATCGACTGCACTTCACAACTTTACAATCAAATACTCAATATTTTTAGTAAGCAAAATAAACCTTTTGAAAATGACCAGGAAGTAGTTACACCGTTTGACTTAAATTGGAAAAAATTAATGGCGATAGCCGTTAAGGTTGCTAGCTTTGAAAAAACGACAGGTAATACAAATAGATTCCTCACCGATTTTATCCAACTAGTCAAAGAGCATAACTTTAGCTGGTTACCCGAGACACCAATTGGATCTTTAAAAAACGTTAATGCTAATGCCGTTTTTAGAAGGGTTGAATCAGCACTTATAGAGTTTTGTGATGCGAATAAATCAGTAGAAAAACTACCTTATAGAGATACACTAGGCACCACACTTACCAAAAATTGGGCTAATAGACTGTTATTTGATATAGATACAGAAACAGGCGATCTAGTGGTTAATATATACCCTGGTAATACTAAAGGTCAGGGATATCATATTTTCAAGAGTGAACCGCAATTTAACCAACAATTAAATATCGATAATGAGTTTTATACTACAAAGAAAAGTTACCATATTAAAATAATGGGGCAATCATACATAACTGGTTTAGGGCTAACCGATAATGATTTTAAAAAGCCTCTTTATACTAAAAGAAACTTTGATCAATACACTGGCAGAGTTAGGAAAGAATCTTGGGGAGATATTGAAGCCTTGCTGAATGAACACATAAGCTCAGACTGGAAAAGGGAATGTCAGTGGGAAGATAAAATATTAAACTCAAATAGAACGTTGTTTAATATCTCTTTTGGTTATCACATTAGCATAAGAATACCTTTTAATAGGTTGTCGCAATTAGATGTTAATCATAACGACATTACCCCATTAGCTAACTTGATTGAAAGTATTTATAAAGCGTTTGAAACAAGTTTGCTTATCGAGGAAGCATCAGTATGATGACCCAACAAGAACTAGAAAAGTACTTCTGGGGTGCAGCCACTACCTTACGCGGCACTATTGATGCTGGCGACTACAAACAGTATATTTTTCCTTTACTATTCTTTAAGCGTATTTCTGACGTTTACGACGAAGAGTTTGAGAAAGCATTGGCGGAGTCAGACGGAGATATGGAGTACGCAGCCTTTGCTGAAAGCCACCATTTCTAGATTCCAGAAGGGGCACGCTGGCAAGACATCCGCGAAACTACGGTTAATATCGGCCAAGCATTACAAGGCGCTATGCGTTCGATTGAGCAAGCCAATCCAGAAACGTTACAAGGTATTTTTGGTTCAGAAACCTATTTTTTAAAGCTTAACTGACTAGAGCTTCATTACTAAAAACGTAGCCAAATACTCAACATACAAAGTTTGTAGTTAAATTCTTAATTCATATATTTTATTAGGTAGTCTAGAAGGTATTGGGGTCTAAGGCGTAAGTAGGAAACATATTCAAACAGGTATACAAGTTAAAAGAATATAACAAGAAGCTCGCTCAAGCTCGTGACCTACTACTACCCAAACTTATGAGCGGCAAGCTAAACGTGTGAATCAAGGAGTGATAATGAACCGAATCCAAGCCCAACAACTATTGCAAACTGCCTTGGCAAATTCGGCAGCTGAGTTTCGTGATGGACAATGGGAAGCCATTGATGAGTTGGTCAATCATCGACAGAAGCTTCTGGTAGTGCAGCGCACTGGTTGGGGTAAAAGCTCGGTTTACTTTATCAGTACCAAGATCTTTCGTGATCGAGGTATGGGACCGACGATTATTATCTCGCCCCTACTTGCCTTGATGCGCAACCAGGTTGAATCGGCTCAGCGTTTAGGCATCGTAGCTGAGACCATGAATTCCACTAATCGAGACGATTGGCAAGTAGTGACTCAGCGCATTCTTAATAATGAAATAGACTGTTTGTTGATTTCTCCTGAGCGCTTAGCTAACGACAGCTTTATCGAAACGGTATTACAGCCCATTGCCGACCGCATTGCTCTGATAGTGATTGATGAGGCGCACTGCATTTCTGATTGGGGTCATGACTTTCGCCCAGATTATCGCCGTATTACAAATATCTTGCGCCAGTTACCCTCCAACACGCCAGTACTGGGTACTACAGCGACAGCTAACAACCGTGTAATCGAAGACATACAAACCCAGCTGGGTGACATCAATATTCATCGTGGTCCACTAACTCGTGAAAGTCTCGCTCTACAAACCATGATAGTGCCTGATCAGGCTTCACGATTAGCTTGGTTGGCACAGGTGATACCTACGTTACCGGGTACAGGTATCGTTTATACCTTAACAGTAAGGGATGCTGAGCAAGTAGCCGAGTGGCTGGTCGCTAATGATATAGATGCCAAGGCATACCACGGCAGTGTTACACATGATAGCTTTGAAGACAGTAATACCTATCGTCAGCATCTAGAAAATCTGCTTCTCAATAACCAGTTAAAGGTTTTAGTAGCCACCACGGCTCTAGGTATGGGTTACGACAAGCCTGATTTAAGCTTTGTGATTCATTATCAGGCGCCAGGCTCTATCGTTGCCTATTACCAACAGGTGGGTCGTGCTGGTCGCGGTATTGATCATGCTGTGGGTATATTGATGTCGGGTATGGAAGATCATAATATTCATGAGTTCTTCCGAGAATCGGCTTTTCCTTCAGAAGTGCAAGTGAATGAGATTGTACAGGTATTGGAAAACAGCGATGGCTTGTCGATTCGCAGTATGGAAGAGCAAACTAATCTGCGTCATGGCCAAATTGAAAAAGTACTGAAGCTGCTGAGTGTGGAAAGTCCGGCGCCAGTAATCAAAGATGGCAGCCGTTGGGTTAGGACACCAGTGCCCTATAAAATGGACCATGCCAGAATCACTCATTTAACAGGACAACGTGTAAAAGAATGGCAAGAAGTGCAGAAATATCTGGATAATACTAATTGTAAAATGACATTTTTACGCCGTGCGCTAGACGATCTAGATCCTACACCGTGCGGTAAATGTTCGTCTTGCTTAGGTCAACCTGTTATCAATATTTCGGTTGATCCTACTTTGGCACATCGTGCAGGTACTTTCCTTAAGCACGCAGAAATGGTGATTACCCCAAAAGCACAAGTTGCAGCCAATGCGTTTTTGGATTATGGCTTTCGCGGTAATCTACCCCAGAAACTTCGCGCACAAGAAGGCCGTGTTTTGTCCCGTTGGGGTGATGCAGGTTGGGGGAAGATGGTTGCCGACAATAAGCATGCAGGTCGATTTAGTGATGAATTAGTTGAAGCTATGGCAGAAATGATTCAACAACGTTGGCAGCCCAATCCAGCGCTTCAGTGGGTGTGTTGTGTGCCGTCACGCCATCATTCTGAGTTGGTACCGGGTTTTGCACAACGTTTGGCTGATCGATTAGGTTTACCATTTGTAGATGCCGTGAGTAAAATTAAAGATAATCAACCACAAAAAGGCCAGCAAAATCGCTTCCACCAATGTCGCAATCTGGATGGTGTATTTGCTGTGACTCAGCCTTATGAGGGACAACCGGTTTTATTAGTAGATGATATTGTAGACTCCGGTTGGACACTCACAGTAATTGCGGCACTTTTACAGCAAGCAGGTAGCGGTTTGGTCTACCCTATTGCGCTTGCTTCATCTTCGGTGAAAGACTCATGAATGCATCTAACTTATTATCTCCTACAGCCCAAGCAACCTTGCTACTAACGAGCTATTTTTCAAAATCCAGTAACGAAAGTGCTAAGCCACTAAGTAATGCAGAATGGGGTCGCTTTGCCTTGTGGTTAAAAGAAAAGTCTATTACACCAGCTGACCTATTGGTTGGCGATCCTCAATCCTTGCTGCAAGGCTGGCATGATACGCGTATCAGTGCGGAGCGTATCATTGAATTGTTGAAGCGTGGTCATAGCCTTGCACTGGCTATGGAGAAATGGCAACGTGCAGGCCTTTGGGTAGTAACACGTTCCGACGCGGAATATCCGAAGCGATTAAAACAGCGATTGAAAACAGACTGCCCTCCTGTATTGTTTGGCTGCGGAAATAAAGACTTATTAAATTCAGGTGGCTTAGCAGTGATCGGCTCGCGCAATGCTAGTGATCCAGACCTCGCCTTTACAGACCAGATAGGTGCTAAAGCAGCATCAGAAAATATCGCCATTATCTCTGGTGGTGCACGTGGTGTCGATGAGACAGTGATGATTGGGGCTATGCGACAAGGGGGTATGGTCTTAGGCGTGATGGCTGACCGCCTGTTAAGAGCTGCAACCAGTAGCAAGTGGCGAAAAGGTCTGATGGAAGGCCATGTTGTATTGGTATCACCTTTCTACCCTGAAGCTGGGTTCAATGTCGGTAACGCCATGGCTCGTAACAAATACATCTATTGTCTAGCGGATAGCTCTCTAGTAATTCATTCTGGCAAAAAAGGTGGCACACTCAGCGGTGCACAAGAAAACCTGAAAAAAGCTTGGGTGCCATTATGGATTAAACAGACCACAGACAAAGATGCTGCTAATGCCGACTTGGTTGCCAAAGGTGGCAACTGGTTAAAAGCGGATATTCAAGCTTTCACAATTACAGATTTAGTGAGCAGTAAAGAAAACCTTGTGAATCAGGTAAGCGAACCTATAGGTGATCTATTTTCCACATATGCACAGCCTGAATTGTTTACTGAAACAGAGTTTGAACCTTCGCTCACACCTGAGTCTAAGGAAGACGTTAACGAAGTAACAGCTATTGAGCTGCAAGCTGAAAATGAAGCTAATTCAACAGATGCTGCCGAAATCGACAATATGCCATTAGGACCTATAGATTTTTACAAATTGTTTACCTCTGAGCTTCAACACTTGGCTGAAAATCCAATCACTATCGACGAGCTGATTGAAAGCACTCGGCTCCATAAGTCTCAATTAAATGAATGGCTTAAGCGCGCTACTGACGATAAGGTTATAAAAAAGCTGAGTCGCCCGGTACGTTATCAAGTCAAAAATAGTGAATAGAAAGGTTGTAGTGGCATAATAAAATAGGTCAGCGTATAAGAGTATATATGTTTGCTGAGTAGCTGGATGAGTACTAGATTTAAATCAAGTTAAAGATTCAGTTCCGAATTTGAGTGCGATATTAGAAACCATTTAACCTACAATAATCTACACTATAAATTATCAGGTAATAGCCCCCTAAATATTATAGCGTTTAAAATATCATTAATATCCATACTTACTATGGATTAATCTTAATCTGACAAGTCGAAAAAGCTCTACATGCTATTATTTATATAGTGTAGAGGGCTGAGGCATAAAGTTTACTTTTCTCAGGTGACGTTGTTAATATCGGGGTTTGTTAGCATACATCACTATCAATAAACTTACTCACCGCATAACCCTTCTGAGTCGAGCTAACTTTTCATCGATTTGATTATACTCTTCACTACCTACTTCTACCACTTTATGTTCATATTCCACCTGATGCGATAACGGTTTGTGAAACACCTCGCCTCGTGAATGCTCTCTACAAACGATTAGGTAATATTTTTGCCACCTTTTATAGGTTACCTTTTGTTCTAAAGTTTTAATGTCCCAAAACCCTACTCTTTTGGCTGTTTCGTAAGATACTTCATGTTTATAATTTTGATTTGCTGCATCAATATAGGATTGACGTATATCAGGATAAATATTATCTGAGAACTGCTTACATAGTTCTATAAACTCATAAGCGCGTTCTAATGGGTATTTACATTTTTTAACTGCTTGATAGCGTCCATAGTAAAATTCATCTGCACTAATGCCTGCTTCTAATATTTCTACTGCCCACTCTCTAGCTCTTATCGGTTCAAAACGGTGTTTTTTGTGCTCGAATAAACCACCATACTCAGACTTGAAGTAGGCAAATAACTTTAAAGTTTCAGCTGTAACTATTTTGATAGACTCGAAATCATACTTATCTTCCAAATTCCTTGTCAAACTCTCTTTGAATTCGCTGTTCATATTCGGCTTGTGTTTCTCTGCCAATTTTTTTGCTAGATGATTTATTTTCTTCATTAGTTTTTCCTTTATTTATTTTTTCACTGTTACGAATCCAATTCCTAACTGTGGCTTTCCAATTTTTCATAGGGTTTTTGCCAACTTTCCAGCCATTAGATATGTAATAGTCTAAGAAGCGCTCTGATTCGTTTTTAGCGCTTGAATGATTCTGTTCAGCAAAGTATTGTTCAACTTGATCTAGAGTAGGCTTTATAAATTTATAGCTAGGTGCTCTACCTTTGTTATCCACCGCTTCATTGATAGATTTATTAGTAGGTTTAGTTATAGATTTGAGTGCAGCTCCTGCACTATTAGATGGTGTATTTAATTCACTACCTAGTGTATTTTCTACGCTAGCTATTGTAGAATCTACACTATTAACTCCTTTTTCCACTAGTGAAGTATCTTCACCGACTTCAGACCTAATTTTTAATTTATTTAACTGCCTTCCTTTATCCAATGTTAGAAAATATTTATTACTAAAATTTTTTCTACTGTTAATGTCGTAACGCCTTTCAACTTTTATAAAATCATTTTTTTCGAGCCATTTAATATGAATGACGGCTGAACGTTTGCTAATTTCACAATACCTTGCTATAGATTCATATGACGGCCAGCAGCAGTTATCATCATTTGCTTGATCTGCTAGTCTCATCAAAATAATTTTCCGAACTGGGTTTCCGACATTCAAATCAAACACTTTCGCTAACAATTTAAAACTCATTATCATCTCCTTTATCAGATGAAATTTGATCCTTATCATCCTTACAACCTGCATAGGTGGCTGCCTGATAACTAGATAAGTTTGCTTTCAGATCATTCGCGCTGATTAACTGAAATACGGCCTGACGACCGACAGGTATGCCTTTTGCCCTCCAAACACTGATTGTAGATTTAGATACATCAATTCTTCTCCCTAACTCAGTGTCGTTACTCACATTGTAATAGCATATAAGAGAATCGACGCTAATTTCCTCGTTCTGAATAAACATATTTTATAACCCTCATCCTATTATTAAGTCAGAACATCCTAGCATAAAAGTTTAATTTACAAAACTTATTTTTTAAAAAGATGTTTTATGGATTGGTTTTGTATAATAGTTTATAATATTAAACTATAAATATTTAGCTTATGAGGCTTAGAATGAAAAATGATAAAAAGAAAGATATGGGTAAACGAATTAAGCAAAGATTAAAAGAAATGAATTTACGTCAGGTCGATATTGTTAGAGGTACTGGTGCAAGTAAAGGCGCTGTGTCGACATGGATAAACGGATCTAGTTCACCTCAAGATTTATATTTAGTTCGTTTAGCTTCTTTATTAAAAACATCACCATACTGGATTATGACTGGTGAGGATTATGTTACAACCTATGCTGACATAGATGATGCTGGTGACTTTATAAATGCTATGAAGGAAGAGGATAGAGAGTCGATGATAGATAAATTAAATCTTGATCCTAGCCTTAACTATGACATCGATTATTTGATTGAATTAAGCCTCGATATTACAGACGAACTTGAAGAGCCTGAATGGCTACTCAAATTGTACCAACTCCAGGACGAAGAACAGGAAAGAGCTGATAATTTGATTGAAAAACTTGAGGAGTTTAATAGAGAAGATATAGATAACTCTAGTTTTGATGTCTATATATACAAAATATTAGTTAACAATAGTAGCACTACATTAGAAAAGACTGATAAAACCATCAGTGTTGACTGTGAGACACCCCTAATAGCTAATGCCTCAATAGGTGATACTGCTTGCTACGTGAATGACAGTGATAGCATGACACCAAAAATCTCAAAAGAGGCTCTTTGTTTAGCAGATATGAGTAAGAAAGAGGTCAGAGATGGCAAAATTTATGTTTTCAGGCATGGTGTTTTGATAAGAACTCGCTATCTCTATAATAGACCCGATGGTGGCTTACGAATAAGCTCTGAGAATAAAGATTTTAATGATGAAATAGTTACCAAAGACGAGCTACCTAACATTGAAATCTTAGGATGGGTATATAGTTATACAAATATTGAAGTGTGGTAGCACTACTAATATCAAAGCAGCTGGCACACTTAAGGTTTAATTAGGAAAACTATTCTTGTATTATGATGTTTTATACATTAAACTATTTGGGTCTGCTAAGATTTATCTTAAGCTCATAAAAGACACGGTTAGATATCGTCTTTTTGATAGTAAAACCACAAAAGCACATTTTTTATTAAGCATTCTTTGAAAACATATAATTCAGAGTAATGATTGTCAATAGGTTAAGAGAGCATTATCATGATTAGTAAATATTATACTACAACTGATATTAAAACTATCTTTGGATGGAAATCCAATACTACAATTTATCGCAAACTTGATAGTGGTTTTCTACCTGATCCCGATATAAAAGGCAAGCCGAATAAGTGGTTAAGATTCAAGATAGATAAAATAGTTGAAGATTCAAACACAAATAGTAGGAAAAACATTTGAAGACTTGTCCTATATTCTTCGTAGCAACTTCTTAAATTATAAATTGGTACATACTACTCCTTAGACAGCTATTGATTTGCTAAATATACTTTCTTGAGTATCATGTGATCAGATTGAGACACCGGCAACCTCACCTTATCCATAGTGGTCTGAAACCTCATTAAATTATATCCTATATGCACGATGTAAAGCGAAGCATATGATTTTATAGCGTATTTTTTAATTCGATCAGTGTATTAGGACGGGACTTATCGCTTCAACTCATTAACATTCCCATACTTAGAAACTATTTCTTATTACTATCAAACTTTATACTCAACTATAAATAGACCACTTTGTTGATGGCTTAATTATCATATTATGCTTCGAACATAATGCGGTCTAAGTAAACGGTAATATAGATACTTCTAGGAAAGTTTTCTAACATGCAGTGATATCATTCAAAAAGGTTTTATTGACTCTTCAGAATAGCCTGCTTGATATATTGACCTCGTACGTACTTTTAATAATTTAGTAGCTTCAATATTAGAGTGAAATGAGAGGGTCTTGATGATAAATCAGCTAATGTAAATTAAATCCTTACCAATTAATATAATCTCAGAAAATAATCCGTGCTTTTAGTCCGTGCTCATTTATTTGGTAATTCATTGGTAATTTTCTGATCAATAGAGTAAAAGCAATGGTATAGCTTTTAGAGAAATCTTGAATTTCAATAATTATTATTACTAATTACGGTATTAAAAAATGAAAATAAGGAAAATTCTTTTAAGTCATACACTTACCTTATTAGTTCAAGTCCCTGTAGGCGCACCAACTATTGTATTTAGACATAACCTCGCATTATCTTAACTCTCTAAAAATCTTTATATGCTTATCTAATATCTGCTTGTCAGCAGTCACATCATAAAATGCTTTAGTGGGACCCATAAGAGGCATCCATCCAATTCATGTTTTTGGGCAGATCCAGCATCACCTCATCATTGGTCGCCTTGCCCTGCTCGTACTCATAATCACATTGGCTGATACCAGCGAATTGACAATAATTGGTAACCGTTAATCGGTGTATATTCATCAACTCACAGATAAGCTGATTTAGCGCATTCTCATATATCGATTTAAACAGCATGGGATGATCCACGCCGCTAAACCCAGATAAATCAATCACTTCACACCACGCCACGCCAGCCGTTTAATATCATGTCTGCTTTCAGGCGCAATTAAGCACGGCTGTCGATAATAATCATCTAGGTTTGCCAGCTGTGGTCGTATCGAAGGCAAACGATACTGCTGCCAAACTATAAATGCTATTTTCGCATCGGCATGAACTTCTAGGTTTTTGAGCTTAGAATCAACAGCTTTTGGAGCGCCTTAAAGCTCTTTTTCTTTATTATAGAGCGTCTTAATAATTATTATACTAATATTCTTACGTTATAACATAATAACATCCAAGCTACTGATTTAGTTCAGATAACAGAATATTAAGTCAACAGATTACAATAAAAAAAGCCCTTAAGAAGTGATATTAAAAGTCACTTCTTAAGGGCTTAGAATAGGAACGTTTCAACTAAATCGAAGTATAAAACTTAACTTTTATTTATAAATAAAATTAGTTTGATAACATAACCCTTACTTCTCAGGTAGTAATGTCATGTTTTTTTAGGATATAGCATTATAAATAAAATCGTTGTCAAAATCAAAGCGATGGATTTCTTTATGTATAAAAACCCGTTAAGCCTTTACCATTCTCGCTTAGCAGGTTCTTGTTACTTTTAGAAAAACTCAGGTGGCTTGATTGATATTGGGATTTAAGTAAAACTTTACCAAACATTCCAATCGCCCCTTTTTTGCTATTAAGGGACGAGTAAAATGAGGCGACAACTATACTAACACAAAGAGCTACCTAGGCAGCTCACCTTCACAAGTTAAAACCAGTAAAATATCAATAATTTTCTCATCTTTAAATAGCTGTTTAATAACGAGATTATTAGGCAGTTCCAATGTCCAATTGCCTTTTGGCACTCTCCCACTTATTGAAGACCAGTTTATTCCATTCATATTAGAGCGGATCACCCCATTAATCGGTGATGCTTCGCCTCCTGATGTATTGCCATCTTGTGTGAAAAGGAGCTTGGCAGCGAAAACACTAGGTAAATCGTCCTCAGCAATAAAATACATCAATATACTAGCAATGCTCAGCTCCTTAACGTTAGAGGGAAAGTCAGCCAATGAAGTTTCAAAACTCACACTCATTGGCGTATCAGTCTGCTCTGGGTTATGCAGGTCATACCATGTATCAGACAACTCTTGACGAAAGCTGAAGGCTCTATCGAAACTAGTATAGGTGTCAAGTTCTCGCTGCACTTGTTCCTGATAGGTTCTATTATGCAACGCTGTATATTCAACAGTTAATAAAACATCAGCAATGGTATTAAAATCCATTGGATTGGATGCTTTTGGTAGGCGGAACTCCCATCTAGTATCCACACCGTTACCTTCAAAGGGAAATAACATTTCAGGGTTAGGATTCAATTCAAAAACGCCCGATGCGCCTATAGGATTGGTAAAAGCAATCGACTCAGGATCACGGCGAATAGCAACAGTCTGAAATACATCACCGGCTATCACTACACGAGATATACCACTGGAAGTCAATGTAGCGCTAACACCCTGAACAGGAGGTACAAGCGCAACTACTGATACTCTGACTTGTTTAATGAGGCGTAGGTATTGCCCTGGAAAGCGACGATCAAATACTTTACCTGGAGTGTCAAAGTTTAAAACACCCGTTTGTTTAAATTGCTGGAATGCAAAGGGATCAAGCTGTGATAATGAAAAATTAACACTTAGTTGTTGTTTGCGCTGATCTGTAGTAAAAGCATATTGATCAAGCTTAGTAATATCCCTTAACAATCTCGCTGAGCCCGTTAATCCTCTTCTATCTATACTAGGAGAGTCACTGCTTACCGATTGATTATCATCGAAATTGGGCAACTCGTAATAATCGTCTTTGATAACACCGAATAAAGGCTCTTGCCGCTCAAACGCTAGCTGTATCTCAGCTAGTTTTGATATAGAAGAAGCCTGCTGCAAGTAATAACGGAAGATATTCTGTAATACACTACTCATCCAGTCATAGAGCTCTACATTAGTGAACTTTTCTTGTAAGAAAATGACATTATCACTGGCTTGTTCTGACTGGATTTCGGCTATAGCTTGCTCTTGTTCAGTAATATAAACACGATCATTGGCTAGTTTTATTTGTTGATTACCTATCTCTAGATCTTGTTCTGCCAATTGATGTTGTAGTTCGTATTCACGATTGCGTAGTGCAATACTGATTGATTGTGAAAGTGTGTTTATTTTAAATTGGCTTGTTGCTAGTACGCTTTGGCTGACTGTTTCAGCGTATATTGGAATTATAGCGGCAGTAGCGGCAATGGCAGCAAGAGGCGCACCTGTATAACCGCCTGCTGCGGCTGTTACGGCAAGACTAGCTATGTGTGATGCGTAATTTGAAAAAGCAGCAATAACTTGTGCATCTTGATGAAAC
>RCMY010003481.1_pt1 | contig 13922 bp, 12 predicted proteins | sample 2041341 | NCBI WGS metagenome assembly RCMY01 (sample SAMN09708234, study PRJNA481090) | Marine sediment metagenome, whole genome shotgun sequencing project.
TCCTCATGATCACCGAACGCCGTGTCGTCACCGTCCTGGCGATCGCGACCGTTGCCTTCATCGTGTTCATGCTGTTCCCCGACAGCGAGGAAACGACGACCGCGGATCCGTCCTCGCCGACCGCTACCGCCACACCAGCACCTTCGCCAACCGCACCTTCGTCGCAACCGGACGAAACGCAAGCGCCGGCCCCCGCGGTGGCGCCCGTCGGAGCAGGGAGATGCCCGAAGGGCTTCCGGGTGAAGGGGGAGACGCCCGCCGACGGCGTGAAGGTCTACCACCGGCCTGGGACGCCTGCCTACGGCGAAACCAGGGCCGAGGAGTGCTTCGCCTCCGCCGAGGACGCGCAGGCCGCCGGTTACTCGGCGGCGTAGGGGTCCTGGCTACTAGGGTCCGGCCATGGCCGCACGCTGTATCCCCGAAGAGCCGACCTTCACCACGCACTCGGAGCGTGAGGTGTGGGAACGCCTGCGTGACTCGCTCCCACCTGACTGCGTGCTGATGGCCAACGTCCGGCTGACCGATCAGGACAAGGACCACGAAGCCGACCTCGTCGTGCTGATGCCCGAGATGGGGATCCTCGTGCTCGAGGTCAAAGGCGGATCGGTCTGGCGCGATGAAACCGGTTGGTGGATCAGGCGCGCCAAAACGGAGCGCTGCTTCCCGGTCGATCAGGCCCGCGATTCCAAACACGCTCTGCGCACCTACGTCGAGCAGGACCCACGCTGGGGCAGCCGCGGCCACGTCGCCTGGTCCCACGGAGTCGTCCTGCCGTACACGTCGCTGGGCGACGATTTCTCTGTCCCGGAACTGCCGCGGTGGGCGTTCCACGACCGGCACGACCAGGAGTCGCTGGCCGAGAGGGTGCGGGACAACGGGTGGGGACTGGCCCACGACCACCCGACTCCCAATCACGACGACGTCGACCTGATCGTCGAGATCCTGGCCGGGCGCCACCACACGGCCTACGACATCAACGCGGACGCCGAGGAGCGCGCCGCCGTGGCGGACCGCCTCACCCAGGAGCAGATGTTCATCCTTCAGGTCACGCGACTGTTGCGGCGTGTGGAGGTGCGCGGCGGAGCGGGCAGCGGCAAGACCGTCCTGGCGCTTCAGAAGGCGAAGGACCTCACCCGAGGTCGCGGCGAGGGGCAGAGTTCCGAGCGCGTCGCGCTGCTCTGCTACTCGATCGGCCTCGCGGAGTACCTCGAACGCGAAACCCTGAGCTGGCCGCGCAAGCACCGACCCGCTTTCGTCGGCACCTACGAAAAGCTCGGCCGCCTCTGGGGAATAGAGATGGGGACCCGCGACGACAGCGACTTCTGGGAGCAGGAACTACCCCGCCTGATGGCAGCGAAGGCGCAGGCACTGCCGCAGGGCCAGCGCTTCGACTCGGTCGTCGTCGATGAGGCCCAGGACTTCGCCGACTCCTGGTGGGAGTCCGTCCTCGGTGCCCTGCGAGATGAGGAGGAAGGCGGGGTCTTCGTATTCTCGGACGAGAACCAGCGACTCTTCGCCCGTTTCGGTCGCCCACCTGTGGAGCTGCTGCCGCTGGTGCTCGATCACAACCTGCGTAACACCAAGCAGATCTACTCATGTTTCGGTCCGCTGGCTCCTTCTCGGATGCAACCCCGGGGAGGCGACGGGATGGACGTCGAGTTCGTGCCCGCCTCGAGCGACGATGCCATCGACGTCGCCGACGACCAGGTGGAGCGATTGCTCGACCTCGGCTGGGATCCGGAGCGGATCTGCCTTCTCACCACCGGTCACCGGCACCCCGAGCAGACGGCACAGGTCGAGCGGCACGGGCAGCAGGGCTATTGGCGTTCATTCTGGGAGGGCGACGACGTCTTCTACGGCCACGTCCTGGGGTCCAAAGGCCTCGAGCGCGCTGCCGTCGTGCTGTGCGTGAACGAGGCCGGAGACCGCGATCGCGCGCGTGAACGCCTCTACGTCGGTATGTCGCGCGCCACCGACGTGTTGATCGTGGTCGGCGACCCCGACGTCGTACGCCGTGTCGGCGGCGATGAAGTGGCCAACCGCCTTCGTCTGCCCGGATGAGGTCCTAGAGCGTCGAGCACTCAGCGACCGTCCGGGCCACCACCTCGGTCAGATCCATCATGTTGGTCTTGTCCAGGATCGTCGCGTTCAATCGGTCCGCGACCTCACGGGACGCCAGCGTGACGAAGCCACTGAAGAGGACCGTCGGCGTGGTGTCGCCGGCAGATCTGCGGGCCTCAAGGACCTCGAGACCCGAGCCTGGTGGCATGTTGAGGTCCAGGACGAGAGCATCGAACTGGGTGCCGTTCAGCAACTCCACCGCCTCCCGACCACTGCTGGTGGTGGTGACGTCCCACCCCTCTTCGTCCATCAGCATGGTCACCATGAACCGGATGTCCTCGTCGTCGTCGGCGATCAGAACGCGCATGACGCTGGCCCAAAGAATGAGTGTCGGGCGGAGACGGTGGGGGGCATCCGACAAGTGAAGCAGTCCTGGGCCGTTGAGGTCGTGAAATGGAGTCAGGACTAGCCCGGATTGACGTGGCGGATGTGCCGACCTGTGGGTCGCGCGTGCCGCGGCCGGGGGTTGCTCTGCCGAACGTATCGCCGCGGAGAAGTAGCGCGAGTGAACTTGACGCGGACCACCAGCGCCCGGTGATCCGATCGCAGCCCGTCGACGGTGCGATGGCGACCGAACCGGATCTCGCCCCGTCGGCGGTCGGCGAGGAATACGTAGTCGATGAGCCGATCGGTTCCGACGTGCGTGGACTTCAGCCCCTGGGCCCCGAGGGCTTGGTAGGACGACGTCGCCACCCCGCGGAACTGGCGGCGCATGAATCCTGCAGGCCGCACCCTGCGGTCTCCGGGGAAGCTGAAGTTGTAGTCGCCGGTGCCGGCGACGAAGTAACCCGGTGAACTGACGAACATCTGACGCAATCCGTTGATGTAGCGCCGCGCGTGACGGGCGTTGATGTTGGGTCGAGGACGCCCGGGACGATTCAGCTTCTCGGCGTACGGCGCCAAGTGCGCGTTGATGACCGTGAAGGTTCGGAACGGAGTTCGCTTCATCTGGAGAACGACCCGCGTGGCCGATTTGGCTCCGTAGGGCTGCGAGGTCTGCCGCCGCGAGGCGCCGGGGTGCATGAACACCGAATCGGCGGAGATCAACCGGAAACGGTCGGTGCGCCACGAGATGGGGAGCTCATCGGCTCCGCGGCCCCGGAAGTGGGCGGTCTTCCACTTGCGACCCGAGAGTCGACGCAGCAGGCCTGGCCAATGACGGGCGTCGGCCTCCTGCCACCCGATCACCGAGATCTGCTTGTCGTCCAGCAGCCGACGCAGGTCGTGCCGTGCTGAGCGTGGCCCCAGGGTCCGCAGCACGTTGAACGTGGCGATCCCGACCTTCGGAGCCTCGCGGCCACCTCCGGGTCCAGCATGTGCGGGCGCGACCGGGAGCAGGAGCCCCAGAACGAGCAACACAGGGACGAGCACCCGGACGAGCGGTGGGGGGAAGATCAACGACGTGGTCCTAGAAAGCCGATCAGGAGGAAGGGGAGCAGGCAGAACACTACGCACGATCTGCCAGCATGACCGGATGAATGACTGCGTGTTCTGCTCGATCATCGCCGGAGACACCGAAGCGGAGACGGTGCTCGACGAGCCCCGGCTGGTGGCCTTCCTCGACCAACGCCCGTTGTTCAAGGGACACGTCCTGCTGGTACCGCGCGAGCACCACGTGACGCTGCCGGATCTGCCGGCCGATCAACGCGACGGTTTCTTGGCGGCCGCTCAGCGACTCGCCGCTGCGGTCGTCGAACTGGGCGCGCAGGGAAGTTTCGTGGCCATCAACAACACGGTGAGCCAGTCGGTGCCCCACCTACATCTGCACGTGGTGCCCCGCACCAAGGGCGACGGGCTCCGCGGATTCTTCTGGCCGCGGACGAAGTACGCCGACGGTGAGCGCGCGGAGTACGCCGCCCGGTTACGCTCCGTCCTTTAACCAGGTGCGCCCTGTCGGCGCGAGGTCGTACCTTTCTCCTTGTGGTGATGCTGGCGAAGACTCGGGTCGACGCGCCGGATCCGCAGCGGAGCGTTGACTGGCGCCGGCTGCGTGGTCGCGGCTCCTTCTGGGCGTTGGTCGCCTCCGCCATCGCGGGGGTGGGCCAGGCCCTAGGCGCCGTGGTGGCCGGCCGTCTCGCCGACAACCCCACCGGTTCCCTGGTGCTCGCCCTGGCGCTCGTCCTCATCGGTGCTGCCGTGCTCGACGTGATCGGCCGCACGGTGTGGACGATCGGAGTGGATCGCGCCGAGGGGCGGTTGCGCGCCGACCTCCTCGACGCGGTGCTGCATCAGCCGCTGTCCGAGCTCAGTGAGCAGGCGGTCGGGGAGATCCTCGATCGCGTCGATGACGACACCCACGAGATCGGCACTCTGCTGAGGCAGAACGCCTGGATGGTGATCCGGCTGGTCCTCGCTTCTGGGCCGCTGTTGATCGTTGCGGGCCTGACGTGGTGGCCCGCCTGGCTGCTCTTCCCCGTCGCGGTGGCCGCGGTGGTCGTCGCCATCCGCCCGCTCCTCGGTGTGCTGGCCGAGCGCAAGGTCGTCGAAGAGATGGCCTGGACCGATCACGCAGCAGCCATGGAGGAGGGCGTCGCGGCCCGCGACGACCTGCGCACGAGCCTGGGCCAGGCCTACGTCGTACGCCGCTGTGCCGAGTTGGCGGCCACGGTTCACGCCCGCTTCGCGGAGGTCCTGGCGTTGGAGGCCCGCATCACGCGCCGCACCGGTCTGGTGCTGCACGCGGTGCTCGCCGTGGTGGCGGTCGTGGGCGTTCTGCTCGTGAGCGAGGGCCAGCAGTCGGTGGCCTCCTTGGTCACGCTGTTCCTGGTCACCACCACCTTTGTGGGTCAGATCGACCGCGTCGCCCAGCACATCCCCGACCTTCAGGCCGGGGTCGGTGCTCTGATCCGGTTGCGGGGGCTGTTCGCGATCGATCCCGAACCCGTCGGCGGAGCCAACCTGCCCGAAGGGTCGCTCAGTCTCGACCTACGCCACCTGCGGTTCGCCTACGACGAAGGGACCTTCGCCCTGCAGAACGTCGACCTACTGGTCCCGGCGGGCACCACCTGTGCGCTGGTGGGCCGCAGTGGATCGGGCAAGTCGACGCTCGCCTCCTTGGTTTCCCGGGCGGTCGATCCGGAGCCCGGCACGGTGTTCCTCGGCGGTCGCGATGTCCTCGAAGTCGATCTCCACGAGCTGCGTTCAGCGGTCGGGGTGGTCACCCAACGAACCGAGATCCTGGCTGGCACCCTCGCCGAGAACATCGCGCTCTTCGCCGATCTGCCTCGGCAGCGGCTGGAGGACGCGATCGTCGAACTCGGCATCACCGACTGGGTCGCCGGCCTGCCGGACGGGCTCGACACCGTGTTGGGCCCCAGCGGCACCAGTCTCTCGGCGGGGGAGGAGCAACTCGTCGCCTTCGCGCGGCTGTTGGTCCGCGACGTACGCGTGGTGGTGCTCGACGAGGCCACCGCACGGATGGACCCGGTCACCGAGGCGCGCGTGGTCGCGGCCTCGCAGCGGTTGCTCGCTGGCAGGACGGGGCTGCTGATCGCTCACCGACTCACCACCACCGCGCGGGCCGATCAGGTCGCGGTGTTGGAGGCGGGCCGTGTAGTGCAGCAGGGCCCGCGTCAGGACCTGGCCACCACACCCGGCCCGTTCCTCGACCTGCTCCGCGCCTCGGATCATGTCGACGCTCCCGCGCCCATAGCGCAGGAGGAGACCACGGTCGGGACCGTTCGTCGCTTCACCACGCCACCGCCGCCCATCACCGTGGGCACCGGTCCTCGTCTGGCCAAGGGGATCTGGCATGCCCTGCGCATCCACCCCGCCTGGGGGTTGGGCAGCGTGGTCCTCTTCCTCGGGGTCTCCCTGGCCGGGTCCTACGGCGCCATCACCGGGTGGATGTGGGGGCACCTCATCGTCGATCTCCAGCAAGGAGAGCGCCCGCTCCTCCTCCTTGCCGGAGTCGTGGCCTCGCTCTTCGCCGCGCCCCTGCTCCTTGCGTGGGCCATCGCCCTCTACCCCCGCTGGTGGATCGCGGTGATGCTCCGCGCTCGCACCAGCGTGCTGCTGGGCCAGACCGCGCAACACCGACTGCCTCCGACTCCGCCGGGTGAGGTGGTGGCGCGGGCGATGGACGCTGACCGGTTCGCCCGCTACGCCGACCGCTGGGTCGACGTGACCAACGGGCTCATCGTCGTGGTCGTCACGACGGCCATCAGTGGCAGCGCCGTCGCCGGGCTGTTGCTCTTCTCCGTGATGGCGGTGACCGCGTTGGCCTCGGCCTTCGGCTCCCCGGTGGCCGGTCGATCCGCTGCGGCCGCCTCCACCGCCAGGGCCACCTTCGGGCGCTCGTTGGTCTCCGCCTTGGATTCGGTGCGCACGGTGAAACTGGCGGCCGCGACCGACAACGTGCACGCCCATCTGCAAGAGGTCGACGGCGGGCGGGTCGACGCGGCCGTTCGTGAACACCGCGTGCAGGCCCTGCTCGACGGGGTCCCCGTCGTCCTGGTGCAGACCGCGGTGGTGCTGGCCTGGGCGGTCTACCTCGCTGACGGCTGGGGGCTGGCCACCGCTCTGCTCGTCTCCGGCGCCGTGGCCGGCTTCGACTGGTTCGGTCGGGTGGCCGGGGCAGTCATTACCGAGGCTCCGGGCACCCGGGCTTGGGCCCAGGCGACCAGTGGCTACGCCGGGGGAGCGGATCTCATGGAGCTACCGGAGGGTCTGGACCTGGTCACGGGGCAGGCGCCGGCCTCGCCAGCGCCCACCATCGATCCGCTACGAGAGGTGGAGTTGTCCGGCTTCAGGGCGGTGCACGACGACGGAACGGTCGGCGTCAGCGACGTCGACCTGGTCGTTCGCCGTGGAGAGTTGGTGCTGCTCCTGGGCCAGATCGGCTCCGGCAAGTCCAGCCTGCTCAGAGCGCTTTCGGGACTGGTGTCCTACCAAGGCCATCTGCGCTGGAACGCTCTGGAGGTCGAGGACCCCCAGACCTTCCTACGCCCCGGGCGGATCGCCTACGTGGCCCAGGTGCCCCGGGTGCTCTCCGGGAGGTTCGTGGACAACATCCTTCTCGACCACGAACGCGACCTTGTCGCTGCGGTCGCCGACGCTCGTCTGGAGCGCGACGTCGCCGACGCCGGTGGGATCGACTCGCTGGTCGGTCACCGTGGGGTCCGGCTCTCGGGTGGGCAGGTGCAGCGGCTGGCGTTGGCCCGCGCCCTGGCCGCAAACGCCGAGATCCTCGTCGCCGATGACGTTTCCTCCGCCCTCGACGCCACCACCGAGGTCGAGCTCTGGGAGTCCCTGCGCGCGCGTGGTTCGACGGTGATCGGGTCCACCACCAAGCGGTCGGCGTTGGCTCGAGCAGACCGGGTGGTGGTTCTGGTCGAGGGGCGGGTCGCCGCCACCGGACCCTGGGCCGAGTTGGAGTGCGACTGGGCGCACCTGGCCGGATGAGGCCTCGATAGTCTGTTGGTCGAATCACCACACATCGCAGACACACGACAGGGAGTCACCATGGGTCGGTACGACGGACGGGTTGCGGTCATCACCGGAGCCGCACAGGGCATCGGTTTCGGAACGGCCGCGAGGTTCGCCGAAGAAGGCGCATCGGTCGCGATCCTGGACCTTGACGAGGCCAAGGCCGCTGAATCCGCAGCGAAGCTGCCAGTGGTCGGCGAGGGTGCCAAGCACGTCGGCATCGCCTGCGACGTCGCCAACTCCGAGGCTGCCAACGCGGCGGTCGAGCGCGTCGTCAGCGAGCTCGGCGGGATCCACGTGCTGATCAACAACGCCGGTGTGACCCGCGACAACCTGTTGTTCAAGATGACCGAAGACGACTGGGACCTGGTCATGAACGTCCACCTCAAGGGCGCCTTCAACATGACCAAGGCCGCTCAGAAGCACTTCGTGGACCAGAAGTACGGCAAAATCCTCAACCTCTCCAGCGTCTCGGCGCTGGGCAACCGCGGGCAGGCCAACTACTCCGCAGCCAAGATGGGCGTGCAGGGCCTCACCCGAACCCTGGGGATCGAGCTCGGCCCCTTCGGCATCAACGCCAACGCCATCGCGCCGGGCTTCATCGCCACCGAGATGACCGACGCCACGGCTGCTCGTCTGAAGATGGACGTCGACGAGTTCCGCGCCCTCAACGCGGAGGCTGCCCCCGTCAAGCGGGTCGGCTTCCCGGAGGACATCGCTGCCGCTGCCGCCTTCCTGTGCAGCGACGAGGCGTCCTACATCACCGGCCAGACGCTCTACGTCGACGGTGGCGCCAAGCTCGGCTGATCCAGCGCGACCAAAGAATCACCAGCTCGACACGCGGGGCCGTCGGAACTGACGGCCCCGCGTGTTGCGTCACGTCACACTGGAGACCTCCCCACAGTCCGATCGGAGCCTCATCGGTGTCGACATCACGCAGGTTCCAGGCTGCGCTCCTCAGTTGCGCCATGCTGCTTGGTTTCGTGGCTGCCTGTAGCACCGACGACGGCGCGGCGGTGACAGATAGACCCACCACCGACGCCGTCCGCCCGGACGGAACCCCGGCCGACGCCCTTACGTGGCCGTTGACCGGGCTCCCGGTCCGGAGCGGCCGTTCCTCGGCACTGCCACACCCCGTGCTCGTCGCCAAGATCGACAACACCCCCGGAAGCGCCCCGCAGATCGGCCTGCGCGCCGCCGATCTGGTGGTGGAGGAGATCGTCGAGGGTGGCGTCACCCGGTTGGCGGTCTTCTACTACTCCAACATTCCCGGTGATGTCGGCCCGGTCCGCTCGATGCGGGCCAGCGACATCGGCATCGTCGCCCCGGTCGAGGCGGACATGGTCACCAGTGGTGCCGCCGCGGTCACCAAGGACCGGATCACCGAGGCGGGTCTCAAATTCGTGACAGAGGGATCCGCCGGATTCTTCCGCAACTCCAGCAGGCGAGCGCCCTACAACCTCTTCGCGACGCTTAGGGAGGTCGTAGCCGAAGCCACGAGAGACCGGGACCGCCCTGACGACTACCTTCCATGGGCTCCTCGACGGGCGAATCTCCCGAGCGGGGAGCCTGCCTCGTCGATTGCCGTGACGTTCTCAGGGGCTCGGACGAGCCAGTGGGCCTACGTCGACGGGGGCTACGTCAACACCAACTCCTATGCCGCCGAGGGGGACGCCTTCCGCGCAGACAGCGTGCTGGTCCTTCGCGTGGAGGTGGGCGACGCCGGCTACCTCGACCCGGCCGGCAACACGGTCCCAGAAACCAAGTTCTTCGGCAGCGGCGAGGCGACCCTCTTCCACAACGGGAAGGCCGTGGAAACCAGTTGGCTCAAGGACGACTTGAAGTCGACGATCCGACTGGGCGCCGACGCTGCGCCTCTGGAGATCCCGGCCGGCCGGGTCTGGATCGAGTTGATCCCCCAGGACCGGGGCTCCGTCTCCTACCAGTGAGGGAGCGTTCAGTCTGATTCGGACTGGTCCTCGCGCCTCAGGGCCCGGGTGAAGGGTGACCCCTTGTCCATCACGGTCAGGAGCGCCGGAAGCTCGGCTCCGCTCTCTACGAGTGCTTGCACGCCCGAGATCAGGAAGCCGATGGCGGTCTCCACCCGCTCCGCGGCCAACTCGGCGTCGTCCGCATCGGCGACCACCTCGCCGGCGGAGGAAAGAGTGCCGAAAAAGATGCGCGCGAAGGTGTGCAGCATCTCCTCCTCGAGATGCCAGGTGCCCGCGGAGAGGACGGAACGGACGATTTCGACGACTAGGGCGTAGGTCGAGCGCTCCTCCTGCTCACGGAAGCGTTCGTACCCCAGGACCGCCGGGCCCTCCTGGATGACGATCCGCCGGTAGGGCGGCTCCTGAACGATGGAGAGGAAGGCGCCCAACCCGGCCTGAGCCTTGAGCCAGGGGTCCCGCTTGTTCTTGATGGCCTTCTGGATCGTCCGGGCCGCCCGCGCCTCGACGCTCTCGAACACCGCCTCGAAGAGTGCCTGCTTGCCGGCGAAGTGGTGGTAGAGCGCGCCTTTGGTGACCTGAGCCCCTGCAACGATGGTGTCCAGCGACGTGCTGGCGTACCCCTCGTCGGTGAAGAGACCTTCGGCAACTTCGACCAAGGCGCGCTTGGTGGACGCGGAGTACGCGGCGCGTCGACTCGCGCCGGGCACGCTGGGGACCTTCGGCACCTTGGGCACCAACTTGCTGACCGAAGACTTCGCCATGGCCTGATCTTAGGCGGCTGAGCAGTGGTGCCCGCCACACCCTGCGGCTGGTGGCCAGGATCACCCGTCCGGTAGTTGAAAAACGAACAGCCGGTTACATACCCTAAGTACGTACTAACGGTATGTAACCAACTGCTGTTACGCCATCAGGCTTCAATCCCCCCCATGAGGAGCTGACAATGACCTGGAAGTCCTTGCACAACCGTGGCGAGATTCTTCGCTCCGTCGTCTCCAACGCCAACGTACGACGCGACTCGATCCTCCCCATGGACGTTGAAGGAGTGCGCGAAACGTTCGGAGATGAACTCACCCTCCTTGCCGCCCTGCAGTTGAAGTGGCACACCCGACTGGCTGGAAGCATTGAGCGCGAACTGATGTCCCAGCCCCTCGACCTGGGAGCAGCGGTCATCCGCGCCTGGGGCGAAGCCGCCGACGAGATGCCTGGCGTTCGACTTCTGCTGGACCACTACCGCGCCGAGCCCCTTGACGAGGCCATGCGCTTCGCGATGGGCAAGGCCACGGCCAAGGAGCGCATCATGCTCGCTGTGCTGGCCGGGCAGGCCAGCGCGCGCGACGCCACCGCCGTGCGGGCTGGGGCCCGGATCGAGGCGAAGGCGAGAGCGGCGCACCGCGCACCCTCGATTCGTCTGCCTTTCCGACAGGCGTCCTTCCTCGACCGTCTCCGGGCGGTCATCGCGGCCTGATCCGGTCGGGCCCCGGGCTGCGGTGCGCCACAATGGCGGCATGGACGAGAGCGAGCGGTCAACGGCAGCCATAGCCCCGGGCTCGCTGCTCCTGGCCACCCCCGAGCTACTCGACCCCAACTTCAGCGAGGCTGTCGTCCTGTTGCTGGACGTGAACGCCGAAGGAGCGCTGGGGGTGGTGATCAATCGCCCCACCGTGGTCCCGGTGGCCGATGTGTTGGGCGACTGGACCGAGATCGTGGCGGAGCCCGAGGTGCTCTTCCAAGGGGGACCGGTCGAGACCGACGGGGCCCTGGCCGTGGCTCTGCTCGCACCCGAGGTCGCAGTGGCCCTGAACGGCACCGGGTTCCGCCAGGTCATCGGCGGGCTCGGACTGCTCGATCTTGAGACCCCTGTGGCGCAAGTCGCCGAAGCGGTGCAGGGCCTGCGAATCTTCGCCGGGTACGCCGGCTGGGGAGAGGGGCAACTGGAGGCCGAAATCGCCCAAGGCCACTGGTACGTCGCGTCTGCGGTGGCCAGCGACGTGTTCGTCCTCGACGTCAGCGACCTGTGGCGAGAGGTGCTGCGTCGTCAACCCGGCGAGCTGGCCGAGCACTCGACCCGTCCCCTGGACCCCGACCTGAACTAGTGCTGGTTCGCGTCCGCCAGGAATTTCCGTAAACTCGCATCCGTGACTCAGATCGGTTTTGCGCCCACCTCCACCGACATCGGCGTTGTCGAGCAGGAACGCACCGTTCCCACCGATTCGGGTGACCACGAACGTTTCTCGCACTACGTCGACAAGGACAAACTCACCGAGGCGATGGTGATGGGAACTCCCGTGGTCGCGCTGTGCGGCAAGGTGTGGGTTCCGAGCCGTTCCCCGGAGAAGTTCCCGGTGTGCCCCGATTGCAAGGACGCCTGGGAAGAGATCAACGACAACCCTGGCGACGGCGAGTGAGCAGTCCGGAACCCGACCTTTTCGCTCCGACGACCCCAGCAGAACCAGAACTCACTCCCGCCCTCAGCCCGGCCCTCAGTCCGGCCTGGCCCGAGCGTGCGGCCTGGGGCACGGCGCCCTCGCTGCGGGCCTGGCAGACCGCCGCGATGCGGGACTACTTCGAGCGATCCCCGCGGGACTACCTCACGGTCGCGACGCCGGGCGCCGGGAAGACCACGTTCGCCCTGTCCCTGGCTGCCGAACTGCTGGGACGCCGGATCGTGGATCGCGTCATCGTGGTGGCACCGACCGAGCACCTGAAACTGCAGTGGGCCGAGGCCGCCGCGCGCGCCGGCATCCCGATCGACCCGACGTACTCCGCTGGCAAGGGCAAGATATCCAGCGACTTCGTGGGGGTGGCGGTCACCTACGCCGGGGTGGCGGTCAACCCGTTGGCCATGCGGATCCGGACCGAGCGCTTCAAGACCCTGGTGATCCTTGACGAGGTGCACCACGCGGGTGATGCGCTCAGTTGGGGTGAGGGAGTGCGTGAGGCATTCGACCCCGCCACCCGTCGGATCGCTCTGACCGGAACGCCGTTCCGCTCCGACGTCAACCCCATCCCGTTCGTCACCTACGCCCCGGGCCCGGACGGAGTGCCGCGCTCGGTCGCCGACTACACCTACGGCTACGCCCAGGCGTTGGCCGATCACGTTGTGCGGCCGGTGCTGTTCCTGGCCTATTCCGGGGAGATGACGTGGCGCACCCGGGCGGGGGACGAGATCGCCGCCCGACTGGGCGAGCCTCTGACCAAGGACCTGACCAACCAGGCGCTGCGCACAGCGTTGGACCCGACGGGTTCCTGGATCCCCTCGGTGCTTTCGGCCGCCGACAAACGGCTCTCTGAAGTACGCCGCCACATCCCGGACGCCGGGGCGATGGTCATCGCCACCGACCAGGAGTCGGCGCGGGCCTACGCCAAGGTCTTGCGGTCCCTCACGGGAGAGGCCCCCGTCGTGGTGCTCTCCGACGAGAAGGCCGCCTCGAAGAAGATCACCGAGTTCTCCTCGAGCGACAAGCGATGGATGGTCGCGGTGCGGATGGTCTCCGAGGGAGTGGACGTGCCGCGACTGGCGGTGGGCGTCTACGCCACAACCACCTCGACCCCGCTGTTCTTCGCCCAGGCCATCGGACGATTCGTGCGAGCCCGCAACCGCGGCGAGTCCGCTTCAATCTTCGTTCCCTCGGTGCCGCGTCTGCTCGGCTACGCCTCGGAGTTGGAGGTTCAGCGCGATCACGTCCTGGGGCGCACCATCACCGACGAGGACGATATCTTCGCGGCCGAGAAGGACCTGCTGGCCCAGGCCGAAGCAACCAACGACGGTCCCGGAGCGGAGGAGGGCCTGCCCTTCGAGGCCCTCGGTTCCGAGGCCCGTTTCGACCGCGTCCTCTACGACGGTGGCGAGTTCGGGCACGAGGGCGAGGTTCAGGTCGGTTCGGAGGAGGAGATGGACTTCCTCGGGATCCCTGGGCTTCTCGAGCCCGGGCAGATGCGTGAGTTGTTGCAGCACCGGCAGAGCGAACGGGCCCGGACCCAGCGTCGTACCCGTGAGGAGGACGTGAGTCGGCCGCCCGACACCGTGGCGGAGGTCAGCACGCATGAACAGCTGGCCGTCTTGCGTCGCGAGCTCAACGGGTTGGTCGGTGCGTGGTTCCACCGCACCGGGCAACCGCACGGCATCACCCACGCGGCACTCCGCAAGGAGTGCGGGGGGCCGGCGGCTGCGGTGGCCAATGCCGAGCAACTCCATGAGCGGATTGCGGCCGTGCGCGCATGGGCGGCTCGCAAGTCGTCCTGACGCGTCCCGAGGGGCGCACAGGACTACGGTGAGGCCATGGCCGTGGAGACCTCGCAGACCCTGCACCGTGGACTCCTGGCGCTCGAGGAACTGACCAGCCACCCCGGTGGCCTTTCGGTGACCGAGCTCGCCGCCCGCCTGGGGGTCAACCGGACCATCGCCTATCGCCTGGTGGCCAC
>RCMY010003482.1_pt1 | contig 13918 bp, 12 predicted proteins | sample 2041341 | NCBI WGS metagenome assembly RCMY01 (sample SAMN09708234, study PRJNA481090) | Marine sediment metagenome, whole genome shotgun sequencing project.
CTCGTCGAACGGCTCGACGACGACGAACTGCAGCTCGTCGTCGGGCCGGTGGGCAGCTGGATGGCACAGATCCTGCCCGAACTCGCCGACCGGCTTGGTCTCGAGCCCGAGCAGTCGACTGATCGATTCACCTTGTTCGAGGCCGTGGCTCGGGCACTTCGAGCCGGCTCGCAACTGTCGCCGATCTGCTTCGTTCTCGAGGATCTGCACTGGGCCGACGAGAACAGTCTTCGCCTCCTGGCCGTGCTGACCGAGAGCCTCGTCGACTGCCCGGTCCTGGTGCTGGCGAGCTGGCGCGACACCGAAGTGGTCACTCCCGAGGTCGAGGCATTGCTCGACGACGTGGCGACGAAGTCGCTGTGCTCGTTTCGCCTCGGTGGCCTCGACTCCTCGGCCATCGCCGAGCTCCTGTCGGCCGAAGAAGACGGTGACTCCTTCGATGCGGCTCAGCTCGAATCGAGAACGGGCGGCAATCCGTTGTTTCTCGGGGAACTCGTGCGCTCGAAGCAGCTCACCGGACAGCTGGCGTCGTCCGACACCGTTCGGTCGGCGATCAACAGCCGATTGCGTCGCCTGCCCGCCGGGGCTGCTACCTCGCTGGCGGTGGGAGCACTCTGTCTCGATGGGTTCACCGAGTCGATGATCGCCGACGTCCTCGGCCTCGACGAAGACGATGTGCTCGACCAGATGGAGGCAGCGCTCGCTGCTCGTCTGATCGAAGAAGACCCGAACCATGCCAACCGGTTTCGCTTCGCCCACGACCTCTTCGCCGAGACCCTGATCGATGGCCTGTCCCGTCCGCGCCGTGCTCGGCATCACACCCGACTCGCGCGTGCACTCGAGCGAGACAACGCTTCGATCGGCGAACTCGCCCATCATTTCCTGCACGGTGCGGGCGATGAGGCGGCGGTCAAGGGCGGCGAATACGCCCACCAAGCGGCGGTGGCTGCTGTTGCCTTGTTCGACTACGAAGGTGCTCGGCGACTGCTGGAGGCCGGGCTCGAGGCCGTGCAACGGGTCGACGACGACGCACTTCTCGCCGACCTCCTGCTCGCTCTCACCACCGTCAAGAAACACACGTCGCCGCCGCAAGAGGTGCACGCCGTGGCCGAGCGGGCGTTCGAAGCCGCTCGTCGTTTCGGTGACGTGCGCCGTATGGCGAGAGTGGCCATCGCCTTCGAGGGCTCCTCGGGCGTCACCGAGTCCGACGGCGATCCGACCTGGCTCGGTTACTGGTGCCCGCCTGGCGTGATCATCCCGATGATCGAGCAATGTCTCGAGAAGCTGCCTGCCGATGACCCCTACGTCCCGGTGCTGTGGGCCGCGCTTGGATTCCAGTACTTCGGCGACTTCGAAGACGTGTCGGCAGCCGATCGAGCATTCGCCGCCGCCGTCGACACCGCTCGGCTCCAGGGGTACCCGCCCCAGCTCTCGCTTGCGTTGCATCGGCGTCATGATGCGCTCCAGCGCGAGCTCGGGACCGCCGAACGCAAGGCCCTGCTCGACGAGTCGCTGGCCAACGCCGATGGCGAACAGCACCCGATGCAGATGGTTGCCGTGCGTCGGGCTCGAGCGCTTCTTGCGCTCGATCATCATGATCTTGCCGGCGCCCGATCCGAACTCGCCGCCGCCAGAAGCTGGGCCGAGTCGTCCGGGCGTGCCTCGGCGCTGATGAACGCCGAGGTCGGGGAGCTGGCGCTCCTGCTGTTGCAGGGACACCTCGACCAGGTCGAAGAACGGCTCGACGAGGCGTTCGTGAAGTACGAACGCTTCGGCGACGTCATGCTCGACCAGTTTGGCCTACAACTGTCGGCGCTGTGGCGCGAGCGCAACCGGCACGCCGAGATCCTCGACCTGCTCGACTTCAAGATCGCGGGGTATCCCGGTCCGGCGTTCTCCGCCCCCTACGCGGCGATCCTCACCGAGATGGGCCGCCTCGACGAAGCGGCAGCGCTGGTCTCCAGCTTCACCCCGGCGGAGCAGACCTCTGGTGGCGAACCGATTCTCCAGTTCCTGACGTCGAGCTTCTTCGCCGAGGTCGCCGCCAACCTCGACGACCCGGTACTCGCCGCCCGTCTGTTGCCGGTGATCTCGCCTGCGGTCGGTCGGATCGTCTCGGTCTATGACGGGATCCTGCTGCTGTCGTCGGGCGGGCTGTTTGCCGGTCGCCTTCATCTCACACTCGGCAACCTCGACGAGGCCGCTCGGTTGTTCGATGCCGCCGATGCCCACCACGAGGCACTCGACGCCCACCCCGGCCGCGCTCGCATCTCGTTGGCCCGGGCCGACCTCGCGGTGCGGCGAGCAGACCGGGATGCGGTGGGCCGCTCGATCGAGTCCGCCGAGCGGTGGTCGGCTCGCTCACGGCAACGATGGTTGATCGAGCGCTGGCTGGATGCCAATCCTGACTGGGTTTGAGCTGGTCATGCGCCTGCGGTGCTTCGGCATCGTCGAGTTCAACGATTTCTCAACAACGTTCCGGCACCATGGGGTGACGCCGACGGAACGCTTGAGGGAGCGATGCATCGGCGAATCGCAGCGGAACCAGATTCGACCACCATTTGAAGTGAGGGAGGTCGTCGAATCTGGTTCTTGCTGTGGTGCTCGTTGTCCACCGGTACGATCCGAGCAGTAGGCCCGCTCCGACGCCATGCAGTGACGACTTCCCCCTGATCGCTCGAACATCAGAGGAATCCCATGTCCGATCAGCGCCGTCGAACACGACGGACCGTTGTGTCCGTCTGCCTCCCGTCCGTCTGTCTTCTGTCCGTCTGCATCCTGTCGATCGTTCTGTGGGCCGCGGCGCGAGATGGTCCGTCGGGCGAGTCGGCGGCAACGTCGCCGGGACGGCTCGCTCCATCTCCCGAGCCTGGTTCGGCGGACCGACCGGATCCAACCGATGAGTCCGTGTGTCGATTGTTGGCCTTCGCTGCGGTTGCCGATCCCAGCCTGCAACGAGCGGCCATGCGATCTCCTGAAGACCTCGACGCCGTTGCGGTCGTGCAGCGTGAAGCGCTCATCGAGGCGGCACGTCTCCTCGGCTCCGGACCCGACGCCGACGTGCTGGCCACGCTGGCTCGAGTGTTCGTCGACCCGGGAACGTGGAGCGACCGGCAATGGGCCGACGCCCTGGTCGAGCGAGCGAGCCCGGAACGGGTGGCGACGCTCGAGCGCCTCGAGACCGCTTGTGCCGATCGAGACGAGATCGGGGGCTGACCCCGCGAGTCAGATAGATGTGTGGAGCCAGCGATCGCTGCGCCAACGCAGCTGCAGAGCGACGGCACGGGCGGCCATGAGTGCACACAGTGCCAGCCAGAGCGAACCCAGCCCGAGATCGGCGACGAACACGATGCCGGCACAGGCGACGAACACGACGGCGGCCATCACCATCGAACGTGCCAGATAGCCGAGATCGCCGGCGCCGATCAGGATCCCGTCGAGTGCGAAGACGTGGCCGTTCAACGGCTGCATGACGCCGACCACGATCAAGACGCCGGCGACGAGTTCGGTGACGGCCACGTCGTCGGAGAAGATCGAGCTGATCGGCGACCGCAGCACGATGACGACGAGTCCGGCCACGATGCCGACGCCGATGTCGACCTCGATCATGCGTCGAGCAGCGGCGCGCGCCCGCTCCAGGTTGCCCGTGCCGAGCCACTTCCCGGTCAGCGCTTGACCGGCGATGGCGACGGCATCGAGCGCCAGGGCGAGCGTGCCCCAGATCTGCAACGCCACCTGGTGGGCGGCAACCTCGACGGCTCCCATTCGGCTGGCGACCACGACCGAGAGTGTCATGCTGCCTCGCAGGGCTGCAGTGCGCAGCACGAGCGCCTGGCCGGCCTTGAGCAGTGCGAGCATGACCGCCGGCTGCGGACGCCGTTGATCGGAGTTCTGGCGGACCCAGCGCATGGTGAGTACGACGGCGACGGTCGAGACCAGCACCTGTGAGACCACGGTCGACAGGGCCGATGCGCCGACGCCGTATCCCATGCCGAAGATGAGGACCGACTCGAGCACGAGGTTGATCAACGCGCCGCCGATCGCCAACGCCAGCGGGGTGGTGGTGTTCTGACGCCCGTGGAACGAACCGCCGGCGGCGAGCATGATGAGCATGAACGGGAACCCGAGCAGCGAGATCGACAGATAGCGATCGGCGTGTGACATCACGTCGGCGTCGGCGCCGAAGAGTTCGAGCAGCGGTGTCCGAGCGAGGTAGATCAGGGCCGACCCGGCAACGCCGAGCACGACGGCCAGCCACAGACCCTGCAGCGAGCGATCGGCGGCCTCGGCCTCACGGCCGCTGCTGATCAGACGCGCCACCGGTCCGGTGGTGCCGTACGCCAGGAAGATCAGCAAGGCGTGCACCGTGAGCAACACCGTGGAGGCGAGTGCCAGGCCTGCCAGTTCGTTGGTGCCAACGTGGCCGATGATCGCCGTGTCGGCGAGCACGTACAGCGGTTCGGCGACGAGTGTGCCGAGCGCCGGGACGGCAAGCTTCGCGATGTCGGCGTCGTATTCGGTTCGTAGGGCTGGACGCCAGCCACTCGATTCGACGGTCAGGCGATGTCCATTCGCTCGAGCCGCCAGCGTGTCAGGGCGATGGCGACGACGGGGACGATGAGCGGCACGATCACGCCTGCGATCATGGGACGTTCGGCGAGTGGAAGCTCGATGTCGGTGAGGCGGGAGAGCACCGAGGCCGGGTATGTGCTGATCGAGAGCTTCGCGGCGCCGGCTCCGACTCGGGCGACGAACAGCTCCCAGATGAACAGGTAGGCCAAACCGGTGACGAGTGAGCGTCGGACGACGAGACCGAGCAGTACGAACAACCCGGTGTAGGCGATGGCCGCCAAGCCATCGGTGAGACCAACGGCGATCGCCGTACCGACATCGTTGCTGGTGAGCCAGGAGCTGATGCCCAGCGGGATCACGGTTGCCGGCACGGCGACGGTGAGCGAGCTGAGCCATGCGGCGGCAGCGATGGCCCATCGTGGTGATGGCCGTTGCCACAGGTAGACCAGCGTTTCGTCGGCGACGAGATCACCCAACGACGAGCTTGCGAGCACGAGTGAGACGATCGGCACCATCAGGCCGAGGCCGAAGACCGACGAGATGGCGACAGCGGCCTCGATCCGGTCGACCGAATCGATGTTGGCTCTCGTGACGAATCCGATGAGGAGCGACACCGCCGACATCACCCCGATGAGGACGAGCCGGCCGGCGGTGACCTGATGCCGGAGGAACAGGCGATAGAGCTCGAGCAGTGCGGTCATGATCGACCTCCGACCAGGTAGCGGAACACACTCTCGAGGTCGTCGTCGAGCGGCATGACCTCGCGTAGCTGTTGCCCGAGTTCCCGTGCGTAGTGGGGGAGATGGCGGCGGAGTTCGACCAGCGAGGTGGTCGTGACCTCGGCCTCGGTGTCGCTGATCAACGTGCAACCGGAGATGACACCGATCTGGAGGAGGGCGGCCACCAGCGGGCGCACGTCGTCGACCGACACACGTATCCGTGACGGCTGGTCCTCCATGAGCGAGCGGATTCGGCGGAAGTCGCCCTGTGCCGCCAGTCGGCCGTGAGCGATGACGACGACGTGCGAGCCGAACCGTTCGACCTCTTCGAGCACGTGTGACGAGATGAGGATGGTCTTGCCCTCGTCGCCCAGTCGGTGGACCAGCTCGGTCATGTTGCGCCGTTGGCGAGGATCGAGGCCGTTGAGGGGCTCGTCCATCATGAGCACCAGGGGATCGTGAACGAGCGCCTGGGCAATCTTCACTCGCTGGCGCATGCCCTTGGAGAAGGTGCCGATGGCTCGCGGGAGATCTGGGTCCATCTCGGTCGATTCGAGGGCGGCACGGGCCCGGTCGACGGGATGATCGAGCCCGCTGAGCACGGCGGCCAGTCGAACGACGTCGAGCGCCGTCTCTCGTTCGAAGACGCCGTCTTGTTGAGGCACGAGTCCGATGCGGCCTCGGGCCTCGGCGTCGGAGCGCGGATTGCCGCCCGCCACCCAGACCGTGCCGGTCGTCGGTGTTGCCTGGCCGGACAGCAGGCGCAGCAAGGTGGACTTTCCGGCTCCGTTCGGTCCGAGAAGGGCCGTGACGCCGGGTTCGATCGCCACCGAGATGTTGCTGACGGCGACGAGGCCACTGAACGACTTCGAGACGTCGTAGGCGACGATGGTTGCCGTCGGCGACGGCCAGACCGGCGGAGGCGGAGGGGCGATGGCCTGGGTCATCGGCGCACCAACAGTGTTCGGTATCGGGACCAGACGAAGGCGACCGATCCGAAGGTCCAGGATGCCCAGGCCGCGACGAGCGCCCACGTCGACGGGTCGTTGCTCGCATTCCAGAGTCCGGGTTCGTCGTGGATGCGGAAGACCAGCTCTCGGGCCAGGCCAGGAAGGTTGAAGAGCCGATACCAGCCGCTGAGGCCCGCTTCCTGGACGAGAATGTCGGACACGATCGCCGACCCGGGGATCAGGGCGAGGACCGTGGCCGTGGCGACGGCTGCTCGGTCGGTGACCGATGCGACCGCGAGCGAGATCGCCGCGAAAAGCGTCCCCATCGTGAGCGACGACAACACCACATCGACCAGCGTGCCGATCCAGTCCGCGAAGCCCGACGGCCCGCGGGACTCCAGCGAGTAGGCGATCAGCATGAGAAGGGGTGGGCCGAGGGTGACCGACAACATCAAGAGGACGACGGCGATGGCCTTCCCCAGGAGATACAGCGGCCGGTTCAGCGGCGAGGCGAGATAGACGCCGAGCAGCCCGGTGCGTCGGTCCTTGCAGAGCAGTTCGGGAGCGACGAAACCGGCGAAGAGGAAGATCGCTGCGATCACATAGCTGTAGTACTCGGCGTAGCTCGGCAAGAACTCCTCGAGCTCGTCGGGAAGGAGGGCGGCGACCCCGACGAACGCGATGGCGGGGAGAAACGCCGCCAAGATCGTGGCGAAAGGGAAGACCTTGTGCCGGGTCAGACGGCCGAGGCCGAGTGCGTCGCGGATGCTGTGGGTCACAAGCGTGCGGATCGACCCGGTGAGGCCGGTTCGTGGTCCGTCGTAGCGCCGGTATCCCTGATCGAAGATCTGTGCGTCGGTCATGTGGGCGCTCCCGAGGTGCTGAGCGTCTCCTCGAGGAAGATGTCTTCGAGGGAGCGGCCCTTGCGGGTCAATCGTGCGATGCCGCAGCCGTGGTCGACGGCGGCATCTCTGACCGCGGCGAATACCAGGTCGGCGTCGTGATCGGCCGTCGGGGCTTCGACGATCGCTCGCCGACCTTCACCCGAGACCTTGAAGCCCTGCTGCTGAAGGGTGGAGAACGCGGCGGCGAGGTTGGCGTCGGGGCCGTCGAACTCGACGTGGACCCCGCTGCTCGAGCCCATCAGCGACGAGAGCGAACCGGAGGCGATCGTGTGCCCGTCGCCGATGATGACGGCGGCGTCGCAGATGCGTTCGACCTCGTCGAGCAGGTGCGACGACAAGATGACGTTGATGCCGAAGTCTTGGGCGATGCCGGCGATGAGGTCGAGCATGGCGTCTCGCTGGATGGGATCGAGGCCGTCGGTCGGTTCGTCGAGGAGGACGAGTTCGGGGTCGTGGGCGATCGCCTGGGCGAGTTTCACCCTCTGTCGTTGGCCGGTCGACATCGTGCCCATCGGCCGGAAGCGCTCTTCACCGAGACCGACGAGCCAGAGGGCGTCGCTGGCACGAGTTTGGGCCTCGTCTTTGGGAAGTCCGTGGAGTTCGGCGACGTGCCGTACGAAATCGGCAGCCTTCAGATCGGGGGGGAGCGTGTGGTGCTCGGGCGCGTACCCGAGACGTTCTCGGACCGCCGAACCCGACGACCACGGATCGTGGCCGAGGACCTGCAGCGTGCCGCTGGTGACGGGATGGAGTCCGATGATCATGCCGAGGAGCGTGGTCTTGCCCGCTCCGTTCGCCCCGAGGAGGCCGGTGATTCCGGGCTCGATGCGAAAGGTTGCGTCTTGCAGCGCGGCATGGCCTCGATAGCTCTTGGCCACGTGCTGCGCGACCACCAGAGATTGCGCCGGATCAGACAAAGGAGCTGCCGGCGAGGGGGAGGGGTCGATCACGAGAGCAGTCTGGCAGCAGGATGTCGCGGTCCGGCGCCAGGGGTGTGAAGGTTTCGCGTTAGCGCCCAGTTCCGCGATTCACACGGTTCGATTCGGTTGATTGCCAGCCACACTGGACACCCCCATGGCAGCCTCCAAGCTTCGATTGCGCCCCTGGCAGCGACGTGCGCTGGACCGGTACCTCGATTCCGAGGAGCCGGACTTTCTGGCTGTCGCCACTCCGGGAGCAGGAAAGACCACCTTCGCCCTCACCGCGGCTCGTATGACCCTGCCCGGCCTCTCGGGCCGTCTGGTGATCGTGGCGCCGACCAAGCACCTCAAAGAACAGTGGGCCGACGCCGCCGAGCGGTTCGGGCTCATGCTCGACACCGAGTGGAATCCGTCGGGCGGGCTCCCATCCGATGTCCACGGCGTCGTGACCACCTACCAGCAGGTCGGTTCCTCGGCGATGGCCTTCCGGACGCTGTCCGAGGGCGGGTTCGTGATTCTCGACGAGATCCACCACGCCGGCGACGAACGTGCCTGGGGCGATGGTGTCCGGGTGGCCTTCAGCGGTGCGGCCAAGCGTATGTCACTGTCCGGTACTCCGTTTCGAAGCGACACTCGTTCGATCCCCTTCGTCCGCTACGAGTGGGATCAGGTCGTCCCCGACATCGAATACGGCTACGGCGACGCGTTGGCCGACGGCCGGGTCGTGCGGCCGGTTTTCTTCCCCCGATTCGGCGGTCACATGGAGTGGGTGGCGCCCGACGGCGCCGAGCTCTCGGCCAGCTTCGACGACGAGCTGGCCCGAACCCAGGCCAACCAGCGGCTGCGTGCAGCGCTGTCGCTCCAGGGTGAGTGGCTGCCTGCGGTGATCGGGCAGGCGCATGAGCAACTGACCAAGATCCGCACCACGCACGAGAATGCCGGTGGCCTCGTCATCGCCATGGACCAGGAGCACGCGCAAGCCATCGCGTCGCTTCTGCGTCGTCGCTACGGCGTCCAACCGATCGTGGCCGTCTCCGACGATCCGCAGGCGTCGGCCAAGATCACTCAGTACGCAAACAGCACGAGCGAGTGGATCGTTGCGGTTCGCATGGTGTCGGAAGGGGTCGACATCCCCCGGCTGCGAGTTGCCGTCTTCGCGACGACGACCACCACCGAACTGTTCTTCCGTCAGGCCGTGGGTCGCATCGTCCGCTGGACCAGGGGAGCGGGTCGCCAACGTGCGTATCTGTTCATGCCCGACGATCCTCGATTGCGCCACTACGGCCAGTCGATCGCCGAAGCCCGACGACATCTCCTGAAGAAGAAGGAAGATGACGAGTCGAGCGAGTTCGACGATGCCGAGCTCGACGAGGTGTCGGAAGACCCGGGTGAGGAACAGCTGTCGCTGTTCTCGGTGTTGTCCTCCACCGTCGGCGACGTCGGGCACGGCGAAGACATCTTCGACGACAGCACCGACGACGGTGATGACGACGACGAGACCGACGACGCCGAGACCGATCCCGAACAGGCGGAGCTCTTCATCGATCTCCAGCGACTCCCGCCGCCGGGCCCCGGTCCGCTCGTGTTGGTGTCACGCAAAGACCGCGAACGTCTGCGCGAGCAGAACGCCGAGATCGTCAAGGAGCTGGTGGCGATCACCGGCAAGACCCACGCGATCGTGAACTCCGAGCTGAATCGGATGTCGGGTGTCGAAAAGGTCTCCACGGCCACCGCCATGCAGCTCTCCAAACGAGCCAAGGCCGGTCAGGATCTCCTCGGCAAGGAACACAAGCGGCAGCGCATGTCGCGTTTCGTCTGAGGGGCCAGCCCGACCTCCGGTCAGCCGGGTCGGCGATGGGCCGTGACGAACCCTTGCGGGGAGTCTTCGTGGGGAAGCTCTGGTGGTCGCCGGCCGGCGGAGTCGACCCCGAGCTCGGTGAGGGAACCGATGTCGAACCGCAGCTCCGGTTGTGCATCTCGAGCGGCCTCGACCATGGCAGGCGACAGATCGATACCGCGGATCTCGAGGCCGCGCTCGGCGAGGAAGGCCGTGGCCCGCCCAGGACCGCAGCCGACGTCGAGGGTGGTGCCGCCACCGAGCGCCAGAACCTCGGTGGCGAAGGCCTCGAGGGTCGCCCGATCCTTCGCCGTCTCGGTGCGGTCCGAGATCTCGGTGCCGACGGCCTCGACGAACAACGACGCCGAGTGGTCGTAGACCGTTCTCGTGGAGGTGATGTGATCGGGCTCGTCCATCGCCCAAGTATGGGCCCGCCGGCCGGACGGCGCGGATCATTGCAGGGGACGGTGATCGGGTTCGGCTCGCATGCATGGGAGCGGCGTGGCAGGCTCGGCCCATGACGAACCTCGAGTCTCAGTCGGAGCGGCGCACTGCCGCCGGTGAACCCTTCCGCTCGTGGACGGTCGGTTCGCTACGGATCACCGAGGTGGTCGAACTGGCGACGATCTCGGCGGTGCATTTCATCATTCCCGAGGCGACCGCCGAGCAACTTCTCACGATTCCCTGGGCCCAGCCTCACTACGTGACGGAGGAGGGCAAGGCGAAGATGACGGTGCGAAGTCTGATCATCGAGAGCGGTGACACGATCATCCTGGTCGACACCTGTCTCGGCAACGACAAGGAGCGCAGCATCCCGGTGTGGTCCAACCGCTCGGGCCCCTTCCTCGAGGATCTCGAAGCTGCCGGGTACCCACCCGAATCGATCGACCTCGTGTTGTGCACCCATCTGCATGTCGACCATGTCGGTTGGAACACTCGCCTGGTCGACGGCGAATGGGTGCCGACCTTCCCCAACGCTCGCTACCTGTTCGGAGCCACCGAGTGGGCGCACTGGTCAGCGAGCGCAGACGCCGACGACGTCGTGCTCATGGCTGATTCGGTCCGCCCGATCTTCGACGCCGAACTGGTCGACCTCGTCTCGACCGACCACCAGATCACCGACGCCGTCTCGCTGGAGCCGACACCGGGACACACGCCGGGACACGTCAGCGTGCGGCTGCGATCAGACGGTGCCGAAGCGGTGATCACCGGTGATCTGTCGCACCACCCCTGCCAGCTGGCACACCCCGAGTGGGGCAGCAGCGCCGACGTCGACCAGGTCCGATCAGAGGCCACCCGTCGAGCGTTCTTTGCTGCGAACAGTGACCGAGACGTGCTGGTGTTCGGTACGCACTGGGAGCCATGTGCGAATCATCTCGCGGTCGACGACGCCAACGCGGGGACCTACCGCCCGACACCGTTCTCGGCTTGAGAACCGCGCCCGTCTGCTCAGTCGGAGATCGGCGCCGGATCGACTGGTGCCGGATCGATCGGTGTCGGATCGATCGGTGTCGGCGGAAGCTCGGCCTGCAGGAACTCGATCATCCGATCCCACGCAAGCGAGGCTGCCTCGGCGTCGAACGTGCCGCCGGCTTCGAAGAACCCATTGGACGTGCCGTCGTAGACGTGGAAGTCGGTCGTGCGGTCGGCCATGCGGATGAACGCCTCGGTCGTGATCCGGTCTTCTTCGGATACGAGGTCGTCGACCTCGGCGAAGTGGCCTTGATAGGTGGCCGTCGCGTCATCGAAGTCGATCGACTGTGACCCGTAGAAGGTGACGACGGTCGACACGGTGTCACTCGCTCGAGCCGACAGCCAGAACGCCAGTGATGCCCCCATGCCGAACCCGATGACGCCGATCGGTGCGTCGGGATCCGCCGTGGCTCGTTGGAGCACGCCGGTCGAGGCCAGAACCAGACCCGACAGATTGTTCGGCTCGATCTCGGCGAGCGCAGTTTCGGCCTCGGCCGCTGTGGCCGGAGTCTCGCCCTCCATCAAATCCGGGGCCAGTACCATGTATCCCTCGTCGGACAAGCGCCGGCAGAAGTCCCGCACCCAATCGTTGAGACCCCACCACGAATGCAGAACCAGAATGCCGGGGCCCCGTTGGCCCCCTTCGGGCCCGACGAAAAATGCTTCACCTGCGGGATTCGACATAGTCATCGACCTTATCGCTGCACGCCGTCTGCCTCCGCAGTTCGTACCCTGGTCAGCGTGAGAGGTCCGGTGCAGTTGTTGCGCACCGCTTGGAACTTCGTTTTCGATGTCGCCAAGCAGTGGTACTACGGCGGCATTGGCGATCTCGCTGCCGGGGTGACCTTCTGGTTGTTGCTCACCTTGCCGGCCGCAGTGCTCGCTCTGGTGTCGGGTCTCGGCTGGATCGGGTCGATCCTCGGAACCGGGTTGAAAGACGACGTCGAATCTGGCGCGATCGATTTCGCCGCTCAACTGCTCGGCAGCAACGTGTCGTCGGTCGATTCTGCCATCAGGGATCTGTTCGTCGAGCAGAACTCCGGCCTGTTGACCATCTCGCTGTTGCTTGCCCTCTGGACGATCAGCCGAGGCTTTGCCGGGTTGTTACGCGCCCTCGATGGTGTCTATGAGGTCCGCGATGGTCGAGCGTGGTACGTCACACGGGTCGTCGCCCTGATTCTCGGTCTGGGCACGCTGTTGATCATCGCCGCGATCGCCCTGCTCGAGGTGTTCGTCTGGTCTCGCTACGAGATGCCGTACGAGTCGACGTTGCGGGCGCTCGTCTCGATCGTCATTCTGCTCCTGTGGGCGGTGCTGATCTTCCATTTCGGCCCCTCGCTCCGAACCAAGTGGCACTGGGACCTCCCCGGAGCGCTCGTGGCGGCAACGATGTGGTGGATCCTCACCCTCGGGTTCGGGATCTATGTCGATCTCACTTCCGGCGGCAACGAGGCAGCGGCCGCCATCGGTGCCTTCATCTTGGCGCTGACCTGGATCTGGCTCGCCGCACAGGTGCTCCTCATCGGGGCCGCCGTCAACTCCATCCTCGGGAGCCGGCTCGGGATCAACCGAGCCAAGCGCGACTGGAAGATCAACGAGCGCATCTTCCGGACCGGCGAGATGAAACGGGTCGACATCGAGGCCGATCCGACCCCGCCGCCCGATACCACCTTCGGGCCCTGGTCCGACCTCGAGTAGGTCGATCTCGAGCAGGTCGTTCAAATCTGAAATAAATCAGGTCGAACCGATGTTGTCTCGGGCATGACAGCACATGATGTTCGACGCTCCAGCGAGCGGGCCCATACCAAGGCCGGCTGGCTCGATTCCAAGCATTCGTTCAGCTTCGGTCGGCACCACGACGCCGACAACACCCATCACGGGCAGCTCCTGGTGTTGAACGACGACCGTGTCGCCGGTGGCACCGGCTTCGAGACGCATCCCCATCGAGACATGGAGATCGTCACCTGGGTCCTCGACGGCCAGTTGGAGCACAAGGACTCCGAGGGCAACAACGGGCTGATCTATCCGGGGTTGGCGCAGCGCATGAGCGCCGGTCGCGGAATCTGGCATTCGGAGAAGAACGCCAGTCCGGCCGACGACGTCCACTTCATCCAGATGTGGGTGGTTCCCGACACCGAGTCGATCGATCCGGGCTATCAGCAGCTCGACGTCGGTGCCGAACTCGCACGTGGGGGACTGGTTCCGGTCGCTTCCGGCCAGGGCCATGATGCGGCCATCTCGATCCGTCAACGCGACGCCGTGCTGTGGGCCGGGCGGCTCGGCGATGGCGAGGTGGTCGACGTTCCCGATGGGGACCACGTGCACCTGTTCGTCGCCCGAGGCTCGGCCGAACTCGAGGGTGCGGGTGTGCTCGAAGAGGGTGATGCCGTGCGGTTCGCCCGAGCCGGCTCGCCTCGCCTCACCTCGGTCGGCTCCTCCGAGGTCCTCATCTGGGTGACCGGATCCCTCGACTGATTCCTTCTGGCGGTTCAACAGCGCACCCCCGCCCCCTTTGGGGGGGGGGGGGGCCCAAAACACCCCC
>RCMY010003484.1_pt1 | contig 13913 bp, 10 predicted proteins | sample 2041341 | NCBI WGS metagenome assembly RCMY01 (sample SAMN09708234, study PRJNA481090) | Marine sediment metagenome, whole genome shotgun sequencing project.
CAGTCCAAAAAACTGCCATTCAATAGCCAGCAAGCTTATAATCTGAACAGCGAAATCTTTGAGGGCATCAAAAAGAGATCGTATAAGGCATCAGAAGAATTGGCGGAGAAATTCGGCGAACCGGCCGTGCTCAAAGGCTATGGAAGACGTAATGCTACCTTGAACGCCATTGCGCCCACAACATCGTCGGCATTTATTCTAGGGCAGGTATCCCAAGGAATAGAGCCGATCTGGTCGAACGTCTATGTAAAGGATATCGCCAAGGTAAAAACCACTATAAGAAATCCGTTCTTGGAAGAAGTGCTGGAAGAAAAAGGCCAGAGCACCACCGAAGTTTGGCGCAGTATTCGCGACAGGGACGGCTCCGTGCAGCATTTGGACTTCCTGAGCGACCTTGAAAAGGATGTGTTCAAGACCTATTCCGAAATCGATCAAATGGATATCATCTATCAAGCCGCCAACCGGCAGAACCATATCGATCAAGGACAGTCGGTCAACATTATCGTACATCCCGATATGCCGGTCAAGGATATTAACAAAATACATGTGACCGCTTGGAAATTAGGCTTAAAATCCCTTTACTACCAACACAGTATGAACGCCGCCCAGAAATTCAAGCAGAAGAAAGATTGCGCTAGTTGTGAGGCTTAAATTTAATTTTAAACCAATCTAAATATAAATAATTGATTATCAGCAATTTATATTGCTTCTAAAACGCTTCCAACGTATATTATACATGAACCTAAAAATCAAGGAATTATGTCTATACGATTAGCAAATAACTGTATCAACTGTGATAATATGATGGAAGGCAGCGTGTGCAAGGTACACGGTGTGAAAGTTAGTAACAGCTATACTTGTGATAGTTTTGAAATGAAAGCGGCACTGAAAGATGACCGCAATTGTGTTACCTGTGTACGCTACGAGACTAGTGACTGCGCGAACCCGCAAAAAGCGGCACCGAACATGTTATGCTCCCACTGGGCTCCGCTGAACGCGAGCGCTTAAAATAAATCAACAATAACTTTGAGAAAATCGGCTTCTTTACGGAGTCGATTTTTTTTTTGCAATTCACTATAGATTTCAGATTCCGCTCCCCGTTGTTTGACTGACAGGCAGTGCTGCGACTAGTGAAGACCGTAGGAGCATGGACAACAAAACACCCACAAACATGCCAAGGTTCCCGATAGTCCCAAAAACAATAATCCCTAAATGTTAAATTTTATTCCTTTATTTAGATTTAATACAAATAGACTTGCCAAATAGCAATTCATGCTTTAGATTTACGCATCTATTTAAAACAAGTCTAAATAAAGAAGAATATCCTATGAGAAAAATTGCCTTTGCCCTTACTATTGCGGCCGGTGTTATTTTTACATCCTGCAGTTCCGATGATAATGATATTGATGAACAGGCCGTTACGGCAACATGTACCGATGGCCTTCAGAATGGGGAGGAGACCGGTGTTGATTGCGGTGGCAGTTGTAAACCTTGTGAAACTACTAGCGAAAATCCTATTGTAAATCCCGCTACCTATGCCTTCGAGAGAAACGGAAGCAGTACCGTGGATTTTAGCGGGCAGACGACCCGATTGAAAATGGGCGGTGAGTTTGTCTCCGCTTTGTCCGATAACACAAATACAGCCGAACAATTACAGGCCATGTTCGCCCATGAGGAAGGTAATGCCGATTTTACGGACGCTGATCTGAACGCTTCCGATAAAAGTATAAAGAGCAAAACTGCGGCATCGAAAGATTTGTTCGGCGATAATGCCACAGATCAAGCCGCCATACGTGCCGATTTTGATGGGTGGATCACCGCCCAAGTCGATGAGGTTTTCGTAAACTGGGAAGTCAATGCGGCCGCTGGCATAGCAGGACAGGTGTCGCAAGGTGAAAAAGTGCGCTATGTCAACGCCAAGGGTCTTGAGTACAATCAAATGATCGCTAAAAGTTTGATAGGGGCGTTAACGCTAGATCAAATCGTGAATAATTATCTCAGTCCCGCCGTGTTGGACGAAGGCGATAACAGGGCCGACAACGATGCCGGTACGGTAGAGGAAGGAAAATCATATACGTCTATGGAGCACAAGTGGGACGAAGCTTACGGCTATCTTTTCGGTCTGAATACGGACACGGCAAATCCGGCAGCAGGCGAAAATGACGGCGATCGATTTTTGGGAAGTTATATCGGACAGGTGGCCGAGGACCCCGATTTCAGCGATTTGATCACTGCTTCTTACGATGCTTTCAAGTTAGGACGGGCGGCAATCGTAGCCAAAGATTATAAGGTACGCAACGAACAAGCGACGATTATCAAGGCAAAAGTGGCCCTCGTGCCTTCCGTAAGGGGCGTTTTTTATCTGCAGGCCGGTAAAGGTGCCTTGGCAGAAGTAGTACCTAATTACGGCGGAGCTTTCCATGCCCTGTCCGAGGCACACGGATTCATCTATAGTCTTCAGTTTGCCCAAGATCCCGCCACGGGAAAAGCATATTTCACTAAAATGGAGGTCGATGCCCTTTTGGCGCAGCTATTGGGAGACGGTGAAAACGGACTTTGGGACGTAAAGCCCGAAACCTTGGATAGCATTTCAGAAACAATCGCGACTAAATTCGGCTTTACTGTCGCGCAGGCGGCACCGGACGCTATCTAAAAAAATAGTAGCGTTCAGTTGAAAATTTGGGGGATAATTCTATAGGTATTTTGGAGTTATCCCTTATTTTTGCAAAGTTGATTTAGAATAAATAAAAATAAGCTATGCGAAGAATTTGGGGAGCGTTTATAGTATTGACCTTGATTTGGGCCTGTTCATCCGATAATGGAAGCGGTTCCGGAATGTCCGATGATGTTGATCCGGGCCCCGGTCCCGTAGCGGAAACTTTCGCAAGGGGACCCATGTTGGCCAATTGGGCCGATAATATCATTGTTCCCGCTTACACCGATTTTTCCGAAAAACTGACCGGTCTATCCACAAGTCTGGAAACTTTTAAAACGGAGGGCAGCGAAACTAATCTGGTCGCCTTGCGCACCACCTGGTTGGAGGCGTACAAAACATGGCAGCATGTCGATATGTTCGAAATTGGTCCTGCAGAAGCAACGGGAATGCGGTTGAACCTCAATTCGTATCCCACCGATACCGCTATCATCGAAGCAAATGCATTAAAGGGGGTCTATGACCTGAAGTTGCCTTCGAACAGGGTTGCCAAGGGCTTTCCCGCCTTGGATTACCTGATTAATGGTCTGGGAGAAACGGATACCGCTATCGTAGCAAAATTAGGTTCGGAAACCGCCAAGACTACCTACATCGCCTACTTTGATGCGGTGTTAAAGGATATGCAAGAATTATCGGATCAAGTGCTTTCGGAATGGCAACAAGGCTATCGGGACACATTTGTAAACAACGACGGCGCATCGGCCACGGCATCGGTAGACCGTTTCGTAAACGACTATATCTTTTATTATGAGAAATTTTTAAGGGCAGGTAAAATGGGCATCCCCTTAGGTGTTTTTTCAGGAAATACCCTTCCCGGAAATCTGGAAGCCTATTATGATAAAGATGTATCGAAAGCTCTGTTTCTGGAAGGTTTGAACGCCTCTCAAGATTTTTTCAATGGAAAACACTTCGCATCCGAAGGAAAAGGCGAAAGTTTGGCCACCTATCTCGATGGCCTTAATGCGATTAAAGGTGGCGAGGACCTGAACATGATTATCAACAAACAGTTCGATGCTGCCCGCGAACAGGTAACGGCTTTAGGAAGTTTTCGGGAGGAAATCGAGAATAACGATCCTCCATCCAATATGCTGCTGGCCTATGATGAGGTGCAACGGATTGTTCCTTTATTAAAGGTCGATATGGTGTCCGCCATGAGCATCAGTATCGCATATGTTGATTCTGATGGGGATTAAAATGGTCTTACACCGACCGTCTTACACCGACTTGGCGATGCGCATGCCGCACTGGCTTAGGTCCAAAAGCTTGAAACACTGAATAGTAAACTTGGCCATAGCATTTTGTCCAAATTAAAATCATATATTGAAACACCCGTAGAGGCCGCCCCTTTGGCGGTCTTTCGCATTTTGTTCGGCGTAATGATGCTGCTGGGTATTTTGCGCTTTTGGAGTTATGGTTGGATCGATAAGCTTTACGTGCAGCCCCAGTTTTTCTTTTCTTATTACGGTTTTGATTGGATAAAACCGATCGGTAGCTATACCTATCTTATTTTTATCATCTGCGCCCTAGCGGCTGTCATGGTGTCCATCGGGTTCAAATATCGTATGGCAATTATCGTGTTTTTCTGCAGCTTCACCTATATCGAGTTGATGGATAAAACTACCTATCTCAACCACTATTATTTTATCAGTATCCTATCTTTTTTAATGATTTTCTTACCTGCCAATGCCTACTATTCGGTTGATGCCCTGAGAAATCCGCAAAAATCCTTTCAAAAAATTCCGGTGTGGACCATTAATAGCATTAAAATACTGTTGTGCATCGTTTATGTTTATGCGGGACTGGCCAAGTTGAATTCTGATTGGATGCTGCATGCCATGCCCTTGAAAATATGGCTGCCCTCAAAGTTCGATGTGCCTTTATTGGGTGATTTTTTTCGGTTCGAGTGGGTGCAATACGCCTTCAGCTGGGGCGGGGCCGCTTATGATCTTTGTATTCCTTTTTTACTTGTGTACCGCAAGACCCGACCTTTTGCCTTTGTTATGGTCGTTATCTTCCACCTGATGACGCGCGTACTGTTTCCCATCGGGATGTTTCCCTACATCATGATTGTTTCTGCCTTGATATTTTTCGATGCTGTTGTCCATCATAAACTTTTGGGTTATTTGGATAGGCTCTTAAACCTAGGGAAAAGGCATTTTGATACCGGTAAAATACTAGTGTACGAATCAACGGTCGGCAATAGATTCAAATATGCTGTACTTATTGTATTTTTTAGTGTCCAGTTGCTATTGCCATGGCGCTATCTAGCCTATCCCGGTGAACTGTTTTGGACGGAGGAAGGCTATCGGTTCTCATGGCGGGTCATGTTGATGGAAAAATCCGGTTATGCGCAGTTCAAAATCGTAGACGGGAAGACCGGCACTTACTTTTATGTGGACAATACTGATTTTTTGACACCATTTCAAGAAAAACAAATGGCCTTTCAGCCGGATTTTATTTTGGAATATGCCCATTTTTTAAAAGATCATTTTCAAAAGGATGGCCATAAAAACATTCAGGTTTTCGTCGAGAGCTACGTCAGCCTGAACGGTCGCCTGAGCACGCCCATGGTCGATCCAAACGTAGATCTGACTGCGCAAAGAGAATCATTTGAACACAAACCGTGGATAATCCCTTTCAACGATGTCATTAAAGGAATTTAGTTGTTTTATCTTATATTTAGTCCTGCTACAAACAGGGCATGCGCAATATGGACTTTCGGGAGCGGTTACCGACCCAGAAGGCCATGTGCTTTCGGAGGCCGAGATATATCTAAAAGCCTTAGATCTATTTGCGAATACGGATTCCGATGGGGTATATGCTTTAAAAAATATCCCCGAGGGCAACTATCAACTACTAGTCTTTGCCTATGGATATCGGGTCAATAGAATCAATTTTTCCATCGCATCCGATACCGTTCTCGATGCGGTCTTGGAACCTTTAGGGGAACAACTTTCGGAGGTGGTCGTCACCCAACAGCGCGAAGAGGTTTTTGCCCTGAAACAGTTAAAAAAGGTGGAAGGCACCGCAATATATGCAGGTAAAAAGAGCGAAGTCGTGCTCCTATCCGGCCTGACGGTAAATATGGCCGCCAATAATGCCCGCCAGATCTATAGTCAGGTCGTCGGCCTAAATATTTATGACAGCGGCGATGCCGGGCTGCAACTGAATATCGGGGGCAGGGGCCTGGATCCAAGACGGACTTCCAACTTCAACACCCGCCAGAACGGATATGATATCAGCGCCGATGTGCTGGGCTATCCAGAGAGCTACTATACCCCACCGGCAGAGGCCTTGGAGGAGATTCAGGTCATTCGTGGGGCGGCATCCCTGCAATACGGTACCCAGTTCGGGGGATTGGTCAATTTTAAATTCAATCGGCCTAATCCCGATAAAAAAATCGAACTGGTATCCCGGCAGACCCTTGGTTCTTACAATTTGTTCACCAGTTTTAACAGCTTGGGCGGTACGGTCGGTAAATTGGGCTATTACACCTATTTTAATTTTAAGGATGGAAACGGGTTTCGACCGAATTCCCATTACGACAGCAAAAATTTCTACGCCCATATCGACTACCGTTTTACCGATCGAACCAAACTTACCTTGGAGACCACTGTTATGGACTATCTCGCCAAACAGGCAGGTGGCCTGACAGATGCCCAGTTCTATGAGAACCCTGCATTCAGTAACCGAAGCCGAAATTGGTTCGGGGTGGATTGGAAGCTATATTCCCTGCGTTTGGACCATCAATTTTCGTCCAAGACCGATTTTAGTCTGAGTCTGTTCGGTCTCGATGCCACGCGTAAGGCCTTGGGCTTTCGCACCAATCGGGTCTCGCAGCCTGACGATCTGAGCGAACCCCGCGAACTATTGGTCACCGATTTTAAAAACTGGGGCGCAGAGGCCCGCGTCCTGAACCGATTTGCGATTGCGGATAAAGATGCAGTGCTTCTTTTGGGCGTCAAATACTACCAGTCCCAAAACAAGCAAAAACAGGGCTCGGGCACCACCGCTTCAGATGCTGATTTTAGCTTTACCGACGCCCAATATCCCAACTACGAACCCCAATCCCAATTTGAATACCCGAACCTGAACCTGGCCTTTTTCGGGGAAAATATTTTTAATTTGAGTTCTAAATTCACGCTTACCCCCGGATTTAGATTGGAACATATCAAAACCCAAAGTGAAGGAACCTACAAGGATATTTCAGAAGATTTGGCCGGGAACGTTATCCGCAACGAAGAGATTGAGGACAATCGGATTTTTGACCGTACGTTTGTGTTGCTGGGTATTGGGACCACCTTCAAAGCGCTGCCAAGTATGGAAGTATACGCTAATTTCTCCCAAAATTATCGGTCGGTCACCTTCACCGATATCCAAACCGTCAACCCGGCCTTTCAGGTAGACCCGAACATTACCGATGAAGACGGCTTTACGGCGGATATCGGCATAAGAGGGCGTTTCAAAAATCTGGTGTCCTACGATGTAAGCGCTTTCGGCCTATTGTATGATGACCGATTGGGGGAAGTTTTGAAGAACCAGATCCGTATCGGTGCCAATGGTCAAGAAATAGAAACCGGAAACGTCGTCCGCTTCAGAGGCAATATCGGTACGGCCTTTATGTACGGACTTGAGAGTTTTGGAGACTGGAATATAAGGGAGACCCTATTTCCAGAGACCGAAAAACTAAAGCTAAACTACTTTGTAAACATGGCCCTGACCCGTTCGGAATACACAAAATCCCAAGAAAACAATGTGAAGGGCAATCAAGTAGAATTTATTCCCGATGTTAACCTAAAAACCGGACTCAATTTTGGCTATCAGAATCTTTTGGGCAGTCTTCAATATACGTATCTTTCAAAACAATTTACTGATGCAACGAACGCACCGCAAGACGTCAAAGATAACCAGCGTGGCATCGAAGGATCGATCCCCGCTTATGACATTCTGGATGTAAGCGTATCCTATTCCTATAAAAAATGGAAACTCGAGGCCGGCATCAACAATCTTTTAGACAACAGCTATTTTACACAGAGGGCCACGGGATATCCTGGTCCGGGTATCATCCCAGCCCAACCCAGAACTTTTTATACTACTTTACAGTTCAAATTGTGATATGGAGAAAGAATAGAAAAGAGATAGGCCGTAGACAGCAGTCCTATATCTTTTTTCACTACATTTGCACGCAATTAAATCCATAATTGCATGCAAGCCCACCACGACAAAATTTTAGGCGAAGGTCTCACCTACGACGACGTACTGCTCGTCCCCGCCTATTCCGAAGTGCTTCCCAGGAAAGTAAACATCCAATCCAAATTTACACGCAACATTACTATCAACGTGCCCATCGTTTCTGCGGCCATGGATACGGTTACGGAATCGCAAATGGCCATCGCCATGGCTCAGGAGGGCGGAATCGGAGTACTGCACAAAAACATGACCATCGAGCAGCAGGCCGTCAAGGTGCGCAAGGTAAAACGGGCCGAAAGTGGCATGATCATAGATCCCGTAACCCTACCATTGAATTCCAAGGTCAAGGATGCAAAAGCGAACATGGAGGAATATAGTATCGGTGGTATTCCCATTGTCGATGACGAAGGGAAGTTGCTCGGTATCGTGACCAACCGCGATCTACGTTTTGAAAAGAACAATGACCGACCGATTTCCGAGGTCATGACCACTAAAAATTTGGTTACGGTAGGCGAGGGGACATCCCTTGAACAGGCCGAGGACATCCTTCAGGAGCATAAAATCGAAAAATTGCCCGTGGTGGACGATAATTACAAATTGGTTGGGCTAATTACTTTTCGTGATATTACCAAATTGACCCAAAAACCTATCGCCAATAAAGATACCTACGGCAGATTGCGGGTAGCTGCTGCCATTGGGGTAACTCCCGATGCCGTCGATAGGGCCGCGGCTTTGGTTGACGCCGGCGTAGATGCGGTCGTAATCGATACCGCACACGGACATACCCAAGGCGTCGTAACGGTTTTAAAGGAAATTAAAAAGAGATTTCCCGATCTTGATGTGGTCGTGGGTAATATCGCTACTGCCGAAGCGGCCAAATATTTGGTCGAAGCCGGGGCGGATGCGGTAAAAGTAGGTATCGGTCCCGGTTCCATATGTACGACCCGAGTTGTTGCCGGAGTCGGTTTTCCTCAATTTTCGGCAGTATTGGAAGTGGCCGCCGCTATTAAAGGTAGTGGCGTTCCCGTAATCGCCGATGGAGGTATTCGTTACACGGGCGATATTCCCAAAGCTATTGCCGCAGGTGCAGATACCGTCATGCTAGGTTCCTTGCTTGCCGGTACAAAAGAATCCCCCGGGGAAACGATCATTTACGAGGGTAGAAAATACAAATCCTACCGAGGTATGGGTTCTGTCGAGGCTATGAAAGAAGGGAGTAAGGATCGCTATTTTCAGGATGTAGAGGATGATATCAAGAAATTGGTGCCCGAAGGTATCGTTGGCCGTGTGCCGTATAAAGGTGAACTCTACGAAAGTATTCATCAGTTTATTGGCGGATTGAGGGCAGGAATGGGCTATTGCGGCGCCAAGGATATTGCCACTTTAAAGGAAACAGGCCGTTTTGTGAAAATTACTTCCAGCGGTATCCAAGAGAGTCATCCTCACGATGTTACGATTACGAAGGAGTCGCCGAATTATAGTCGGTAGAAAATTGCGGATTTAACTTTGTTTCATCTCCCACTTCCTCCACTATAAGCCTTCCAGTCCTTCTCCTTGTAAATATCATCCCCAAAATACTTGGCGATATCCAAAAAGGGTTTGGGTTTTTGGTAACCGGGTACGGGGGATAGCATGTTCATTTCCTCATCCAAAAAAACCGTGGTCGGGTAGCTTAGACGTCCTTGCATCAAAGTAGCGGCAAATTCATGGTAGCCTTTTCGGCCCTGAGGTACGAACTTATAGGTCTTCCCTTTGAACTCGATAGGTTCCTTTCCTTCACCGTCTAACTTGACCATATAAAAATTTTGGGCCATGTAGGCGGAGACTTCGACATTTTGAAAGGTGTCCTTATCCATTTTTTTACACCATCCGCACCAATCCGTATACACATCGATGAATATTTTCTTCGGATTTTCTTCGGTAGATACCAGTTCTGCTGCTTCCGCCCACGTGAGCCATTCGACTTCTTGGGCGGTAGCGGAAAGACAGGAGAGCCCGATACCGATAAAAAGGATTATTTTGGAAATGTAGTTTGAGATCGTTTTCATAAAGAGGGATTTATTGTGGAAGAATTCCAACAATCATACCAGAACAACGAAAATATCGATACTTTATTTTACCACTACCTTTTCCTTTTTGGAAGTATCCTTTGTTGCGAACAGATCCTTCACATCCACTTGATGCTTTATAAGGTCGTCGAAGGTTTCACGTTCCCGAATCAAAATGGCCTTGCCTTTGTGCCATAGCACCTCGGGCGGACGGAATCTGGAGTTGTAGTTGCTGGCCATCGTAAAGCAATAGGCCCCGGCATTTTTGAAACAGAGAACATCACCCTCCGAAATTTCGTTGATACGTTTGTTGCTAGCAAAGGTATCGGTTTCGCAAATGTATCCGACCACGGAGTAATAGCGCTCCCGACCCTCTGGATTGGAAATATTCAATATCTGGTGCGTTGCCCCGTACAGCATGGGCCGTATCAAATGGTTGAAACCGGTGTCGATACTGGCGAATACCGTTGAGGTAGTCTGTTTGACCACATTGACACGGGCTAAAAAATGTCCAGCCTCACTTACCAAAAACTTACCGGGTTCAAAGGCCAAAGTCAATTCTTTACCATAGGATTTGCAGAATTCGTTGAAGCGATCACTCAGTTTTTTACCGAGTTCCTCTACGTTCGTTTCTATATCCCCTTCTTTATAAGGTACTTTGAAACCGCTGCCAAAATCGATAAAATCGAGGTTCTTAAAATTCTGTGCGGTCTCGAAAAGGATTTCCGAAGCATACAGAAAAACGTCAATATCCAATATATCGCTACCCGTGTGCATGTGTATACCGTTCACATGCATTTTCGTCAGTTCGACGATACGTAGCAAATGGGGAATCTGATGGATGCTGATTCCGAATTTGGAATCGATATGACCCACGGAAATTTTGGAGTTTCCGCCTGCCATGACATGGGGATTGATGCGGACACACACGGGAACATCCGGATGCTTGTTACCGAACTGCTCCAATATCGACAAATTATCGATATTGATGCGGACGCCCAATTGTGAGGCTTCCTCAATTTCTTCCAAGGATACGCCATTGGGCGTAAAAATGATATCCTCGGGTTTGAATCCTGCCAATAAACCCAATTGAACCTCTTGGATGGAAACGGTATCAAGACCACTGCCCAGACTGTTCATCAATTTGAGTATCGCAATATTCGATAAGGCCTTGGCCGCGTAGTTGAGCTTCAAATTTTTAACGCCGTTGAAAGCGTTCGTCAGTCGTTGGAACTGGGATACTATTTTTTCCGAATCATAAACATAGACGGGATCACCATAGGTATCGGCAATCTTTAGCAAATCGGCATTTTTCATGGACTACATATATTTAATGCAAATTTAAGGTCTTCATCCGATATGGGCAAAGAATCCGGCGGAAATATAAGAAATACAACAAAATGTTGTATTTGAAACATAATGATATGTATATTACGAAGTTTTCCAGAAGTTTTCCAGGTGCTAACCGGTAATGACGGTAGTTGTCAATTATTATTTTGAGTCGTACTTTTATCGAAAATTGAAAATACCATGAAATTACCTTTGTTCCCTTTGCAATCTATATTTTTTCCGGGGGAGACCGTCCCATTACACATTTTCGAGGAGCGTTATAAACAGTTGATACAAGACTGTAGAAGAGAGGCGGTAACTTTTGGCATTCCCGTCTACATAAATAACAGTGTTGCCTTTGGCACAGAGGTCCAATTGGTAGAGATTGTAAACACGTATGATACTGGTGAGATGGATGTGACCTGTGTAGCGCGGCAGGTTTTCCGGATTCTCAGTTTTGACAATGAAATGGCCGGAAAACTGTATGCAGGTGGTGAAATCGAGTTTTTGGACAATGTCAACGACGCCGATAAGGATTTGAAAAAGGAGGTCCTCGATAATTTGCACCAGCTTTACGAACTGATGGATGTGCCCTTTACGCCACTGCCCGTTGAAAAGTTTAGCAGTTACGTATTGGCGCATAAAATGGGACTTTCTTTCGAGCAAGAGTACCATTTGTTACAATTACGGAAAGAAAGTGAGCGCCTTGCCTTTATAAAATCACATTTGATATCTACCATTACGGTTTTGCAGGAAGTCGACCGCACTAAAAAAACTATAGAGATGAACGGTGATTTTCGAAATTTTGATCCGCTCGATTTCAAGGATTTCAAGGTTTAGTGAGCGGTCGCAGTCGCGCTTGGAGGGAGCGGTCATGCCATGTTTTGAAATTATTTACCACCGACTGCAAAGGCCACTGCCAACTAATTTTCCTATTTTTGCAACTGAACCGATTCTCATATCCTGTAAGCATTCAGGCATGAGTTCAAATACACTTTAATATATGGATCTTCACGAATACCAAGGAAAAGAGATATTGGATAGCTTCGGCGTGCGCATTCAGCGCGGCATCGTAGCCCATAATGCAAAGGAAGCCGTAGAAGCGGCCAAACAGCTGACCGCGGAAACCGGTACGGGCTGGCACGTCATCAAGGCCCAAGTACATGCGGGCGGCCGTGGAAAAGGGGGTGGGGTCAAATTGGCCAAAAACCTGAAGGAAGTCGAGCAGATTGCAAGTGAGATTATTGGCATGAACCTGATTACGCCCCAAACCTCCGCCGAAGGTAAAAAGGTGCATCAGGTATTGGTGACAGAAGATGTCTATTACCCTGGCGATAGCGAAACCAGTGAATTCTATATGTCCGTTCTCTTGAACCGGGCCACCGGCAGAAACATGATCATGTATTCTACCGAAGGTGGTATGGATATCGAAGAAGTTGCCGAGAAAACGCCACACCTTATATATAATGAGGAAATCGATCCCGCAACGGGACTAATGCCTTTCCAGGCCCGAAAGATTGCGTTCAATTTGGGACTGTCGGGGGTGGCTTTTAAAGAGATGACCAAATTTGTCACCGCTTTGTACACGGCATATTCAGAAAGCGATTCTAGCATGTTCGAAATTAATCCGGTTTTGAAAACGTCGGATGATAAGATTATGGCCGTGGATGCCAAGGTTTCTATCGATGACAATGCGCTTTTCCGGAGAAAAAAGTACGCGGAGATGCGTGACCTACGCGAAGAAAACCCCATTGAGGTGGAAGCTCGCGCTGTCGGGTTGAACTATGTCGATCTCGATGGAAACGTCGGATGTATGGTAAACGGCGCCGGATTGGCCATGGCTACGATGGACCTTATAAAAATGGCCGGTGGTGAACCCGCAAACTTTTTGGATGTAGGCGGTACCGCAGATGCCAAAAGGGTAGAAGAGGCTTTTCGAATCATCTTGAAAGACGATGGTGTCAAAGCGATACTGATCAATATTTTTGGTGGTATCGTCCGTTGTGACCGTGTGGCCCAAGGTGTTGTCGATGCCTATAAGAATATGGGCGATGCCATGAAAGTGCCCATTATCGTGCGCTTGCAGGGCACAAACGCAGAGCTTGCCAAAGAGATTATCGATAATTCGGGATTGGCAGTACATTCCGCCGTTCAGTTTCAAGAAGCTGCGGATAAGGTCAAGGAAGTATTGAGCTGATATTTTTCTGATAGAATTAAAAAAACCGTGCTGTTACCAACAGCGCGGTTTTTTTTGTTTAGTATTTTGGAATTACTGCCGAGACCTACGAAGAACCTTAATACGTACGAATTTTTATCCTAAGTTTTTTTGAGAGGTAATCAAAAACCAATTATCTATCGTTTTGATGGATTCCAAATCAGGATTTTTTCTTGTTCTTGTATTTTACATTGGTAATATTGCTATCCATTTTTTTTCGCTGTTGTGCCTTAAAACTTGGGGTTTTTCGTTCTTCGGATTTTATAACTTTCTTTGAAAGGACATCTCCTGGATGTTTCGGATTTTCCCTTGTGCCTCGAAGATGAATAACCAAGCCGTTTAAAAAATTACGTAAGACCTGATCGCCACATTCCATATAATTAGGATGGTCTTCCTTTCTGAAAAAAGCGCCCAGTTC
>RCMY010004187.1_pt1 | contig 13906 bp, 8 predicted proteins | sample 2041341 | NCBI WGS metagenome assembly RCMY01 (sample SAMN09708234, study PRJNA481090) | Marine sediment metagenome, whole genome shotgun sequencing project.
GCCGAGAACGAGGACGCCGGTCGCGCGCCATTCGCCAATCCCCGCAACGCGGCCGCAGGTAGTCTGAGACAGAAGGATCCGCGTATCACCGCAACCCGTCGCCTGAGCTTCTACGCGCACGGCATCGGATCGCTGCGTTGGGGTGCGGGGCACGCCGGCAACGGCCATGATGTGGTCAACGACCAATCCGAAGCCTACGAATTGTATAAGAAATGGGGTGTGCCCGTCTCTCCGCACAACCGTGAGGTCACGTCGTTCAAGGAAATCCTCGACATGATCGACTATTACGGCGAACACCGAGGCGACATCGAACACGCGCTTGACGGCATCGTCGTGAAGGTCGACGATTTGGGATTGCAGCGTTCCCTTGGCGCCACATCGCGTGCGCCGCGCTGGGCCATCGCCTACAAATATCCACCGGAAGAAGTCAATACCGAGCTGCTTGACATCACTGTGCAGGTGGGGCGCACCGGACGTGTGACTCCGGTGGCGGTGTTGAAACCCGTGTACGTGGCCGGTTCCACAGTATCCCGTACCACGCTGCACAACCCCTTTGAAGTGGAACGCAAAGGCGTGCTCATCGGCGACACCGTGGTGGTGCGCAAGGCGGGAGACGTGATTCCCGAGCTCGTCGGTCCGGTGCTGGAGCGACGCAAGGGACGTGAGGGCCAGATCCGCCGGTTCGTGATGCCCACGCGTTGCCCGAGCTGCGGCGCGGAACTCGCTCCCGCCAAAGAGGGAGACAAAGATATACGCTGCCCGAACGTGGAATCCTGCCCGGCGCAGCTGACCGAGCGGATCATCAATCTGGCGTCCCGCAAGGCGTTCGATATCGAACATCTGGGCGACCAATCAGCCATTGCGCTGACGAATCCCGAAGAGGACAGGCCCGATTCCATCGACACGTATGCGCCGAACATCACCGAAATCGTGGTGAAACCCGGTGAGGAGCCTGAACCGTACGAGCCGGTGGCGGGACTGGAACTGCCGCCCATGCAGACACCTGTGCTGTCCAGCGAGGCCGGGCTGTTCTCGTTGACGTCCGCAGACCTCAAGGATGTGCGCGTCTGGCGCGAGGCCCCAATCATCGAAATCCACGAGACCGTCGGGTCAAACGGCAAGATCAAGAAAGTGCGCAAACGTGTGGGCGGATCCGGATTATGGCATCAGGTGCCCGCATTCTGGACCGCGCCTACCGCCGCCCGCAAACGCAAGGAAGCCGACATCGACGAGACCGCGGAATATCCGCAATACGTGGTGCCGGATGACGCCGTGGTGATCCGCGAGGAAATCAAGGTATCCCGTGGAGGCACGTCCAGCGTGCAGCCGGTGTACATTCGTCCGGCGGAAAACACCCGCAAGATGCTCGACGAAATGGACAAAGCCCGCCATGCCGACCTGTGGCGCGTTCTGGTGGCCCTGTCCATCCGCAGGCTCGGACCGCCCACCGCACGCACCATCGCCAGCGCGTTCGGTACGTTGGATGCCATCGAACATGCCAGCGTGGACGAATTGTCCCAAATCGACGGTATTGGTCCGGAAATTGCGGAATCCGTAGTCACATGGTTCACCGCGGCCCGTGAGCCGGGCAATTGGCGCGGTGCCGTGCTTGACGCATGGAAGGCCGCCGGCGTAGGAGTCGGACAAGCCCAAGCCAGCGGACTACCACAGACATTGGCAGGCAAAACGGTCGTGGTCACCGGCTCGTTGGAAGGATTCTCCCGCGATTCCGCCAAAGAGGCCATCGTTCTGCGCGGAGGCAAAGCCGCAGGATCCGTCAGCAAGAAAACCGATTGGGTCGTCGTAGGCGAGAATGCCGGCTCAAAAGCCGCAAAAGCCGAGGAACTGGGCATCCCCATGCTCAACGAAGACCAATTCAAACAGCTGCTCGACACAGGAACAGTTGAATAATCGCCACACCATCTGGCAAGCCGTGCCGCGAACCGCTACTGTGGTACGCGGCATAAGGAGGAAGCATGAGCGACGAGCGCACCATCGAAGCGCGCATCTACGAACGGCTAAGCAAAGTGATTGACCCCGAACTGGGCAGGTCCGTCACCGACTTGGGCATGATCGCAGCCATTGACGCCACGCCAGTGGCAGGCGAAACCAACACGTACGACGTACGGGTGCGGGTCGAACTGACCGTGGAAGGCTGTCCGCTGTCGCAGACCATCACCAACCAGATCAACGGCGCGGTCGCCTCCTATCCTGATGCCACGTTGATTCCCAGCATCGAAGTCGGCTCCATGAGCCAAGACAAACTCACCCAGCTGGTGGCCGGCCTCAAAGCGGAACGTAAACAGAACCCGTTCAACAAACCCGGCATCAAAACCCGCATCTTCGCCATCGCCTCCGGCAAAGGCGGCGTGGGCAAATCGTCTGTCACCGCCAATCTGGCAGCCACATTCGCGGCGCTCGGCTACGATACCGCCGCCATCGACGCCGACATCTACGGTTTCTCGCTGCCTAGGCTATTCGGCGTGCAATCACAGCCCACGAACCTCAACGGCATGCTCATGCCCGTCACCGCATGGGGTGTGAAACTGATCTCCATCGGCATGTTCGCCGGCGCGGACAGAGCCATCCTATGGCGTGGTCCAAGACTGCAACGCTCCTTGGAACAATTCCTATCCGACGTATGGTGGGGCGAGCCGGACGTATTGCTGCTCGACCTGGCGCCCGGCACCGGCGACATGGCGATTTCCGTGGCACAGGCACTGCCGAACGCCGAACTGGTGGTGGTCACCACACCGCAGCCATCCGCCTCCGACATCGCGGTACGATCCGGCCTGGTGGCATTGCAGGTGCCGATGAAAGTTCGCGGCGTCGTGGAGAACATGAGCTACTACGAGCACAAAGGCGAGAAGCTACGTATCTTCGGCGAAGGTGGCGGCGCACGCGTATCCGAACAGCTGACCCACAGCCTCGGCTATGAAGTGCCACTGCTCGCACAACTCCCATTGGAGCCTGAACTGCGCGAAACCGGCGAAGCAGGCCGGCCCGCAGTCCTAACCAAAGAGGGCGCGTTGCGGTCGGACGGTATCGGAGAAACATTCAAGAATCTTGCCGAATCGCTGATGAGACTGCCTCAATAAAATCACCATACGGTTGGAGCGTTCCTCCAAAACAACACATCGGAATGCGACTCAGCCACGGAATACGGAATCCGTTATGAGACAAAACCGACGTAAATCGTGGGTCCTGTGTAATATCAGGCGCAGACACGGGGGCCGAATGGCTGAGAGGAAGCAACCGCTTCAACCGTATGAACGTATACCGGGTAATGCCGGCGCACGGACGTCTCTCTATTTCCCGTGCCTTGACGAAAAGAGAAAGGCACATATCCCATGACTGAAGAAAACCAGTCTTCCGCAGTTCGCAAACACAACAACAAGTGGCGCGTGGTCGATATCGTCGTCGCAGCCATCATCGCCGTCGCATCCGGCGTGATCTTCTGGGGCTGGGACATCGTCTGCACCGCGCCGCTGGCCCTCTTCGAGGCGGTGACTCCAGGCTTCGAAGGCCTGCTTAACGCTTTCTGGCTGTTCGCAGGCCCTCTGGCCGCCATCATCGTGCGCAAGCCTGGAGCCGCACTGTTCGCGGAAACCCTCGCGGCCGCGCTCGAACTCACCATGGGCAACCAGTGGGGCGTCGGCGGCTCGCTGATCGTCGGCATCGTGCAGGGCCTCGGCGCCGAAATCGGTCTTGCCATCTTCGCCTATAAGAAGTGGGACCTGCTGTCCACCACGATCTCCGGCGCACTTGCAGGCGTCGGCTGCGGCCTGTACTACTGGCTTACCAATCCGGCTTGGAGCGCGCTACGCGTCAGCATCTACCTGATCGCCTCCGCCATTTCCGGCGCGGTGCTCGCCGGCGCGGTGATGTACCTCCTGCAGGTGGCCATCGCCAAGACCGGCGTGCTCGACCGCTTCGAATCCGGTCGTACGCAGGAACTGGTCTGATTGTCCGATGCAAGCAAATCCCGCATCACATCAAGGTGGTGCGGGATTTTCTTGTGATGGCGCATCGCATGACAACGGCATACGAAACAACAGCATGACAATCAGAAGAAAGAACGACGAATGACCACTGACGTTCAGAACACAACAGCGGCCGGCGTGACCGCACATGATTGGGGATGGAGACACGCCTCACGTAAGGATTTCGCGCTACGACACGTCGACTTCGACATCAAACCGGGGGAGCGGGTACTGTTGCTTGGCGCTTCCGGCGCAGGCAAATCAACCCTGATGTCCGGTTTGGCCGGCGTGCTCGGTGGAGATGACGAAGGCGAGCAGGAAGGCGAGCTGCTCATCGACGGCGTCGACGCCAGACAAGCGCGCGGACGTTGCGGGCTGGTGCTTCAGGACCCGGACTCGCAGACGATTCTCGAACGTGCCGGAGACGACACCGCATTCGGCTGCGAGAACCTGAACCTGCCGAAAGATGAAATCTGGAACCGGGCACGAGCCGCCCTTGACATCGTCGGGCTCGACTACATGGCGTTCGACCGCTCCACACGAGGACTTTCCGGCGGGCAACGTCAGCGCCTCGCCTTGGCGGGCGTGCTGGCCATGCACCCTGGCCTGCTGCTGCTTGACGAACCGACCGCCAACCTTGACCCGGACGGTGTCAAGGAAGTGCACGACGCTGTCCGCCACGTCCTCGAACAAACCCATGAGACGCTGGTTGTGGTGGAACATCATATCGACGTGTGGCTCGACCTGGTCGACCGCGTCATCGTGCTGGGCAAACCCGAAGCCGATTCGAACGTCGGCGGCGTAATCGCCGACGGCACTCCAGACGAAGTGTTCGGCCACATGGGTCAGGTGCTTGCCGACGGCGGTGCGTGGGTGCCGGGCCGCACCATCGAAAGCCACGCGCCCAAACCGGAACAAATCCGGCAACCGCAGGATGTCGTGCTTTACACGCGGGATCTGAGCTTCGGCTATGATTTCCCGCTCGGCGAGCATATCGACCTCGAATTCCATTCCGGTGAGGTGACCGCGTTGACCGGCAGAAACGGCGTGGGCAAATCCACACTCGGACTCACTCTCGCAGGACTGCTCAAACCGATAGCAGGACGTGTATGCATGGCGGACGATCTGGTACCTCCCCATCGCGAAAACAATGTGATCACATGGAAAAGCCGCGACTTGCTGGGACGTATCGGCATGGTGTTCCAAGAGCCGGAACACCAGTTCGCCGCATCCACCGTGCGAGACGAGGTGGCCATCGGCCCCAAATCCATGGGCAAAACCGACGAGGAGGCGTATTCCATCGCCGACAGGCTGTTGGAACGCCTGAATCTTTCCCGCTTCGCCAAAGCGAATCCATTCACCCTATCGGGCGGTGAGAAAAGAAGACTGTCCGTGGCGTCCATGCTGGCTGCCGCGCCAAAAGTGCTGGTCATGGACGAGCCGACATTCGGACAGGATTTCACCACGTGGACCAGCATGGTCCAATTGATCGCCGGTGCGCGCGACCAAGGTTGCGCGGTCATCATGATTACGCACGATGAGCCGCTCATCGAAGCGCTGGGCGCACGCCGTATTTTGGTCAGAGAGGGGGAGTGACATGCTCGAAACCAACAAAAACAGTGGGCGCGACGGCAATGAAAAGCTCGAAACCATTACCGTGGTGCCACACAAGGAACGTCGTAACGAAACGAAGCCGGCGTCACCGTCATGGTTCGTGGCGAAAATCAACCCGGTAAGCCGTTTCATCGGTGCGTTGATCCTGTGCATTCCGATGTTCTTCACCCTCGATGTCGTTTCGGCATCCGTGGCGTTTGGTTTGGAAATGCTATTGTTATGGATCGGCGGAGTGGCTCCCTGGACGGTCTTGCGCAAGACATGGCCGGTATGGATAGCGGCCACAGGCAGCTTCGTTTCCGTGGCGTTGTACGGCAAGACATCCGGCACGGTGCTGGCCAATCTGGGCGGCATCATCGTCATCTCCCAAGGATCGCTCTATCTGGCGTTGGCCACATTCCTACGTGTCGCCGCAATCGCCGTGCCGGGTGTGATTCTGGCTTTGGGACTCGACCCGACCGATCTGGCCGACGGACTCGTGCAGATTCTGCGCCTGCCGCAACGTTTCGTATACGGCGGCCTTGCCGGCATGCGCATGTTCACGCTGCTGCAGGACGATTGGCGTGCACTCGGCCAGTCACGCCGCTCGCGTGGCCTCGGCGACGGCAGCACCATCAAACGCGTCTTCTCGCAAGCATTCAGCCTGCTCGTCGTATCCATCCGACGTGGAACGAAACTCGCCACCGCCATGGAAGCGCGCGGATTCGGATCCGACGCGCCACGAAGCCAAGCGCGCGAATCGAAACTGCATGCGGTCGACTGGCTGTTCTACGCCATCTGCATCGCGGTGCCGGCAATCGCGTTGGCCACCGCATACTACACCGGCTACTGGCATTGGGCGTTCAGTAACGTGTCCAACTAATGGATGATGATTCCCCAATCGGCAGCTAAATGAAAAAGCTCTCTGTCATACGTTCCAATCGGAATCGTATGACAGAGAGCTTTATCCTATTTCGGCAAGCCTTACACGGCTTCTTACTTGGCGAGCTTATCCAGCAGCAACGCTTCGGTGATGACGTTGTTCTTCAACGCCGGCAGACTGATGGACTCGTTCGGGCTATGCGCGTTGGCCTTCGGATCCTCCGGACCGGTGACCAGCACCTGCGCCTTCGGGAAGATGCGCTGCAATTCCGGAATGAACGGGATGGAGCCACCCTCGCCCTTGTTGACCGGAGCCACACCGAACGCTTCCTCCATGGCGTCCATGGCGTCCTTGGTGGCCTCAGCGTTCGGATCCATGGCCCAGCCCATGCCGTTGTCGAGCTTGTCGACCCACACTTCGGCACCGAACGGCGCATGCTCCACCATGAACTTGGCCAACGCCTCCTGGGCCTCTTCCGGGCGCTGGTTCGGCGCGGTGCGCAAGCTCAGACGGAACGTGGTTTCAGGAGAGATGACGTTGAAGGATCCTTCCACCGGATGCGCGTCGAACCCGATGACGGTGACGCTGGGCTTCGTCCACAGACGCGCGGCGAGCGAACCGGTGCCGGCAAGACGATACGATTCGACGATGCCCGCGTCGGCACGCACAGTCGCCTCGTCCATATCACGCTGCAGGCCGCCAACCGGTTCCTCGGACGCAACGCCCGGCACGGCCAAATCGCCATTGGCGTCGTACATGGAGGAAATCAACATCGCAGCCAGCGTGTTCGCGTCAAGAATCGGGCCGCCATACTGGCCGGAATGCACCGGATGTTCCAACGCCTTGACATGCACATCAATATCGGTGTTGCCACGCAGCGACGTGGTCAGCGACGGAATCTCAGCGGACCAGTTGCCCGAATCGGCCACAATGATCACATCGGAAGCGAACTCGTCCCGGTGCTCTTCGATGAACGGAATGAAGCTCGGAGAACCCATCTCCTCCTCACCTTCGATGAACACCTTGATGTTCACCTTCAGATCGTCTTCAAGCGCTTTCAGCGCACCGGAATGAATGGCGATTCCACCGCCGTCGTCCGCGGCTCCGCGGCCGTACAGACGCGTGTCGATTTCAGTGCCGACGAACGGGTCGGTGTTCCATACGCTCGGATCCGGCACCGGCTGCACGTCATGGTGCGCGTACAGCAGCACCGTCGGCGCATCCTCGCTGACGTTTTTGGAACCGATGACCTCCCAAGCGCCCGGCGTGCCGTCGGGGTTGTGCGACTGCACCACCTTCGTATCGACGCCGACCTCGCGCAGCAGGTCCGCCACGAATTGCGCGGAACGCTTCATATGATCGGCGGTGATGCCTTTCGCGGAAATCGACTGCAAGGCGATCTTCTGGTTCAACACGTCGACGATGCGGTTGAAATCCGACTCGACGCGCGTGCGGATCTCTTCGGCTCCTAAAGCTGTCATAATCCTTGATGCTCCCTATATATGCGTGTGTATTACGCGGATTGAATATCGTGTGACGAATGTCCATTGTATCCGTTCTTTGCAGACCGTCCGACCGCAGCTTGAATCGCAGCTTGAACCGCAACGCAGACGGCACCGCGGGCGGCATCGAGCGTCGATACGTCACCTTACGCTCTATAGGCATGAGTTTGTTTACCAAGAAGGAAGAACCGGCGCAGGAGAACGTCAAGAGCAAGGCTGCACAGCCGACCTCCGGCAAGGGCCGTCCGACCCCGAAGCGCAAGGACGCCCAGGCGCAGAATCTCCGTCCGCTGGTCCCCAAGGATCGCGACGCCAGCCGTAAGGCGGCCAAGGCCCGCATCCGCGAACGTGAGAACGCCGAATACGATGCCATGCAAAGTGGCGACATCAACCACATGCCGAAGTCGGAACGTCTGCCGTGGCGCATCTACATCCGTGACTACGTCGATGCCCGCTTCAATCTGGGCGAGTTCTTCATCCCGGTCGCGTTCATAATCCTGATCGGATCCATGGTCGTCACCTACAAGTGGCCTGCATTGGCGTTGCCGCTCATGCTGATCATGTATGTCTACTTGTTCGCCGTGATTATCGACGTGGCGGTCATGTGGCACAAGCTCAAGAAGAAGCTCATCGAGAAATTCGGTGAGCAGTCCGTGGCCAAGGGCATGCGTTCCGGTTCCTATGCGTGGAGCCGTGCCATCCAGATTCGCCGTTGGAGGCTTCCGAAGCCTCGTTACCCGAAGCGTGGACACTGGCCGGAGTGATCGGTATCGAGAACCGCCGGTGATTTTTCAAGCCGTCAGCGAACAACTGACGGCTTTTCCATTACCATGGAAAACGATTGCTCGCATCGAACAAAAGCTCACTTCACGTGCGTGCAAACGAATCAATGAGGAACGAATTGGGATTCAATATGGTTCAACAGCATTTCGACATCGCTATCATCGGAGCCGGCCCCGGCGGTTACTCTACGGCACTGCGTGCCGCGGAACTCGGCAAATCGGTGGCGTTGATCGAACGTGACGGTACGCTCGGTGGCACATGCCTCAACCGCGGATGCATCCCATCGAAGGCATTGTTGACCGCCGTGCATAGCGTCGAAACCATCCATAACGCCGAACGCATGGGCATCAACGCCACGCTGCAGAGCATCGATTTCGGCAGATTACGTGATTTCCGCGTCTCCACCGTGGAAACGATGACGAAAGGGCTGACGGGCCTGCTGGCGCATCGCGGCGTCACCGTATTCCGCGGTTGCGCGGCATTGCAGAACGCGCATACAGTACGTGTCACGCCGGCTGAGGGGGAGACGCAGGTATCGCGGTCCGTGGAAGCCGGCGTGTTCGAACCGGTTGAAACGGAACTTGCGATCGATGCCGACGACATCGTGTTGGCAACCGGATCGCGTCCGCTTGCGTTGCCTGGAAATCCGTTCGCCGGCGCGCTGATCGATTCCACCCAGGCGTTGGAGCTGAATACCTTGCCCTCCAGCGCGGTGATTATCGGTGCGGGTGCGGTGGCATTGGAATTCGCGTCGCTGTGGAATGCCGCCGGTTGCGAAGTGACACTGCTGATTCGTAAGGACCGCGTGCTGTCCACATGGGAACGCCGTGCTTCGATGACGCTGACACGTGAGCTGAAACGCAGGGGAGTGAACGTGATCGCACGCACCGCGGTGGACCGTGTCGACACTGGCGCGAACCTAGGGGCCACTGTGCACTATCGGCAGGGCGATTCCGATGAGGACCGCACCGCTTACGGCGAAGTGGTGCTTGCCGCCATCGGACGTGTGCCCAATACCGACGCCGACTGGTTCCGCTCCAGCGGCCTGAAGCTCGACGAACGAGGATACGTGACCGTCGACGGATACGGACGGACGAACCTTGATGGCGTGTGGGCGCTGGGAGACATCACTCCAGGTCATGCGCTGGCCCACCGCGCCTTTGAACAAGGCATCACCATCGCTGAGAAAATCGCCGGAGCCGATCCAAAACCCGTGATTGACGACACCGTGCCACAGGTGGTGTTCTCTTTCCCCGAAGCAGCAAGCGTCGGATTGACGCTCGACCAGGCAAAAGCGCGCGAAGACGTGGTCGAGCCGAAGGAGACGGCATACCCGATGCTGTCCAACGCGCGCATGCTGATGAGCGGGGAAGGCGGATCGATGACCGTCGTCAGCGGTGCGTTTGCGAACAATCCTGATATGCAGGTGGTGTTGGGCGTGCACATCGTCAGCCCAATCGCCAGTGATTTGATAGCGGAAGCCGAACAGTTGGTCGGCAACCGTGTCCCGCTTGCCGATGCGGCACGGCTCATCCACCCGCATCCCACGTTCAGCGAGACGCTCGGTGAGGCGTTGCTGAAAGCGGACGGACGCCCGCTGCATACGAGATAGGCGGAGTAGAATAGCGCAGTCGCACCATAAATGGCATGGTTCCTGATAGACTATCGTCCCAGTGTGTGTAACCGAACCGTCAAGCGAGGAAGTCGATGGCAGATAAAGCAGAGAAAAAGAAGCAGAAGAAGCAAGGCACCATCAGCCAGATCATCCAGATCTTCAAATACACCCAAGCTGAGGATAAGGCGCTTCCGTGGCTGTGCGGTGGCGTGTTCGTGGCACCGATTATCGTGTTCGTCGTACTGGGCGTCATATTCAAGTGGCATGTGTTCAGCTGGATCCTGTTCATGATTCTTGCCGTCATGCTGGGCGTGCTGTTCGCCACCATGATGCTCACCAAGCGTGCCGACAAGGTCGGCTACGCCAAGATCGAAGGTCGTCCCGGTGCCGCAGTAAGCGTGCTCGGCAACATCAGCAAGGCCGGCTTCAACTTCCCCCAGGAACCGGTGTGGATTGACCCGAAGACCAAGGACGCCATCTGGCGCGGTACCGGTTACAACGGCATCTATCTGCTGGGCGAAGGCGATTACAATCGCGTCAAGCGAGCCATGGATCGTCAGGAGCAGCGCATCAAGGGCGTGACCGCCGGCTCTGAAATCCCGGTCTACCGTATGTACGTCGGCACCGGCGCAAACCAGACCCGCCTCAAGGACGTGCGCAAGACGCTGCTCAAGTTCAAGAGCTACCAGCCGACCCATCACAAGAACAAGCTGATGGCCGCCATCCATCCGAGGACTCGTTTCGTGCTCACCAAGACCGAGCTCACGGTGCTCAACGAGCGTCTGCGTACCCTGCAGCTGAAGAACGGCATGAGCGTGCCGAAGGGCGTCGACCCGATGCATCCGCAGCGCGTGAGCCGTCGCGCCATGCGCGGCCGCTGACGGTGGAATCGCATTATTCCGTTGAAAAAGCTCCAATCGCGTCGTGCGATTGGAGCTTTTCCTATATTCGAAGCCATACGTGTCCATTAATTGACACGCCGCTGAAGGGCGTGACGCGACCGTTCGTAACACTTGAATCCCCATTTTTCGCGAAATCGCACTTCGAATATGTCATTACGAAACATTCTCGTAACCCAAATGGCGAGTGAGCGAAACTCGCGACCATAGACTAATAGCCTGTAAGTAACTTATTCGAAAGGAGCGGTCCCGTGACTGCACTTGAAACCAAGGCTGATGCTGAGGCCCTTATCAACAAGGAAGGCATTGAGTATGTCTCCGTTCGCTTCACCGATCTGATCGGTGTTCAGCAGCACTTCACCGTGCCGGCAAGCGAATTCCTGAAGGACGCCTTCACCGACGGCATGCCGTTCGATGGCTCCTCCGTGGAAGGCTTCCAGGCCATCAACGAGTCCGATATGAAGCTGGTGCCGGACGTTTCCACCGCATTCATCGATCCGTTCCGCAAGCACAAGACCCTCGACGTGGCATTCTCCATCGTCGACCCGCTGACCGACGAGCCGTACTCCCGCGACCCGCGTCAGGTTGCCGGCAAGGCCGAGGCTTACCTGAAGTCCACCGGCATCGCCGATACCGCTTCCTTCGCTCCGGAAGCCGAGTTCTTCATCTTCGACAAGGTACGTTTCGAGAACAGCATGCAGCGCTCCTTCTACGAGGTGGACTCCATCGAGGCTCCGTGGAACTCCGGCATTGACACCGAAGATGACGGCACCCCGAACATCGCCTTCAAGAACCGCGTCAAGAAGGGCTACTTCCCGGTTCCGCCGATTGACCACACCCAGGACCTGCGCGACGACATGGTCGCCAACCTGCAGAAGGTCGGCCTGATTCTCGAGCGTTCCCACCACGAGGTGGCAGGCGCTGGCCAGCAGGAGATCAACTACCGCTTCAACTCCCTGCAGCATGCAGGCGATGACCTGATGAAGTACAAGTACGTCGTCCACGAGACCGCTGCCCTCGCTGGCAAGGCCGCCACCTTCATGCCGAAGCCGATCGCAGGCGACAACGGTACCGGCATGCACTGCCACCAGTCCCTGTGGAAGGACGGCAAGCCGCTGTTCTACGATGAGAAGAACTACGGTGGTCTGTCCGACCTCGCCCGCTGGTACATCGGCGGCCTGATCAAGCACTCCTCCTCCGTGCTGGCCTTCACCAACCCGTCCCTGAACTCCTACCACCGTCTGGTCCCGGGCTTCGAAGCTCCGGTCAACTTGGTGTACTCCGCACGCAACCGCTCCGCCGCCATCCGTATTGGCCGGCACCTCCCCGGCTGCGAAGCGTATCGAGTTCCGCGCTCCGGATCCGTCCTGCAACCCGTTCCTCGCCTTCTCCGCACAGCTGATGGCAGGCTTGGACGGCATCCTGAACCACATCGAGCCTCCGGCACCGGTCGACAAGGATCTGTACGAACTGCCGCCGGAAGAGCATGCTGGCATCAAGCAGGTTCCGAGCTCCCTGGCTGAGGCCATGGACGCACTTGAGGAAGATCACGACTTCCTCACCGCAGGCGACGTCTTCACCGACGACCTGATCGATACCTGGATCAGCATCAAGCGCGGCGAGATCGACCAGGCTCGTCTGGCCCCGACCCCGCTGGAGTACGAGCTGTACTTCCACATCTGACGGGCATAACCCCTGAGCCCTACTGGCGACTGGGTTTTTACCCTGTCAGTATAGCTCAGGTCTAGTTATGGTCTAGTTGTATTCCGAAAACACGACCCCCGCACGACTCGCAAGAGCCATGCGGGGGTCGTGTCTTTTCCGTTTACCGCTGCCGTTCGGACAGGCCGGCGATCCAGTCATCCAGGTCGCGCCGCCGGATACGCTCGGTCGACGAATGCACCGGGCGATGAGGTTGTCGTGCTTGATGGCCGTACGCACTGCTTTCCCGGGTGATCCGGCGTTGTCATTTTCTTCCTTACGGATGACGCTTTTTCGCGCATGGTCAGGGACATGACCCCTGACAAAGTAGCGTCGTTCTTTCTTCGGCAACGGTCACATTGTGTCTGCTGATCCCGCAATGCGTCGTTTACGCTCCTATACTCGGCCGTATGTTGTTCCAAGCCGGATCTTTGCTACTCGTCATCATCAGCGTCTACCTGCTCAAACGCATCCATATCTTCTCCGACAAATCCTATAAAGTGGTTCAGGGACTGGTATTCAACCTCACTCTGCCATGCGCCATCATCATGAGCTTCGCCACGAACAAGCATCCGATGAACCTGCTGTGGCTTGTCGTATTCGGCTTATTTGCCTGCCTGATTCCGTTGTTCGTCGTGTATTTCGGATCGCGCGGCGACGAGCCACGCTACCGTGCTTATCAGATGCTCAACGCGTCGGGACTGAACATCGGCGCGTTTTGCCTGCCGGTGGTGCAGACCTTCATGGGGCCAAGCGCCGGCCTGCCGGTCATCATGCTTGATATCGGCAACGCCATCATTGCCACCGCTGCATCCCTGACCATCACCCGTTCGTTGCTGCACTTGGGGAGCCCCGCCAAGAATCTGCCGTTGAGCCTTAAGATCAAGAACATCGCGCACGATTTCTACTCGTCCATATCGTTCGACTGCTACATGCTCATGCTGGTA
>RCMY010004210.1_pt1 | contig 13906 bp, 16 predicted proteins | sample 2041341 | NCBI WGS metagenome assembly RCMY01 (sample SAMN09708234, study PRJNA481090) | Marine sediment metagenome, whole genome shotgun sequencing project.
CATTTGCTTTCAGAGCTTTGACTGCTTTGTAATACTTAATCATCACCCGTGAAATGTATATCACACTTCCGGCAATCCATACTGCTACAAGCAGGTTGAGCCATGTGAATTCCGGAACAAACAGCACATCTTTGTTGGGAGTCAGAACATCCATTATTGCGGCATACACATTTTTATCGGAAACTGTATATGTAAATTTGAATTCAAACGGAAATACCATTCTTACAAATGTTACAACATACAATCCCAAAATCGTATAAAGACCGCAGTAATTACAAAAAGCAACCTTTTTTCTGAAAAAGTAAAGCAGCACTATAAAAATGCTGCTTATTGCAATAGAAAACAAGAATGAATAAAAACTTATTTGCATAAATTATTTGCCGAGTTCTTCACGGCGCTTTTTAAGGAGAGCTTCAAGCTCATCAAAAACATCTGAGCTTTCGGTTTTCTCAATAAGCTCTGAGAAGAGAGTCGGAATATCGCTGTCGGCAAAATTCGGTCTGTCCGAAATCTGCTTGATTGCATAAGCGTCCTTTGTCATTGTAGGAACAAAAGTACGGGCATAGTTCTTAGTCATCTGCTTAACGCCGACAACCTTAATCATGTCCTTCTTGAGAAGAGAATTGATAAGAAGGTTAATGTAACTCTTTTTCCATGTTTTGTTTACAGCCTTCTTAACAATTTCTGAGCTTGTGAGTGGTTCATCGAGGTCCCACAATAAGTACATAATTTCTTCTTCACTTTTAGTAAGCATGATATTTACCTCCAAAATTAAGTTTATAAATAATATTAAGCATTTAACTTGCCCTCATTATACTATTTGATACAGAAAAAGTCAATAAAAATCTTAAAAAATTATGTGATTCAGGATAAAATCAGCCATTTTCGCACATATTGTTAAAAAATGACTATAAAAATGCGGAATGTTGTATATTATAAAAAGCATAATATTATGGTTTATTCACAAAATCCTGAAAAAGCACAACAAGTCACCGCAAAAATTATTGCGACGACTTGTCTTTTTATTGAAAATATTCAATTAAGCTGTTTTTATTCCGAAATCTTTTTCTGTTCCTTTTTATCGTGGATAAATCTTGCAAGATACACCGCAGGGGTGTCGAGCAGACTTGTGAAAATGTAGATTACATAGCTTGAAAGGAAGATTGAAACGAGTGTTCCGAAATCATAAGTTCCCCAAAACGCAAAAGCGGTGAAAAGGGCTGTGTTAAGAATTTGACTGATAAGCGTTGAACCGTTGTTTCTCAGCCATAAAAATCTTCTCTTGTCACCGAATTTCTTTTCCGTGAACTTCCACCACTTGTGATAGAGCCACACATCAAACAGCTGACTTATCGCATATACAATAAGTGATGCAAAAATCATTCGGGGAGTGTTTGAGAAAACCGCCTTGATTGACGGCATAATCGTGTCGTTCGGACTCGGATTGTAAAGCATCCAGCTTTGTGAAAGCACAAGAAAAAATATGAGAGTATTCCCGTAAGAACCGCCTTGTTGGCGGCTTTTTTGCCCTCACATTCCGAGAGAATGTCCGTAATCAAAAATGTTACCGCAAAAAGCACATTTCCGAGAGTCTGTTCCATTGAAAAAGCGTTTACAAGGATTAAAGCCTCAATGTTTGCAAGAATTGTCGCAACGGCTGAAATGCAGTAAAGCCCGGCTTTGCCGAAAAGAGCATAGCCTAAAACTGCCATACCGTATATGAATACCACCGAGAATATAAGCAAAAGTTCATTTATCATATCAGTCACCTACTCCGAAATCCGTGTTGTTAATTAAAATATCCGTTCTTGGGTTATCCTTATATACAGGATAGATCTTCTGCATAAACTCTTTTATGACAGCTTTGTCGGGTTCAACTTCCGTTGTGTTGTCACACATAATGTTAACGCAAATTCGTTCAAAATATTTTAATCCCAACTCAATATCCTTTTGCATGGTTTCGGCTGTCTGACCTTTAATTCCGAAAAGGAAATTAGCTTCGTCGAAATTCTCAGCAATAACAGCGGGACTGCTCTCTTTGATTCCTTTTTTCAGAACATTTTCTCTGAAATCGCAGTCAAAGGTTTCAAGACCGAGCTTCATTTTCAAATCAAAATCCGCAAAATCTTTTCTGAGCTGACTGATTTTGTTCCGATAAAGATAATGTGCCTCAAAATGAATGGTATTTATCTTTTTTTCTTTGCACACCTGTTTGATAAAATCAAGTGTTTTTTTGTCAAGCTCAAAAACCGAGCCTGAGTTAATGACCTCAAGGTCACCGAAAATTCCCGTAACTTTTTCAAGCACGGCTTTGTTAAGACGAAAGTTTTCGTCCTCGTCACTGCACCTGTCGGTGTAGTAGTCGCAGAAGATGCATTTTCTGTAAACGCAACCGCTTCCACGCAGAAGAACAATCTCCCGATTGTTCTTTTCATTAATAATACTGTATCTCTCCATACTCTCTTTCCGGCACAAAAAAAGCACCCACACAAAAGAGGGTGCAAAAAGGGCGTAAAAAGCCCTGTGCCTTTCTCCTTAGTTTTGATAGAAGGAGCAGCCTATCGGCGTCCTTCCGGCAGGATGGTTACGAACTGCCACACAGTATGCTATCACAAATTCCGTTTTATGTCAACTGCAATTTATTATTGCATTATATATGTTTAAGAGGTATAATGAAAAGCGAAAATCAAGTGCAAAGTAACTTCTTGAGTGACTTTGCAGGCTCAAAATTCCATATGGGAAAATTAGCGAATATTGTCATAAATTCCCGAAAAAAACAGCCTATTTTCTTGTATTTTTTAGTTGACAAAGGGACAAACCTTTTGTATAATAATAAACAGCGTTTTAATATGTGTCTATGCTGTCAAGAGGTGCAGATATGCTTTTTGAGCTTAAATCCGTCTTTCAGAATGACGGTGAAGAAAAACAAGTTGAATATAACCTTGACTTGTCAGGTCTTGATGTTGACGGAGTTTATCCATTCAAAACTCCCGTTGTCGTGACTGCCAAAGCAACAAACAGAGCAAGTTTGATTACTCTTGTAATCAATGCACACTTTGATTACAGCCGTGACTGTGACCGTTGCGGTGAGCCTTATACAAGAGAGATGAATATGAGCTTTGAACACAGGCTTATTCAGACTCTTGCCGATGAGGAAAATGATGACTATATTGAAACACCTGATTTTACACTCGAGCTTGATGATGTTGTAATTTCTGACATTTTTCTTTCGCTCCCGTCAAAGAATCTTTGCAGGGACGATTGCAAAGGTCTGTGTCAGATTTGCGGACAAAACCTCAACAACGGTGAATGTTCCTGTGATAAGCGTCAAACGGATCCAAGACTTGAGATACTTAAACAGTTGATTGACTAAGATAAATTTTGTAAGGAGGTTTTTGTAATGGCAGTACCCAAGAACAAAACATCACACGCAAGAAAGAGCTCAAGACGTTCAACAGTATGGAAGATTAATGCTCCTGAACTTACTGCTTGTCCTAACTGCGGTGAATTAACAGCAGCTCATAAGGCTTGCACAAACTGTGGTATGTACAACGGCAGACAGGTTGTTGTAAAGAAAGACGAACAGTAATTTTTATTACAAACATTACGGGCGGCAGTTATCTGTTCGCCCTTTTGTTTTGCAAATTTTACCGTATATACAAAAACAATTTGCAAACCTGTTGATTAAAAACGGTATTTTGTGTAGAATAAAAGTGTATGTAAAAATGTTTTGCGAGGTGAAGGTGTGGCTGTTAAAATTTTTGATGTCACAACCGGCAGTCATGCCGACAAAGCAGGGATAAAAAAAGGGGAAACCCTCCTTTCAATCAATTCAAACGAGATTGTCGATGTTCTTGATTACCGATTCTATCAGGTAAACCGCAAGCTTACTCTTGAGGTTGAGGATGAGAACAAAAATGTTCGTACCATAGAAATGACCAAGGGCGAATATGAGGAAATCGGTCTTGAGTTTGAAACCTATCTTATGGACAAACAGCATTCGTGCCGTAATAAGTGCATTTTCTGCTTTATTGACCAGCTTCCGAAGGGTATGCGTGAGTCGCTCTATTTTAAGGATGACGACAGCCGACTTTCGTTTTTGTTCGGCAACTATATCACGCTGACAAATATTACAGAGCACGAAATTGACCGAATTATAAAAATGCACATAAGCCCGATTAATGTGTCGGTTCACACAACAAACCCCGAGCTTCGTTGTAAGATGATGAATAACCGCTTTGCAGGCGATACATTGAAATATCTCAAACGCTTTGCAGACGCAGGAATAACGCTTAACTGTCAGATTGTTTCCTGTCCCGGAATTAATGACGGTGACGAGCTTGTCAGAACATTGACCGATCTTGAAAACCTCGGTGTTAATATGACTGCGATTGTTCCTGTCGGACTTACACGCTACCGTGAAAACCTTTATCCGCTTGTTCCTTATAATAAGGAAACGGCAGGGCAGACAATTGATATAATTGAAAAAATGGGTGATGAGTGCGTCAAAAAGCACGGCAGACGAATTTTCTTTCCGGGTGATGAATTTTACCTCCTTGCCGAAAGAGAAATCCCGTCACCTGAATTTTATGAGGACTTTTCCGCTCTTGAGGACGGAATCGGTATGATTGCGTATCTGACCGATGATGTCGGCTGGAAGCTTGAAGAGCTTGATGCAGACGAAAGCCTTTGCCATAAGGTAACAATTGCCTGCGGCGAGGGAGTGTTTCCGTACATGAAGCGGATTATGTCGATGATTAACGAAAAATTCCCGAATATAACTATAAATACAAGGGCGATTAAGAACAACTTTTTCGGCGGCGGAGTAAATGTGTCGGGACTTGTCACAGGCGGTGATCTTATTGATCAGCTCCGTGACGATGACCTTGGTGACAGGCTTATTATCACGTCATCAATGCTCCGTTTTGAAAACGATTTGTTTCTTGATGATGTTTCAACAGATGATGTTGAACGGGAACTCGGTGTAACTCTTGTTCCCGTCAATAACAACGGAAACGACCTTGTAGAGGCTGTAATTGCAGGAAAGGACTGATAAGATGAACAAACCCGTAATTGCCGTTGTCGGCAGACCAAATGTGGGAAAGTCAACGCTTTTCAATAAACTCATCGGTCAGAGATTGTCAATTGTTGACGATACTCCCGGTGTTACCCGTGACAGAATATACGGTGAGGTGGAATGGTGCGGAAAAACTGCCTTTATTGTTGACACAGGCGGTATTGAACCGAAATCAGATGATATTATTCTTGTGCAGATGCGCCGTCAGGCTCAGCTTGCAATCGACACGGCTAATGTTATTATTCTTGTAACAGACTGCAAGTCGGGCATGGTTGCAACAGATATGGATGTTGCGCAGATGCTCCAGAAGTCGGGCAAGCCTGTTGTGCTTTGTGTAAACAAGTGCGACACACTCGGCGAACCGTCACCTGAATTCTATGAGTTTTATAATCTCGGTTTAGGCGATCCTATCGAGGTTTCAGCCGTTCACGGTTACGGTACGGGCGACCTTTTAGACAAGGCTTTTTCAAGCTTTGATTATGATGAAAATGCGGAAGATGATGACACAATCATCAGTGTTGCGGTAATCGGAAAGCCGAACGCAGGCAAGTCATCTCTTGTAAACAAAATTACAAACGAGGAACGCTGTATTGTGTCTGATATAGCAGGCACAACCCGTGACACAATCGACACGCTTGTTGAAAATAAGTACGGAAAGTTTAACTTTACCGATACCGCAGGACTTCGCCGTCAGAGCAAAATCTATGATAATATCGAAAAATACAGTATTATCCGTGCAAAAATGGCTATTGAACGCAGTGATGTGTGCGTTATTATGATTGATGCGACAGAGGGCGTTACAGAACAGGATACCAAGGTTGCAGGTCTTGCGCATGAGGCAGGCAGAGCGTGTATAATTGCCGTAAACAAGTGGGACGCTGTCGAAAAAAACGATAAGACAATGCAGGAGTTCCGCAAAAAGCTTGACGCAGATTTTGCGTTTATGTCATATGCGCCGAAGGTATTTATTTCCGCAAAAACAGGTATGCGTATCGACAGGCTGTTTGAATATATCATAAGCTGTAATGACAGCGCAAACCGCAGAATCAGAACAGGTATGCTCAACGAACTTCTTGCACAGGCTACAACAAGAGTTCAGCCGCCGTCGGACAAGGGTAAGCGACTTAAAATTTTCTATATGACTCAGGCTTCCGTAAAACCGCCGACATTCGTTTTCTTCTGCAACAATGCACAGCTTTTCCACTTCTCATATCAGCGTTATCTTGAAAACAGAATCCGTGAGGCTTTTGCTCTTGAGGGTACGCCGATCAAAATTGTGGTAAGAGAGAGAGGAGAAAAGTAATGGAGCATATTTCGGCAATTTTAGCAAACTGCTGGTGGATGATTCTGCTTTCGGCATTGATTGCGTATCTTCTCGGCAGTATCAACACGGCTGTTCTTGTCACAGGCATTGTGACAAAGGGCAAAAAGGATATCCGTCAAATGGGCAGCGGCAATGCAGGCTTTACAAATGTACTGCGCAGTGTCGGTAAAGTTCCGGCAATCATCACCATTGTGTGTGACGCACTGAAGTGTATTATCGCCGTGCTTATCGGAGGGTTCATCTTCTCGTTTGCATCGGTTGCATTTCAGGGTGAAAGCCCTATTTTTATAAACGAGCTTATCAACTGCGGAAAATATGTTGCAGGTATTTTCTGTATTCTCGGACATTCATACCCCGTGTATTTTCACTTTAAGGGCGGCAAGGGTGTTGTAACCGCCGCCGCTCTTATGCTGACAGAGGATTGGCGTGTATTCATCGCAATTATTGTAACTTTTCTTATTATCTTCCTCTGCTCAAAAATTATATCACTTGCAAGTGTTCTCTGTGCGATTCTCTATGCGCCTTACACCTTTGCAATGACATTTATCTTTGACTTCATAATTTACAAGGATTATTCTCTTACATATGTAATCTTCTCAACTGCGGCGGCTCTTTTAATCGGCGTTTTCGTTCTTGTAAAGCACAAAGAAAACATCAAAAGACTTCTTAAAGGTGAAGAAAAGAAAATTACAGCCAAAAAATGACGGCAGTATTGACCGAAAAGTGATTTGGTTGTACAATAACTTTGGTATGATATTTGTTATATTTTAAATATTTCTGATACGGAAAATAAATTATATTGAGAGGTTGAATTAAAATGTCAGATTGTATTTTCTGCAAAATCGTTGACGGCTCAATTCCGTCAAAAAAAGTTTATGAAGACGAAAAAATTCTCGCTTTCTATGATCTTGAACCACAGGCTCCCGTTCATGTGCTTGTAATTCCAAAGGAACACATCTGCTGTGCAGATGCAGTTAATGAAGAAAATGTCGGCAATATTGCTCACATTTTCACTAAAATTCCTGAAATTACAAAATCACTCGGACTTACAAACGGTTACCGTATTGTAAATAACTGCGGTGAGGACGGCTGTCAGAGCGTAAAGCATATGCATTTCCACATCCTCGGCGGCAAAAAGCTCAACGGCACAATGGCATAAGAAGGGACTGCAATAATGGATACATATAAGATTAACATTGAAGGACTTGACAGAGAACTCAGAAAATTCCCTGTAAACGATAAGCTTGATATTGCCGCATTTATTATGTTTGGTGACATTGAGATGACAGAGGTTGCCGCAAGAGAACTCCTCAAGCGTGTTCCCGAACACGATGTTGTTGTGACTGCCGAAGCAAAGGGTATTCCGCTTTGCTATGAAATGGCTCGTCAGGGCTGCAGAAACTATGTTGTCGCAAGAAAAAGCGTTAAGGTTTATATGGGCAATCCTATCGGAGTGACCGTTAATTCAATCACAACAAAAAACGAACAGAAACTCTACCTCGGCGAAGATGATGTAAATCTTCTCAACGGCAAGAGAGTTCTTCTTGTTGATGATGTAATTTCAACAGGCGAAAGTCTTCACGCTCTTGAAACGCTCGTTGAAAAAACAGGCGCAAATATCGTTGGCAGGGCATCAGTCCTTGCCGAAGGTGACGCTAAGGACAGAGATGACATTATATTCCTCAGCGAACTTCCGCTTTTCTTTAAGTAATACTGAGTAATTATAAAATCAAATTTAAACAGCTGTTGAAGTGTGCAGATTATACCGTCCGCATATTTTGACGGCTGTTTTCCTTTTTTATACCATAGATATAAAGTGTAAAAATTAAAGTGCAGAAATTGTTCAACTTATAAATGATTGAATAGAAACAGTGGTGAATAGATAATTTAATGAGAAGAGATATCAGCAAAATTAACAAAAATAATATTTATATTGACAACTGAAATTCTACATGATATTATAAAAATACCAAAAACGATATACTTGATATGATGAAAATTGACTAATTGTTTTTTGCAGATAAAAATAACCAAATAAATAATAAAAGGAGATGCCATTATGAAAAAAGTATGTTTATGCCTTGCTTTTGTGTTGGCAGCGGTATGTATTCTATGTTCCTGCTCTGATTTACCTGCACCAAGTACCTCTGAAACCGTGAATCCTTCCGTAGATGTTACTTTGAAAAAGTGGGAAGATTGCGGAGCGAGTATTGATAAAGCGGAAGAAATTTCCGGAATTAAGTTTGGCGAAAGTTTGAAAAATATTGTAAGTGTAAGAGCTATTCCATACACGGCGATCGAAGTGGTTTGTTCGTTAGATAAATCTGCCTCTGACAATACTGTGACCTTGCGCAAGGCTGTCAGCTATGCTGTAAAAAACAGTGAAAATCTCAGCGGAGTCAATACAAACGGACTTTCTCCCACAATGGCGACTTTTGAAATTAAGGGTGCGAATTTTGTAAATGAAAAAGGTGAAACTGTAGTAGGAGAATATAATGATAACAATTATAAATATTCTTTTTATTGCAAAAAAGGATTGAATGGTAACCGAGTGTATAATTATATTAAAAAAATGATTACTGAATAAGGATTGATTTTTATGAAACGGCTGTTTGGACTTATAGGATTTACTTTCCTGTTTGTCCTTTCAGCCGTTTTTTATTCGGATTTTAATGAAATTGTCTTTGCAATAATCGGCTCGTTAGGAGTGTTATCCGTTGCTGTCGGTATATTTTTAATTATTTCAAAGAAAAATAAATCATTCGGCAAGTCGCTGTGCGTATTTGCTTTTGCCGTAATATATTCTGCGGGCAATATGATCGGCTATTCCGAATATATTAACAACACGGTCATAAATAATTATTCTGATAAAGAAATTACAGCAAGCGGATATATCTGTGATGAAATCATCACCACCGATTCATCATGCAGTTTCGTAATCAAAACCGACAAAATCAACGGTCAGCCGTCAGATGCGAAAATTCAGATTATTTCGTACTCAAATGTTGACGCAGAGCCTTTTGAAAAGGTCAACTTCACGGCTCATACATACAAGAATAATGTAAACTCACAGATCAGTCACGGAATTTTTCTGAAAGCATATTCCTATGACGGCTTCAAAATTGATGCGACAGGGGAGAAAGTGTTTGATTTATATTCATTTGCCGTTGAGGTTAGAATGACAATGAAAAATTCACTTGATATGCTGTTGCCGGAGGATTATTCAACGCTCTGCCGTGCCGTTCTTTTGGGCGAGAAAACAGCTCTTGATTCAAGCGTTAAAGATGATTTTTCATTGACAGGCACTTCGTTTTTAATAGTGGTTTCGGGAATGCATCTTGTTATAATCACTTCGTTTGTATTGTTGTTGGTGAGAAAATTAACAAAAAACAGATTCATAATAACAGGCTTTACCACATTTACGGTTATTGCTTTTATGGCTGTAACGGGCTTTGCACATTCGGTTGTCCGTGCCGGAATTATGATGATAATTGTGTCGTTTGCATCGTCAAATCTCAGAATAGCCGACTCGCTGAATAATCTCGGCTTTGCCGCAATTGTCCTGACAGCTTTCAACCCATATGCGGTAGCCGATATCGGAATGTTGCTTTCATTTTCGGCAACGACGGGCATAATTCTGTGGTCAAGACCGATTGAACGCTCTGTGCTGAGATTCTTTCACTACAAAAACAAGCGTAAGGACGGTTTTGTCGGAACGGTTGTCTATTATATCAAAAGGCTGTTTAAAATCTGCGTAAATATGCTGTCGGTTTCAGTATCTGCATTTCTGTGGATTTTGCCGATAACCGCCGTTGCGTTCAACAGAATTTCCCCGACAGTCATACTTGTTTCTCTGTTATGTGAACCGTTTGTTTCGGCACTTTTGGTGTGTTCTCTGTTGTGTTCGGTACTTTTTATTTGCCCGTTTATATCATTTTTTGCTTACCCGTTTGGACTCGTTTCGGGATTATGTTCAAAGGCAATTTTGTGGTTGGTTTCAACTTTTTCACAACTCCCATTCAGCACAATTAAAACCCATTCGCTCTATTGGTTTGTGTGGATAGGTGTCAGCGTACTTCTCGCAATCGGCGGATTGTTTGTAATAAATCGAAAATTCTATGTCAAAATTTCTGTTCCGATATCAATTTCAGTCCTCGTAATCGGAGCGTCGCTCAATGTGCTTTTAACAGCCGATAACGGTGAAATGAAAATCTATAATGTCGGCAACGGTGTTTTTGCAACAGTCAACTGTCCCGACAGCTGTTCCGTGATTTCATGCGGAGGCAACAGAGCAAGCGCAGACGATGTGACAGCCGATATCAGCGAAAGATACTCAGATATTGAATATATGATAATTCCAAATCAGAATAATAAATATTCTTCTCTTGAACGCTTTGCGGTCACAAAATTTGACTTAAATAATATTTTGGTATATGATAATGACATTAAAAAGCAAAATCTTTTGAACGCTTTTGACGGTAACAGCCGACAGACTTTCGGCGGAAACAGTCATTTTACGCTGAATCTTTCCGATACGGTGACGGATGAGGTAATCTGCGTTGACAACACAATGTTTCAGTTCATAAAAGGGAAAAATATGACTGTATTGTTTGTGCCGACAGATGCAGACCTTTCAAATCTGCCCGAAAAGTATCGCAATCCCGATTGTTTGTTGATTGATTCCGTCCCCGAAAATTTCGATTTGATATCATGCAATACCGTGATATTTTCGGGATCGGAAAAGCAGTTTAAGAAAAATTATGATTCTATTAAAGAAATCAGTCCAACCGTTATTTCAACATCTGAAAGGAACATAACGGTCAATCTGAACGGAGGATAAAATGCCGCGCATCACCGAAGCAGACCTGAAAAAACAAATTAAAAACAAAAGCTTTTCGCCTGTGTACCTAATCTACGGTTCGGAGCAGATGTTTGTCAAAAGTTACACAAAAAAGCTTTGTGAGGCTGTTGCAGGCAAAAATCCGTCTGATTTCAATTATCATACATTCAGCGGCGACATCGATTTTCAGGAACTTGCCGCATCCCTGCAAATAATGCCGTTTATGGCGGAACGCAACTGTGTTGTTGTGACCGACATTTACTTTGATAATATGGTAAAGGATCGGCTTGATACTCTTAAAGAGCTAACAAGCAGAGCATGGGACGGTACGGTTCTCATAATTTCAATGCCGACTTATGTTCCGTCAAAGAATAAAACTTCTTTTACAGCTCTTATAAAGCGTGTTGAAAAAATCGGCAGCGTCTGCTGTTTTGAAAAAATCAATTCACAAATTATCGAAAAGTATGTTGCAAAGTGGGCAAACGAAAACGGCAAGCTGATTTCACACCTCAATGCGTCAAAGATTATTTCAAATGTCGGCGATGACCTCAATCTTCTGAAAAACGAGGTCAACAAAATTGCCGCATATGCAAAGGGTGAGGAAATTACCGACCGTGATATCGACCTTTTGTCAACCGTAAACCTTGAAGCAAGAACATATGATATGGCTGACGATGTTATTAACGGCAGAGGTGACAGAGCGTTCAGAAAGCTTGACACACTTTTCTGTCAGCGGGAAGAACCGATTAACATTCTCTATGCACTTTCATCCGCCTATGTCGATGCGTATCGTATGCGTGTTGCAGATGAATGCTCAGTCAGTAAAGAAACCGTGGCGAAAGATTTTGCCTACAAAAACCGTGCGTTTGTGTTAAACAGGGCGAGAACCTCCGTTTCAAGGACTTCAACCGAGGCGCTTCGGAAAAGCCTTGATGTGCTTGTTGAAACAGACGAAAAGCTGAAATCAGTTTCCGTTAATCAAAGATTTTTAATTGAACAGCTTATTTCCCGTTTGCTTTTGATTGCAAAGGAGGGCAGAATCTAATGCTCAAAATCCGTGAGGCTGTCATAGTTGAGGGCAGATATGACAAGATAAAGCTTTCATCAATTGTAGATGCTCCGATAATCGAAACCAACGGTTTCCGTGTTTTTTCCGACAAAGAAAAGCAGTCGCTTATCCGCAAAATTGCCGAAACAAGGGGAATACTTATAATGACCGACAGCGACGGTGCAGGCTTTGTAATAAGGAATTTCCTTAAAGGCTCGGTCGATAATTCAAAAATTAAAAATTGCTATATTCCTCAAATCAAAGGCAAGGAAAAACGCAAGGCAAAAGGCGGTAAAGAGGGGCTTTTGGGCGTTGAAGGCGTCAGCGATGAGGTTATAATAAATGCAATCCGTAAAAGCGGTGCCGAGATAATCGGCGAAGAAAATAATATTCCCGAAAGGAAAATTACTAAAGCCGATCTATTTGTCCTCGGACTTACGGGAACTGAAAATTCAGAAATAAACCGCAAGAAGATTCTTAAAAAACTCGGTCTGCCGTCATATCTTTCAACAAACGCATTTTTGACCGCAATCAACTGTCTTTATTCTTTTGAAGAACTAAAAGAAATGCTCTGACAAAATAAAAAATTCATAGGTTAAATAAATCACCTGTTTCGGCAAAAACTAAAACAGGTGATTTCTTATGAAAAAAAGTTTACGGTTGCGTAACGATTGCATTCTCTTTTCAATAGGCGGAGCAGGCTACGCTCTGCTTGAAATTTTGTGGCGGAGAAAAACTCATTGGTCAATGGCGGTTACGGGCGGAACTGCGTTTGTGTCGCTTTTCAGATTTTACAAGCGCTTTTCAAAAATGAATATGCTGCAAAAATGCATATCGGGAAGTGCGATAATTACCGCACTTGAATACTGCTGCGGCTGTGTTGTCAATCTGAAATTCAGGCTTAATGTCTGGGATTATTCAAACTGCCGACTTAATTTAAAAGGGCAGATTTGCCCGTTTTACAGCACCTTGTGGGCATTTCTTTGTATCCCCGTCAGCGCATTATGCACTTCTCTCTGCAAAAAAATACAGTAAAAAAACAGGAGCGGTAAGTAAAAATACTGCTCCTGTTATGTTTTATTTATTCAGACTTTTTGTTCTCGCTTTTTTCATCGGATTCGTTTTCTTCGGAAGTGTCGTTTTTCTTGACAACAACCCGTAAAATACGCTGATCCTTAACCTCCATAATGGTAAACTTAAAGCCGTCGGCCTCAATGTTGTCACGCTTGTGGGGGATTGTTCCTGCGTGTTCAAGAATATAACCGCCGACCGTTACGCTGTCACATTCAAGACTGTCCTCGTCCATATCAAACAGACCGAGCATATCTTCAAGCTCCATATCACCGTTTACAAGGAACTCGCCCTTGCCGATTTTGTAGTAGTTATGCTCAATTTCCTCGTCCTCGTCCCATATTTCGCCGACAATTTCTTCGAGCAAATCCTCCATTGTAACAATACCGAGTGTTCCGCCGTATTCATCCGTAACTACCGCAAGATGAATTTTTGTGCGTTTGAATGCATTAAGGATTTTTGAAAGCTGTTGCGTTTTGAACACAAAGTAAGGCGGCTGCATAAGCTCCTTAACATCGGGCGCTTTACCGTCTGCAAGTCGTTCAA
>RCMY010003487.1_pt1 | contig 13900 bp, 12 predicted proteins | sample 2041341 | NCBI WGS metagenome assembly RCMY01 (sample SAMN09708234, study PRJNA481090) | Marine sediment metagenome, whole genome shotgun sequencing project.
GCCAGGAACTGGTGGCCGCGCGCATCCGCGAGATCGCCCGGGCGCACCGGGTGCCCTTGGTCGAGAACCCGCCGGTGGCAAGATTATTGCATCAGAGGGTGGGAATCGGGCAGGAAATCCCGGCGGAGCTGTTCAAGGCCGTGGCCGAGATCCTTGCCTACGTCTACTCATTGAGGACCACCAAACGGTAAATGGCAGCAACCGGGGCACAGACATTCTTCGGCCGGATCGTAATCGATTTGGAAGTTTCGCTGATGGAGCAAAGCGATTTCTTGGCGCAGTTCAAGCAGACCGCGATTGGAGGTATAAGATGTATAGCCTTGTTCAAGGCCGTACACACAGCTTTCGCGAATCGACCATGGTGTTACAAAGTCAGGCTCACCTACGCCTAGTGAAATGATGTCTTCCATTTCGGCAGCGATATCAAAGAATTTTCGGATTCCGGAAGGCGCGAGGGCATTTACTGCCGGAGATAAGCATTCTTCCCAGTTCATGGCGACACCACCAGCCTGCGATCACTTTCCTTGTCATCGATGATGACCCCGTCTTTTTTGTAAGGCTTGAGCATAAAGTGGCTGCGGGTGGAAGTGACGCCTTCAATAGTTGAAAGACGCTTGGCCACAAAATTGGCAATATCTCGAAGCGAAGGACCTTCAATGATGACGAGAAGATCAAAGCTTCCTGACATCAGATATACGGAACGAACTTCTTCAAAACGGTAGATGCGTTCAGCAATTGCATCAAAGCCCACTTCTCTTTGTGGGGTGACGTTGACTTCAATAATCGAAGTTACGCTGTCATCGCCAAATTTTTCCCAATCAATCAGCGTATTATAGTTTAAAATGACGCGATCTTTTTCGAGCTGCTTGAGTTGTTGTTCGACTTCGTATTCAGAACGATGCAGCATTGCGGCCAACTCAGGGACAGGTCGGCGGGCGTCGTGTTCTAAAAGTTCTAGTAATTCTCGCATGGTAATCACTCCTTAATATTTATATGGCAGAATATATGCAGGGAAATAAAAAAGTCCTCGTCCGTAAAGGACGAGGACAATAATGTTCCCGTGGTACCACCTTAGTTAGCAAAAATGCTCACTTGACACCGATAACGCTGGTTTGGCGGCATAGCCTACTCCGAAGGTTTCAGCTAGCAGCTCCTGAGTAGCTTTCCAAATTCAATTCTGACGGTTCACAGCAAACACCGTCTCTCTGAAAAAGAATTTAAATTTGTACTGTCTCAATCATTGCTTATATTCATATATTTGTATAAAATAATAACATAGACTCAAACGATATTGCAAGCACAATTTTTTGACAATTTGAGTCAATCAAAAAAGGGGCGATTTCTGTGATTATTGGACATATTGATAACCTTGATGAAGAATTTGATAGTTACCCAGGGGCAATCCAAAAAGGATTGGCATTTTTGCAGGAACATGATTTCACCAAAATGGAACCGGGGAGATATGACATAGATGGCGATAAAATTTACGCGATGCTTCAGTCTTATACGACGCGTGATTTAGAAAAATGCCGTCCGGAAACACATGAAAAATATCTCGACATTCAATACATGGTAAAAGGTGAAGAATATATCGGTTGGTGCGTCTTAGGACCAGATTTGAAACCTACGGGTGCTTATAATCCAGAACGCGATATTACTTTTTATGAAGAACTTACGCCAGAAAGCAACGTCTTATTGACGGACCATATTTTCGCGGTATTATATCCGCATGATGTGCATCGTCCTTGTTGCAAGGTCAATGAAGCAGCACCAGCTCTTAAGGTAGTCGTTAAAATCGCATTGAGCTGTTTAGATAAATAAAGATAGTCCAGTCCGGGGGAAAACAAAAGCCCCGAACGAACTTATGTTCAGGTTAGAACCTGGGATTTGTCGAAGACAGGTCAACCGGGTTGTTAGCGAGATGATAGGCGATAACAAAGCTGCTTTGGCAGTGAATCAAAACTTGGAGGATGGGTAATTTAATGACTGTAAGAAGAATATTTGTGGAAAAGCGTCAGGGATTTTTTGATATACCGGCACAGGCTCTATGTGCAGATCTTAGAGAAAGCTTCGGGCTTACGGATTTACGGACAGTGCGTATCATACAGCGCTATGATATCGAGGGAATGAGCGATGATGAGTATGAGCAAGCTCGCGGCATTGTCTTTTCTGAACCGACGGTAGATGTGGTATATGACGAAACATTGCCGCAGTTCCCCAATTCACGTGCGTTTGCGGTTGAGTATTTGCCGGGACAATATGATCAAAGGGCGGATTCTGCTGCGCAGTGCGTACAGCTTTTGACGCAGAAAGAACGTCCGGTCATTGTAGCGGCACGTGTCATTGTTTTGGTGGGTTCAATTGATGAGAATGTCTTTGGAAAAATAAAAGAGTATTGCATCAATGCAGTGGAGTGCAGGGAAGCTTCATTGGAAAAACCTCAGACATTGAATCTTACGGCTGAATTGCCGGAAGATGTTGAAGTCCTTACAGGTTTTATAGAGAAGACAGAAGAAGAGCTCCAGGCGTTCATGGATGACCGCGGTTTTGCCATGAGCCTAGAAGATCTCAAGTTTTGCCAGGGTTATTTCCGCGATACGGAAAAACGCGATCCGACAATTACTGAAATTCGTGTAATCGATACCTATTGGTCAGATCATTGTCGCCATACGACCTTTACGACAGCAATTGATTTTGTCGACATCGAACAAGGATATTTTTCTCAACCATTTGAAGAAGCGTATAATCGTTACTTAGAAGATCGCAAAGAAGTATACGGGGCCAAAGAGCGTGATATCACTTTGATGGATATGGCGGTCATTGGAATGAAACAGCTGCGTAAACTTGGGAAACTCGAAGATCTGGATAAATCAGATGAAATAAATGCTTGCAGTATCGTGGTCAATGCGGATATCAATGGAACTGAAGAAGAATGGCTAGTTATGTTCAAAAATGAAACGCATAACCACCCAACGGAAATAGAACCATTTGGTGGGGCGGCTACTTGTCTTGGCGGGGCAATCCGCGATCCACTTTCCGGCCGTTCTTATGTATATCAGGCAATGCGCGTCACCGGTGCAGCCGATCCTCGTAAAAAAGTATCGGAAACCATGGCAGGAAAATTGCCGCAGAAAAAAATTACGCTGGGAGCAGCAGCGGGCTATAGTTCTTATGGAAATCAGATTGGCTTGGCGACAGGCCAAGTAAATGAAGTCTACCATGATGGCTTTGTTGCTAAGCGCATGGAAATTGGAGCAGTCATTGCGGCGGCACCTAAATGCAATGTTGTACGTGAAGTTCCGCAAACTGGCGATCTGATTATTTTGGTCGGTGGCCGTACGGGCCGTGATGGCTGTGGCGGAGCGACAGGATCATCAAAGGAACACACGCAGGAATCGTTGAGTTCGTGCGGTGCGGAAGTACAAAAGGGGAACGCCCCGACAGAACGGAAAATTCAGCGCTTATTCAGAAATCCTGAAGTAAGCCGCATGATAAAACGTTGCAATGACTTTGGCGCGGGCGGGGTTGCTGTAGCTATCGGTGAACTTACGGATGGGCTTTGCATCGAACTTGATCAAGTGCAAAAGAAATACGATGGCCTCGATGGTACGGAACTGGCAATTTCTGAATCACAGGAACGCATGGCTGTAGTTGTCGCAAAAAAAGATGCAGAAGCGTTTATTAAGTTTGCTGACGAAGAAAATCTTGAAGCTACGCAGGTCGCAATCGTTACAAAAGATCGTCGCTTATGCATGAAATGGCGCAATCAGGCAATCGTCAGCTTAAGCCGCGATTTCCTTGATACCAATGGAGTAAAACAGCATGTCAATGTGAAAATCAATCAACCAGATGAAAAAAATCGCTATATGCATCAGTTACCAGCAGCTGTAAAACGAAGTGGGTCAGATGTGGAAACGGCTTGGTTAGAGAACCTCAAAGACCTCAATGTTTGCAGTCAGAAGGGTTTAGCCGAAAGATTTGATTCAACGATCGGAGGCAACACCGTGCTTATGCCGTTTGGCGGAAGCAATCAAATGACTCCGGCGGAAGGAATGGTAGCAAAGCTTCCGGTGAAAGATGGTTTGACGACTACAGCTACAGCGATGACTTATGGTTTTAATCCGCATATGATGGAATGGAGCCCGTTCCATGGAGCGGTTTATGCTGTTGTAGAGGCTGCGGCGAAAATGGTTGCCTTGGGCGGAAGATTCGATAAGATTCGTCTGACGTTCCAAGAATACTTCGAAAGCCTTGGTAAAGACAGTGAGAAGTGGGGTAAGCCTTTTATTGCACTTTTAGGTGCACTTAGAGCGCAGCATGAATTTGGTATTCCGGCAATTGGTGGGAAGGATTCTATGTCAGGCACTTTTGAAGACATCAGTGTGCCACCATCGTTGATTGCTTTTGCCGTCGACGTCATGAATGCGGGTAATGCGGTATCTCCAGAATTTAAACTGGTGGGCAATAAAGTATATGCTGTGCCAGCGCCGAGAGATATTTATGATTTGCCAGAATTTGATAGACTTAAACAGAATTTCTCGCGAATCAGCGAACTCATTACCGCTAAAAAAGTATTTTCGGCCCAAAGCGTCCGCGTTGGTGGTATCGCAGCGGCAATCACGAAAATGTGCATTGGAAACGGCATTGGTTTTTCCTTTACGAAGTCAATGCAGCCGCAGGAACTTTTTGCACCTGAATATGGTATGATTTTACTCGAAGTTTCAGCGGAAACGGATGTTTCGAAGATTTTGGCGAAAACGGGATATTTTGAGCTTGGCAAAACTGTGGATTTACCAAACATCGTTTGTGGTAAAGCCGTTATCAGTATTGCTAAAGCACAAAAAGCATATACCTCTTCCTTAGAAAAAATATTCCCGACACAGACGCGTGAGAATACAAAACCAACCAGCCTTGTTCCTTATACGCAAGGAAATAAGATCACGGCAGCGAGCAGTTATGCTAAACCACGCATCTTTATTCCGGTATTTCCAGGTACAAACTGTGAATATGATTCGGCCCGTGCTTTTGAAAGAGCGGGTGCACTCGCTACAACTTGCATCGTACGTAATTTGACACCGCATGCCGTAGAAGAATCGGTCAAAGCAATTGTAAAAGGCATCAAGGAATCGCAGATCATCATGCTTCCAGGTGGTTTCAGCGGCGGGGATGAACCAGATGGTTCTGGTAAATTCATCGCAGCCATGTTCCGTAATCCACGCATAAAGGAAGCGGTCATGGAGCTTCTTAAAAATCGTGATGGGCTTATGCTTGGTATCTGCAATGGTTTTCAGGCACTGATTAAGCTTGGCCTCGTTCCTTATGGCGAAATTACAGATCTTACAGTTGATACGCCGACGCTTACGCACAATCAGATTGGCAGGCACGTATCTTGCATGGTGGATACAAGGGTTGTCTCGAACTTATCCCCTTGGTTCAATAATGTCAAAGTCGGCGATGTGCATACGATTGCCGTATCACACGGTGAAGGTCGCTTCGTAGCTTCCCCGGAAATCATTGCCAAACTTAGGATTCGTGGACAAATTGCTACGCAATATGTCGACAAGATGGCAAATCCTTCACTTAATATTCCTTTCAATCCGAATGGATCGATTGATGCTATTGAAGGGATTACAAGCCCGGACGGAAGAGTCCTTGGTAAGATGGGGCACTCCGAACGCATCGGAGATCAGATTTCAATCAATGTTCCTGGACAAAAAGACCAGCAAATCTTTGAAGCCGGAGTTCATTATTACAAATAAAAATTACCGAAAAAAGACTCAGCTGGCATAGTCGCCTGGCTGAGTCTTTTGCTTCGTTTAAGATGCTTGACGGTGTTTTGGTTTGAAAAATAAGGCAAAATATGATAAAATAGCAAGATGAATAAAAAAGAGATGGGGCTATAGCTCAGTTGGTTAGAGTGCTTCGTTCACATCGAAGATGTCACAGGTTCGAATCCTGTTATCCCCACCATGAAAATAAAGCCCCGCGTTTTAGGCGCGGGGCTTTTTGTTGATAATAGCCAAAGGTTGGTTTGGATAGGGAAAACTTCCGTTTGATTTTAAGGAAATGAAGGGGTTTTTTATGGAAAATATAGGTGAGAAAATAAAGAGGCTGCGCGTGCAAAAAAATCTTACACAAGAGGAACTGGCGGACCGATGTGAGCTGTCAAAAGGGTTTATCTCTCAGGTCGAAAGAGAATTGACATCGCCATCTATTGCGACGCTCGTTGATATTCTTGAATGCTTGGGTTCGAGTTTGCGGGAGTTTTTTGCTGGACGGCAGGAGGAAAAGGTCGTTTTTAAAGTGACCGATGTCTTTGAAAAAGAAAATCCAGAGCTTGGGCAAAAAATTAAATGGCTTATCCCCAATGCCCAAAAAAATGCGATGGAACCAATCCATTTTGCCCTGCAAGCTGGTGGGCGTACAGATTTAGAGCTTCCTCATGAAGGTGAAGAATTTGGTTTTGTTTTAAGTGGAACTGTTTTTTTGCACATAGGTCATGACAGCTATAAAGTGCAAAAAGGAGAAAGCTTTTATTTTACGCCGGACGCAGAGCATTATATAGAAAACACGGGAAAATACGCGGCTACTGTATTGTGGGTGGCGACGCCGCCGACTTTTTAACCGAGAAAAAACAAAGTTGAAAGAAAGCTTAGTTCCGCTAGTTTTGTATTGATGAAGTGTTCGCAAATAACAGACCCGACGAAAAAGAGCAAAGCTGCACCGGCAGCCCAGCCAGAGTTGGGGAATTCGGTGAGGAATTTCTTGAATAGGCTCGGTTGGGGCATTTTTAAGCTCGGTAAGGCTGAAAGTGCTGGACGCAATGCGGGAAGCGCAGGCTTTTTGAGCGTGTCGCGCAGCGCTTTGAATTCGTTGTCGGCACATTCGAGCAAGCCGGCAATTCGGCTGAACCGGCGGCGCACTTCAGCTGAAGTCCCCGCGGGATTCTTGTATTCAAGATCGTGCTCAATTTCAGCCCAAGCGTGCTGGAGTACAGAGCGGATTTGGATTTCGACATTACAATATTCTGTTCCGTTGGGATGAATACCGTTATTATCGATCGGAACCTTGACGATCAAATGCAGCGAGGCATAGCCAAATTGGTCGGGAGCGAGCTGGGCTCTTTTGTCAATGGAGTTTTCTTCGTCAACGGTGAAATGGCCGCGAATGAACGAGGCGATTTCGTCGATTTCATCCTCATAATAGGTAATGATGCGAAGTCCGCATAGATCGGTGATGTCTTGAAGCATTTTGTATTTGCCATTGGATTTGCGGATTTTTCCAGCTAAACTCTTGACGTTTTTTGCGCGCCCTTGGATGGAGTGAATGTGTAGATCCTCGTTTTGCAGGAGCAGTGATAATATATTTTGAAACTGGCTGGTTATGGTTTGATATGACAGCAAGCTTTCCTTGTATTGCGTAATTAAATTGGACATGTATTCAAATCCTTTCTTTGTTTTACTGCTTACAGATTACAATAATTTTATGAATATTTTCTGATAAAAAATATTCTGAATTTAAAGAAAAATCAAATCCGATAAATTTGATAAGGATTCTTGCTCTTACGCATAATTGTTGTTATAATAAGTAGGCAATAGCGGAGAATCACTATTGTTTGATTAGGAGCGTGATTGCCATTAATTTTCAGCAGTTAGAAAAGGAAGACAAGCCAGTATTGGATAAATTCTTCCGTGGACGATATTATGAGAATTCCCATTTTAATTTTACGAACATCTTTATGTGGAGACAAGCTTACCAGATCATGTGGTGCATACAAGATGATGTGCTTTATATGAAGGCAAGTTGGGATGGGGAAGAGTTTGCCTTGCAGCCATTTGGCCCGGCCGAGAAAATGCAAGCGGCGATAAAAGTTTGGCTGGATTATTTTGCTGAACAGAAAAAAGAATTCTATCTTGTTGGTATGGATGCGGCCATGGCCGAAGAGTTCAAAAAGTATCCGGCAGAGTTCATCGTCGAAGGAAATCACGATGATTTTGATTATGTGTATCAAAGCGATGATTTGATTCACCTAGCCGGAAGAAAGTTTCATTCTAAGAAGAACCATTTAAACAGTTTCCGCAAGAGTTATCCTGAAGCGCAATATTTGCCGATTACCGAAGAAATCATCACGCAGTGTAAGCTGACGATCAATGGTTGGTATAAAAAACACAGCCAAGAGACTCCTGATGATCCTTTTATTGGAGCAGAACGTGATGCCATCATTGAAGTGCTCAACAATTTTTCCGAACTGGATTTAAAGGGCGGAGCTATTTTACTTGGTAAACGAGTCGTTGCGTTTACTTTTGGTGAACAGCTCAATGACGACACAGCAGTCATTCATGTGGAAAAGGCAGATCCTGAAGTTCGAGGAGCTTATCCTGCAATCAACCAGGCGTTTGTCGAAGATGCATGGTCTTCAATGGAATTTATTAATCGTGAAGAGGACATGGGCATTGAAGGTTTGCGTAAAGCCAAGGAAAGTTATCGTCCAGTTAAAATGATCGAAAAATACAGTGCTCGTCTAAAACATTGAATATAGGCTGAAGGAAAATCCCGGCAAAGCGAAGCGGCCTTGCCGGGATTTTTCTGTAAAAGAGGTAAAAATTTCTGGTTGGCAATATGAAAACGTTAGGATATAATAGTCTATAGTGCATTTTTAAGGAGCAAGAGAATGAATAAGGTAATTGTCACCGTCGAAGGCAGCCAGCGGGATGCCGAAGGTGAGGAAAACAAGATTAAGATGGTGGCCGATGGTCAGCATTATTGCCGAAATGGGAAAGATTATATTTTATATGAAGACAATGAACTTAGCGTGGACAGCAAAACTTCCACGCTTTTAAAGATTGGGAAGGATTCGCTTATTTTGCTGCGCCATGGAGCAGTGGAGCAGGAACAGTATTTTAGTGCGGGAAAAGATGATGAAAGCATATATCGGACTCCCTATGGAACACTGAATGTGTCGATTAAAACCAAGAAAATAGATATCAACTATGAATCCCCATTTGGAACCATTGATATAGAGTATGCTTTGTCGATCAATGGAAAATGGCAAAGTGATAATGGTCTGCATATTTCGGTATGTGAGGCACAAACGGAAACTAATAAATTGGATTGACTTAGGAGGAACGGTTCGTTTTGGATATTAAAGAGGTATTGACGAAAGCCATTGTCAAAGCTGCTGAGCAGGCAATGGCAGAAGGTGTTTTCAAAGGAGAACATTTGCCGGAAGTTGTTTTGGAAGTGCCACCGCAAAAAGAGTTTGGTGATTTTGCTACGAATTTTGCGATGAAAGCAGCAAAAGATTTCCATATGAGTCCTAGAAAGATTGCCGAAGAGCTTGCGGCTCGAATCGAAGGAGCTTGGCTGCAGAAAACGGAGATTGCTGGACCGGGTTTCCTTAATTTTTATTTGCAAGAAGATGTCATTTATGATGAACTGGCCAAAATCATTGCGGCAGGAGATTCTTATGGCAATATAAAAAAAGAACAGGCCCCTAAAATCCAAGTGGAATATGTAAGTGCAAATCCGACTGGGCCATTGCATGTTGGCCATGGCCGCGGTGCTGCTGCGGGCAGTGCTTTGGTCAATCTGCTTCGCGCTGCAGGATATGATGTAGAAAGCGAGTATTATATCAACGATGCTGGTAATCAGATTGATAATCTAGCAGCTTCGGTCAACGCTCGTTATTTGGAATTGCTCGGCGAAACAGCGGATTTTCCTGAAAATGGATATCATGGACATGATATCATCGATACGGCAAATCGTATCATAAAAAAATCTGGCGATAAATATCTAAAGATGGATGCGACGGAGCGTTTGGAGATTTTCAAAAAAGTGGCTTTGCAAGAAAAGCTAGAGGCGCTTAAAGAAGATTTGGCAGCTTTCAATGTGCAGCATGATATTTGGTTCAGTGAGCGGACGCTTCACCCACAGGCGGTGAAAGACGCTTGTGAAGTGTTGCAAAAAAATGGATATATTTATGAAAAAGACGGAGCTTTATGGCTCAAATCTACGGATTATGGTGATGATAAAGATCGTGTCGTCATCCGTGACAATGGCGTTCCTACGTATTTAGCAGCGGACATTGCCTATCACCGCAATAAGTTTGAACGCGGATTTGACAAGGTCATCAATATTTGGGGAGCGGATCATCACGGCTACATTTGCCGAGTAAAGGCTGCGGTCAGCGCAATGGGCTATGATGCAGAAAATCTTGAAGTCATGCTCTTACAGATGGTAAGTCTTTACCGTAACGGCGAACTCGTCAAGATGTCAAAGCGTACAGGTCAGAGTGTGACGCTTGCTGAACTCATCGAGGAAGTCGGCACCGACGCAGCGCGGTACTTTTTTATCATGAGATCCTTAGACAGCCAGCTTGATTTTGATTTGGACTTGGCAAAATCAAAATCGAACGAAAATCCGGTGTATTATATTCAGTATGCCCATGCTCGCATTTGCAGTATTTTCCGCCAGGCGGAAGAATCCGGTTTGAAAGCATCCGCAGCACCGAAGTTATCGCTGTTGACCGATGAAACAGAAATAGACTTGATCAAAAAAATGGCATCGTACCTTGAGGAAATCGAATATGCAGCTAAGGAACGCGCACCGCAGCGCATTGCTCGCTATGTGCATGAACTGGCTAGTGATTTCCATAGCTTTTATAACAAATGCCGTATCATGGGTGTCGATGAAGATTTGGCGCAGGCAAGACTCGCTTTGGTTGGAGCAGTCGCTAGCACTATTCGCCATGCACTTGGCATTTTGGGCGTAAGTGCACCTAACAAAATGTAAAAAATGAGAGTTCATTTTATTATAAATTATATGAGTTGAAGGGAGTTTTTATATTGGATTTTTTAAATAGTTCGGAAGTCGATGTAGCGTATTATACGTTGTCACAAAAAGGGGAGGTCATGTATTATAAGGATCTCGTCATGGAAGTCATAGACAAAAAACAAAAACCAGTGCAGTCTTTGTCGGGGGCAATCGCAGAAGTATACACGTTGATCAATATGGACAGCCGTTTCCAGCACACCGGTAAAAGCATGTGGGGCCTTACCGAATGGAATCCGCCAGAAGTGAAACGTTCGCATGCAACGACTGCAACGAAAACAGCTGCGGCAAAACCAAAACCAACGAATCGTCGCCGGGAAAAATTGCTCGAAGGTATCCAAGAAGAAATCTGATCTCGGGCATAAAATAATCTTGACTTGATCGGTTAAAAGAGGTACAATATCCGACATGTGTGTTTGTCAGGAATGATCGGCAGTGGTTTAGGCAGCACCAAGGATAATTATAGGAGGATTTTCACATGGCAAAGTATATTTTTGTTACTGGTGGGGTTGTGTCCTCGCTTGGTAAAGGGATCACAGCAGCTTCGCTGGGACGCTTATTGAAGAGTCGCGGCATTAAGGTAACAATTCAGAAATTTGACCCGTATATCAATATCGATCCGGGCACGATGAGTCCATATCAGCACGGCGAAGTTTTTGTTACGGACGACGGCGCGGAAACAGATCTTGACTTAGGACATTATGAGCGTTTTATTGACATCAATCTGACGAAAGGCTCCAATGTCACCGCGGGCAAGATATACTGGTCTGTGCTTACGAAAGAACGCAAAGGCGAATACCTTGGCAGTACTGTACAGGTTATCCCGCATATCACAAATGAAATCAAGCAGCGCATTTATGATGTAGCAGCAGATGATGGCGCGGATGTTGTCATTACGGAAATTGGTGGAACTGTTGGCGATATAGAAAGCTTGCCATTTATGGAAGCAATTCGTCAAGTAAAAAAAGAAGTTGGCAAAAATGATGTACTTTACATTCATGTGACGCTGGTGCCTTATATATCAGCTGCAGGTGAGCTTAAGACCAAGCCTACCCAGCATAGCGTAAAAGAGTTGCGCAGCATTGGAATCCAGCCGGATATCCTTGTTTGCCGTACAGAAAAAGAGCTTTCCAAAGATATGAAAGATAAGATGGCGCTTTTCTGCGATGTAGATGCAAATGCAGTCATTGAAAACCGTACAGCTTCAACAATTTATGAAGTTCCTTTGATGATGCAAAAAGAAGGACTCGATAAGATTGTCTTAGAAAAGCTCAATATGGATTATAGCCCAGCCAATATGGTTGAGTGGGAAAAGATGGTCTATAAGATCAATCATCCTTCCAAAAAAGTCAAAGTAGCTGTTGTTGGCAAATATGTCGAATTGCCGGATGCTTATATTTCGGTTACGGAAGCATTGCATCACGCTGGTATCGACAATGATACCGATGTGAAGATCCAATGGGTCAATGCTGAAGAAATTGAAGCAGAAGACACGGATTTCGATGAAGTATTTGCTGGCTGCAAAGGGATTTTGGTTCCTGGCGGCTTTGGCGATCGTGGTGTAGAAGGTAAGATCAAGGCTATTCAATACGCAAGAGAGAATAAAATTCCGTTCTTAGGCTTGTGCCTTGGCATGCAGTGCGCTGTCATTGAGTTTGCCCGCCATGTTTGTGCAATGAACGATGCGCACAGCACGGAGTTCAACCAGGAAACGAAACATCCAGTCATTGATTTGATGCTGTCCCAGGTTGATGTAGAAGACAAAGGCGGCACGATGCGTCTTGGAGCATACCCATGCAAGGTAGCTGCTGATACGAATACGAGCAGAGCGTATGGAAGCGATTTGATCCATGAGCGCCATCGTCATCGTTTTGAATTCAACAACAAATATCGTCAGGCATTAGAAGATGCAGGCATGGTCATTGCTGGAACTTTGCCAGATGACAGCTTGGTTGAAATCGTTGAAGTCAAGGACCATCCGTGGTTCGTAGCTTCACAATTCCATCCAGAACTTAAATCTCGTCCAAATAATCCACATCCTTTGTTCAAAGGTTTTGTCAAAGCGGCTGTGGAACATAAATAAAATCAAGAACGGGTTGCAATAATATTGCGACCCGTTCTTTTTTAGCTCATTGCTATGATATAGCTTTGAGCCAAGCGTAATGCCACCTCGCTGAGTGTCCCTTGTTTTCCATATTTATACGGATATATTTTTTTAAGTCAAAATTACTCGGCAGGATTTCTTTTGGCTGCGGCGAACTTTTCTAGTAAAGGAAGAAGAGGTGATACGGTTGCTTATCAAAGAGGTTTGTTCGATCGCGGTCTACTGCCAATGCTGCGGAAAACTTCATATTCACGATATACCGTATTTTATCGGCAGTCAGAAGCTTTCGCTTCGTTGCAGCTGCGGGCACGAAGAAGCGATTTTATTGGGAATGGATGCACAGCACATTGGGCTGAAGATACCTTGTGTAGTTTGTAATTTATGCCATGAAGCAGTATTTTCCTTGAAAAAACTTCGGCACTTGCCCTTAGAAAAAATATATTGCCATAAGGACCATTTTGAGCTCGGTTATATAGGGCAGCGCGCTAAAATAGAAGAGATGCTTGAGTTTAGTCGACGGGAACTTGATCTTTGGCAAAAAGAAGTAGGCGCCCCTTATCCAATTGAGCAGCAGCAAATTTTATTGCAGGCACTTAACCGAGTGCATGATTTGGCGGCAAGAAAGAGTGTTTGCTGCCGTTGTGGCAATCGGGAGATCAGCGTTGACATAAAAGAATCCTTGATTGTATTGGAATGTGATCGTTGCGGGAGCTACCATGTGATTGAAGCGCAAACAGATGAAGATCTTCAAAAACTCAATCGTCTTGAGCTCATCGAGCTTTTGGAATATGACCAGAAAAGGAAAAAACACTGAGGGATTGGTCTGACGGCATACATTTTGCTTTAGGAACCCTTGACGGGGCAATAAATAAGAGGATATAATAATAAAGACTTTATTATAAAGACTTTATTATAAATTATAGGGACTGTTGCAGAGCTTGACGGAGGTTTCTGCAATAGTCCCCT
>RCMY010003488.1_pt1 | contig 13899 bp, 7 predicted proteins | sample 2041341 | NCBI WGS metagenome assembly RCMY01 (sample SAMN09708234, study PRJNA481090) | Marine sediment metagenome, whole genome shotgun sequencing project.
TACTGGGCCTGGGGATCAAGAGGCGAAGCGTCCAGTTGGCAAATACCGGCTATTCCACACATGTTTCTTTCCAGCACCTGTAATTATTGGTGAAAATTCGCGCCAAACGGTCATTGTTGGCTTCAGGGTCAAACATCCTGGCCGCCAGCAGCCTGCCGTTGCGGGCAAGTCCAGCCGCCAGGGCCGCATCCTTGGCCAGCGTTTCGACCGCGTCAGCCAGGGCTGCGGCATCGTGCTGGGGCACAGCAAGCCCTGTCTTGCCGTGCCTGACCACCTCAGGCAGAGCGTTGACCGTGGTGCTGACCACCGGCAGGCCATAGGCCAGAGCCTCGATCACGGTGTTGGGGATGCCGTCGCGTCGGCCAGAAGCGTGCACCACGCAGGGGGCCACAAAGATATCGTGATCCCTGAGCAGCCGGGGCAGTTCGTTGTGAGAAATGAGACCGGGCATGCTTACGCGGGCTTCAAGCCCCAGTTCTTTGCGCAGGTGCGTCAGTTCGGCCTGCATGTTGCCAAGGCCCATCACTGTGCCGCCGCCGCCAGCCAGAGTCAGGGTGAAGTCCAGCCCCCTGTCTTGCAGCAGGCCGCAAGCCCGGAGCAGCACGTCAAAGCCTTTGGTGACGTCAAACCTGCCCAGAGCCAGCAGACGCACGGGCCGCGCCATAGGAACAGGCGATAGCGAGGCAGGAACCGACTCCAACTGCGGCAGGGAATGGGCAATATCGCTGAAATCGCAGCAGGCCAAAGAAGCATGGCCCAAAGAAGCTTGGGCCAAAGAAGCCTGGGTCGGAGAAGCATCGGCCAGAGAAGCATGGACAGGAGAAGCATGGACAGGAGAAGCCTGGGCCGCCAAAGATGCCCCCTGCTCTGCCTGCCGTGCCTGTTCAAGCGGTTCTGCCGGATCGGCCTGGGCCTGTCCAACCTGATCGCCCTGCTCCGCCGGTTCTGCCAAGCAAACATCTTCCAGAGGCGGCAGGGTCAGGCCATTGTACACAAGTTCCACCTTGCCCTTGGCCTGGCCCCTGTCAAAATTTTCAATGCGCGCCTTGTCCGCGCCGTTGTTGGCGCGCACCAGAAAGGCCGCATCAAGCTTTGCGCCCAGGTCCGGGTCCGCCGGCTCAAGATTGTCGCCCCGCGCGCAGGTGGCAAACGGCAGCCCGGCAATACTGCCCGCAACCCAGGCCGCAGTGGCCGTGCCGCGCGGCCAGGGCGCGTAGATCATGTCGATGCCCGCTTCTTTGAAGCGCCGGCCCAGATACACCCCGGCGCAAAAAGCCCAGAGGTTCTCGCCCATGGTTTCAATGCAGCGCCAGCGACGAAACATGGTGCGCCTGAAAAGACGGCCCATGCGCAGAGGATGGGCGCACACCTGGCGCATCACTTCAGCCAGGATGGCAAAGAGAGCCTTTGTGCCCAGGGTGTGGGTCTGCCGCGCGGCCATCTGCATTTCTGTGGAACAATGCCGCAGGTTGGCTCCGTACAAACTATAGACAGAAACGGGAAGGCGCTTTCTGAGTCCCTGTACTTCACGGAAAATAAAGGGCTGCGTGAACAGGGGGTACCACAGGAGCACGCAGGCCACATGGGGCAAACCCGGTTCAAATGGCTTCTGGATGACCGGCTCACTTGTCTTGCATTCTGTCATTGCTTACTCCTGAGCGTCTGCGAAGGGGCAAACCCACAGGTTATGTCTTGATATTCCACGTATTGACCGGGCCGGAGTGCAAAAAATGCCAACTATGGCGCTTCCTGGGGCGGGTATGCCCAATCGCCGCATCCCGCAGCACTGCCACGCAGCAGTTCTGTACTGTCGGGAGCTTGCGGCCCCAGTGCTTCGCGCAACTGGTCCATGGTCAGGCAACGCACCTCCCAGCGGGATGTGAGCCAGTCCGTCCAGGCCAGTATCTTGTTCATAAGTCTGTCCACAGAGGCTGCGTCAGGCAGATGGGGCGCGCCGCCCGGCATCATTTCCGACGAATGCCAGGTAAGCGACAATACCTGCCCGCCCCTGGCGGCAAAAAGCCTGGTAACTGCCTGCATGGCCCACAGGGGATGGTACACGGGCAGCAGACTCAGCGCACCCCAGTTCTTGAATCCCGGACGCAAGCCGGGAGCCGCCCGGCGCACCAGGCCGGGCAAAGGACGCACAAGGGGCGTCACACTGAGCGGAACCTCAAAAATGCGCTCTTTTCCCACAGACACCCAGTAAGGATTGCAGGGAGCGTCAAAATGATCCGGCCCGGCCAGGGGCGTGGCCCCGCAATGCAGAGGACGCACCGAGGCGTCCACCCGTATTCCGGCCTGGGCCAGCAAGGGCCAGAGATTTTTGTGCAGATCCCAGCGGCCCATGCGAAACGACGTCAGCGGCGCGGACTGAAACTCCCTGCCCACAGCCATAAGACTCTCAAGCTTGGCGGCCATGAGCAAGGCGGGCACGTCGGAGGCAGGCACGCTTGAAGCGTTGTCGGCCAGCGCGGCATCGGCCACGGGGCCTTCGAAAGTCAGGGGGGGGGTATTCCAGTGATGCAGGTGCGCGCCTATTTCCGCCCCATGCCTGTCGCGCATGTGCGCCAGCGCAGGACGGGAAGCCGAATCGGCCAGAACGGAATGCGCGCAGAACAATGTGGGCCGTATCCCCCGCTCGCACAGGGGGGCAAGCCGCGCCAGGCTGGCCGTATTGGCCGTCGAGAAGCCCCGGCGCGCATACCGGCCGCCAAAAAGCCCCTCTTCCTCCACGTCCAGACTGACGGCAAGATAGAGCACAGGACGGCTCATAGTTCCTCTTTTTCCTCGTGTGCGCTGGTCGGGCCGTAAATTTTTTGCTGTTGGCCCCCGACAGCATCGGCGGCCCCGGCACCATCAGTTGAACCGGCAGCCCTGGCGCACTGCTCCACATACAGGTCGTAGACCGCCGTGATATTGCGCGTGGGGTCAAAAAGCTTTTCAACGTGGGCCCGGCCTGCCTCGGCCATGGCCAGGGCAGCGTCCCTGTCGGCCGCCATGCGGCGCACCGCGTCGGCCAGGGCGCGTGGATCGCGTTGCGGAACCAGCAGGCCGGTTTCACCGTCCATGACCACCTCGGCTATGCCGCAAACATCGGTGGAAATAACAGGCATACGGTGCGAGAGCGCTTCCATTATGACGTTGGGGATACCGTCACGATCGCCGTTGGCATGCACTACGCTGGGCATGATGAGCATATCGTGGTCCAGCATGAACCCACAGATTTGATCATGAGGGATAAAACCTGGCATGTCCACATCCTGGGTAAGCCCCAGATCGTCGCGCAGCTTGACGAGTTTGCGGTGCCAGTTGCCGTCGCCCACCAGGGTCAGGGTCACGGGCACTTTTTCGCGCCGCAGGCGGGCCATTGCCGTGAGCAGATCAGGAAAGCCCTTGGTGCGGGCAAAACGGCCCACGGCCAGAAGACGATAGGGAGGCTGCATGTGCATGGCGCACTGGCCGCGCGGACGGAAGGTAAGGCTGTTGTAGATGGCGTGCACCTTGTCAGCGGCATCGGGGGGACAAAAGCCGCGCAGCCACTGCACATTGGTGCGATTGTTGGTGCGGATGAACAGCGCGTCGCGCGATTTTTCCCTGAGCAGGCCGTCTTCGGGATAGATGTCTCCGGCGCGGCCGGTAAAGGCAAAAGGAATGCCCGTCACCCGCGAAGCCACCCAGGCGGCTGTGGCCGGGCCGTTTGCCCAGCCCGCGTGGATAAGCTGCACGCCATCCTCGCGGCATTTTTCGGCCAGAAGAAAACCCGCCAGAAAACACCAGAGATTTTCGCCCAGCGCTTCAAGGTTGCGCATACGGCGAAAAAATCCTTCGCGCATGAGCTTCCACGTGGCGCCTGGCCGCTGGCGCAGGGCGCGCCCAAAAGCGGCCAGTATCCGGCCCGCAGCCCTGACGCCCATACGGCCGACCGGGCCGTCATAGGCGCGCATTTCCTCACTGCAGCCCTTGAGATTCTCGCCATACATGCTGTAGGCGAATACGGGCATTCCCCGCTTTCTCAGCTGCACGACCTCACGAAAAATAAATGTCTCTGAAGACAGGGGAAACCAGAGAAGCACATAGGCAACAACCGGCGGCACGGTCTGCCGGCCGCTTGTTGCGTCCGCTTCTGTGGCAGCGCCGCTGGTTAAAGGCATATCGATCTCCGCTATAAACGAGAGCCGGGCCTGATGGCCCGGCCCGGAGTGCTTTTTTTTATTCGCCCAGGGTTTCTTCGGCGTGTTCGCTTTTGTATTTTTCTACAATGGCCTGCGCCTTGGGAATTTCTTCCTTCACCGCGTCCAGGGCTTGACGGATATGGTCTTCGGTGTGGGCGGCGGAAAGGAAGAAGCGCAGCCTGTCGGTGCCTTCTTTGACCGCCGGAAAGGTGATGGGCATAACATAGATGCCGCGCTTGAAAAGCGCATTGGACAAAAAGCCCGCGACCATAGGATCGCCCACCATGACAGGCACGATGGCGTAGCCCTGGGCCGAGCCCGTATCCAGACCGATGCTGGCGGCATATTCCACAAAGAACTGCGAAATTCTTTGCAGTTTGTGCACCCGCTCCGGTTCACGCAGCATGATGTCCAGTGCCTTGTGGCAGGCCACGGCGATAACGGGCGGCATGCCGACGCTGAACACAAAGCCCGGCGAGCCGTACTTCAAAAATTCCACCAGTTCGTGCTTGCCGGCGATAAAGCCGCCGCAGCCGCACATGGATTTGGAGAGCGTGCTCATCCACATGTCCACTTCAGTGGCGTCAATGCCGAAATATTCGTGCGCGCCGCGCCCGGTCTTGCCGAGCACGCCCAGAGAGTGGGCCTCATCCACCAGCAGCATGCAGTCATACTGCTTTTTCAGCTGGATGATGCGGGGCAGGTCGGGAATATTGCCGTCCATGCTGAACAGGCCCTCGGTGACGATGATGGCCCGCTTGTGCTCGGCGCGCTTGGCCTTGAGCATTTCTTCAAGGGCGTCGCAATCATTGTGATTGTAGGAGTAGCGCGCGGCGTGCGAAAGGCGTGCGCCCTGCACCAGGGAGTTGTGGGCCAGGCCGTCATGAAAGATGGCGTCGCGGTGACCGAGCAGAAAGCCGAGGGTGGACACGTTGGTGGCATGGCCGCTCACGTAGACAATGCAGTCTTCCACGCCGTACAGATCTGCAAAGGCGCGCTCAAGCTCGCGGTGGGGCGGGCGCTCGCCGCCCACAAGGCGGCTGGCTCCGGCCGACGTGCCATAAACGGTGGCAGCGCGGGTAACGGCCTCGGTTATTTCCGGGTGGGCGTTAATGTCCAGATAGTCGTAGGTGGAAAAATTCAGGTATTCCTTGCCGCCTATGAGCGTGGTGGCCTTGGCCGCCCGCTCGTGGCAGAGGAAAAGAGGATTTTCCATCCCCATCTTGGCTCCCATCTCCACAAGCCGGTCAAAGGCGAGCTTGGAACGCATGCGGCTGAATCCGCCTGCGGAGCTTTCTGCGGCGGCAGCAGGTGACGCCGCCTCTTGGCCAGCCTGACAGGAATGGTCGTTCTTCATGCCGTATCCTCTTAAAATTTGTCCAAAAAAATGCACCGCCCGCAGCCGACAGCAAGCGACCGGGCAGAAGGCGCAACTTTGTAAGGAATCAGTATAGCTAAACCGGCAACCTATGGCAAGTGCGGAATGTCTATTGCCAGCAAGCCCGTCATCGCAACGCCGCAGGGGCAGTTTTTGTCATTATGCCGCCCTGTTGGATGCCACTGACGCGGTGCGCCGCGCCGCCGCCAGGGCTTATTTCCTGCCCGGCTTCTGGACAAGAGGTCCAATATACTCTAACATACAACCCTTAAGCAAACCCCATTATGGCTTGGCCCATTTGACCAGCCCCGCGCCATAGGCCCCAAATATATGCAGCAAGACTCTGCTCCAGCACCCGGCACTTCGCCAGACAAGGCCCATGCGCCAGACTGCGCCGTTCTTGAAGACGGACTGCTTGTGGCGTCGCCTCCAGCCATCACGCTTTCCTGTTCCGAGTCAGAAAATCCGGCAGAGTCCGGCACGTCTTCCGAACAGGTGTGCGCCAAGACGCTGATGCGGCATTGCCTTGACTGGCTCAAGCTTGTGGAAAACCCCGGGCCTGTCATGCTCTGCCTGCACTGGAACGAATCCGCCGTCTCTTCGGCTCTGGCCCAGTCTTTGAGCCTTGCCCTGGAAGGACTGCAAAATTTGTGGCGGCTCGGTCCTGTGCGCCTGCAATTTGAATCTTTTCAGCCCGCGCACCTCAGGGAATGCGAAAGACTGCTGCGCGCGGCGCTCGGCACGGACGCTGCGACAAAAAACGCCTGCCCGTGCATGATCGGCAGCGCCCCGCAGACAGACACCATGGGCGTGAGCATGCCGCAATGCCCTGACTACTTCGCTTCCGACGCGGATTGCGCCCTGGGTGATGAACAGTCCATGCGCCCGCAGTCAGGGCGGGTGCCCACCATCCTTTTGCTGGACTTTCAGTCAGATACGCCTCTCACGCTGCAGTGCCAGCCGCTTCTCCTGAGCCTGCCTGCGCCCACGCCTCCGTGCTGCGACATGCTCAGATGCCGCAAAAACCCCCAGCAGCAAAAGTTTGAGCCGCACCATTCCGGCACCACGCCTGCGCTCTGGCAGCCCGGCGGCCTCACCTCCGGCGCTGGCCTGAGTTCTGTTGCCAGCGCCGCCGGAACCCCAGAAAACGAAGGACTGCCGGAAGAGCTTATTCTGGACGGCGTGCGCTACGCGAACCTGCCCCAGGACGGCCTGATGTGGCGCATGGGGGGCACCAATCCGCTTTGGCGGCAAGAACTGCTTGCCCTGCCGCACAATCCCGACGCCGCCGACCTGGCCCGCCTTGAAGGACGCGGCGTCTGGCTTTCGCCGCAAGTCGAGGCCCCGCCCCTTGCCGTCATGTGCTGCGGTCTTGGTTCTGTATGGCCCGGCATGGGCCGCGAACTGTACGACAATTTTCCTGTGGCGCGCGCCGCCATGGACCGCATCGCTGCAGTGGCCGACTGGGATGTGCTCGGCCTTATGGATGAAAAGGATATTGAAAAAGTCAGCCTCACGCGCTGGCAGTCTCCCTACCTCTTCATGCTTGAGTTTGCGCAGTGGAGCGTCCTGTCCTCCCTCGGTCTGCGGCCCACGCTGTTCTGCGGGCACAGCCTGGGCGAGTTGATCGCCCTGTGCCTCAGCGGCTTCTACGACCCGGAAGTGGCCTGGTACATAATCGACACCCGCGCCGTGCATATGGCCGATCTGGAGTCCGCCGCCACGCGCGAGACCGGCATGATGGCCGTTCACGCCAGCGCCGAGATCATTGACGAAACACGCGCCACATGGCCTGCTCTCTATGTTTCCAACTACAACAGCCCCCAGCAGTTCATCCTGAGCGGGCCGCGCGAAGTCCTGACCGAGGCCCGCAAAAGCCTGCGCAAGCGGCGCATACCGGCCATCATACTCAACGTGAGCCTGGCCTTCCACCACCCAAGCATGCGCATGCTGCGCGACCTTGCGCTGCGCCGCCTCAATGCGCTTGAAATGCACGCGCCGCTCCACCCCACCATGAGCTGCATCACCACGAAATTTTACCCCCACGACCAGCCGTCCATCTGCCGTCATATCGCGGATCTGGATGAAAATTCCGTTCGCTGGACCGAATGCGTGCACGCGGCATGGCGCAGGGACGGCATACGCCACTTTCTGGAAATGGGCCCGCAGGACACCCTTTGCGGCCTGGCCAAGGACAACGAACCTCAGGCTTTCTGCCTGTCCGCCGGGCGCAAGGGCAAGGAAGTGGAAGGCATGCGCCAGACGTGCGCGCGCCTGTACGCGCTCGGACATTTGAGCAAAAAAGCCATCAACGCCCGCATGACCGACATACGCCAGGGCAAGGACGCCGTCGTGGCCGCGCATATGCCGCTGCCCTACTGTGGGCTTGTTCCCGTGGATTCACCGGACTGCGGCCCTGACTGCGGCCCAGGCTGCCCCACGGCAGCGCCGGAAGCCGCTCCGACACCTGCGGCGACACCCGCACCGGTGACTGAACCGGTGACGGCACCGCTGACTGCGCCGATGACTGCGCCGATGAATGCGGCGGCTCCCGCCACGGCCCCCGCGCCTGAAGGCGCGTCCGCATCCGCCCTTTCCGCCGACTCCGCCCATTCCACCGATTCCGTATCGTCAGCAGCGGCCCTGCGCGTGGTTCTGGACGTGCTGGCCCGCGCCAGCGGCCGTCCGGTGGAAGACATGCGGCCCGATCTGGACCTGCGTTACGACCTGGCCCTGCGTTCCAGCCGTTTTCCGCTCATCATTCAGGAAGTGGAAAAGGCGCTGGACATCACCGTCAATTTTGAAGACCTGTTGCAAGTGTCCACAGTGGGCGATCTTGCACGTATTCTTGGTGCGTCCGGTCTTGGTGCAGCTAAGAACTCCGATACGTCCGAGGCCGTCCGCAAGGCCGGAGATCGTCAGAAGGCGCTTGTGCGGGCCTGCGCCCCGCTGTGCCGCTTCACCCCGCTGCACCGGATTACGCAGGCTGAAAGCGGAGAAAAAACCCAAAGTTTCAGCCAGGTTCCGAAGGCACTGCCGCTGGATCCCTGCGGCCAGGGCCTGCCCATCCGCCGGGGGGACATTCTGGCCCTGCTGTTCTTCGAGCCAGCCCTGCTGCCCTCTCTCATGAACGGCCTCGCGCCTCTGGGCTGCGTGCTGGCCGTGCCGCGCGAACAGGTTGCGGCATGCGCGCCTCTGGCCAAGGCTGGCGCGCGCATTGTGCCGCTCAACCTTGACGCGCGCGTTCCACGGGATGCCTCCGATGCCCAGACCATGGCGGAGGAAGTCGCCACCGCCCTGATAGACCTGGTAAAAAGCGAAGGCAGGATAGACGGGCTGATCTTTGCGCCTGGTGGCCATTACGACAGTGAAGAACACGATGCCGCCCCGCTCCTTACACCCGCTTCTTTTGCCGCCGTCGGCATGCCCAAGCTGCTGGCTGCGGCCATGCGGGTAGCCCAGATACACGGCCTGCGTTACGCATGCCTGTGCAGTCTGCTGCAACCCACGCAGGAAAACCTGTACTGCGACAGCCCGCTGGAAAAACGCTTTGATGAGCTTGGGCAAGAAACCGGCGTGGACACCCGGTCCATACGCCTGCTGGAAAAGAGCATGCGCGCAGGACTGAATGATTGGGGCGACATGATGGCCCGCGAACTTCTGCGGGGCACCTCACGCCACGTGTTATGGGTGCGGCCCACAACACTGCCCGGTTTTTCCGCATCCGGCGCGGGCCTCCGATCTGCTTTTGCCGCTGCCCACGGGCATGCTGGCAGGAACGAAGGTCTGACGCAGGGGCTTGTTATTCAGGAAAGGCCGCGCCTGTATCCCCTGGTTTTTCCCGATCCGCGCCCGCCCTACCGGGCCACCTCCACTCTTTTTCAGGGCTGCTGCCACTATTCGCGCTTTGCCGACACGGATCTCGCCCTGCACGGCGGGCAGCCCGACAACGTCATGGGCGACACGCCCTGGTTGCCGACGAGCCGGGCTCTGGCGGCCCTGCTGGAAGCATCCGGCCAATGGCTGCCCTGGCTGACGGTCACCGGCTTTTTGGATCTGCGCTTTTATGATCCCCCTTTGCTGCCGCCGGGCATTACCCGTGAATGCCGGGCCACTGTGGAGGCGGAACCCTGGCTCATGCAGGACGGCGTCATGGCGCGCATGTGCCGGAATACTCTGGACGTAAGGGAGCTCACGCTCAACGGCAGGCACCTTGAACGCTACACGCCGGTGGCAACGGGCATGACCCTGCTGGCCGCCGCCCACGGGCAGGTGCCTCCCATGTGGGCGCATGGTGAAGACGCGCCCACGGGCTCAATACAACACACAGTAAATACTGATATTTTTTACAACGCCATGGGGTTTGGACACCCCTGGCGCATGTTGCGCGACTTTACCGTTCTGCCCAATCACAAGTACGCAGCGAGGTTGGATCATTGTCATACAGCCATTGCCCCCGATGGCAATAAAGGCTATACTGACATCCTCAATGTGGTGGAAGGAATGGTGCAGTCTGCCTGGTTGGCCATTGCCCGGGGTACCGGCAAAGCCGAAATGGACGCAGGGGCGGTTGCCGACGCCATGGGGCGCTGGCGCCTGCATGCAGCGGGATTCATCCGCTTTGTCGCCGAAAGGGGCAAGGGGCCATGGCACATAATGCTGCGCCGTTCCTGGTCAGACCCCGCCCTGTTGCGTTTTGACGGACAGGCCGCCGACGAAAAGGGCCGCATCTTTCTCACGATCCACCATCTTGAATTTAACCGGCGGGACACCGGGGCCGCCGCGCTTTAGCGCGTCTCCGCCACAGCAATAGCGACTATACCAACGCGCCGAGCGCGAGACTGCAAAGGGTGCCTGATGCCGCATATTATACGTACTCTCTCAGCGCGTGCATATCTGCCGCTGCTGCTCGTCATGACCTTGTTTTTTTCCGCATGCGCCTCCAACAAGGCCGGGCTCAAGTCCCCGGAACTGCCCGCCAAGCACTGGCTGGAAGAAGCCCCCGGCGTGCCGGTGGAAAACAAGACAAAGCTTGAGGCCGCAGTGCCCAATCTTTACGATCCCAGCAAGGTCTTTACCTTTGAAGACTGCGTCTTCCTGACCATCCAGCAGTCGCCACTGCTGGTCAACAGCGCTGTGGATCTGGAAATCAAGCGGGTGGCCCTTACCGACGCCGTGTGGAAGTACCTGCCAGAACCTCGCATGACCATGCAGGTCACCAACAACCTCACCCGCAACAACATGGATCACAGGGACACCCCTGGCGACTACGGGCGTACAAAGCTTTCTGTGGGTTTCTTTGCGGCGTTCCCCAATCCTGTGGCCACCTATTTTGAGCATCAGGTGCAGAAGGCCATGGTCAACCTGGCCATTTCCACGCACCGCAAGGCCGTGGGCGAAGCCATCTACAAGATTGCCCAGGCCTACCTGCAACTGCAGGCGCAGAAAAAAATCGTAAAAGTGCAGAAAGACCTGCTGCCCATCGGCAAGGAACTGATTGCCTACTGGCAGCAGGTGGAAGCCGTGGACGGCCGTCAGGGCGTTTCCCTCAATCTGGCCATGCAGCACCAGCGCGAGCTGGAGCTGATGGTGGAACAGACCAAGATGAAGGAAACCATGCAGCTTACCCAGCTGAAAATTCTCGCGGGCGTGGACCCGCAGCAAAGGCTGGACGTGGACACCGCCAATGCGGACGACATCCTCAAGGGCTTCAACGGGCGCGGCCTCAAGTGGGACGACCGCTGGAACACCACCGAAGACGATCTGCTGCTGCGCGGCCAGATCAAACTGGGTGATTACAATATCATGGTCGCCTGGGCACAGTATATTCCCGACATGAGCATCCGCCTCAACAACAGCCCGCCTCCAGGACAATACCAGCCCCCCAGCGGCAGTGAGGACACCTTTCTGCATCTGAACTTCGACTTCCCCCTGCTGGACTGGGGCCGCCGCTACCGTGGCGTGCAGACAGCCCGCATGATGAAGGCCCAGTCCTTCCACGAAATGGCCCGCAAGCGCACGGACTATTCCAACAAATGGCTGCAGTCCGAACAGAACGTGGCCCTGTCCGAAACCGAGCTCAAACTCGCGCGCACGCGCTTTGACACGGCGGCCATGCAATACAAGGAAGCCCACATTTCCTTCAACGAAGGCATCGCCGATCTTCCCGCCGTGGCCGACAGGCAGGAAGCCATGGTGCAGGCCCAGATCGCCCTTATCCGGGCAGAACTTGCCTGTGAACTGGCCCAGCTTGAATGGATGTACCTTGCTACCTCGCTTCAGGAACGTTTCCTCGGCCTGCCCGCCAAGGAGGTGCTGTAATGGCGCGCTTTTCCCGCACCAGCCCCGCAAGGGCAGCCTGTTCAACCCGCACGAGCGCGCTGGGCCTCGCACTGCCCCTCGCGCTGACCCTTATGCTCATCCTGACTCTCGCCACGTCGGCCTTTGCAGCGGACGCCCCGAAAACAGGCGGGACCATTCTTACAGGCAAGGTGGTGACCACGGTCATCCGCGCCATTCCCATGCCGTTTAACGCCGTGGTGGATACCGTGCTGGTCAAGCCCGGCGATGCCGTTGAAGAAGGCGCGCCCCTCATGCGCTATCATCTGCATGAAGATGCGGAACGCGCCGTGCAGCGCGAAGTTATGGAGGGAGCCAGCACGGAGAGCCTCAAAAGCCAGGTGCTGGATCTTGAACGCCGACTGGCGGAAACCATTGCCCAGCGCAACAAGGCGCGCCAGCTTGCGGCCTCTGGCCTTGGCTCGCGGCAGGCGTCGGGCCGTCTTGAAGAGGACGTGACCTCCCTGCAAAAGCGCATCGAACTCACCCGCATCACCATTAACAAGGCCGAAAACAGCTTTGCCATACGCCTCAAGGAATTGAGCAGCTACTACGGACAGGAAATCAAGGAAGGGGAAATTCTGCCCGAAACCCTGACCCTGACCTCGCCCCTCAAGGGCTATGTATTGTCCCTGGACGCCACGCTCAACACCGGCACCCTGCTTTCCGCCGGCAGCGCTCCCATCAAGGTGGGGCAGCTTAATCCCGTGCTTATCCAGGTGCCGGTGTATGAAGCCGAGGTCAGCGGCATTTCCGAAGGCGACAACGTTGCCGTGGAGATTCCCTCCCTTGGCAACAAGGCATTTACGGGCAAGGTAACTGAAATATCTTGGGTTTCCAACGACATGAGCGTTGCCAACCCCTCGTATTACACTGTGGAAATCACCGTGCCCAACCCGGATTTGGAGCTCAAGCCCGGTTTCAAGGCTGTTGTGCGTTTCGGGGGCAGCAGGTAAAGCCCCCACATGAAGCTCAAGAGCATTCCCCGCAGGCTCGGCTATATTCTGGGCGCGCAATGGACGCGCGACCTGGCATGGGCGGCCTTTACCATTTTGCTGGCCCGCCGCAGCCCCGACATCATGGGCCAGGTGGTTCTGGCCCTTACCTTCGGCTATCTGGTAAAAACCATTGCCGACGTGGGCCTCAATGATTTTCTGCTGTCCACCTTTGCGCGACGCGAAGGCCGCCCCCGCGCCCTGCTGGGCGAAGTAACCTGGCTCAAGCTCACGGTGCTGGTGCTGGCTCTGGCCGTCACCTGGCTTGTCACCGGCTGGCAGAACTACAGCCCGGAGCTGCGTCTTATCGTGCTGTGCATCGCCGCCGGGCTTGGCCTTGACGGCGTCAGCGACTCTTTTTTTGCGCTGTGCCAGGCCCGTGGCCGTCAGGATGTGGAAATGCGCATCCGCGTGCCTTCGGCGCTCATCGGCATCGGCTTCGGCATCACCTGCGTGGTCATGGGCGCGCCGCCCATCGTCATCGCGCTGTACAAGCCCATTGAATCCATCCTGTGCATCGTGTTCGCCCTCGCCGCCCTGGGCCGCAATCCCCTTGCGGGCGTGGGCCGTGAGGGCATGCTGGATCTTGCCCGCCAGATGAAGCACGGGCTCATCTTCACCTGCATGGCGGCCTGCGCCATGTTCTACAACAAGATCAACGTCATTTTTCTCAAGCAGTACGGCGGCAACGCCGATGTGGGCGGCTACGGCGTGGCCTGGGAGACGGTGGAAGGCCTGTCGGTTCTGGTATCCAGCGCCCTGCTCGGCAAGGTCATCTTTCCGCTGCTGGCCAAGTTCTGGCAGCAGGACAAAAACGCCTTCCGTCAGCTTGCCGGACAGACGGCCCGCTCCCTGTGGGCGGCATCCCTGCCCGTCATTTTTCTTATCTGTGTGGAAAGCGACAGGTTTTTGCCTCTCGTTTACGGCCCCAGCTATGAAAGCGCGGTTCGCGCCCAACAACTGCTGACCCCCTGCCTGGCCACGGCCTTTCTGCACAACCTCGCCGCCTATG
>RCMY010024276.1_pt1 | contig 13896 bp, 12 predicted proteins | sample 2041341 | NCBI WGS metagenome assembly RCMY01 (sample SAMN09708234, study PRJNA481090) | Marine sediment metagenome, whole genome shotgun sequencing project.
TGCAGCCTCTGTCAGCGTAAGCGCAGCAAGCAAGAAAAATTAATACCAGCAGTACGTGATGTATCGATATTACTTTTCAATGACTATAGTTAGCTAGCAAACTACGTAATAGTTTAGCTGGCTTGCGACTGCGTTTGCAATTGTAGCTTAGTATTTTGGCTGTTTTGGTTTTCTTTATAGATAGCGGCTTGCAACCAAATATTGGCTTGTATATAACTGAGTACTCTAATGGCTTGAGTCTGTGCAGTACTAGGGGCACCGATACGAACGACGAATGGAGCCGCATCCTGCTCACGTAGTATGACCACATCGAACAAAATGATAGGCTTGCCGTTAAATACAGTCTCTTGCTTACCTAGTACTTGTCCTTGGCACCAAGCCTCATCCTCTTGACCCAAAGTATCACCAAACAAATAAGCGCACATGTGACCTAGATTTATTTCTACCGGCTGCATTTGCTCTTTAGTCGTCGGCTGCCACTCTTTAATCTGCTCTTGAATGTCAGTAGGGACTTGACCGTTATTAGCCGCTACAATATCGTTGAAGGCACGGTGGTAGCGAATGGCCTCAACGTCCTCAACCATAATAACTTCATCTTGCTCACTGATACTGATCTCATGAGCCCAAGCACTAAAATTCACAAAATAAGAAGTGCCCTGCTGATATAAATGACGATTGGCGGTATAGAGCTGGTCAAAAGCATAAATTATACTACCGTCAGCTGTACGTAGACGCAGTACCGCATCATGAGTACCTTCGCTGACTATCATGCGCTCAATTTTACAATCGAGACCGTAGGGACCATCGACACACGGGTAGGCATTGACAAAGCATTCAGGTTTGCCATCTTTCATCGCTAGTACTTGATTAATATGGCAGGGCTGATTTTCAGAGAGCAGTAAACAGCTGTCATTAGCGCTAACATTGCTATTGAGACCTTTGGGCATTGATGCTTGCTCAATCATCTGCTGTAACCATTCAGGTACATCATGACTCATATCATCGGTTAAGATACGCCAATGATCAGCATGCCAGCCGTCTGGGCTTCGGTTAGGGTGATTTTTGTAGGAGATTGTAGGTTTTTATAATGATAATTAGTAGTCATGAAAATACTCAAACTTAAGTCAGCCGTGAGGTTTGGATGCAAAACGCTCAACAAACAACACTGGTGGGTTGATGACAATAATCCTCTGCATACAATATATAGGTATAGAGGCAACTAATAGCAAGCCCCGAATAAAAAATAATGATAAAGCTAAGCTTTTTTTAGAATATAGACTTTATTTTTACTCACAAAGGCCACGTTTAGTAGCACATTTTAGACAAATTGTGTCAAACTATCTCCTTTTTGCGAACCCTGATACTATCAAAATAAAAACAAGCAGTTATAGAAAGTATTAATAAAGAGTTAAATAATTGGCAAGTCTGTCTAAAACCATATCTAAGTGCCAGATAAAGGTCATGTAACCATTACATCCTTTTTACTGACATGCTTGGATAAGATAAAGAGTTTGAATATGTTTCGTCCTTTAGCCTTGTTTATTGGTCTACGTTACACCCGAGCAGAGCGTAGTAATCGCTTTATCTCTTTTATCTCCCTGATTTCGATGGTCGGCCTGACTCTTGGGGTTGCCGTATTAATTACAGTATTGTCAGTGATGAATGGCTTTGATCGCGAGCTTAAAACCCGCATTTTGGGCATGGTGCCACAAGCAACGGTCATCTCAACTGAGGTCATCAGTGACTGGGAACAGTTGGCTGATGAGATCAAAAAAGATCCAGAAGTAGTAGCGGTAGCGCCGTTTATTCAGTTGCAAGGCATGCTGACATCTAATGGTCAAGTGGCCGGTATCATGGTCACAGGTGTCGATCCTGAGTACGAGAAAAATGTCTCTATCATCAATGAGCATATGACCGAAGGTAGCATTGATACTCTAAAAAGCGGTGATTTTAGCATCGTATTAGGCGAGGAGATGGTACAGTCGCTAGGGTTACGCATCGGCGACAAAGTTACGTTAGTATTACCAGAAGCGTCACCTTCGCCAGCTGGGGTTATCCCGCGCTTTAAGCGCTTTACCTTGACTGGGATATTTAGTATCAGTCCGGAAGTGGATAGTCTGATGGCTTTTATTCCGATGAATGATGCTGCCAGACTACTGCGCTTACCAGAGGGTGCTCAAGGTATCCGTCTAAAGCTGGATGATATCTTTACCGCACCGATAGCAGCCCAAAAAGCGGCGGCCATAGCGCCCAACCAGCTCTATCCAAATGACTGGACGCAGACGCATGGTAACTTGTTTGGCGCTATTCAAATGGAAAAAGCTATGGTCGGCTTGCTGCTATTCTTAATCATCTTGGTAGCAGCGTTCAACATTGTCTCCAGTTTAGTCATGCTCGTTACTGACAAAAAAGCGGATATTGCTATTCTAAAAACCTTTGGCGCATCCCCTCGTTTGATTACTCATATCTTTATGGTACAAGGTGTGGTCATTGGTTTTATTGGCACGATCGCAGGTACTATTCTAGGTGTCATCTTTGCGCTAACAGTCAGTGATATTTTGGGCTTTATTAATCAAAGCTTTGGTTTGAACTTGTTTGATGCCTATTTTATTAATTACTTACCATCGCAGCTGCGCCTAGTCGATGTGGTATTGATAACGGGTGCCTCGTTTGTTCTAAGCTTTTTGGCAACTATTTATCCAGCACGCCGAGCTGCTAGAATTCAACCCGCACAAACCTTGCGTTACGAATAAAAGCGCTAAGATTAGTGTCTGTTGCAATATAAATAATAAGGAAGCGTTATGTCTGCCATTTTAGAGGCGACCAACATCAGTAAAATATATGATGAAGGCGCTGTACGCACGCAGGTATTGACGGGTTTAGATCTGTCCGTAAGCCCGGGCGAACGCATAGCCATCGTTGGTACCAGCGGCTCAGGAAAAAGCACTCTACTGCATCTACTCGGTGGCTTAGATACTCCAACTAGTGGTGAGGTTTGGTTACATGGTAAGTGCCTTAACCATATGGATGAGACTGAGCGCGGTCTAATGCGTAACCAGCATTTAGGATTTATTTACCAATTTCACCATCTATTAGCAGAGTTTACGGCAGTAGAAAACGTGGCCATGCCGTTACTGATGCGTCCAAAAGTCTCAACGACTGATGCTCGTAAAGAAGCGATTGAAATCTTAGAAAATGTAGGGTTGGGTCATCGGTTAGACCATAGGCCAGGTGAGCTATCAGGTGGTGAGCGCCAGCGGGTGGCTATTGCCCGTGCCTTAGTGACCAAGCCATCGCTTATATTGGCGGATGAGCCAACGGGTAACTTGGATTACGACAATGCACAAAGCGTCTTTGCCATGCTCTCCGAGCTGCAAAGTACTATGCAAACGGCGTTACTAATGGTCACTCATGATCGTAACTTAGCAGCGCTGGCTGATCGACAGTTATTATTGCGCAATGGTCATTGGGAACAATACTAACAGTAGTAGCTAATTGGTAATCGATTTTTGCTACAGGCTATAGATAGAATAAAGGTTTTAGTCTTCTCTAAGATGGCTGGCAGAATTATTCTTCGTGCGGCTCTGCTGGTTTAGTCTTTGAAATTTTCTTTCGCCTCTTTAATAATTTATGGGGGCGTTTTTGCCAACTAACGACCGTTTTGTAGCGCCAAATGACTTTGAACGCCAAACCGCAAACGATGCTGCTAACGATCGCCAGTATTGTCAATCCCACACAAAAAGCGGTTATCGATACCACCCCTTTATAAGTGATAAAGGGGTTGGCCCCATCAGATATAATCCACAAGCTAAAGTCGGTAATCATACGGCCAATAAGTCGCAAACTAATCATCGGTACATCAATTATTTTTGCACCTACATAGTAGCCGGCATAAAAAACAGGTAGGGTAGTAAGTGGATTGGTGATCCAAGTCAGACCAAGCGCCATTGGTACATTGGCACGAAAAATGAGCGCCCCGATCAACGCCAGTAGCATCTGACCTGGCAGCGGAAAAAAAGCACTCAATACCCCTATATATACCGCTTTATTCAAACTATGGCGATTGAATTGCCAAAGCCGTGCATCCATCAAATGCGGCGCAAATATCTTTAAGGTACGACTCTCTAAAATTTTTTCGGGCGTGGGCAGCAAATTTTTAAGCTGTTTTTTGGGCACAGGCTTGCCTTTAATCATTGTCTAGGGCTCACTACTATTTGAGTGGCTGACATTCAAGGATATTATGAGTCGAATTAATTAATAAGAAGTATGAGATAAGCCGTGATGGCAAATAGCTGCAACAACTATAATCAGTATAGGGTAATATAAATAGAAATGCTATTGTCGCAGGTTACGGTATAAGGTAATCGTGTATTGAGCCTAATAGGCGTATAAGCTTCAATGATTTGACATTATTTTATAAATCTCAACGATAATATTTGACTCGTAGTACGACTTTGCTTATTCAGCTGCATAGACTATCAAATAAGGAGTGCTAGTGTACTGGTTGCTGAGCATTCTTATAATAACGGTCATGATTGCCGTTTTGGCTATTGTGAGCAGTAGCGCTTTACCAGTCAGTTTGCTATCTATCGAGTTAGCCAGTATCTCGATTTGGCCCTATTTGTTAATTATTGCGATAAGTCTAATCATCATCAGTCAGCGTAGTATATCGTCTCTACCTAAGACAGCTACTAGTAAACCCTCTCTACAAAACACCTTATCGATTTTTGGCTTATTTTCTCGAGCTTCTTATTATCTAATAATCATTACCTTGGCCATTATATTAATCATCGGTAGCGGTTTACAAGCTTTGAGCAGTCAGCAGCGGGCTGAAAATAATAAAATATCTGCGTCAATGCGGGTACAAGCGTTAGTAACTATCGAGGGCATAAGCGATAGTGTTTATGATGTTGCTAGCAATAGCGGCTATCGACAAGTAGCAACTATCAGCTATATAGCACCGCTAATTACCGAGTTAAGCGCAGAAGGCCTAGATGCATTAAGCGTTGAGCAGCTGCAAGCAAACAGTAGAGATAATAATAATGCCCAATCTCTAAACTACAAAGTACTACTCAGTGCTTACCCCAAAATAACCACGAATAAAAATAACTTAGCCTCGTTGAATAGCTTGCAGCCGGGGGATTGATGAGCTTGACGCTGGCGCCTCTTGCAACCTCAGAAGAAGCTATCAATAATCCCACTGGCTTTGATAGCTATCGTTGGCTACGAGGTCGGCATATCGATGGGGTAGCTAATATTTTAAGCGTTGGGACGCCTATTGCTAATGTTGTTGGTAGTTCTAATACTATTGATGGCAGTAATCCTAACGACTCGTCTATACAGTTGTCGGTTCAGACCTTAACTCAGTCATCAGGCCTGCTAGCCACTGCATATCCCAGCTCCTACCTTGAGCGCTTACGTATTCGTATAGACCAAGGGCGTTGGCAACTGCGGCAGTCTTTTTATCAGCACTGGCCATTATTAACTCCTGCCCAACAGCAAGCCCGTGCCGTTACTTTGAGCTTGTTGACTGGCGATCGTAGTTTGATCAATCGTGAGACCAAAGATCTATATCAGCTGGCAGGTATATCGCATCTACTAGCTATCTCCGGCACTCATGTACTGTTTTTGGCTATTATGCTGGCAGGATTAGCTGTGCTTATCTTTAATCGATTTCGACCAACACTGTATAGCTATATCCCGCGCTGGCAAGTACGTTGGGGCGTGATGATTAGTGCGGCTTTTATTTATGCTTTGTTTACTGGGTTCGTACGGCGTGGATGTTGTTAGCTATTGGCGCAGTGCGTTTGACTTTATTGCCCGTAAGTACCATGCGTGTGCTACTAGCCCTAGCGGTAGTTATGGCGTGGGTTGATCCTTATGTCTTATGGCAAGCAGGCTACTGGTTATCTTTTGTCGCCGTCGCCCTGATACTAAAGTACGATAACAGCTTGCAGCAACAGTCAACTAATAGCTCTAACAATAGGTCGCAACTTATCGGCAAGCAAAAGAAAAAGCAAAGCAATAGTATTATTTATACTAGTTTTTTAGCCGCTTGGCCTTTGATCAAACGCCTCTTTAAGCTGCAATGTTGGTTATTTATAGCTTTATTACCGATTACCTTATTATTGTTTGGCAAAGCTTCATTATGGGGCTTAGCCATTAACTTATTTGCTATTGGCTTGTTTGGTTGGGTCATCGTGCCGCTCAATCTATTAGCAGGATTGTGCTATCTTTTATTGCCTTCTGTCGCTGCCAGTATTTGGGCGCTAGTAAGTAGCTTAGTGGCCAGTTTGCATCAGCTAATAACTTGGCTGACCGGCTTGCCAGCCCTTAATGATGCTTGGTTATATACTCCAATCAATACAGCTATATTATTAATGGCATTACTAGCGTTACTACCTTGGTTATTACCACGTGGTCTATTTAGTCGCTGGCTGGCACTGCCACCTCTGAGCTTATTGATAATGACCGTATACGCCAATCAGCAAACGCTTACTTTAACCCCAACTTTATATGTTTTACCTACGAATGATAGTTATGTGACGGCTGCTATATTACAGTATCCTGTCGATGCTAGTGATACGAAAGGTTTCAGGAGTAATGACAAAAGTGCTCAGCAACGTCTGGACAGCATTAGCTGGCTGGTTTTAGCGGATCATCGACCGAAAAGTAAGCGCACTATGGCAAGCTCGCTGACAGCGGATAAACTGTCTGCGACAGTAGAGCAGCAGCTACGGACTTTATCTATTAAACGTCTGGAGGGCATAGTGGTACAAACTAGCAGCACTGAGCTGCTATCACTAACTGCTATGCAACTGAGTCAAAGTTTGCCAACCAAGCACTACTGGCAAGCAGGAAATGCTAAGCCAACTGCTAATAAACCAATGCTAATTAGTACTCAGAACTGCTCAGCAGGTAAAGCTTGGCAGTCAGCAACTGGGGAGTTGAGCATACAAGCTATAACGGGTTGGAGCGCAATAGAGGATAGTAGTGTTTGGGATTGTAGCTTGGTCATTGACAGTGATAAACCTATCCGTATCCTACAATATAATGCAGCTAATCCTATGCAGTCGCTACCATTAGCCAGTCAAATCTTAACAGGGACTGTGTCACTAGCAAAAACACCTACATCAAATGGGCAAGCCAAACAAAAAAAATCGCAGTTGGTTTTGGATGTAGCTACCCATCAGCGCCTCTGGCAATTGTGGCAGCTGATGTGTACAGATGATGAGTTAGCAGCCAATACTGGCAACCCTATTAATACTAACAGTATTAATGATCAGCGCAACTATTTAACAACTTGGTTGACTCATAGTACTTCAACTGTGCCGAGCGCAGTATTAACAGCACAGCAAGTTAATCAAGTAATAAGCTACGATAATAAGTCTTTGGAAGCTGCTTTTGCGCTGAATGATGATATAGACGTTAATACTGATATTGATATTGATAATAATGTTATAAAATAAAGCCGATTATCAGATACAATAGTTATATTTTATTGTGTTTTGGGTTGCTATTACTATTGAACCCTAAAGCAAGTAGCACCATAACCAATAAGTTGCTTATATAATTGACAAACTATTTTAAGTTTTTGATAAAGTTTTAACACGGTTTGATCTCGCTCCACCTCAATATTTATATCGCTTTATATTGTTTCTAACCTAGGAAGTTATATGCCCAATTGGCCACCAGATCCCAATAAACGTCCTGATAATTCAGTCAATCAACCTGTACCGATGCAACAGCAGCCAAATGGCCAAGAATGGCGTCTTATTGAAAACACCTTGCTAGCCAGCGTGCAAGAGCAGCGTCGAGCGCGGCGCTGGGGTATTTTCTTTAAGTTATTAACTTTTGGTTATATTCTACTAATATTTTTGACCGTTGGACGCAGCTGTAGCAGTGAAAAGCCAACGGGTCTTGAAGGCATGAATACCAGTCAACCGCATTTGGCAGTAGTTGAGCTGCAAGGCACTATCAGTAATGATGATGTGGCTAATGCTTATGATGTCAGCAAAGCCTTGACTCGTGCCTTTGAAAATACCAACTCAAAAGCTGTGGCACTCGATATCAATTCGCCAGGTGGCTCGCCAGTCCAGTCTGATCAGATATGGCAGACGATGATGGAGCTACGCAAAGAATATCCGGACAAAAAGCTATATGCAGTAATCGGTGATATAGGCGCATCGGGTGCTTATTATATTGCCTCTGCTGCTGATGAGATTTATGTTAATCCCTCAAGCCTAGTCGGCTCTATAGGGGTCATTATGCCAAGCTACAACATCGAAGGGTTGATGGATAAAGTAGGGGTTGAAGATAGGACTATCACTGCTGGCGAGTATAAAGATATTTTAAGCTTGACCCGTCCGCTTACCGGCTACGAGAAACAGCATGTCGAAAACGTGTTGGCTAATACTCACAAACACTTTATCAGTGCGGTAAAAGAAGGCCGTGGTGATCGCCTTAAGGATCCAGAAAAGAATAAACTATTCTCAGGGTTATTTTGGACTGGTGAGCAGTCTATTGCGCTAGGTCTAGCTGATAAAGCAGGCAGTATCGCCAGTTTAGAGAAGCAGTTAGATCTGGATAATGTCGTAAACTATACGCCAATGGATCCATTCCAGCTATTTATGGATCGCTTTGCTATACAGATGGGCGCTGGGGTAGGTTCGAGTATCAATTTTGATATTTTACCTAAAGAAGAGTCTAATACGCAGATGCGCTAATAAATGTGCAAATAAAGCTGAGCTATGAATAATGGCTCAGCTTTTTAGTATCTGTACGTTTAGTTTTTTGATGAACCTTAACTATATAATAGTATTTTTTTAGTAGACAATGAGCCTTTACCAAGTTTAGTGAGAGTAGACTATGAGTGTTATCAATATGCAGAGCTTTGCTTCGCTACCGGTATCAAAAAAAACCAATAAACCCGTCATCCATTTTGCTCATGCTAATGGCATGCCAAGCCCTGTTTATAAAGCATTCTTTACTGAATTAAAGGCATTTTTTACTGTAGAGTATATCGATATGCTAGGAGACCATCCTGACTATCCCGTCGATAATCATTGGCGCAGCTTGACTCAGCAGATCATCGATAGCGTAAAAGCAACCTGTGCGCGTCATGAAGTATCGCAAGTAGTCGCTGTTGGCCATTCGCTTGGCGGTATGTGTACGATACAGGCGTTGTATCGAGCGCCGCAATACTTTAGCCAAGCCGTATTGATGGATCCGCCATGGATTTATGGCAAGGACAGTTTAGTTTGGCATCTGGCAAAGACGGCAGATAGATTGCCTATGATGCACCATCGTCTAATGGACAAAATTTCGCCAGCTGGAATCTCCAAAAATCGCCGTGACGTTTGGGAGAGCCGTGCTGATGCTTATGGAAAGCTGCGTAATAAAGGCTTTTTTAAGCATTTTGATGAGCGCAGTTTTCAAGGTTATATTGAGCATGGTTTGCACGAGCGTGCTGATGGTAAAGTTACCCTAGCGATTCCTAAAGCCAGTGAGGTTGCTGTGTTTCGTACTAACCCTTCGTGGTATTGGCTAACCCCGAACCATGCTCCTAAGCTGGCTGTGACTCTAATCATTGGAGAGGACAGTATATTTTTAAAGCGCAAATTCCCGCAGCAAATAAAATCCCGCTTAGGTATTGATTATCAGACTCATCAAGGCGGTCATATGTTCCCGCTTGAGCATCCAGAGTCAGTATCTAAGCAAGTATTAGAGATTATCGCTCAACAGTCCTCTTTATAGATAAACCATATGTCAAATTTATCGAAAAACAACCTCGACTCTACTAAAGATATTCCAAGTGAGTACTTAACGCCGCCAGCTTTGTTTTCAAGCTTTGGGGTAACAGCGCTAATTATTGGTATGGTAATAGCGTTTTTCGTTAGTCAGCTGATAGGGGTTTATGTTGCCGGTAAGCTACTGTTACCAGCCGCTAAATTGCTAAGTATAGGCGATATTTTTTATTTAGGCAGTAGTGATGGCACTATAGTTAGTATCTCAATCATTGTTAGCTGCCTGTTACTGACGCTGTTAATTGTAGTTATTTTAGGTCTAAAAAAAGGTGATATTAAGCAGTATTTAGCGCTTAAACCATTCTCAATAGCGCTTGGACTTGGGATGCTAGGCTTATTATTGATATTTATGGTGGCCTCTCAAGCTTTGACTTATTGGCTAGATAAAGCGCCGTCAGATTTTGTTGACCCTTTATATCAGTCGGTAAGCTCAGTGTGGCTGTTAGTTTTTGCGCTAGTGATCGTGGCACCAGTTTACGAAGAGTTGGTATTTCGAGGCATTCTCTGGCAAGCTATTGCTGAGCAGTTTTTAGGACAGCATTCAGCAGCTAGAGGCGCAGTAGTAGCGAGCGTTCTGACCAGTCTGATTTTTGCTACTATTCATTTGCAGTATGGCATCTATGAGATCAGTACTATTATAGTGCTGGCCTTAATATTTTGCTACGCTCGCTTTAAGTCCGGCTCGCTACTATTGCCAATGCTGCTGCACATTATCAATAATGGCGCAGCAATGTGGCTATATTTATCGCAAATGGCTTAATTGTATACTTTGATTAAAATAAAAAAGTCAGCTAAGCATCAGGATTCAATAGAAGTACTTCATCAGCTGCTTTTTCAATATCTGCAATCGTTAAACTAGGCTTGCCGCTCAGCGCCTGTCGCCATCGGCGTGCACCACTCAATCCTTGGAACAATCCTAAATAGTGCCGTGCCATAGTGGATAGTGGCTCACCTTGAGCGACCTGTTCACGTAGATGCGGATACAGCGCTTGCAAAATCTCCGAGCGCTTTGGTATCGGCTTATCCCATAAACTATTGACCTCTGCCAGCAGATAAGGGTTGTGATAAAAAGCCCGTCCAATCATTACCCCATCGATATGCTGCAAATGGCTTTTGATGTCTTCTATAGTGTCAATGCCGCCATTAATCTCGATTATCAGTTCAGGGAAGTCTTGCTTTAGGCGATACACGTCCTCGTAACGTAGTGGCGGAATCTCACGGTTCTGTTTGGGGCTAAGACCTTGCAGCCAAGCGGTACGCGCATGGACAATAAAGCGAGTGCAACCAGCATCCGCTACCGTCTGTACAAAATCTACCATGAACTCATAACTATCAAAATCATCGATACCGATACGATGTTTGACGGTCACTGGGATATCGACTGCGGCTTGCATATGTTTGACTAAGTCAGCTACCGTTTCAGGCTCCGCCATGAGACAAGCACCAATCTTATTGTGCTGGACTCGATCTGATGGGCAACCAACATTGATATTGACCTCATCATAGCCATGCTGCTGAGCAAATTCAGCACACTGCGTCATCTCGTTTATGTCGGCACCACCAAGCTGTAGTACTATAGGGTGCTCTTGCTCATCAAAGCGTAAATGGCGGGCACGATTGCCATATAGCAATGCACCAGTGCTAATCATCTCAGTATAAAGATAAACTTGCGGGTTAAATAACCGCGCAAAATACCGATAGTCAGTCGTCGTCCAATCAATCATAGGAGCAACTGATAGGCGCTTATTGGTCATATCAACGGTCATTACCGACAATCCTTTTAATGCTTTGTAATTTCAATTTATTAAAGTATGTTAGGTATTTAGTCTCAGCTTAAATGACTTCATCTATTTTTTTAAACTCAGGCAAATGATAAAAATAAAGACCCATGATAATGCCAATCAAACCAATAAAAGCAATATAGAGTGCTGGGGAGAAGCTGACAAATGTCGTAGCATAGCCAAGCCCAAACGGCACTAAAGCACCGACAAGGGCGTACATCACATTATAAGAGAACGCAAAACCTGTTAAACGAACATTGGTTGGAAACAGCTGCACGAAGATCGCTGGTATCATACCGATAACGCCAGCAAAAAAACCTAACAGTACATACATAATCAAAATATAGTCACCGCCTGCTTGCAAGTGATAATAAAAAGCAAACATCTGTAGGATCAATAAAACGCAACCGATGACTAAAATTTTACCAAAGTTCTCATAGTTAGCAATTAGCCCATAAAACACGCAGCCAAGAATCATAAAAATAATACCGAGGCTATGAGCGAATTCAAATAGATCGTTGTCCAATGTAAAACGCAGCTCAATTAAATCGGGTAATAATAATATAATGACTGTAATAATACTGGAGATAACCAAGGTGAGCATTAAACCGATAAATATAGAATGTTTACAGTGTTTAAAGAGTAAGGTTAGTGGTTTTGCAACATAATGGTTAGATCTTGAAGCTTTCATTGCAAGAAAAAAAGGTGACTCATTAACAAAGCGCCACGTCAATAGTGGTAGAAAACTCAGTACTGCTGCAACCATAAAGGGTATACGCCAACCATAGCTAATCAGCTGTTCAGGCGTCATAGAACCAGTAAACCATACAAAAAAAGCGTTAGAAAATAGCACCCCTACAAAAAAACTGGCTGAAACATAACCACAACTAATAGACAAGTATTGTCTTGGGACATGTTCAGCGACAAAAATCCAAGTCAGCGGTACAAAAACCCCAAAGGCCATACCTTGTATTAGGCGTAATACAATAAATAAAGTTGGCGCTAGTAGACCCCACTGAGCGTAAGTCGGCAAACAGGCCATAGCAACCATAGTAGCAGCCGTAACCAACATACTGATTAACAGTATCGGTTTACGACCTCTGGTATCACCGTAACGACCAAAAATAATGCCACCGATAGGGCGTGCCAAGTAACCGACTACAAACAGTCCAAGCCCTTGTAATTTAGTAATACGCGGATCAATAGTAGTGGGGAAAAAAGCAAGAGAGATAAAGTCTGCCACATATAAGTAAATTAAAAAGTCAAAAAATATTACGGCACTACTAAAACAGATAAATAGCACCATGTTTTTGTCTTTAGAGGACATCAACGCATATTGAGGACGAGAAGGCATTGGATCATTTATCCTGATAACAAAATCTTAGTAACGCTCATTATTTTGTAATAATGAGAGTGGTATAACCATAAAAACTATAAACCATCAGAATAACCAGATGATATATAGTTTAATAAATAGACTTAGGGCATGGAGCTTGGGTAATTTAACTAAAAATAAAAAGTCCTTTATCAAAGCAACCAATCAATAGGCAACCAAGACATAACAGTCAGCCAAGCATGATCAGCGATATCAACTTTTGGTTCAGCACCATAAATTACCTTTTTGCCATCCTCTATGGTATGCCACTGCAATGCACCACCGTCTAATAGTTTGACCTCGTAGGCTTGACTTAGCAGATCATCGCTTAGCGATTCATGCAATTGGCGCGCCAGCTCATCGTCATTGATAATAACACCCATTTCGGTATTAATATTAGCAGAGCGCGGGTCGACATTATAAGAGCCAATAAAGACTTGATGGTCGTCAATAGCAAATGTTTTAGCATGTAGACTAGTTGAGGACTGGCTGCGCGCTTTCCACAGTTTGTTATCGCGTTTCTCCTCAGAGGCAGTGGATTTTAGCTCGTATATTTTGATACCTGCCCGTAGCATTTTAGGTCGCCACTGGCTATAGCCAGAATGCACTGCAGTCACATCAGTGGCATCAAATGAGTTGGTCAATATTTTGATCTCAATACCAGAATCAGCCAGCTGTACTAAGGTGTTTACGCCATCTTTAGTCGGGACAAAGTACGATGAGATGATAGTTAGCTTCTTCGATGGCCGGCCAAGTAGCGTGCGTAATTGCTCTACTAGATTGGTATCAGTAGGTACACTCTTAGTCAGTTTGCCGACATCATCACTCAAAAATTGCATATCTGTCCAACGAAAAGGTATGCGCTTATTGATAAGATCAGTATCGATAGAGGAGTCCTCAATCGCTGACTTATACATCGATAAGCTACTACCAG
>RCMY010003489.1_pt1 | contig 13894 bp, 11 predicted proteins | sample 2041341 | NCBI WGS metagenome assembly RCMY01 (sample SAMN09708234, study PRJNA481090) | Marine sediment metagenome, whole genome shotgun sequencing project.
GCTTGAGGAAATATTCATGTCCCTTGGATGAAGAAGTTATGAGGTTAGAGCGCCAAACAATCAAATTCCTAGGGAAGTTCTCTTCTGCCGCGGGATCTTCAATGGCGAATTTCAAGTCTTTATTTTTTAGTTGCCTTGCGACAAAGGCTTGAATTTCCTCATTCGTCTGGTAGCCTTCTTTCGCGGCTTCTTCCGCAATCTTGCCACCGCTCTTATTGAACGCAGGATAAGATGGCAGCCAGCCAAGGCGCGCGGCCAAAACATTATAGTCCGCGGAATGGCGGTAACGCGGCTTTTTAACTAGCGGCGAAACCAAATCCTTCGTATCGATTTCATCCGAGCGCCACTGTTCCGTCGCAAAATAGAAAAATGACGTCCCATTTTGCAGTTTCGCGCCTGCGCCCCAATCACCACCTGACATGATCGCTGCCCAGCCCTCTGCCGGACGAAGCTTCTCCTGTCCGACGTAATGGGCCCAACCACCGCCATTGACGCCCTGCGTCGCAGTAAACATGATGATGTTGAGCACCGCACGATACGTGATGTCCGCATGGTACCAGTGATTTATGCCACAGCCCATGATGATCATCGAACGACCCTTAGTCTTTATTGAATTATCGGCAAACTCCCGTGCCGTTTGGATGACGAGCTCCGCTTTGACGCCAGTTATTTTTTCCTGCCAAGCTGGTGTAAATGGCGTATCGTCTTCATAACTTCTCGCACATTCACCGCCTATACCCCGATCAATTCCATAGTTTGCCAAAGTCAAATCATACACCGTTGCGACATACTTTTCACCGTCTTTTGTCTGTATGCGTTTGACCGGCAAAGCTCTTGTCACGATGCCTTCACGATCTCCACCAAAGTACGGCATCTGTACGGCAATTACGGCATCTTTTTTGTCTATGACAGACAGCGCTGGCACGATTTTCGCTCCGGATTCGCTGTCTTCTAATTTAATATTCCATTTTTTCTCTTTTTCCCAGCGATCGCCCATGGTTCCATTGGGAATGACGATTCCATCTGTTTGTTCATCCCATAAGACCGGCTTGAATTCAGCATGCTTGCTCTCGCGGCCAAGGTCAGCGGCGTTTAAGAAACGGCCTGCTGTATACATGCCGTCTTCACCGTCTTTTTGATCGAACATCACAAAGAATGGGAAATCCGTATACGCCTTGGCATAGTCGGCAAAAAAGCTGCAGGACGAATCCTTATAATACTCTTTCAATATGACATGGCCCATCGCCATTGCCATCGCGCCATCGGTTCCAGTCTTCACATTGAGCCAAGTATCCGCCGTCGTAGTCGATTCAGCATAATCCGGTGAAACCGAAATAACCTTCGTCCCTTTATAACGGACTTCCGTCAAGAAATGAGCATCCGGCGTCCTCGTCAAAGGAACATTCGAGCCCCAAGTGATGATATAGCCCGCATTGAACCAATCACTGCTTTCCGGGACATCCGTCTGATCGCCCCAAACCTGTGGGCTTGCCGGCGGTAAATCCGCATACCAATCATAAAAACTGAGACAGGCTCCGCCCATGAGGTTCATGAACCTGGCTCCAGCTGCATAGCTCAGCATCGACATCGCCGGAATCGGCGAAAAAGCAAAATTGCGATCCGGTCCATACTTCTCAATGGTATAGAGCATTGATGCCGCCACCATCTCAGAAGCTTCTTCCCAAGATACTCGAACAAAGCCCCCCATACCGCGGGCTTCTTTATAAGCTGCCGATTTTTCCGAATCTTCCACAATAGAACGCCAAGCCTCTAATGCATTGGCGTGATTTTTCTTTGCCTCGCGCCAAAATCCCGCCAAGTTCCCCCTCATATAAGGGTATTTCACGCGCAAGGGACTATACATGTACCAAGAAAAAGCCGCTCCTCGTGGGCAGCCTCTTGGCTCAAAATCTGGCATATCCGCATCGTTTTCCGGATAATTGTAGTTTTGATTTTCCCAAGTCACAATACCATTTTTGACAAATACGTTCCAACTGCAAGAACCCGTACAATTGACGCCATGCGTCGATCTGACGACTTTATCATAAGACCAGCGGCCACGATACATTTCTTCCCAGCCACGGCCACCTTCTATTGTCTGCTGATGACCATCCGCACTTTTTCCCCGGGGAAGCAGATATTTCATTTTCTGAAAAATACTTCTGCTTTTTTTCATTTTTTCGCAGCCTCCTCAATTTACACATACTATTGCAATCATACCGTCAAAATATTCATTCGACTGTGAGAAACATCACTTTTCCCGCAAAAAAAAATTCCACAAACTTATCTTTGCAGAATTTCTTAGGAATTTTATAATGTTTTTACGAAATTTTATTCTATGTTACAAATTTGCTTATCACAATTTTCGCAGTTGATCTGCTGACGAAGATACTCCAAATCTTTGATAAAAATACATTTATTCCTATATTCAATAACTCCACTCAAACGAAGTTCACTCATCAAGCGATTGAGACTTTCCCTAGCCGTGGCAGAGTAATTGGCTAAATCCTGATTGGTGAAGAGCACGGGAATTAAAACACCATCGGTTTGCCACTCGCCAAAACTGTTGCTTAACCTAATCAAGGTCGAATACAGCGCCCCTTTCTTTCCATACAGAAAAAGGTCCCGATATTTCGAATGCTGTTTTCTCATATGCTCACTGACAATCTTCAATAAATCAATGGCAAGTGAAGGCCTTGTTACCAAATATTGTTCTAACAACCGAAAATCAATCGCATACACCTCACTTTTACACTTGGCTATTGCATTGAAGATATACGTCGGATTATCTTGATACAGTGGCAGCTCTCCAATAATGCTATTGCACGATGCCAACCGCAAAGAAAGTTCTCTGCCCGTAGCCGCATATTTAGTGATGCTGATTTGACCAGATACCACAAAATAAAAATATTTTGCTTGTCCGCCCTCACGGAATAAAAACTCCCCTGGTGCTAAATGGATTTTTTCTCCCGGTATCTGAAAAAATTGTTGGACCAATCCTTCCATTTTTCTTCTTCCTTAATATATAGGTAGTCCTTGGCTTTATATAAATTCTACATCACTGTAATTTATTTCACTGTGATATTTCTCACATACACAAAATATTTTTTTCTTTATACTAAGATAATTCAAATATATTTTAAAAGAGGGTTTTATTTATGCACACTTCACCAAAAACTCTTCCTGCGCGGCGGGAAATTATTCAGAACTGGAATCCTGAAGATTCTTCTTTTTGGAATACCTGTGGTCAAAAAATCGCCAAGCAAAATTTATATGTATCGACCTGGTCACTCACGCTCTCCTTTGTCGTTTGGACACTTTGGGCAACCCTCGCTGTCCACTTGAACACCGTTGGATTCACCTTATCTGATCAGCAAATCTTCACATTAGCAGCCTGTCCCGGCCTCGTCGGCGCGACGTGCCGACTGTTTTATACCTACATGCCTAGCATTTTAGGCGGAAAAAACTGGACTCTTTTTTCTACAGCAATCATGCTCGTTCCCGTCATTGGCCTAGGGAATGCCATCCAAGACCCTACGACATCTTATCAGACACTCCTCATACTCGTCTCTTTGATTGGTATTGCCGGAGCTAACTTCTCCTCCTCCATGGCCAATATCGGAAACTTTTTCCCTCGCAGCAGCAAAGGTACCGCCCTTGGCATCAATGGCGGCATTGGCAATCTTGGTGTCTCCTTGATCTATTTGGTCACGCCAATTGCCACCGGTTTAGCTTTCCTCGGTGATTTTTTAGGCGGTCCGCAAATCACTTCCACCGGCAAAGCCATCTATCTTCAAATGGCTTGTTACATATGGGTGCTCCCCATCCTTGTCACCTTGCTGCTCATCATCCGTTTCATGGACAACCTGCCGACAACGCCGCAAAGCCCCAAGGCTGTATTGGCATTGCTCAGCAAAAAACATACCTGGATACTGACCTGGATCTATACTTGCGGCTTCGGTTCTTTCATCGGATATTCGGTAGCTCTGGCACTCCTCGTCAATAAAGAATTCCCTGAAGTTTCCTTCACTTATGCTGCTTTTATCGGCCCCTTGATCAGTGCACTTTGTCGTTCCTTTGGCGGTTGGTGGGCTGATAAGATTGACAGCGGTGCCAACATCACTTTTTACGCTTTGATTTTGATGCTTTTATCCTCTGCTGGCATCCTATTTTTCATCCATGCGCATAATTTCGCCTTTTTCTTTACCAGTTTCTTACTCCTCTTCCTCGCCACTGGACTTGTTAATGGAGCGACCTTCCGCATGATGCCAATCGTATTTAAAAATCCCAAAGAATCCTCTTTGATCACGGGATTCACCGCAGCAATCGCCGCCTATGGTGCCTTCATCATCCCTAAAATCTTCGGCTGGGCATATTCGAACTTCCATTGTGTAGATACTGCTTTTTACCTTTTGATACTGTATACGGCAATCACACTCGTTTTGACCTACTATTACTACTATCGCAAAAACGCCAAAATAAAATGCTAAACGATACAAAGATCAAGTGTAGTAGCTGGAATATCTCTGTTCAGAAAGGAAATATATGATGAGCAAACGACCAAAAATAAAATTGACATTGATTGACCGTAAAGGCGAATCAATGTGCCACCATGGACATAAAATCGGGGATACCTTTGATTTTGATACCGATCGCGGCAAGCTCTGTCCCATGGCAATGCATAGCGGCTTTCCTTTTATCGATATTCTTCGTTATGGTGGAACTGTCCCCGGTGGAAAAAGCGACAACATCTGTTATTTTTCCTGTCCAGATGCTGATGTCCTCAATATTTTCCAAGTAGAAAAACTCTAAAGACCTCTTCACTGCCCAGGCGATCTTGGGCAGTTTTTTTATTCTCCCCCCCTAAAAAACATTGCCCCGCTCAAATCCTCTCACAGTAATATTTTTCACATTTTTCGTCACAGTGATATAAATCACTGTGTATTTATACCTTTTCACTTATACTGTAAAAACATCTTATTTTTCGCGGAGGACCTTAATGCCATTATTTCAAAATAAAAACCTATTTCGAATCCCTAAAAAACTGCTGCGCAATCTTATTATTTGGAGCGGTGGAACGATTACCATCAGCCTCATCGCCCTATTGGTGCAGCACAGTTCTTTATTGCTGCTCATCCCGCCTTTCGGGGCCACCTGCTTCATCATATTCTTTCTGCCGCAAAGTTCTTTTGCCAATCCGCTCAGTATCATTGGCAGCCATTTTTTGACGACCTCTATTGGCTTGATCTGCCAGTCTCAGCTCGGAACTGACTGGTGGGTTTATGGCATTTCCGTCGGCATGGCCATGATGATCATGCAACTGACGAAGACCATGCATCCACCAGCGGCCGGCAATCCCCTATTCATTTTGATGCAACCCCCGGAATCTTGGCCAATTGCCCTCGTCCCAATCATGGTATGCAGTCTGCTTTTAGGTGCAGCTTCCTACACCTATCGGCAGCTAATTGACTATCGGCTCCAGCGCCCTCGCGGTATCCAGCCTACCTTGTGGCAAAAAATCAAATGGCAGCTCTTGGCTCTCTACACAACCGAAACCAGCTATATCCTTCATTCGACAGCACTCATAACCTCTATCATCGCAGTCGGCAGCCTCTATGCAACAGGCATTCATCATTAAAGACCGCCGTAAAGAAACAGAAAACCTCATTTGTTAACCAAAATTTAATCCAATAATAACACCCATCCTTTTTCTGATGAATATACTATAGTAAGAATAGAAAGGATGGGTATATTTATGAAAAAAATGAAATCCCTATGTATGCTGAGCACGGCATTGACGATTGCGTTATCCACGAACCTGATGCCTATTCCGGCATATGCACAAGCAAATGCAGCTTCAACGACCGCAATGTCGCACTTGAGTGCTCACCAAACGGCAGCATCACCTTATCTACAAAGTGCGAATTGGGACCCCGACGCCAAAAACAACATAAATGATTTTCTCAAGCAGTATGGCAAACAATCTCCTAACTATGACAAAAAGAACAAACCCTATGCCACGCTTGATTTTGACAATACGACCTCTATCATGGACGTTGAAGAACAACTTATGATTTGGCAGCTCGACCATCTCGCCTTTGCGATAAAACCAGATAAGCTTGCCGAAATTTTACAATCTGGTATATCACCCGACAAATTGAATCTGACGTATGGTGCCAATGATGGCAGCGGAACACAAGTAACCCTGCAAGCTGCCATAGACGATGCCGTAAAAGATTATACGGAACTATATTCTAAGGGACTGGTCACAAAAAACGGCAGTGAAATTCCCGCAGATGTGAAAAATTCCTTTGCCTATCAAGACTTCCGAGCTAAAATGCGCTGGCTCTACGATGCCGTATCCGAAACGATGGATACCTCGGTCTCCTATCCTTGGGTTACTTACTGGTTCACCGGCATGACCCCTAAAGAAATCTTTGATTTAGCCTATACCTGCGACAGCTATTACGGCAACTCCCAAAAAGGCCAAACCTGGACGGTCGGAAAATACACGACCCCCGATGGCGAAGAACGCGCTGCAGGTAAGGTCGACGTCTCCTTTAAACAAGGAATAACCGTAACCCCCGAGGTCAAAGAACTATATCGCAGCCTTGCTGCAAATGGTATCGACCCGTGGATCGTATCTGCCTCACAAGTTGATGTGGTCAAAGCCGCCGTCAAATATTTCGAAATTCCTAACGTCGTCAATGTAGTCGGCATGACAAACAAGATCGCCAAAGACGGCACCTATATAAACGAATACGACTATGACCTGCACGCCCAAACACAAGGCGTAGGAAAATCCCTCAGCATCGAAAAAGTCATCCGGCCACTGTATCATGGACAAGGTCCCATCTTCTGTGCCATGGATTCACAGGGCGACTTTAACTTCTGCACAGAATTCAAAGATACGAAAGCCGTCTTGATCATGAACCGCCAAAGAAAAGATGACGCCGCGCTCTGCGCTGCAATTGCCGCTTTCGAACAAAAAAAATCCATCTCCTTGCTCGCTGCCAACAAAAACAATGACGTAAAATACATTCTTCAGGGCAGAAACGAAACCATCGGCCAGCTATGGCCTGAAGAAAATACACAGTTCTTAGGAAAAACCAGCAAAAGCTTCTTATCCGAACGGGCATTAAATGCCATCAACGATCTCGACAACGGAATGAGCATCGCACAAATGCTGGCAAAAAACACCAAACTCAAAGACTACCAAGGCTACAAAACCCGCTAAGATAAAATAAACCATACAAAAAACACGGTAGAGACATGTATCTCTGCCGTGTTTTGCTGTGAAAATCTTTCGCTTTTACATTTACAAGAAAAAGGGGAATCGCCGTTCATCGCCAATACCTTCTATAAAGAAGGTGATTGCCCTTGATCATAAGTGCCAGTAGACGAACCGATATTCCAGCCTACTATAGTGAATGGTTTTTTAATCGGCTAAAAGAAGGATTCGTCCTCATCAGAAACCCTATGAATTTTCATCAAATCAGTAAAATCGATCTCTCCCCCAGCATCATCGATGGCATTGTCCTCTGGACAAAGAATCCCCTACCGATGCTGCACCGAATCAAAGAACTCGCTCCCTACGATTTTTATTTTCAATTCACCCTCAATGCTTACGGCAAAGACGTCGAACCTCAGCTCCCCGAAAAAAGCCGTCACCTTATTCCAGCCTTTCAAAAACTCGCTTCGCTTGTAGGCAAGGAACGCGTGATCTGGCGATATGATCCAATATTGTTCAATGCAAAATACACAGTCGATTATCACTGCACATATTTTGAACGCTTAGCTACTAAATTATGTCAATCCACCCAAAAATGTACCATTAGCTTTCTTGATTTTTACCCACACACAAGAAAAAATACAGCTTCACTCGGCCTTGAACAAATGACCATCGCCAAACAGACCGAACTCTTAGAGCGGTTTTCACAAATAGCTTACAATACAGGCCTTATGCTCGACACCTGTGCCGAACAAGGTTCCTTTGAACACTTAGGCATACTGCCCGCCCATTGCATCGACAAAAAACGCTTCGAACGCCTCACAAAATGCAAACTTACCCTCAAAAAAGATACAAACCAACGCCCCGAATGCGGCTGCTGCTCGAGCATAGATATCGGAGCCTACGACAATTGCCAAAACGCCTGCCTGTATTGTTATGCCAACCGCAGTCTGCAAAGCGTCAAAAAAAACGCCCAAAAACACGACCCAGCATCGCCTCTTTTACTAGGTCATGTCGAGGAAAATGACCACATAACAAAACGCCCCGTAAGATCTTATAAAAACCCGCAGCTAAGTTTTGATGATTTTTAGTAAGCAAATATAAGCACAAATGAATCGATGTTGCTTCATTTTCCCCCATCAAAATCATACAAATAAAAAATGGTCCTTTTGCATTCAATCAAATCTAGCGCAAAAGGACCATTTTCCATGCAGAACTCTTTTATTTTTTAGGATACTTCAAAGTCATCTGCAGCGAAACCAACGGCATGCTCAAAAACTGCCATCAATCGGCATATTCCCAATGACTTTAGCATTTACAAATTCATGAATGCCAAGATCAATCAATTCATGGCCATAGCCAGAATTTTTTACGCCACCAAAAGGTATATCCGCTCTGACACTGGTTGGATGGTTGATAAACATCATACCAGTATCAATCTGCTCAGCTACACGCTGGCCTCGAGCAATGTCTCGCGTAAATACCGATCCACCTAAACCAAAAGGAGAATCATTGGCCAATTTAATCGCTGCCGCTTCATCTGCTACACGATAGATCTGGCTGACCGGCCCAAACATTTCCGTATGATATGCTGGATTTTCTTTTGTGATATTCTCTAAAATTGCCGGCTGGTAAAATGCCCCTTTCGCAGGGATTGGTTCGCCTACCGTTTTGATTGTTGCCCCAGCAGCAACGGCTGCATCTACCTGTTTTTGTAAAAGTTCCAGCGCTTCTTGTGAAGAAAGTGGTGCCAAAGTAGTTGACGGGTCTAGCGGATCTCCCGACTTCAGTTTAGCTACCGCTGCTGTGTACTTCTCGACGAATTCATCATAAACAGCGTCAACCAATATAATTCGCTTGGAAGAAACGCAAACCTGCCCCGCATTAAAGTGACGGCCAAATACTGCCCATTCAACAGCCTTGTCTATGTCTGCATCTTCTAGTACGATGAAGGCATCTGAACCACCTAGTTCAAGCGTACTTTTTTTCAAGTACTTACCAGCGATTGAAGCCACCGACGCACCCGCTGGTTCGCTGCCGGTCAATGCCACACCTCTAACGCGTGGATCCGATAAAATCAATTCACTATGGCTATGCGCCGCATATAAATTGATAAACGCACCCTTTGGAAGGCCAGCTTCCAGGAACAAAGCTTCAAAAGCAGCTGCCGCCTGCGGCACATTTGAGGCATGTTTCAACAATATAGTATTGCCCGCCATCAATTGCGGTGCCGAAACACGCACGATTTGATAATACGGGAAATTCCATGGTTCTACAATATAAAGTACGCCTAACGGTTGATATACGAGTTTTACGTCTCCATCAGCAAGCCCTTCAACAGACAAAGGACGAGGCTTTAATTGTGCAGCACCATTTTTAGCATAGTAATCCAGAATCTTAGCACTCAGTTCCACTTCCGCTTCCGCTTCAGACAATAATTTTCCCATCTCAAGCGTCAATATTTTAGCATATTCCGTATGTTTATTGCGTAAGATACTCGCTGCCTTAGACAAAACGGCAGCTCTTTTCTCATAGGAGGTATCCTTCCAAGTCTTAAATGTAGTATCAGCAAGAGTGATTGCCGACCGGACTTCATCATCCGTTGCCGTCGGAAATGTCTTTACTACTTCTCCTGTGTATGGGTTAGTTGTTGCATATGACATGTAAAAAAACTCCCTTCAAATATTAAATTGATTTATGTTACTATTTATAACAAGGTTACTTTTTGTTATTTGTTTCAGTATAGTATCTTTATAACCCCTTGTCAATAGAATCGGAAAATAAATGATATTGATTCGCATTTATTTTCCTGTCATAAAAGTTCAAGCTTTGAAAAGAACTGGTTTGATCTGTCAAAAAAAAAAACCGTGACTGTCAAATCACGGTTTTCCGGTAAAATATATTCTGCTATGTCATTTTTTAATGTTACACATTATGCAAAATCACGCTTGTTTCTTTTTCAACCTTGCCAGCAATTGATTCAATTCATCAAGCATTGCTGACCGACGAGGATACTTGCCTTGCAATTCTTCAATAATATCATATGTTTCCGTCACTCCTCCATACGAAAACAAGGATCCAATATTGCTGCAAATATGCCTGTATTTCATTCGATTATCAGCTTGATCCGCTTGTTTGCGAATTTCTGCGAGACAAATCCCATATGTTTCTTTTGGAAACTTCATGGATAGCTGTTTTACATAATCAAATACACTTGACGAATGAACCGAAACAAGATTAAGCAACCGCTCCATTTCTCCCTCCTCATCCAAAATATGAGAATATAACCGATAAGGAAGATTTTGTTCAAGCTGTTCCAAAAGCAATGGATATTCTATTTCCCATACACCTTTTTCTCTAAGCAAATTTTTTAACACATCATAATATTGCGTATCATGTTTATAAATAAGCAGATCTGCCGCAAGATCCGCTTGTTTTCCCTTATTGTCCATCTTGATATATATATCAAACAGTAATTCATACCATTCCTGCGTCCAGTAATAATCCCGATCCATGCTGCTGATTTTTCCAAGACATAGTTTTTCACCCTCTATATATTTTTCGTTTTCAATAGCTTTGAGAATAGCCACACGCAAAATACTATCATACTTGAGATTCGATGCAATAAATCGCGCAGCTGCTTCATCTCCATCACTGGCAGTAATCGCAGCAAGACGCACAAGACGATCACTTTCCATATGCCAAGAAGCATAAGCTTTTTGTGATAGCCTTTCCGAAAGTTCATCCAGTACCGTATACAAATGGTTGACATTTTTAGTTGTTGCCAGTTTTGCAGCTGCCAAAAGCAAGTCATAGGCAAACTCTTCCCACTCATTAAAAATTTCATTCCGGCTATCCTTCAACGACTGGCGAAATATAAATTCGGCTTCAGCAGAACCATACTCCACTTTAGATGATATTTTCTCCAAAACCTCCTCAACCCAACCTCGTGTATCCGTAACACCACCTGAGCTGTCATCGGCTGACCCGGCAAGTTTAGCACAATTAATTAAAATGAGAGCTGTAACCGAATAGGCATAAGCACATTCACCGCGCTCAACAGCTTTTCCCGCATCTTCAAGAATGTCCATAAATTCATGGCAAATGGATAAACATCCATTATAATCAATAAAGCCCTTATGGGTTCCACGCTGTTTTGCAACAGCTATTTTTTCACGAACAACAGACATCGCTGTTTTGAATTCTTCTGATTTTATATCCATCATAAAGTTTTCATCTCCTTATTTATGTAAATAAACACCAAAAACTTTTCTGTTTTAATACACCTAAATCTCATGCAAAACACAATGTAGCAACACAAATCGACGATTCTGAACGAATCAATTTATTGAAATATTAAACGAACCCATCCTCAAGCAATTATAACATATCTTATTGCACCCTAGCTTTATGCTAATATCAGTATAAGCGATTTATTTTATAATACAAATCTTTGTTCAAATACTACTAACCTATACTCATTGCCATTTCATTATAATAATTATCCGTTCACTAGTCACCTATTTTTAGACATAAAAAAGGCCCCACGCAAGCCACGCGAAGCCTTAAGATTACTACTGGCAGAGAGGTTGGGATTTAAAACCACGGTACCTTGCGGTACACTTGATTTCGAGTAGTGTCAGCCGATACTAGCCTTATACCAACGAATATCTTCCAGTCCTTTATTTTCAACGGTTTAGACCATATTAGCCTCAGATGATTCTTGTCAAATACCGTTCTGTATCATGCTGTGGCAACACATTTCCGTCTCATTTGTTGCCAGCAGCTTGCCAAGCATTATAAACTCAACAAGCAGCAAACCTCTTATTTGCCAATGATATACTGCCGGTTGCGTCCATTTCCTACTGGCTTCAACATGCCTTTATCAAGCAACTGTTTAAGAATATGGTTAGCCCTACTTCTTGAAACCCCTAGTTTTTCTTCTACATCAACTCGCCGCAGTTTTCCTTTTTCACCGACAAAAGTCAGCACAGATCGTTCCGATTCCGTTGTCTCTGGCAAATGCGCCGTGGCATGATTGCGATTTGGCAACGTAATCTTAAATGCATTATCCGAAGACTCAATTTTCGGCTGACAGGCGCAGCCCTCATAGCTTTCAATAATTTTAGGTATCCCTGTTCCATAGGCTTCAATAAGTTGCAGCCTATAAAATACAGTAGCCAGCTTTTCATTCCGGCACTGAGATACTCCCAACATAATATCCTTCAATGTTAGCCCTCTCACCAAGCCGCCAAGAGAAACAAATTCTATACGATCAGAAAATATGCTGATTAACGTACTGCTGCTAAATGAATACTCCCGATGCACTAAGGAATTGAGCAGCGCCTCTCTTACAGCGGCCTCTGGATAATCTCGCTGATCAATACGATGTAAGCCCGAAAAGGTAGACTTCTTTTTATTGTTTAAATCAATAAAAACATATGCATCGTTCATCTGTTGTAGTAAAGACCCCGAAAATTCCTTGCGATCCTGAAACTGTTCTTTCTTCACACCAGCAAACAACGCCGTTTTAATAGTATGCGTGCACTGCTCCGATAATAACATCCCCAAATTTGTATAAACACCATCCGGAGTCTTGATTCCAAGCGAGACCATTTGCGGAGCTCCCAGCACAATATCACGACCACTACATTCCTCGGTTAAGGTTTCAAAGGACAGATCCTGATTTAAAGAACGCATCGTTTCAAAGCAATCGCCATCGCTTTCTTTAATCATGCGGCGAATTGCATCTTCAGATGCTGGCACCGAAGATGTACCCTGCCTTACAAAAACACCTTCCGGGCGAATCCCCTTCCCTACAAGATAGTAAGGCGCATGCGTTCCCTTTTGCACCTGCACCCGGACAATATCTTTTGCATCAATCTTTTCAATCTGGCACTCAACAAATAGAGTTGCATCCGGCTTAATTGTATCACGAATCATGTTGGTTAACCGCAGCATATCACTCTGTGGATCAGCCAATCCAGTCACGCGTCCATCATCCGCCACGCCAACATAAAGATTCCCGCCTTCACTATTGATAAAAGCAATCACTTCTTTTTTTATATCGTCTACAATGGTTTCTTTTAGTTCAACGAGCTTACTTTCAACAAAGTCCATGTATGCAACTCACCTTCTTTATATTCGTCTGTCTTTCTACCACCATTCTACCACAGTCAGGTAGAATGGTGGTAGAATATCGAAAAATATTTTTGCTAAAAGAGCTCATTCCCTATATATAAGCACCCGGATGGGCATCCAGCTTATACTATTCTCCCCGATGCGTCCCGTCATCCTTTTAATTTGAACTGTCAAAATTTCTTTGACAGTTGCGTTTCAAGTCAATTTTTTCTTTATATAACCATAAAATAATCAAAGGAGCATTCTTATGCAATTTTACATCTCAACAAAAATCGCGCAAGCTCACTACAAACCGAATAGCAATAAAGGCCCTGGATATCTAGTCCGCAACAAAGAAAAAGACTTTGATTGGGTGCCAAAAGGATAGAGTACAATTAAGTTCGCAAAAGTAAAAAAAGGAAAAGCCATCGAAACTCCGAAAAAGGTAAGTGTCTAGCAAACCAATACGGAGTGAAAATCGATGGCCTACCAAAATTCTACCGTATCTTTTGAAAAAATGCTATTGAAATTTATAGCAGATGA
>RCMY010003490.1_pt1 | contig 13891 bp, 12 predicted proteins | sample 2041341 | NCBI WGS metagenome assembly RCMY01 (sample SAMN09708234, study PRJNA481090) | Marine sediment metagenome, whole genome shotgun sequencing project.
CGACCAACTCGGCCGTTGCCGTCGGTGAAGGGGTGCAGGGTTTCGAATTGGTAGTGCGCCATCGCGAGGCGAGCAATGAGCTGGATGTGCTTCTTTGGTTCGGGGTCGGTGAGCCAGCGGGCCCAGTTTTCATACATCGCCAGCAAGCCGTCGCCCGGTGGTGGCGGAATGAATCGAGCGTCGGCGACTCTTCGGTTTTTGGCGCCGATGAACACTTGCGTGGTGCGGATCGCTCCTGCGTCTGGCCCGTCGGTGGGTGTGCCCCGAACGATTTGAGCCTGAAGTGCGCTGAGTAGGCCGAGTGTGATTGGCCGATCGGTGATCCAATCGAACGCACTGTCGGCAGCGCGGGTGTAGTTCATGACTTCGCGAACGTTGGGAGGAATGTGGTCGTCTGGTTCGTGTTCGGGCTGGGTCTCGGCGGCGAAGAGTTCGGGTAGCCCGGCGAACGTGCCTTCGAGTGCTGAGGTGCCGATGGCTTCTCGACGAGTGGCGACTCTTGCGACGAGTTGAGGGTTTGGGATGAGTTGGGCTGCGGCGTCGAGACGCCCGAGGTCAGCAGCTGCTTGGCTGACTGTCATCCAGACCGAGCTGGGAAGGTCGATGTGTGTCGGGAGGTCGTGGGTTACGAAGGCTTCTGCCTCGTAGTCCTCGCCGAAGCGGGCGTCGTGGCCGGCGATCGGGACGACTTCGCCAATAGGCGATCGGTTGAGCGATTTCACCAAACTTGGATTTCGATAGCCATTCTCCAAGTTTCGCTCATGAAACTTGGAATTGCACGCTTGTAATCCAAGTCTCGACCGGGCAGCGCCGAAACGCCGTGGGGAACATACCGAGAACTGCCCGCTGCATCCCTTGAGCACCTTCTGTCGCCCGATGTTCTAGACACAACAGCTGCTTCTGAAAGCGATTGCTGGCTTCGCCAACTCTGGATTCTCGGTGAGGTAGTCGCTGTCTAATCCAGCGGCTCGGCAGGCGTCACCTGGTCCTCTGAGATCAGACACAGCTTCCATTTGTTGTGCCGGCTGCGGCGCTTCTTGCTGGTCGGCTCGACTTCGCCAGCTTCCTCCATGCGACGGAGCCATCGAAGCACGCCTTCCTTGGTGATGCTCAGTTCTTCGGCAAGTAGCTGGGCGGTCTGGGGGCCGGGTTCGAGGATTGCCCGAATCGCTGGTCGGCGATCTTGTCGGGAACGCTGCGGTGGTTTCTCGACCAAGTCCAGGCGCTGCTGGGGCTCGGATTCGTCGGCGCCAGCGAGGACCCACACAGCCCAGCGTCGGTCGCTCGTCTTGTCCAAGAGGCCCTCGGCTGCGAGCCCGGTGAGCTCACGCGTGGCTGTGAGCGAGTCCGTTCCGGTGACCGAGCGGTACTGCTGGTTTGTGATTCGTTGGTTGCGATGCAAGAAGGCGAGGGCCAGGCGCTGCCGGTCGTTGAGCGAGGCGGTGTCGATGGTCGAGAGCCATGCGACGGCGTCATCGTCCAGCAGGCCGTGATTGCGGACGACCATTCGGAACTCGCGGACGTTGTCGATGACCTGTGGTGGCTCCATCCCTGCGTTGCGTAGAGCTGCAGCAGTTGCGAGAAGGCCGGAGCCTCGGTTCTCGCAGACGGTACGGCTTGTTGATTCGATCTCGACGTCCTCGAGAAGCTTTGCAAGTCGAGCGTTGCGGGATGAGGACACGGGCTCGGCCAGGAGATCCTCGCGGGAAACCGGACCATGCAGGCCCCCTGGGCTTGATACCTCGAGCCTGTCTGGATAGAGCGAGACGCGAACCTGGGTGCCGTGGGCAAGCGGGTGGTAGTCGCGGTGCATCAGGGCGTTGGCGACGAGTTCTCGGATCGCCTCTTCTGGGTACTCCCACCGATCTTCCCGACCGAGCCCAACCACAATCGATCGGCGTTTCATGTTGCGACGCAGCGCCGCAAGGGTCTCGGCCACCATGAGAGGGATGGGGCCATCGATTGACTGGTTGTCCAGGAATCTGGTGCCGTCCTGAAGCGGTTCACCAGAAACCGTGGCGAGAGCCACGAAGGTCACATCGAGTTGCGGTACGAACTGCTGAGGGAATCGACCGAGCGCGAGCAGGCCAGCCAGCGTCACGTAGCGAACGCCGTCCCGGCTGGTCGTGACACCCATCATGTCGAGAATCTCGTCGTCGGAGGCCTCGGAGAACACCTTCCCCCGAGTTGAACGCAGTCGCCGGATGAGAGCGCTCGTGAGCACTGCATCCAGATCGTCGAGAGTCGCTTCTTCGACCAGGGCTCCGTCATCGTTGGGCTGGCCTCGCGAGGACCGGAGAACGTGAACCTCGTAGGTCGAAAGCGCCCGGTCGCCATCGAAAGTTCTAACAAAGGATCCCCGCTCGATGCCGCGGGACTTCACGAAGCACGGCTTCTGGGTTGGCGGAAGCTCCTCGACAATGGCAGCGACGACCAAGCGGCCCTCGATCTGGATTATCTCGATCTCGGGTCGGATGGGTGGTTCGAGTTGATCGGCGCATGCTGAGGCGAGGTCTGAGGCGAGCTTGCCGGAATCCACCTCGAGCACAGAGAAGTTGGTGTCCTCGTCAAGGCCCAGAACGATCAAGCCGCCGTCGGTGTTCGAGAACGCTGAGACAGTTTCGACGATCGTCTTCGACAGACCTCCAACAGCGGCCTTGACCTCGACTGTGGTGAGGTCGGTCCTCGCGGCGCGCAACTTGGGAAGCACGTCGTGGACAAGCGTGTCGAGATCAGGCAAGTGAACTCCTCATACAACTTGTTGGATCCTACCGCTTAGGTTGTGTGTGGAGTTGTTAGTTGCTGGTTAGTTGACGGCTACCGTCGATCGCGTGGGTCCGCCTATGGTCAAAGATGCACCCCAGGCTTCCATCGCAAGAGCAGGCAAGTTGGCCGTTCCCCACTCTCACCTGTCGACACCGCTCGCCGGTCTATCACCGAGGGCTCGAGAGGCTCCGCTCCGTGCAACAGCCGTGCAATTCGCAAAGTTCTCAGCGCAGAAGCTGATAACACCGGACCCTGCGAGAAGCCGTCTACCAGGGAAAATGGAGCGGGTACGGGGAATCGAACCCCGGTATTCAGCTTGGGAAGCTGATGTTCTACCATTGAACTACACCCGCAGAAGACGCCAGCTTAGCTTCGACGATGCGGGTGCTGTGCAAGCGCTCTCGGCTTGGGCTCTACGTGAAGATGATCTGGCCGCCGGCCGCCATCTCGTAGAAGTCGCCGATCGTGATGATCTCATCGACCTGCTCGACGAAGTCGTCGTCCTCGAGCTTGAACAGGTCAACCGACGCCAAGCAGCCATAGATGCCGGCGCCCGTGTCGGAGATCATTTCGATGAATTCGGGGATCGTCGGGATGTCGAGGGCGTCGATCTGATGTTCCATGTACTTGGTCATCAGCGCCGACACGCCCGGCAGGCCACCGGCCCAGGTTGGAATGTGTAGGCCGGGGTTGCCCACCGTCGAGACCTTGATGTGGTCCTGGCGCTTCTTGTGGATCGCATCGAGGCCGAAGAAGGTGAAGAAGAGATTCGCCTCCATGCCTTCAGCGCGGGCGCCGTTGGCCATGATCAGCCCGGGGTAGATCTCCTCGAGCGAGGCTTTGGAGATGACGATCGAGACCTTGGTGATCGGCTCGGGCGCATCTGAGGATGTTGTCGTGCTGTCGAACTGTTGTGCGAGCGTGGTCATGACGGCCACCTTTCTTGTTAGGAGCGCGGTTGGTGAGGGTGTGAGATCAAGGCGTGTCGCCTAGATGCAGCCCTTGGGCTTCGGTATGCCAGCGACGCGGGCCGCCAACTTGGCCGGGCCCTTGGGGAAGAGCTGGTAGAGCTCTTTCACACTGACGCCAGACGACTTTCCGAGTTTGCGAACAGTTGGCCCGGTTCCCTTTTCGAAGAACTCCTGGCGCATGTAGTTCAGCACCAGCCAGTGTTGGTCGGTGATAGGGCCAGCGAGGCCCCATTCCTCCGCGAGCTGGGGAACCATGTCAGTCGTCCACTGTTCCGGATCGACGAAGAAGCCTTCGTCGTTCAGCTCCACGTCGACTCCGGCGAGTGTTGCGATGGTCATCTCGTTGTCTCCTTCATTCTTCTCTGGGTTGACTCTCTGTCGAGCGTGGTTCGCTCGGATATCACGAGGCCTCGACGGTTTCCTTGCCCCGGTCGGGCATGTTGTGGCCGATGCCGGGGATGTCGCGACCGGGAAGCAGGCCATGCCAGTAGAAGGACTGGAACATGAGCTTGCCCAAGTGGTTGATGCGGGACTCCTTCAGGAGCGGGAGTCCGAAACGGCTTGGGTAGTGCCCATGCAGCGGCTCGGTTTCGTAGTTGAAATCGATGAGCAATGCTTTCGAGAACCCGGTCTCGATGAAACAGTTGGCGTGCCCGTCGTACGTTGCTTCGAGGGGCTTGCCGGCGAGGAACGATTCGATGTTCTCGACGAGCACCTCGCCTTCGAAGTGAGTAACTGACCCGGCCTTCGAGGTCGGCACGTCGGCGGCGTCTCCGAGCACGAAGATGTTCGGACGAACCAGCGATTGCATGGTGGCGTTGTCGGTAGGCACGAAGCCGAGTTCGTCGCCAAGATCGCCGGAATCGGCGACATATGGCGCTCCTCCGTGCAAGGGCACGATCACGGCGAGGTCGAACGGAACCTCGGTGCCGTCGTAGCCGATGAGCGTCTTGTTCTCGTTGTCGACCTCGCCCGTGTTGAACTCGGTGACGATCTCGATGTTCTTGTCCTCGAGCAACGATCCGAGGGCATTCGAGGCGGTGGGCTTGGTGAAAGCCCCGTCGAGCGGTGTGACGTACACGATGGTGATCGCGTCGCGGACACCCTTCTCGGTGAAGTACCAATCAGCGAGGAACACGAACTCGAGCGGGGCGACGGGGCACTTGATCGGCATGTCGACGACGTTGACGACGAGTCGGCCCTCGGTGAAGGTCTCGAGCTTGTCGTGCAGCGCCGTGGCCCCCTCCATGTCGTAGAAGGTGAAGACCGAGTCCATCCAGGCGTCGCCGAGGAGTCCCTCGGTTTCCTCCGGTTGCAGGGTCGTCCCGGTAGCAACGAGAAGGACGTCGTAGTCGAGAGCCGCGCCGTCGCCGAGCGTGACCCGGTTGGCGTCGATGTCGACCTTGGTCACCGGGTTCAGGTGATAGTTGATGCCGTCGTGCAGTTGGTGGTCACGGGGGCGAACAATCTCATCTGGCTTGGCCAGACCGAACGGTACGAACAAGAGGCCAGGCTGGTAGACGTGGTCGTTGTTCTCGTCGACGATGTCGATCGTCAGTTCCGAGTCCGAGAACTTCTTGCGCAGCCGGTTCGCAGCCAGCGTCCCGCCTGTTCCGGCACCGAGTATGACGAGCCGTTTTTGGTGGGTGGTCATCTGCATCTCCCTTTGGATCGATATGCATGAGCATCGGTCCAATGGCGAGCCGGGACCACGGCCCTAGGTCCCTTTGCCGGCGATACTTGGCGTGGGCGTCGGGGTCTTCGAATCCGCGCTGTGCCGCTGGGCGATTCGACTCCGCAGCACCGCCGCTCGACCCATTGCCTTGCTTGGTGGCGGGGTACAAGCTGGGCCAGTTCGTTCAAGCGTGTGAAGGGGAGCTCCTGCTGTCGCTACGTCAGCATGAGCTCGAGTCGAACGTCTCTCTGTCAGCGTCGGCGCACCTGCGTCGTTCGCTGGCCGAGACGGACATCGTTGTCGACGGAGACGATGTCGTCGTGCGCTGGGTCGAATCGCCCGCCAGTCACCCGGCCGATCGACCCATCTCTGGGTGGGCTTGCTCTCTTCTGAGCCACGTTGAAGCTGCCGTTGCTCTGAGCATGAAAAGACTGTTCAGCCATCGGCGCCGAGCGGGCGATGAGCGTCGTTCACGAAACTCAGGCGGCCGCTCCGCTCAGACGCACCCGTTGTTCTCCAAGGCGCTCGACCAGTTGCCTCATGCCCGCTGGGCAGTGGCGTGCAACGCAGAGTTCCGAGCCGAAGGGGTCACTGGCCTGCGCGGAATCCTGCACCACGACGGGGCCATCCTCCGCTTCACGACTTGGGGCAACACCGAGCGGTTTGTCGGGGCACCAATGGAGTTCAGCTGGGAGCTGTCCCCGAACGGAGAGATCCACGTCATCAGCCGCGGCACAAGCGCCTGGTTCAGTCGCCTCGCTCCGCTGTCGAGTTTCGTCGAGCACCCGCCATCGTTCGCGGCGGCCAACGACGAGCCCTTGGCCGAAGCCTTGGCTGCGTGGATGAGGACCTGGGCGCCAGTCCAGTCACCGCCGCTAGCCTCCCGGATGTGATTCTGTCTGACCGCACCATTCGCGAAGAGGTCGAAGCCGGCCGCATCATCATCGAGCCGTTTGAGGATGGAGCCATCCAGCCGTCATCAGTCGATCTTCGACTCGACTCCTACTTTCGGGTTTTCCGCAACCACACGCTCAGCCATATCGACGTGAAGCAGAATCTCGAAGAGCTCACCGAGCTGGTCGAAGCATCCGACGAGGATCCTTTCATTCTTCATCCGGGCGAGTTCGTACTCGGCTCTACTGCCGAGCGAGTGGCCATCCCGAGTGACCTCGTTGGCCGCATCGAAGGCAAGAGCTCACTCGGACGCCTCGGCCTCCTGATCCATACCACCGCTGGCTTCGTTGACGCCGGCTGGGACGGGCAGCTGACGCTCGAGTTCTCCAACGTCGCGAGCCTGCCGATCACGCTTTACCCGGGAATGAAGATCGGTCAGATCAGCTTCATCCGGATGACGACGGAGGCCGACCAGCCTTACGGCACCGGCAAGCTCGGCTCGAAGTATCAGGGCCAGAAGGGCCCCAGGCCCAGCCGCTACTGGGAGAACTTCGAAGGCTGAGTCGTCCGGCAAACCAGCCCGGTTGCACCGTCGTTCACAGCCTTCTCGCACCGCTGTCGACGCGAGCAGTCTGATTTCGCTCGTTTCAGCGTTGACCGCAATTCCTTTATCTGCGCGCTCTTCATCCGATCAGGGTTGTGACGCCTGACCCATCGGCGTCGCCGAAACGGCCCTCGGGCCGTCGGAGTCGTGGCAGCCCGCAGCCGCACCGACTCTCCAACGAGAGGAGTGCCCGCAATGCACAGACGAACGATGTTGGCCGGTTCCGCCGCAGTTGTCGGAACGATGCTTGTCCCAGGACCGCTTGCCGTCCCCGCAGGCGCAGCACGAGAACGAACGTTGCGCCTCGGGAGCAACGTCACGCGTTGGAGTCAGATCGAACAGGACCACCACACGGGCGGACTCTTTCCCCCTGGTGTCGCCGACGGGGCAGTGTCCTTCGTCAAGTCCAACAGCGGTGAGCTGATCGTCTATCAGATGCACGCCAATGGTCACACGTACCGTCACGTCGGGCGCACACTCGACACCCTCAGCCCCGGCGTGTGGACAGTGGGACCAGCTGACTCTGGTGGAAGCAAGGATTACAACGGTATTTCGTCGGTCTTGCGTGACCCTGACTCGAATCGCATCTACGCATGGACGCACCAGGAGGACCACTCGAACAACACGCACATCGCATCGATCGGCCAGCTCAGGTCCGACGACGGTGGCTACACCTGGAACAACCAGGAGACCATCATCGAGGGTGTGGAACTGCAGGCAAGCGGTTTCCGAGGCGCCGAATCGCCCTCGGTCGCACGAGATGACGATCAGTTCGTGATGTTGTACGGCAATCGGCACGGCGATGGCCGACACCAACAAATCCACCTGGCTACCGCAGATGTTGAACGCGACGGATCGCCAGGCCGCTGGAAGCTGCGAGGCGAGGTGATCTCTGAGGACGGCGACCCGCACTACCACGCCGCCTCACCGTCGCTGAGGTGGTCGACTCGTTGGCGTCGTTGGGTGTGTCTGTACAGCACGGACACCGGGTACCGAGTGCGGACCTCGCGCAAGCTCACCCGCTGGTCCTCGGCCTCGACCGTCCTCACCAAGGAACAGCAATGGACGCAAACCTCGGGCTGGTGGCGTTGGTACCCCACGATTCTCGATCCGAGTCAGGACGACTCTTCGATCATGGGATCTACCGGTCGTGTCAGTGAGCATTGGGTCAACGTCGAAAACCACGCTGAGCGCTACCCGGCTTGGATGTCTTACCGCACCTGAGACCTTCGGACCCTGGCTGTTGCTCTTCGAAGGACTGATCAGCCGCCGAGGAGGGGTTCGATGTTCGCGGTCGATCTCTTCACGGAACTTGTCAAGGATCTTCCCGCCGGGTAACAGGGCCAGAAGGGCCCCAGGCCCAGCCGCTACTGGGAGAACTTCGACGCCTAGCGAGGGGGTTGTGGTTGTCGCTCCCGAGCTGTGATCGGCTCGATGTGTTTCAATGACTTCTCATGCGAGCTCGTCACACGATCGTCGAACTGATCGATCTCGACGACGCGCCATCCCCCGGTTGGTTCGAGACGCCGGAGGCTGACCTCAGTGACGAACTGGAGCTGATCGACGAGTCGGTCGCCCCACGACCGATCTTGTCGAACGAGCTCAGCAGCCATGCCGGCCGGCCCACGAGCCGCCCAGCGAGGTCAGCGGTTCCAGCGAGTCAGCCGATGAGCCAGCAGCGGTCGACGATGGCTTGGGGCCTCGGGACGGACGGCTGGCCCCGCTACAACAGTCGGCTGGTGCGATTGTTTGCTTCTGAGCCCGGCGAGCTCATCGCCGCCGTCGCTGGACAGAACTGGGGCCCTCTCCGCCTTGAAGGCGCATGGCGGCCGGCGAAGACGTCGCATCGTCCGGCCGGAGCGTGGCCCCTGGTGGTCGACGGAACCATGCAGATGCCGTACCGATCCCCAGCACTCGAGGTCGAGTTGCACGTGCAGCCGTTCGGCGACCGCTACGCGCGAGTCGATGTGATCCTGAAGTCGCGTCACCGTTGGCCGCGTCAGTATTTCGATGTGGCATCTCGCTGCCTGACTCGAATGCAACGACTCGAACGAGGTCCGTTCGTCGGCCAGGAGGTTGCGGACTTCGCAACGGTGTGAGGTCAGCCCCCGAGGAGGGGGAGCATCTCGGTCATCGCATGCTCGCTCGATGGGATCGCGAAGAAGATGTGGGTCTTCCCGTCGAGTTTGCAGCTCAGATGCGGACCGGCCAGCCCCTTCAGAACCGGTGGCGTATTCATGCCGGTCTTGGTCGTCAGCTCGACTTTGGTGATGTCGGACATTGGAATCGTGCGCGTCTTCTTGTGTTGATCGAGCATTCCCCGACCGCCCTGGTTGTAGAGCTCGAGGTTCGCGTCGATCTCTTCACGGAACTTGTCGAGGATCTTCCCGCCAACGGCATTGCCGAGCTTGCGACCAGCAGCTGCGGCGGCGAAGCCAGCAGCACCGGCGGCGGTGTCTCTCGGGGTGTAGTGCACCTGCAACTTCTCGTGCGCGCCGCCCTTGCCGAGATAGCCCAGCCACAGCGAGGTTCCGTCGAGCTCAGCCACATAGGTGCTGGCGATGCCGGTCATCCCCTTTGGCCACGCGACAAGAATGTTCGTGAACGTTGTCATTTTCGGTTCCCTCCGAGCGGCGACTGGCGCCGCCATTTTTCTTTCGATCAGTTGCGCGCAGCCTGCGATCAGTCGCCAGACACGGCGTCGCCCGAGATGGTGAACGTTCGTTCGCCACTTTCGATCGCGGCCTTGCGAGCGCCGTCGTCGGTGACTGCATTGGCTTCGCCGTTCTCGATCGCTTCGAGAACGTGCATGGCGATATCGGCGACCTTGACTTCGGACTCTTCTTTGCCGTGGCCCTTCACGCCATCGTCCATCATGACGTAGCAGAACGGGCATGCCGTGGCGACGCGTGAGGCCCCGGTCTCGATCAGCTCGAGCGAGCGTTCGTCGTTGACCTTGGTGCCGATGGTCTCTTCCATCCACATACGAGCGCCGCCAGCGCCACAGCACATGCCCTTGGTGCCGTTGCGGCCAGCTTCGACGATCTGGATGCCCTTGAGTGAGCCGATCACGTTGCGTGGAGCGAGGTAGACGTCGTTGTGGCGACCGAGGTAGCAGCTGTCGTGATAGACAATCCGCTCTTCGAGCGTGGCCTCGGAAACGTCGAGCTTGCCCTCGCTGATGAGCCACTCGAGGAATTGGCTGTGGTGGACGACTTCGTAGTTGCCGCCGAGTTGCGGGTATTCGTTCTGCAGCGTGTTGAAGCAGTGGGGGCACTGCGTGATGATCTTTTTCACGCCGATGCCATCGAGGGTGGCGATGTTCTGCTGAGCCAGCATTTGGAACACGTATTCGTTGCCACCGCGGCGAGCGGAGTCGCCGGTGCAGAGCTCGGACGGGCCGAGGATGGCGAAGTCGACGCCTGCTCGGCCGAGCAGATTGGCCATCGCCTGCGTGACCTTCTGGTTCTTGTCGTCGAACGACCCAGCGCAGCCGACCCAGTAGAGGTATTCGTGGCTCAGGATTTCGGTCGGATCGATGATGTCGACATCGAGATCCTTGGCCCAATCGGCACGCGTGGTCTGGCTCATGGCCCACGGGTTGCTCTGCTGCTCCATGGCACGGAAGGCCGAGCCGAGCTCACTCGGGAAGTCGGCCTCCATCAGCGTGAGGTGGCGACGCATGTCGAGAATCTTGTCGAGGATCTCGATGTTGACGGGGCAGATGTCGTCGCAGGCTTTGCAGCTCGTGCAGGCCCAGACCTCTTCAGCCGTGATCCGCTCGAAGACCGAGTCCGACTCGACCTTGATCTCGGCGATCACGCCGAGGGGCGGTGAAACAGCGGGGGAGCCGGTGCGGCTCATGACCTCGCCGGTCTTGAGGACGATTTCGCGAGGATCGAGAGGCTTGCCCGTTGCGTGGGCCGGGCAGACCGAGGTGCAACGGCCACACATCGTGCAGGCGTCAGTGTCCATCAACTGCTTCCACGTGAAGCTGTCGACGGTGTTGGCTCCGAAGTTCTCGAGGGCGGAGTCGCCAGCGACGAGGTCTGGCATGGCTTTCATGGCGCCCTTGGGCCGATCGCGATCCGAGAGGTACATGTTCAGCGGTGAGGTGAACATATGACGCATCATCGTTCCAGGGATGATGATCAGGAAGGCGCAGAAGCTGAGGACGTGAGCGATCCACCAGCCCTGATGCCAGCCGGAGAGGTTGCCGAGGCCGTCGACGAGCTGGGCCAGGGGATATCCGATGACGCTCCATCGCTCGAACTCGGGGAGGTCCTGTTCGGCGATGCGGAATGCTTCGGCGCCGAAGCCTGTGATGCCGATCGAGAGGAGGACACCGTTGATGATGGCGTGCTCCGGCTTGGACTTGATGGCAATGCGGTACGGGCGCCAGCTGCGCGGGCCGTAGCGGCGAGCAATGGCGAGGAGCATGCCGGCGACGAAGCCAGCGCCAGCGAGATCGCCGATGAGCGCGTAACCCCGGTAGACGTCGCCGTTGAGGAACTTCAACTCTTCGGGAACCTGGTGGTTGATCTCGAGCACGGTGGTGACACCGAGGAGGATCAAGAAGTTGAAGTAGATGAGGCTGTGCATGATGCCGGCCCCTGGCTCACGGATCAGGGTCTGCATGTAGACGCCCGCTCGGAAGTCGCTCATGCGCTGCTTGAAGTTCTTGGGCGTGGTGGAACGGTCGTCTGGAGCGCCCCGCTCCCAGTTCTTGACTCGGTAGCTGAGCTGGACCGAGCCCCACAGGATCAACAGCGGGATGATCGTGTAGAACGCCAGCTTGAACGGTGACGGGATGTTCTCGAAGACCTCCCGCTGCACCTCGGAGTCATCGTGGAACTGGAAGATCGACGCGGCGATCCCTGACAGCACGGTGACGCCGGCGATGAGGGCACCTGCGGCGATCCACAGTTGGTTGGCCTTGACCCTGTTGTTGCCGGGGTCGGTGGCGGTGAGTTCGTCTGAAGCGGGAGCGTCCATAGCGCCCCACAAGCTAGTCCCTCTGCTGCTCGGTGCCCCAGCTGATCTCAGGGTTCGTTTGAAGCTGTCCCAGGGGTCGGCCCTTCATCGAGCTCTGCTCTGGCCTGATCGAGGAGGTCGAGTCGCTGGGACAGCTCGCCGAGTTGCGCCTGCACGTCGCCCGAGGACAGCTCAGCCGAGCGCTGGATCAGATGGGCCGACACGTTCTCGATCTGGTCGACAGCGGTGCCCAACTCGGCGATTGCTGGGCCCTTCAGGCGTTCGGCCATCATCGAAGCGGCGACGAGCTGCTGCTCGATCTTGAGCGCTTCCCGCTCGACCACATGGACGTTGGCGGTGACCAATGCGTCGTCGTCGGTGGCGGCACGCAGACCGGACATGGCTTGGCCCAAGCGGCGATGGAGCTTGGCTTCTGGCGTGTGCGCTCCAGCCCATCCGAGGGGGACAGCACTTGCTGTACCGGGGGCGATTTGCTGCCCTCGGCGGGCGTTCTGCTTGACCCCTTGGGCGCCGAGAACGAGCGCAATACCGCCAGCAACGGCGACAGCGACAGCGACGAACAAGATGCCGAGGATGATCCCGCTCATCCTGAGGCCACCGATCGAATGATCAAGATGATGGCGATCAGGAGGACGACCGCCGCGATGGCGAACCCGATCTTGACCTTGCTCCACGGTCGCTGGCCGTGGACCTCGCCGGTCACACCGTTCATGAATACCTGCCATGGTTGGCCGTTGTAGAGCACGGTCAGCAACCAGATCGGTAGCAGCACGTGTTTGTACGTGACAGCCGACAGGCTGGTGTTCTTGCGGTCGATTTTCTGCTGGTCTCCGCCGATGTCACGTCGGATCGTGGAATCGATCTCGCCCGCCATGCGAACTTTCGCTTCGTTGAAGCACTGCGTGACGTCATTGTCATACGTGCGGCAGAGGTGGCCGGCGATGTAGTCAGGCTGGTAGGGCTGCAGGCCCTTGGTCGGCCACGGCTCGAGTTCGTTGACGAAACGTGACTCGAAGCCAGTGTTGGCAAGGATCGTCATGTCATCAAATGAGTTGTGGACTCGGCCAGACACGCGGCGCCAACTGGTTTCGGAAACGGTGCGCTTGTTGTCGCCGGAGCCGACGGTCCGAGTGCGGGTGGTTCCTCGCTGGCCAAGGTAGTCGGTCATGGCCTCGGCGTCGTAGGTGAAGTAGGCGGCGTAGACGCTCGAGAACGAACCGGCGGTCGAGTACTTCTTGAACTCTGTTGGTGCGAACCAGCGCTTGTTCACCCACTTTTCGAGCAGATCCTCCGCGACCTTTTCGTCGAGGGCGAACGGCAGGACGCCGTCGACGTTGAGCCGGTCTGGTGCATCGTGAATGTCGGAGCGCTGGAGCGGTGTGGCGCAGTACGGGCACCTCGTTGCCGTCGTGCTTCCGATGAAGGTGGTGTGTCCGCCACAGTTCTGGCAGACGACCTCCTTCTCGCCTTCGGTGTGGCCCATGCCCTTGCCGGAGAGCGCTTTGATGGCGTATCGGTCGAGCGCGTTCTCGTCGACCGATGCGTCGGCGGCGTGCACGATCTCTTCCTGGCTCCCGCAGTGCGGGCACTTCAACATCTGTGCGCCGATGTCGAACACGAAGTTGCCGCCGCAGTTCGGACATGGCCTGACGTCGACGCCTTGCTGATCGTTGTAGGTCTGGTGATCTTCGTGCGTCTGCGGCTGGGTGTTATCGGTGTACGCCGGCATCGGGTCGGCAGCCGCGACCGGGGGAGCTGGCGGTGCTGATGGTGACGGCACCGGGGGTGGTGATGGCATGGCTGGCGGCGCTGGCATGGCTGGCGGCGCGGGCATGGCTGGCGGCGCGGGTGGTGGTGTTGGCGCCGCCGGCGGCTCTGGTGAACCGCCGGGGCGCTGCGGGGGCTGGATCGATCCCTCCATCGATGGCCTCCTAGTTGCTCGGGGGGACGGGTGGTGGCGTTCCCTGACCGGGCAGGGGCGGCGGG
>RCMY010007449.1_pt1 | contig 13891 bp, 8 predicted proteins | sample 2041341 | NCBI WGS metagenome assembly RCMY01 (sample SAMN09708234, study PRJNA481090) | Marine sediment metagenome, whole genome shotgun sequencing project.
TTCGGAAGTGGTTCCGGCGGTGACGGCCACATTCTTGCCCTTGAGGTCGTCAAAGTCTTTGATGCCGGAGTTTTTGTGTGTAAGCAGGCGGGTGCCGACAATAAAGAAGGTGTTGGAAAAGTCCACCTGCTGCTGGCGGTCAAGATTGTTGGTGGTTGAACCACACTCGAAGTCGTAACTGCCGTTCTGGAGCAGGGGAATGCGGTTTTGCGAGGTAATGGGAACAAAAAGTACTTTCAGGTCGGGCATGTTGAGCTGTTTTTTTACAGCGTCAACAACCTTGTTGGAGTAGTCTTGCGCATAACCGATGACGTTCTGCTGCAAGTCATAGTACGAAAACGGCACGGAGGATTCGCGATACCCTACAATGATTACGCCGGTTGCCTTGATTTTTTTCAGGGTGCCGGTCAGTTCTTCCGCCTGAGCAGAGGCATGGGTGGCGGTAAGCAGCAACAAGCCTGCCAGCGCGGACAAAAGGATTTTTTTCAGGGTCATGGCTTCCTCCTAAAAAGGTGCATTGCAGGGAGCAAACTTTGGATTTGTTCGATAAACGTCCCCAAAATCCCTTGCGGGAAAAGTTGTGGTCCTTAACCAATGTAAACCGTCAGCATCGGCGCGCGGCCGAAAGCTGGCGGAGATTACCTGTCTGGAGGGCTGCCGGTTTACATGGCCGAGCGCTGAGGCTTTTTCCAAAAAAGGAAGGACGTCCGCTGTCGGCAGCGCGCCCATGGCAGGCACTGTCGGCATGGCCTCATTGCTTGACGGCTTGTGTGGGGGGTCGCAGGCTGCCGCCCATGAAGAGCATCGGTTAATTGGCATGAAATCTGTGTTATCGCCCCTTATAACCTAGCTAGTTTTATAAATAATGAACTTCTTGTCAACAAGTTATGGAATTGACCTGCAAAACGGGCCGTAATTATCCAGCAAAGCGCAAGAAAATCAGAGTGCGCAGGGGAGGGCAACGCACCTTGCGCCATAAAAAAGCGCCAGACTTTTTGCCTGGCGCTGCTGCCTGAAAGACTGACAGGGGCGTTTTGGGTCACACGCTGAGATTGAGACCTGCAAGAACGCTCATATTGCCGTCTGAATAGCTGCCGAAATATGAACTTGAGCTGTCCGAACCTGACCACCAGGCGGCCATGGATTCTACCTCTATGCGTTTGCGCATTTCTGACGGTGCTATCTGCATGGCCTTGCGCGCATCATCAAGGCCGGAAAGTGCCTCAATTTGCTGATATTGTTTGACAAGGGCAGGGTTGTCGTCAAAAAACTGCTGTATCTTTGCCTTGTCTGCGCTGTCGCTGACGACGGTGACGCTGCCGTCGGTATTGACCTGAAGGGTGAACTTCACATTGGCGTCCACGCCAAGACTGCTCAGGCCACTGCTAATTGTGGACCCCAGAGTGCTTTTGCTGAGCGCCGCCTGGGCGTTCGTGAGTTCACTGTTGCTGACCGAGACCTGCACATTGCCCGTTGCGCCCAGCCTGAGGCTGACGGCTGAAGAATCCACATTCTGTGTTTTCAGTTGGGCCGTAAGCTTTTGAGCCAGAGCAGGATTTTTTTCAAGCCATTCATTGATTGCGTCGGCCTGCTCGCTTTCACCGCTGACTTCAAGCTGCCCGTCGGCATTAAGCGTAAAATTCATGGGAGTAGACAGGTCGACGCCCATTTCGTTCAAGGCGGCACGCAGCTTCGTGCTCAGGTCGCTGCTTGAATCAAGGGCAGTCTGTATGGCGGTCTGAGCGGTGTTGAGCACAGTAAGCTTGCCTGTGCTGCTTACCTTCATACTCACAGCGGTGCTGGCGTCAACACCGGCGGTAGTAAGGGCCGAGCGCATATCCGTGCCGACGCCGGGATTGGCATCAAGCCATGCCTGGGCTGCTTTCTGGTCAGAAGCGTCAGAGCTTGAGGCGGTCAGCTTGCCGTCTTTATCCAGCGTGAAGGTAATGTTTTCGGGGTTGCTGACCCCAATTTCTGCAAGCCCGCTCTTGACGCTGTCGTTGAAGCTTGAAAGCAATTGTTCACGATATTTGGTTATCTGGCTGAACGTCACGCGGCTGTTGTCTGAAAGCCCCATGGATTCCATGGCGTACTTGGTCAGTTCAACCATGCTGGAAAGCTGGCTGGTCATGGAGTTGCTGGAGCTGAGGAGACTGCTCAGGCTACTGGACGAACTGCTGGAGGAGCTGCTGGTTCCTGTGCTCTTCAACTGCTGCCCCTGCCATTGCAGCAAGGCCGTATTATAGCTGCTGATGCTGGATATGCTCATGGTTCCTCCCGGTAATGCTTGCCGTATAATATCCGCCTGAATCTGATGCATAATATGGGCCATTTTGAGCTATTGCCATGTATGGCCACTCAAAAGGGACGCTGCGCGCATACGCGGGAAAAACTTGCCGCACGGGAAGATGGCGCGGATCCCTTGCAATGATGGACAGCCCACATAAAATAGGCTAGAGAGCGAGCATGGCAGTACAATCGTCCATGAATGAAACCGTTGAATTTGACGATTCAGCTCTGGCAAATCAGCTATTTGGGCCCCACAATGCGCATCTGGATCTGTTGGCTGTGGCCAGCGGGGCGCGCATCTCAAGCCGTGGAGCCCGCATTCTGATCGAATCGTCAGATGCGGATGTTCGTCAGGTCTTGTGCAATGTTTTTGTGCAACTGTATGAATTGCTGCGGGGCGGGCTTGTTCTGAGTCAACAGGACTTTGCGCGCGCGTACGAGATGCTCAGGGCGGACTCCGGGCTGAACCTGTCGCAGATTTTCCGCGACGCGGTTTTTGTGAACACGCCCCGCAAAACGGTCACAGCCCGCAATGTGGCCCAGCGCACCTATCTTGATCTTTTACGGCGTCATGAGCTGGTTTTTGCCGTTGGCCCGGCTGGCACGGGCAAAACCTATCTGGCTGTGGCCCTGTCCCTGTCCATGTTTCAGCAGCACAAGGTCAAACGTATCGTGCTCACCCGTCCAGCGGTGGAAGCAGGGGAACGTCTGGGTTTTCTGCCCGGCGATCTGGCGGAAAAAGTCAATCCCTACCTTCGGCCCCTCTATGACGCCCTGCACGATATGATGCCCCAGCCCAAGGTAGCATCCATGATGGAGGTAGGCTCCATTGAAGTGGCCCCCCTTGCCTTTATGCGGGGGCGCACCCTCAATGACGCCTTCATAATTTTGGACGAAGCCCAGAACACCACTCAGGAACAGATGAAAATGTTTCTCACGCGCATGGGTTTTGGCTCGCGGATGGTCGTTACCGGCGATATTACGCAGATTGATCTGCCTATGCAGCCTGGGGGCCAGCGTCCGCGTTCAGGGCTCATTCACGCACTAAACATCCTTCCTGATGTGCCTGGTTTGGCCGTACACCGCTTCAGCAAAGCTGACGTTGTGCGCCATCCTTTGGTGGGAGCCATTGTAAACGCTTATGATAACGCAGAAAAAGACGGCACGGCCAGCTAGCTTCCTGGCTCTCATTCATGCACTGAGGGCGCGGCATCACTGCGGTTGGGGGCTGGCGGCCCTCATCATTACTTTTTTTGCCCTGTCGCTTCTGGCCGGGGCCAATTTTGAAGTGGTGCCCAGAATCTATGTGGCCGGGCAGGTGGCGGATTCTGACGTTATCGCCGACCGCGACATTCTTGTGGAAGATACGCAGGCCACCAAGGCGCGCCGCAAGCAGGTGCTGTTCTTGCAGCCGCCTGTGTATGACCTGAGCCTGGAACCCTATGTGGCTTTTCAAAACCGCATTGTGGAGATTTTGCGCAGCCTGAATAACGGGGTGGACTACAAAGCCCAGGAAGGCCCCCTGCAGCGCCTGGCCGACGAACTGACCCCGCCCGTGACTGATGAGGTGCTGCCCGAACTGTCGCATCCCGATGTTCAGTCCTATCTGCTGAAAACGCTGCTGCCCAGCATCCGCGAGCATATGGCCGAAGGGCTTGTGGGCGACATACGTTCGGCCAGGGTCGGACGCAGCGGCGTTATCATCCGCAATCTTGATAATAATACGGAAATCCTGCGCCCGGACGTGACCAATTTGCCAGACGTGCAATCGTTTCTGGCCGAGGTTTCTTCCATAGTCCGACAGGTACCCACCTTGAACGCGCAGTCGCGGCGGGCCATCAATATTCTGCTTTCCGCCACCGTGCCAGCCTCGCTCACGCTTAACCGTGAAGCCACGCAAAAGCGCGGCAACGCCGTCATGAGCATGGTGGAGCCGGTTTACTATCAAATTCTCAAGGGCGAACTCCTGATACGCAAGGGTGAGCGTGTCAGCCGCGAACAGCAGATAAAACTGCAAACCCTGTATAAATCCGCGTCTGACCCCATGCATTGGGGCACGACCATGGGAACCTTTTTGTGTTCCCTGCTCCTGAGCGTCGGTTTTTTTGTCGCACCAAGCGGCAAACCCGGAACACCGTTGCGCTGTAAGGATATGCTGCTGATTTCGCTGCTGCTTCTGCTTTTTAGCGTAGGGGCGAAGATTGTCTATGTGCTGGGTTTGCGCATGGACAGCGTGACCTTTCTCAATACCCTGGGCCTGGGCTTTCCCGTGGCGGGCGCAGTGGGGCTTGTGGCCATGGTTTTTGCGGCCCGTCGCTACTGCACCATGGGGCTTTTGCTGTCATTCTTCACCATGCTCATGTTTCAGGAAGATTTTTACTTCTTTCTGTTCCAGTTTCTTGGGGGCATGCTGGCCACATGGCTTGTGACCAACGCCCAGAGCCGTCAGGATGTGGTGTGGAGCATCGTGCCCCTGACCATAGGCCAGTCGCTCATCTGGTTCGGCACTGCCCTGCTGTCGCAGACGGCCCCGGCCGAACTGCCCATGCAGCTTGCCGCAGTGGCCATCAACAGCCTGTTGTCGCTCATCCTGCTTTTTGCCGTCAGCCCCGTGCTGGAACTGAGCTTCGGCTACAGTACGCGCTTCCGCCTGATGGAACTCATGAGCCTTGAACAGCCGCTCATGCAGGAACTTATGGTGACGGTGCCCGGCACCTAATCCAACATGGTGGAAGCCGGGGCCAAGGCCATTGGCGCCAACAGCCTGCTGTGCAAGGTGGCGGCGCTCTATCATGACGTGGGCAAGCTGTCCTATCCTGAGTATTTCATCGAAAACCAGTTTGGCGGTCACAACAAGCACGACAAGCTTGCGCCGTCCATGAGCGCGCTCATCCTGCTGTCCCATGTCAAAAAAGGCACGGAACTGGCCGAACGCTACAAGCTGGGCCAGGATATTGTAGATATCATCAGCCAGCACCACGGTACGCGCATCATCCGCTATTTTTACCAGAAAGCCCTCAATTTGGGCGAAAAACCCAGAGAGTCCGATTACAGCTATCTGGGGCCAAGGCCGCAGACCAAGGAAGCCGCCATTCTCATGCTGGCCGACTCGGTGGAGGCTTCAAGCCGTACGCTCACCGATCCTACCCCGGCACGCATCAAGAGCCATATTGACGCCATCATCAAGGGGATTTTTTCCGAAGGGCAGTTGGACGAGTCCGAGCTGACGTTCAAGGATCTGCATTATCTCAGCGAGAATTTCCAGCGCATCCTTACGGGTATTTTTCACCAGCGTATTGCCTATCCCGACGCCAAAATTCGCGATGTTGCCAGCAAGGTCGGGGGTAAGGCCGACGCTAAGCCCGAAGGCAAGCCAGAAGGAAAACCCGACGGCAAGCCTGAAGGAAAGGCCGATGGCAAGCCGGAAGTCAAACCTGAGGGCAAGCCCAACGGCACGCCTGAAGCCCGGCAGGAAAGCAAGGCTGACGCCCGGCAGGAGCCCGGCGGCGAGACCGGAGGCGCTGCCTCCCCGGCTGCGGTTATGCCAGTGCTTCCCTATGTTCCCTATGCCGCATCGCAGGGCGGGGCGATGAATGGCGGCACGGAAAATGTGAAATCCGAAAGGACGTCCACTGCGCCCACAAATGGCGGCCGCCCGGATCCTTCTGCCGCGGGAGCCCAGCCCGCCCAGCCAGGGCAAGTCCAGCCAGGCCAGCCCGCCCAGTCAGGCCAGTCAGAGCAAGCCCAGCCAGGCCAGCCAGAGCAGGGTGCGTGGCAAAAACCTTCGGACAAAGGCGCGCGGTGACATTGTTTTCTTCATCCCTCGCGCACGCAAAAGGCGGCGGAAGGGTTCGCATCTTTTGCCATTACCCTCAGGGCGCTGCCTTCACGCCGCTCCACTGGCGCCAGATGGAAACAGCGCTTGAGGCCATGCTTGAAGTCCTTCAGGCTGCGGCCCCGCGTGCCGCCGAAGAATTTCAGGTTCCGGCGGAAGTGGAGCTTTTTTTGCTGGACGATGCCGCCATTGCAGACGCCAACGCCAGGCATCTCGGCTGCACAGGCCCCACCAATATTCTTTCCTTTCCCGGCGGGGCGGACGCTCCCGGAGTTTTATTGCTTTCGCTGGACACGCTGCGCAGGGAGTGCCTGCTGTACGGGCAGGATCCGTCCGAGCATGCCGTGCGGCTTCTGGCCCACGGCATGGGGCATTTGTGTGGACTTGATCACGGCCCGGCCATGGACGCCCTTTGTGAAGGCTGCATGGATGCGGGCTGCACGGCCCTGTGCAATGAAGGGGGAGCCGCGCTTGCCGGAGTCGTGTCTTTTTGATGTGAGCGGCGGGTCTTGGGCGGACGCCCGCCCGTGAAGGCGCACGCTCAGGAGTTTGCGCCGGAAAACGTCGTTGCGGGTGTGCCGCAACCCTTGCGAGGGGACATCCGTACTACTGATTTTACCTGGTTTGCCCTGGGGAGCACTGATTAAAGAGCCTTCTGGAAACGCGCTGGCATTGCGTTTGGCAAGGCGCGAGTTTTTTTGAAGCAGGAGTGGACTCTTCCGTCCTCGACTGTTTCAAAAAAAGTGAAGCAAGTCCGCCAAACGAAAGAAATCAGCGTTTCCCTAAAGTTTCGCTAGTGCCTGACAATGCATGTCCCGCAGCTTTCTGGCTGAAATTTCCCCTTTGTCGCGCCACTCCTCTGGCAGACGCAAATCAAGAAGCACAGCCAGATGTGCGAGAGCCACAGTGCTGAGAGGGCTGCCGCTGTCCGCATCCACCAGACGCCAGAAGCGCTGGTCAAGCCCTGCTGCGTGAACCCGCCAGAGCAGGTCGCGGCGGGTTCCGGGCCGAAGCATTGAATACATGCCGCCTTTCATATGTTCGGCTGCCGCAATCGCTCCGGCTTTGGCAAAACGGACTGGCAGGCGCAGGCGGCGCGCCAGTTCCGTGCTCAGGGCAATACCACGTTTTTCGTGGCCGTAGTGATGCGGCAGCAGGGCAGGATCGGTCTGGATTTTTCCGAGATCATGACAAAGGGCCATCCAGGCCGTCACTGCGTCGCCAGCGACCATGTCCATAATGCGCAGGCTGTGCCCAAGAACCGAATTGTTGTGCCATTGCGCCGGGCCCGCCGGAATTCGGCTCGCTTCGTCCAGTTCCGCCAGCCAGGGCCGCAAGGCTTGCCCCTGGGCCAGCACGCGAAAAAAGCGGCCAGGAGCCGGAGCCCCCAGAGCCTTGAGAATTTCGCGCCCCACACGTTCGGCGGGCAGAGCGGCCAGTTCCGCTGCCGAAAGGGCGCGCATCTGCTCAAAGGCGTTTTTGTCAATGCTCCAGTCAGGCCAGGCGGCGGCAAAGCGCGCCAGGCGGAAGATTCTTGTGGGATCGCAGGCAAAAGACGTGGGAGAGGCCGGGCGCAGAATACGCCGCCGCAGATCGTGAAGGGCCTGCGGGTGCGCGTACAGTCTTCCCACGCTGTCCAGGGCCAGGGCATTGATCGTGAGGTCACGCGCCATGAGGTCGTTTTCGGGGCTGTTGCCGCGCAGGGGCATGCATTCACGCCCGCGCCACAGACAAACGTGCACGCTTTTGCCCACACGCCGGGCATCGGGATGAAGATCCAGAAAATCTTCCACAGTGCCGTCAAAGGCGAAATCCAGTTCCGTGGGCGTCCGGCCCACCAGCATGTCGCGCACCGCGCCGCCAACGAGGTAAAGTTCCATGGTCGCAGTATGTCACAGTCATCCATATGAGGGAAGCGAGGAGAAGGCTTCAGCGCCGGATTCGCGCCCGCCCGCCATCTGGCGTTTTGGACATCTGGCCTCATGCCTTGATGCCGCCATGCATATGGCCGCCAGCGGCCTGCTTGCGCCGTGGGACAGCGTGCAGTGCGCCGCCCAGAGCGCCGGGCGCGGGCAGTTGCGGCGCTCCTGGTATTCGCCGCCGGGCAATATTTATGTGGCCTTGCGGTTGCCGGTGACCCCACCTTTTGACGGTTCCGCAGCGGCTCCGGCCACAGCGTTTTTATTGGCAAAAGCCCTGCGGAGCGAGGGCTGGCCTGTACAGCTCAAGTGGCCTAACGATATTGTTATTGTGGACGCTGACGGGCAGCCCAAAAAATTGGCGGGCATTTTGCTTGAGGAGCGCGGCGGCATACTGCTGGCGGGTATGGGCATCAACGTGGATTTTTCCCCGCCAGCCGCCATATTACGGGCAGACGCCGCCATGGAGGCCACCTGTCTGCGTGACGCTTGCAGGCATGCGGAGGGGGCATATTATTCTACAGCGGAAGCCCTATGGCAACGGCTTGTAATGCTCATTCATTCAGCATATATTGACTGCCACTCATTTTCCGAGCAGTGGAAAAAGCGCGCCGACAGTCTTTTGCTGTGGCGTGGAAAAAATGTGGAGCTGCGCGACGATGGGCGTATTGTGCGCGGCTGGTTGGCGGGTTTGAGCCCGGCAGGCGGCCTTTGTCTTAACCGAAACGGACGGCTTGAGGAATTTTTCAGCGGAAGCCTTCTGCTAACTGGCAGAGCAGCAGTAAAGGGTTAAAAGGCATGGGCAACAAGACATTCGCGGAAGTGCAAGATTTTTTGAAGGGTAAGGTAATACTTGTCGCCAACCGGGGTATTCCGGGCAGGCGCATCTGCCGTTCCATTCGGGAACGGTTCGACGCCGTGGCAGCCATGACCGCCACTGATGTGGACAAAACCGCTCCGGCGGCCTCCACCGCTCAGGAACTGGTTCTGCTGGGAGCAGAACCGCGCGCCTACCTGGACATTGATGGCGTCATCGCCAAGGCCAAGCAGCGCGGCGTCGTCGGCATCCACCCCGGCTGGGGGTTCGCCTCTGAAGACACGCGTTTTCCCGCGCGTTGCAAAGAAGCGGGCATTACCTTTATCGGCGCTACCGCCGAGGCCATGAACCTGCTCGGCAACAAGGTTCAGGCGCGGGAAGTAGCGCGAAAACTCGGCATTCCTGTGGTTCCCGGTTCGGACGGCGCGGTTGACGTCCCCACGGCCAAAAAGCTCATCAGCGAGATGGGGCTGCCCATCATGCTCAAGGCTGAAGGCGGCGGCGGCGGTCGCGGTATTTTCGCCATTCACAATGAAGCCGAACTTGAGGACGCCTTTTTCAAGGCTTCCACCATGGCGCAGGCTTCTTTTGGCAACCCGCGCCTGTTTGTGGAGAAGTTTCTCGCTGACGTGCGCCACATTGAAATCCAGGTCATTGCCGACATGTACGGCAATGTCTTTGCCTTTGATGAACGCGACTGTACCGTGCAGCGCAATCACCAGAAACTCATTGAGATAACCCCCTCGCCCTGGTCGGGGCTTTCGCGCAACCTGCGGGAGCGGCTCAAGGACTACTCGCGCCGCCTGGTGCGCGCTGTGGGCTATCACAGTCTGGCAACGGTAGAGTTTCTGGTCACGCCCGAAGGCACGCCCTATCTTATCGAGGTCAATACCCGGCTGCAGGTGGAGCACGGCATCACCGAATGCCGCTACGGCATCGACCTCGTTGAAGAGCAGATTGCCGTGGCCTTTGGCGCAGAACTACGCTACCGCGAAGAAAATCTGCGCCCCTCGTACTGCGCCATGCAGGTGCGCATCAACTGCGAGAACCCGCAGGACAACTTTGCCCCCAACTCCGGCCTTATTTCGCGCTACGTGTCGCCCGGCGGCCCTGGCGTTCGCCTGGACTCCAACATCAGCGCCGGGTACGAGTTCCCTGCCAACTACGACTCGGCGGGCGCTCTGCTCATTTCCTATGCCCATGATTGGGAAAAGACCCTTGGCATCATGGAGCGCGCACTCAGCGAATATGTCATTGGCGGCATCAAGACCACCATTCCTTTCTACCGCCAGCTCATAAAAAATCCCCTGTTCCGTCAGGGCAACATCAACACCAACTTTATCGCCAACCACCCGGAGCTCATGGTTTATACCGACCTTGCTCCTGAGGGCGAACGCCTCTCCAAGCTGGTGGCCGAAATATCCGCCAAGGGTTTCAATCCCTATGTGCAGCTAGGGGAATACCGCTCGGATACCACGCCCTGTCTTGGCCCCTTTGAGCCGGTAATGCCCGCCATCACGTCGGCGCAGCGGCGTCAGCCTTCGCCCTATCCGCAGGGCGACCGTCTGGCTACCCTGGATTACATCCGTGATTCCGGTAAGGTGCATTTTACCGACACCACACCGCGCGACTTCACCCAGTCCAACTCCGGCAACCGCTTCCGCCTCGCCGAGGACAGGCTTATTGGCCCGTATCTGGACAACGTGGGGTACTTCTCCATTGAAAATGGCGGCGGCGCGCATTTCCACGTGGCCATGCTGGCCAACATGACCTATCCCTTCACCGAAGCGAAGGAATGGAACCGCTTTGCCCCCAAGACCATGAAGCAGCTTCTGGTGCGCTCCACCAACGTGTTGGGCTACACGCCGCAGCCCCGCAACCTCATGCTCAAGACCGGAGAAATGATCTGTGACCATTACCAGATCATCCGCTGCTTTGACTTTCTGAACCATATTGAAAACATGCGGCCCATGGCCGAAGTGGTTCTCAACCGCAATGACGTCATTTTCGAACCCGCCATCTCCATGTCCTGGGCCAAGGGTTTTGACGTGCAGCACTACCTTGGCGTCACGGAAGCCATGTTGCGCATGGTTGCCAGCGTCATGGGCGTGGACCCCAAGGAAGCTTCGCGGCACATCATTCTGGGTCTCAAGGATATGGCCGGGGTCTGCCCCCCGCGCTTCATGACTGAACTGGTCACGGCCATCCGCAAAGCCTGGCCAGAACTTGTGCAGCACTATCACCGCCACTACACGGACGGCCTTTTTGTGCCCTCCTGCGGCGCGGCGGCCAAAGCCGGAGCACACATTATCGATGTGGGCCTGGGGTCGGCCGTGCGCGCGTACGGCCAGGGCGACGTGCTGTCCACCATGGCCTACATTGAGGACGAACTTGGCCTTGCGTGCCATCTGGACAAGAGCGCCATCCGCGACGCCAATTTCGTCTGCAAGCAGATCATGCCGTATTATGACCGCTACTGCGCGCCGTACTTCCAGGGCATAGACTATGACGTCACCCTGCATGGCATGCCCGGCGGGGCCACTTCTTCCTCGCAGGAAGGGGCCATGAAGCAGGGCTACATTCACCTGCTGCCCTACATGCTCAAGTTCCTTGAGGGCACGCGCCAGATCGTGCGGTATCATGACGTTACGCCCGGTTCGCAGATCACCTGGAACACGGCGTTTCTGGCCGTGACCGGGGCCTGGAAGCGCGGCGGCGAAGACGAGGTGCGCTACCTGCTTCAGGTGCTTGCAGAAGTGACGCGCACGCCGGAAGAGGATTTGTCGCAGGAAATGCGCAAGGCCCGTCTGCACATCTACCGTGACTGCAACGATGCCTTCCGCAATCTTCTGCTTGGCAAGTTCGGCAAGCTGCCTCTGGGCTTCCCCGCGGACTGGGTGTACATGAGCGCTTTCGGCGCGGAGTGGAAAAACGCCGTTGCCAGCCGTACCGAGGTGTCGCCTCTGGAATCGCTGGTGGACATAAACCTGTCTGCGGAAGAAAAAGCCTGCGCCGACATTCTCAAGCGCAAGCCCAATGATGAAGAGTTTGTGCTCTACCTCAATCATCCGGCGGACGCCCTCAAGACCATGCAGTTCAAGGCCAAGTTCGGCGATCCCAACAACCTGCCCCTGCACGTGTGGTTTGAGGGGCTGAAGGTCGGTCAGGATCTGTATTTCAACGACAGCAGCGGCAAGCCGCATCATCTGCAGTTGTTGAGCATCTCCTCGCCCAATGAGACCGGCATATCCATCTGCCGTTATGTGCTGGATTCCGAGTTCATGAGCAACGAGGTACAGGTGCGCCAGCCCGTGGGCACTGCCGCCAAGGGCGCACTTATGGCCGATCCTTCCAACCAGTTCCATGTGGCCGCGCCAAGCAATGGCGATCTCTGGGTCATGTATGTGCACCCCGGCGACGTGGTCAAGGCTGGCGAGGAACTGTTCAACGTGTCCATCATGAAGCAGGAAAAAGCCGTGCTCGCCCCTGTGGACGGCATGGTCAAACGTGTGCTGAAAACCGCTGACTTCAAAGAAAGCAAACAGATGGTTTCTGTGCGCGAGGGCGAACTCATTGTGGAGCTTGGCCCTGTGCCGCGTGTGTGCGCCAATGAAGCCTGCGGTCAGCCCATCCCCATGGAAAACATCACCTTCTGCCCCTATTGTGGTTCAAAGGTCAGTTAGGTGACACGACATTGACGCTTTTTGGCTTCCAGAAGGTTGTCTTCTGGAAGCCAAAGCCCCTGGAGCAGAATATTTTGAGAATATGCATTCTCAAGATTTATGGTACGCTCGCCTCGGCGCTTAACCGCGCAAGCAAATAGCGCTTACGCCTTCGCGGCGGGCGTCTGCTCAGGCAGTCGCCAGAGCAATTTCAAAGTGAAGTTGCTCTAATGCCGGCAACCCCGATACGCCGGCGCATCAGCACTTCTGTCATGCCAGCCGCAGGGCCTTCTGCCGCGTGGTAATTTGTAGACAGTTTGCTGATGCCGATATACAATTTCCTAGGTTGCAATGCTTCTGTTTCCCAAACCGGAGGAAGACATGGGTAAGAGTACCGCCGCCAAACCTGCGCAGAACAAGGCCAAGGGGCATACCCCTGAAGCCATTCAGAAAAAACTGGTGCTTACGGGTGCCGACATTGTGCAGCTTGGACCTGAAGCGGAATTGCTTGTTGGTGGTAAAAACTATAACACAGCGTTAATCAGCCAGATCGAGGGCATTCAGGCGCCGTATTTTCGCGCCATATCCTCTCTGGCCTTTCACCAGCTTCTGGATGAAACCAAGGTGAACGGGCGCGTGGTGCGCAGTGTTGTGGACCGTGAATACGGACGCATTGACTGGAACGACCCCGAAATTAACCAGGACCCGGACTTTCTGCAAAAATTTGTGCGCCAGCTCGGCAAACAGATTTATCAGGCCGCCAAGGCCGAAGGCGAGCAGTCGCACACCAAACTGCGTACCTTTATCAACAACATAGTTGAAGGTTTTGCCACCTCGCCCGAAGGCATTGATCAGTTGCGCAAGCGCTCTGTCATTGTTCAGGCGGCCATCCTTTCCGTGGAGGTTCCCTCCGAGGTAAGCGAGGCCGTGCGCGGGGCGTACCGCGAGATCTGTCAGGACAATTCCGACGACATGACCCCTGTGGCCGTGCGTTCTTCCGCCGCTGGCGAAGACTCGCGCAAAAAAGCCTTTGCCGGCCTGCAGGACACCTATCTGAACATGGTGGGTGAAGAAAAGGTTGTCGAAGCGTACCACTGGGACTGTGCATCAGCCTACAACCTGCGCTCCATGACCTATCGCCGCGAGGCTATTCTGGACGCGCTGGCCAAGGCCGAAGCAACGGGCGACGAGTCCATTGCCGAAACCGCCAAGAAAGAGTGGGCCATCGAGCACACGTCTCTTTCTGTGTGCATGATGCAGATGATCAACCCCGTCATTTCCGGTACCGCCTTTTCCGCTGATACGGCCACCGGCTGTCGCGGCACCAGCCGCAGGGAGCTCGTGAGCATCGATGCCAGCTATGGCCTCG
>RCMY010003491.1_pt1 | contig 13888 bp, 11 predicted proteins | sample 2041341 | NCBI WGS metagenome assembly RCMY01 (sample SAMN09708234, study PRJNA481090) | Marine sediment metagenome, whole genome shotgun sequencing project.
AACTCGGTGCCGGTGGAGCCCAGATTGGCGGCGATGCGGCTGCTGATGAGCGTCGCGACGACGGCGCTGCCCATGACCGCCCCCACCTGACGGGCCATGTTGTAGACGCCGGACCCCGCCCCTGCACGCAGCGGCGGGAGGTTGCCGGTGGCTGCTGTGGACAGCGGTCCCCAGACGAAGCTGCTGGAAATGCCCAGGGTGGTCATGGGGATGAGGATGAGCCAGACGGGGCTCGTGGTGTTCATGACGGCGACGAGCCCGAACAAGGACGCGGACCACAGCGCGCAGCCGAAAGTGGCCAGGATCCGGGGATGGATCCGGTCCACGAGGTTGCCGACGGGGCGTGCCAGCACCAGCGACATCACGGCCGTGGGGGCGCTGAGGAGGGCGGCTTGCGTGGGGGAGAAGCCGCGTGCAGCCTGCGCCCAGATCATGAGCGCGAAGGGCATGGCCGTCACGGAGAAGCCCACCAGCACGATGGCAATGTTGGAGACGGTGAAGTTCCGGTCCTCAAAGAGCGACAGGGGAAGCAGGGGTTCACCGCGGTTGTACTTCTGCCACAGGACGAAGCCGATGATCACGACAACCCCGAAGGCAATGAGGGAGAACACGCTGATGGGTCCCCAGATGGTGCCCCAGTTGTAGGTGTCGGCCTCTTGGAGACCAAAGACGATGCAGAACAGGCCGACGGCGCTGAGTGCCACTCCCAGCCAGTCGAAGCGGTGCTTGTTGACTTCCATGAGTGGGACGAACTTCACGACGAGAATGAAGCCCAGAACCCCGACGGGGACGTTGATGAAGAAGATCCATTCCCAGCCGAGTGAATCGAGCAGCAACCCACCGAGGACGGGTCCCACAAGGGTGGCGATTCCGGCCACGGCACCCCAGATGGCCATGGCCTTGCCGCGCTCGTTGGCGGGGAACAGCCGGGTGATGGTGGCCATGGTCTGGGGTGTCATGAGCGACGCGCCCAGCCCTTGGACGACGCGGGCGATGATCAGAGGAGTAACGCTGCCCACGAGCCCGCAGGCCAGGGAGGACAGCGTGAAGACGACGAGCCCGATCAGGTAGACCTTTTTGGGTCCGAACCTGTCACCCAGGCGACCGGTGATGAGCAGGGGAACGGCGTAGGCGAGCAGATAGGCGCTGGAGACCCAGATGGCCTCACTGACGCCGGCGTTGAGCTCGGCGATGATCGTGGGGGTGGCAACCGAGACGATGGTGATGTCCACGAGGATCATGAAGAACCCGATGACCAGCGCCCACAGTGCCGGCCAGGGACGGGATTGCGAATCCTCTTCTGCGTCTGTGGGAACAGCGTTGTGCGGGGAGGACATGAAGCTCCTGGAAAGATTCTGAGTGGGGCTTCCGGGATGCCGGTGCGCCATCCTCAAAAGTAGCCGCCATCGTTCGAAATCCGAAGTGGTTGTCCACGGATTTGCCCATCCATGACCGCTTCCCCCTACGGCGCTGGCTAAAGGGGTGGGTCAAACGCTCCTGCCGGAACCATCACGCCCCTGCACGCTCAAGGTGTCGTGACGGCACGGGGGCCATCTGCCACAATTCCAGGGCTTCCCCTGTTCAGCTGGCGAGCTGATCCGAAGAATCCTGCAACGAGGCGACGGGTGTCATTGCAGCGAGTGCAGCCTCGAGAGGTTCGATGGTCTGCGTCATTGCGCGGGCCAGGAGGTCCAGATGTTCGGGATCCGGGACGCCGGTCCACTCGTCCATGAACGTCTTCTTGAATTCCAGCGTCATGACGCACCCGATGCCGGGGTAGCGGTGGTGCACCCAGTTGGACATTTGCTTGGGAAAGAACTTGATTTCGTCGCGGACATCGAAGCCCTGAGCGGTCATAACGTCCCGCAGCGTGTCAATCACGGGGGTGAACTGCTCACGATCCACCTTGCCGGTGCCCAGATCCAGCTCAGGGTTCTTGTCCCAGGGCTCGTCCGGCTCATCGGGGCCGGGGCGACGGTGGTTGTAGGAGTGAACATCGAGGATCACGAAGGGGCCCCGGGCGGCGAGCTCGTCGAGACGCACGGCAAGATCTGCGTAGAAGGCATCCCAGTACTCGAGGCTGCGGGCTGCCACGTCTGCGGGCAGTCCGCCGGTGTTCCACACGTCGAAGCCCCAGCAGTACTCGGGTCCGGCATAGATGGCCATGTCCCGGGAGCGGTTGAGATCGGCTTCGAATCGGGAGCGGTGCACCAGGAGTCTGGCTGGCATCAGGGAGCCGATGGCATCGGTGTAGGGATCCTCCTCGCGTCTCCGCTTGGATTCGTCCAGAATCATCAGGTCAGCCACTTCGGGGCGTAGGTCATGGCCGGCGTGGATGGAGGTGGCCACAAGTTGGCCTGACCAGTCGCCGACGAACTCGTAGGGAAGCATTGGTCCTTAATACCTCATGGAGATGGTGTGCGGGGTGCGTCCCATCGGTGTGTCACGAGCTCGAGACTTGCTGCACGCTGAGGTGTAGTGCGTGCTGGACCCGGCGGATGGAGTCCGCAGAGAGGTCCCGGTTGGCGGCTCGGGCGGAGCGTGTGAGCTGCATGACGGCGGCATCAACCTCGGTGTTCTCCCCCATGTGCGCGAGAACCTGGATGCGACGGACCGCAAGGATTTCGTCGTCCCCTGTCGCGAGTTGGCCCTGGTTGATTGCCCACAGCGCTGCCGGATAGTCCTGGTCGGTGAGATACCTGTCCGCCAGGACGGTGGCGGCGTCGCTGATCATGCTGGTCATGTCGGTCAGCCATTGCGACGTCCACGGCCACTGGAATGAGACGCCGTCCAGGGGCCTCCCTCTCACCAGGGAGAGGGCTTGGTGCAGGAGCGGGGTACTGCTGGTGTTCACACCACCGGCCAGCAACGATTGGAAACGTTCCCAATCGGAGGTGACTGGCGGAGCCAGAGAAATTCGTCCGGAGTAGGCATCTGGCAGGTAGGGGTTGTTCTCCGTATCACTTCCCAACCATTTGCGAAGACGGCTCATGTTCGATCTGCGCGTGGTTTCCGCAACGAGCAATTCACGAACCATGGTGCTTGGGGAGGATTCGGGATGCAGCAGAAGCCAGGCACAGTACTCAACGCACTGCCCCACGGCGCGGGTGGGACGCTCACCGGAGCAGCCCTGCAGTTCCACGGGTCCGAGCAGGAGCAGCGTGGGGTTTTCGGGTTGTATGGGCCAGGCAGACATCGCACCGTCCTTGAAGGGCCCGGCCGCCGTGTCCGGCGGTGCGGTCTCTACTGCTTCGTCACCATTGCGCCACCATGGCGCTGGTGTTGTTCGCTCATCGAGGGCGGATGTGAACAAAGACATCACCGCGTGACGAGCAGGCTGGCTCAGCAGTTGCGGCTGGAAACCCGAACCACTGTTCAGCGTTGCGTGAGTCTCGGACTCGATGTGAAGGACTGAGGCATGAGAATCCGGAAGGGCCGGCGACTGGGAGGCAGCGACAACGCTGATCCCCACCGGGCCAAGCGCCAGGCAGTCGCGGATGCGATCCAGACGGCCGGGCGGAAGAGATTGGCAGAACACGAACACCACAGGGGACCACATGTCTGCGCGGTCCGGGTCTGCCCGGACATCGGTCAAGGTGTCGTGCCCGAGTTGCAACCGTCGCTGGGCGCACAGCTTCTGCAGGTGGGTGAGTGCTCCTTCAAGGTGATCCTCAGTGATCAACCGGGGGTCATCCAGCGCGTTGGACCACTCTTCATCGGGTTGCACCGCAACCACCTCCACACCCGCTGACCAGTCCGCGCACAGCAGACTCGTCAGAATGGCCGCCGCCATGCCCGCGGTGTGCTCGTCCGTGCCGGTCAGGAGGGTGCAACGCTCCCGTTCCAGATCCACGTTGACGTCCCCGTCTCTGTTCCACCCCAACACTACGGAGGTGGCCTGCAGTGCCGGTGGCCCTCCAGGTGCCGACTCGGACCGCTGAATCAGCGCTGCGAAGAACCGTTGAAGGGACGGTGCGATGGGCGCGACGCGGCTGCCGATGCTTCGATGGAGTAGCTGCACTTGACGACGTGCCATGACTCCGGCCACAAGACTTGCGGCAAGCGCCCCGCCAACGGGCCCGAGCGCGTCAAGACCGGTGACCGAGCTGCTTCCACGCAGCTCGCCGCCACCGGGCACAGGGGCAATCGAGTCCGGCACTGGAGATGAGGTTGCAGCTGGGGCTTCCGTGGAGGACGAGGAAATCGCGTCTCCATCAGCTGGCGAGACATTGTCCGTCCTGGCACCTGGTGACACCAGGGCTGGTTCAACAGCGGACGTCGCAACGGTGGTGGGCATCCCCGAAGCAGACGAAGAGGCGGCGGCGGTCTCGGTGACTGAACTCTTGGAGGGTGTAACCGCAACATCCAGAGCGCCAGAAGAACTGGGCGTAGCGAGATTGCCGCCTTGTTCAATGTCCTGGGACGCGTCGCTGCCGCCTCGTCCTGTGTCCATGGGCGCAGATTCTGCGATGCGAGGGACCAAAGCCTCCTGGGCGGACTCGGTGATCCTTGCGTCCGCGGGTAGTGACAGCTGCCACCCGATGTCGATCTGGTCGGGATCAGCCACCACACTTCGGTTGGCGTCGAAGATCTCGGGCCATCGATACGCATCCCCGAGATGCTCTTCCGCCAGATCCCACAGGGTGTCATCGCGCTCCACGATCACAAGAGCGGCTTCTGCAGGTTGCGCCTGGCTCGACGGCCCAGCAGGTGCAGGTAACTGGATGATCTCACCAGGCGTCAGGACCGTGCTTGCCGTCATTCCGGGGTTGCTGGCAACAATGATCCTCCAATCCGCGCCATTGCCAAGCTCGCGCTCGGCAACGCCCCACAGTTCGTCGCCGGCGACGACGGCATAGTCACGTGAGGGCTTTGTTTGATCCGCGAGCGGTGGCGCGACACCTACTGTGAGCTGTTCAACCTCCTGTGGTGCGTGGCTGGCGGGAGGCGGTGCGGGCCCGTCCGCTTGGCTGGACAGAACAGGCGAGAGAGCCAGGATCAGGAGAGCCCCCACCGCAGGCTGGAGCCAAGTGATGCCTGGCAGGTGGATGCGAATTCTCCTGCGGGAGAGAAGCGAGATCAGCTCGGTGATCGTGGTCACTGCGATGATCAACCAGGCCACCCATCCCACGACACTGAGCAGTCCAAGAAGAATCGCCCCATCGTCAGGACGGATCAAAGCCGTGCTCCAGGGGACCTCTACGAGGGAGAAGGGGTCACCCCATGCCAGGAGCAGGGCAGGGACGCCCCCCAAGAGCACTGCCAGCATCAACAACGCCACGAGCGCTTTGAGCGCTTTCATCAATTTCCTCCCCTCTCGACCCTGGGTGTTCCATGGATTCTTTATCTGCCAGATCCTTCTCAGGCAGGGAGGCGTGCTTTCACGTAAGCAGTGATGACGGTCACTATGAGGACCGCGACGGTGACGGCTCCAGCGAGCAGGATGGCGTTTTCGGTGGACTGGGAGAGTCCTCGCTCGTTTTTCTCCACGGGTGAGCCGTGGGTGAGCTGCCACCACACCGCCAGGGCGACTTGTAGCGTTTTCATGAGTTTCCTTCCTTTCCTTTCACTGTGGTCACCTCGAGTAGGTGAACCCACTTGTCCACAGGATTTCTGGGCCTGTTTGTCATGAGATGGTCAGTTTCAACAGGGGCGGGATGATGAACGTCAGGCCAAGCAGCAGGGCTGGAAGAGTCATCCACAGCGTCAAGGACTCCGTGGCCTCATGCGCCGCCGCGCGTTGCTGCGCGAGGTGTGAGTCCCTGAGTTCCCTGACCCGTGCCTGCAGTACGCCCGCGAGGGCGGCTCCCTGTTCTTCGAGTTTCATGACGTCTGCGAAGTCGTCGAGTTCCGGGATGTTCCACTCCCTTCCAACCCGCCGCAGTTCGGGCCACGGGGTGGTCTGTTCGAGACGTGCACGCTCCAACCCTGACGTGATGCGACGAAACAGCGGTGCGTCGGAGATGCCGGCCGCCGCCGCGACTGCCTGTGAGGCGGAAGCGTTTGCCATGCGCTCGAGTGCCACGAGATCGAAGAATGTGTGGATGCTTTCGGTGGTGGTTCGACGAAGCTGAACCGACGAACGCGACAGGCGCAGGTCCGCCAGGAAATAGCCACCCACTCCGCCGAGGACAGAGAACAGTAACGGAAGGGGCCCGGGTGTCGCGCCCAGAACAAACTGCAGCACCAACCACAGGGTGGGCAACAGCAAGCCGGTCAGCGTGAGGACCAGTTTCTCGGTGAAGAAATCTGCGACGGAACGATCCTGCAGGAGAAGCAACTGCTGCTGCCTCATGGTGAGGGGCAGGCGAAGACGCCGCTGCAGCCACCCTCCCAGAGCCTCCACGCCCACGAGATGGTCACTTTCCTGCTGGAGCGGGAGGGTGTCCACGCCGTCCAGCACCGTCAGCGCGTCACTCAGACGAAGAGTTCGCCTCAGTGAACCGACAACTACCACGGCAACACCGAGCCCCACGATGGTTCCGCACAGCACCATGAGCCCCAGGACGCTGATCATGGGGAACCCCGGAGGAAACGCGCTGCCGGTGCCGGGATGGTGCGGCGACGAAGCATGACCAGCGCTCCCACGTAGGCCGCTGCCAAGCCGACAGCCAATGCCTGACCGAGCGGACTCCGATAGGGCTCGAAAAAGTTTCCGCCCAGCAGGATGGAGCCACCAAGCACCACCAGCGTGATGATGGTCACCTGCCTCACCACGGCCCTGGGCTTGGCACGCTCGGATGAGATTTCACGCAGAGCATGCAATCGCTCCTGGGTGTTCTCGGAGAGAGCAGTCAACGTCGTCCGGGTCCCAACCCCACCCTTCGTGGACGAGATGGCGAGAGCGGCAAGCACTGCGTCTGCATCCGCCGAAGACAGGTCATCGGCCATGGCCAGCAACGCTTCCTTGGTGGTCCAGCCCTGATCAATGCGGGTCACCATCCTTGTGACAGGCTTACTCAGAACGGCAGGAGCCTGGGCGCGGGTCGAGAGAATGGCGTCCCTGATCGACTTCCCCGTGGCGATGGATGGCGCCAACAACCGGACCCATCGATCCAACCCGGCCAAGGTCGCAATCTCGTGTTGGGGTGGTTCCGAGAGCAGTGCGGGGACGCCGAGGGTCGCGGCCGGGACGAGCACAATGGCGATCAGCCATCCAGTGGTGACGGCAATCACCATGCCGAGGGCGAAGGAAGCAAGAACCCATAGCCGCCGAACAGGAGACCAGGAGGACCAGAGGTTGTCCAAGCGTTTCCACAGCCCTGTGGCTCGCCCTGTGGACAACCCGCGTTCGGAGCGTCGCAGCCCGGAAATCAGGAGCGACACCCCCAGCGCGAGCAGCGCCCCGAGGGAGCCGGCGATCACTGATCCCATGACAGACCCGTCTCAAACGGTGCGAGCTCAGCAGCCATTTCTGCCTCGGGGTGAAACAGTTCGCCATGCAGTGGGGTGGGTGCCCGGTACACAAGATGGGTGGTGGGTCGCCCGTTCTCAATGGCGCCGGTGAGCTGACGCACTTCGCTGACACGACGCCGCCGAAGCCCTCCACGCCATGAATCGTCCTCCAGACTGATGTGCACGATGAAGGTGATGTTGTGGGCGATCTGGCGCATGGCTTCGTCCACCGTCAACACCCCGCCCTGGGCCACCCGGGATGCCAGCCGGTCGATGGTTGAGCTGGCGGAGTGTGAATGTGTCGTACTGAGAGTGCCTGCTCCTGTCTGCATCGCCTCGAACATTGCGCCTGCTTCAGCGCCCCGGACCTCACCGATGATCAATCGGGACAAGTTCTGGCGAAGCGCCTCAGGAATCAGGTCTGCGACACTCCACGACCCAATGTCTCTGCCTGCAGTGCTCTCCCCGAGCCCGATCCTCGCTTGCAGGGCAACCACATTGCGCCGTCCTCGTTGGAGGTGGGTGAGAAGCTCGTAGTCCGTTTCGATGGTGCCGAAGCGCTCGCCTGGATGGATGGCAGCTATCAGGGCGCGCAGCAATGTTGTCTTCCCTGCCCCCTGGTCTCCGGAAATCACGATTGATTTGCGGGCCATCACTGCTGACTGGAGCAGCCGGGCGAGCGGCTGCGGGAGGATTCCGTCCTCGGCGAGATCTGAGAGATTGACCTCGGTGAGGATGTGCTGCCTGATGGCGATGCTGGGGCGGTGCGTGATGGAGAAACCCATGGCGTGTAGCCGGAAACGATCGCCAAGCGCGACGGTCATGGACGGGTGTGCGTCATCGAAGGGGCGAGGGGCTGCGGCGGTCTCGCCGAGGAACCGGATGGCGTCGATCAATTCTTCATCTGAATCGGCCACCGGAGGATGGGGGCGACGGCTTCCGTCCCCGTACTGCACCATGACCGAATCCCAGCCATGGATCTCGATGTTCTCAGCCGTCGGAATGTCGAACAGGGGTTGCAGCCGTCCGAAACCGAAGATGGCATTCTCCACCGCATTGGCGTAGCGGTTCTCCAGCTCCAGCGGCCAGAGTGCCTCGCCGAGATCGCCCAGACGTTCGGCGTGATTGTGTACAACGGAACGGATGATGGAGCGGCCCTGAACGCGTCGATCCTCCGGTGGCATCGGTGCATCCCGGTCTTCTCTCCACCGGTCGCTGGCAAGGCCGATCTGCTCGGCCGCCGTCCGTCGAAGTGCCACGACGAGTTGCCAGTCCACCTCGATGATCGTGGAGAGCGGGAGGGCGGCTTCTGCATCCCGGCGGGGCGTGCTGGGTGGATGCCAGTCCGACGCTGCGAGCGTGCTGAATGCACCACCGAGACTGGGGAGCTGTGACGCCGGACTAGACATGCTCCGCCGTCCTCGCAGTCCTGGTCCGTACCAGCTCAGCTCCATTGCTGGCCCGCTCGCGGAGCCGGGATGCCATGGCTCGGTATTGATTCATCAGCGAGCTGCTGTGAAATTTCTTGGGCTCTGGGGCGCCGTCGGAGAGCACGGACGCAAGCTTGGTGTTGCGTTCCAGTTCCGCCCAGCAGGGAGTTCCGAACTGTGCGGCGATCTCGCTGCTTGAGTAGGGCTTGTTGGGGCCCACCAGTACGAGCCCCATCGCCGGTGCGACGGGCAACTGATCCAGTTGTTCCGCGACCAGTGGAAGGTGCAGCCGGGTGGCTGCCAGTGCTCGCAGGCTCGTGTGCGTGAGGATGCAGACAGCATCGGCCTGCGCCAGCAGGGGCAGGGGGAGTCCGTCGCGTCCGATGCGGCCAGCGTCGATGATGACATCCACACCCCGCTCATCAAGGGCCGAGAAGGCATCAGCGAGCTCCGGCCAGACATTGTCGAAGAGCCGAACGGTTGCTGGCTGGGAGAAACCCGGAAGAAAGCGTCTCTGCTCCTCGCCCCACTGGACCAGGGGAACGGTGTGTCGCCACAGGTCCGGGGCGAGGGCCCGATTCTCCCGGTGGAGCCGCGCCAGTGCTGCGAGGCCCCGACCGCCATGATCCATGCCCCGCAGGTATCCGGCCTGGATGGCCTGGGAGGGGTCGCGGTCGCAATCGGCGAGCAACACGTCGCGCGACCAGGTGAGTGCAAGCCCGAGGGCTGTGGTCGTGACACCGGGTGATCCGGCGGCGCTGGCGCAGACAATGGTGGCCATCAGTCGTCACCCACCGAGATGAGCACGAGCTGGTCCGTTGCTGCCAAGGACGCGATGGCAGCAGCGACATCATTGGACACCGTGACGTCCAGGAGGTGTCCCGAACCATCGTCGAGAAGAACTGGACTGGAGGCCATCAGGGCATCGACCACGGTGTCATCGTCCTCGGCGAGGCTGATCAGCTGGATACGGGTCCCAGGTGGCAGGGCAGCAGAGGGCAGGCGGCCGGGGGTCAGCCGTATTCCAATGAGTGACTTTCCCGGCGGAACAGGTTCATCACCCACGTGTCGTTTGAGTGGGAATGAACCGGCAGGAAGGTCACTGAGTGCCCTCTCTCCAATCATGTCCTCGAGCGCACTCGCTGGGCTCGTGTCCACCTGCAGACTGGCTGGTATGTCTGCCACGGCCAGATCAGCAACCTCAATCACGTCTCCGCGGACCACGTCGCGCGTCATGACGACGACGTTGACGAGGTTGGTGTTCAGTGAGTAGAGGGACGCGGCACCCAGAGCGCCAAGAACGATGGCGAGCACGCCAACCGCGATGAGCCGGGGACTCCGACGCGCGCGAAGATGAACGGCATCTGGCCGGGGTGACGGTGGCGGTGTGATGTCGGCCTTGGCTGGCTGGTGGTCGCGAAGCATGGCTCACCTCCTGGACCTCGCAATATATGGTGCGGATTGAGCACGGGATGGACGCTCTGGCAGATCTGTGGACAACTGGCCAATGTTTCCACACAGCGGCTTGACTACATCCCGACGTTCCTGCGGAAGATGTGGAAGGATCGTTCGACGAGTTGTCCACAGAGTGCACAACTCTGTGGACATCCTCAATTCTGAGGAACCTGTCCCGCCAGCACCCAGCCAAGAAATTCCTTGAGTGTGCCGGTCTCGCCGTCGCGTCCACCCTTGCCGACGCTGAGGGAGGGTTGGTCGCCTTGCAACTTCACTCCCTTGAAGCGTTCCATCCAGCCGCCGGGGACGGTGAGGGAGTGATAGCCGCCATCGACGTCGATGGCGATGGACTTGTTCTGCCGGATGTACCAGCCAGTCTTGTCCGTCTTGACCGCGTGGCCGTCCAGGGTGATGGCCTTCAGGGGCACCGGAGACAGTCCCTGGGCGTGGGCCTTCTCGATGAACTCATCGATCATGATCTGTGCAGCTCGGGCTTCGCGGCGTGCGGCCTGCTCGCCCAGCTCCACCCGCCGTCGGGCGTCGGCAGCTCGCTCTTCCCTGTCGCTCATGCGCTCATACTAGGCCGGACGGCCGGCCAGAGGTTGCGGGCGGGATACCTGATCCGAGGTCATCAGTTTCGGGACCATCTCGGTTGGTCTGCCCACCGAGATGTTCCCGAAACGAAACGCCGGGTCACCAACCGCGATCCATCCACTCCTGCAGCTGATCGCACTCGGCTGCGACGGAGGTGGACGGGCCGTGGCCGGTGTGAATGACCGTGTCTTCCGGCAGCGTGAACAGCTGTGTCTGGATGGAGGAGATGATGCGGGGGAAGCTGGAGTAGTCCCAGCGCGTCGCGCCCGGGCCGCCCCGGAAGAGCGTGTCGCCCGTGAACACAGCGCGGAGGTCCTTGCAGTACAGACTCATGGAGCCGGGAGTGTGGCCCGGTGTTCCGTGGACGGTGAGCGAGGTGCCGCCGACGTCGAACTTCTTGTCCTCGAGGAGCGGCTCGAAGGGTGCGTCGCCGTGGCTCTCGACCCAGAGGAAGCGATCCTCGGGAGAGAGATAGACGGGCGGATCGTTCACCAGGGCGGCGAAATCGCGGGCAGCGCGCACGTGATCCCAGTGACCATGGGTCAGAACGACGGCCACCACACGCCGGTCACCGACGGCGTCGGCGACACCCGTGGCATCGTGGGCCGGATCGATGACGAGTACCTCTTTGGTGTCCCCGATGAGCCACACGTTGTTCTCGTGGTTGGGCGGTCCTTCGGGGTCGTGGTTGCCGGCCGTGACGAGTTGCTGGATGTCAGCCATGAATCAGGTCTCCTTGGGTTGGGACAGAGCGAGGGCCACTGGTCCGATCACATCACGCACATCGGTCCGCGCCGAGCTCATGTCGTAGAAGAACAGTGATTCGAGCACGTCGAGCAGCTGCGCGGTGGTGAGCCGGAACTCGATTCCCAGCTGGTCCGCGAGTCCGTCGATGAAGCTGTGCATCCCAGGGCGGATCTCCTCACTCACCTGCTCCACGCGCCCGGCGAGCTCGGGGCTACGGGTGGAGCGCAGCCTGATCTCCACCAGCGTTCGCTGGAAGTGCTCGGTGGGGGCCACTATGTGGAAGAACTCGCTGAGCGCCTCTCCGGTGACCCACTCCACGCCTGCATCCTGCGGGAGATTGGTGAAGACCTGCGAGAGGCCAGCCAGCACCTGGTCCCGGTGGAACTCCATGATCGCGATGCAGAGGTCGTCCTTCGTGGCGAAGTTTGAGTAGAACGCTCCGCGCGAGAAGCCGGCCGCCTCACACAGCTGCTCGACGCTGGTGGCGTCGAGGCCACGGACGGCGAACTCGTCGATGGCGGCCTCCACCAGACGCATGCGTGTCTGCTCTCGGCGGGGTGTGGTGTCAGTCATGGTTCCTTCACAGGCGGGGGTACTGGGCGAGCCTAGGTCATCCAAGGATACGAATGCGTATCCGGGGCCGCGCAGGTCGTTTGGGGTCCCGGATACACAACTGTATGCTTTTGGATTCACTCCTGTATCGAAAACCCTGAGGATTTGATGTCCGCACAGTTGTACGCCCTTGGCCGTTGGTGCTTCCGCAACAGTTGGAAGGTCATAGGGCTGTGGATCGCGCTCCTCGCGCTCGTGGGAACATCCGGCGTCCTGCTCATGGGGGACTTCGATGACGAATTCCGCATTCCGGGCTCCTCGTCCCAGGAAGCCCTGGACAAGCTCCAGATGACGTTCCCCGAGGGTGCTGCACTGAGTGCGAGCGCCATCGTCATCGCGCCCGAGGGCACGAGCATCAATGAGCTCAAAACCAGTGTGGAGGACAACCTCAGCCAGTTCGAGGATCTCGACACAGTGGACGCGGCCACCTCGCCATGGAACGAACTGGTCAGCGGGCTCATCAACGATGACAACACCGCCGCCATTGTGCAGGTGAACCTGGACGTGGAGGACGGCCCCACCACCGAGCAGTTGGAGGACATCACCGCCGCAGGAGAGCGCCTCGAGGACGCACTTCCAGACGGCTCGGAGGTCCACATGGGCGGCGAGGCCTTCAACATCGAACTGCCCAGTCTCAGCGTCACAGAGGGGGCGGGACTGCTCGTGGCGCTCGTCGTGCTGTTCCTGGTGCTGGGATCCCTCGTTGCAGCAGGCCTGCCCATCCTGACGGCCCTCATTGGCGTCGCCATCTCCATGTCCATCCTGCTGCTGGTCACCAGCTTCTCCGTGGTCAGCTCCGTCGCCCCACTGCTGGCAGTGATGTTGGGTCTGGCCGTGGGCATCGACTACGCACTGTTCGTACTGTCCCGCCACCGCGACCAGCTCAGCGCCGGCATGGAACCCGAGGAGTCGACGGGGCGCGCCGTCGGCACCGCAGGCTCCGCAGTCATCTTCGCCGGACTCACCGTCTTCATCGCACTGCTGGGCCTCGGCGTGGCCGGTATTCCATTCCTCACCACCATGGGTGTTTTCGCCGCACTCACCGTGGCCTTCGCCGTCGTCATCGCCATCACGCTGCTGCCTGCCCTGATGGGGTTGCTGGGGGAGCGCATGCGCCCCAAGGTGAAGGTGTCCCGCAGGGCCAAGAAGGCCGCCGTCGCCGAGCATGGCGACGCCGAGATGGCAGAGCCGACGAAGAAGGGCGGCGCCTTCGCATGGTGGGTCAACCTCACCACCAGCCATCCCATCATCACGATCGCCGTGGTGGTCCTGGGCCTGGGTGCGCTCAGCATTCCCACCGTCGATCTCCAGCTTTCGCTGCCCAACTCCGGCCAGCACGAGGCAGATGCTCAGGACCGCATTGCCTACGACCTCATCGACGAGTACTTCGGCCCCGGTTTCAACGGCCCGCTCGTCGTGACAGCCGACATCATCGGCTCCACCGATCCACTTGGCCTCATGAACTCGCTGAAGAGCGACATCGAGGACATCGACGGCGTGGCCTCGGTACCGCTGGCCACCCCCAACCAGAATGCCGATACCGGCCTCATCCAGATCATCCCCACCACCGCCTCTGATGATCCGGCCACGGCCGAACTCGTCGAGCGTCTTCGGGACATGACGGATGACTGGGAGGAGCGCTACGGCGTCGAGAC
>RCMY010003664.1_pt1 | contig 13886 bp, 12 predicted proteins | sample 2041341 | NCBI WGS metagenome assembly RCMY01 (sample SAMN09708234, study PRJNA481090) | Marine sediment metagenome, whole genome shotgun sequencing project.
GATGTTCAGTTCTTCAAAGATGATCCGATCGTATTGCGCTTTCTCGGTTTGCATCAAATGCCCACGGTGTCCACCATCAGCCGGCAGTTTCTCCATGAATAAGCTCATCAAGCGTGTAAAGCGATTCTCTCTGATCATCGATATGTTTCTCCAGCGTATCGCGAGCCCACAACGGTATCGTGCTGTAGCGGGTTGCATCCTCACTGTGCCGTGCTAAGTGGTGATAATATTCTCGCCAGATAAAGCACTCGTCCATGAATTTCCAAGTGCTGCGACTGGAGTCCATCTGTAATACCATTCTACCGATATCGTGCGGGCACAGGACGCCGTAGTGTAGGTAGGGTGATAACCAGGTGACACCCTGTATTGCCGGATTGTTTCGATTATAAGCATAGCTCGGGATGACATCACACGCCGCCCATGTCAATTGTGTCAGAGCATGCTCACGGGCGCCATGACACCAAGTGACTGGTGGAACCGAGTGATCAATATTTCGTGCACTGACCGACGACCCTATTATTTCTCGATCATCCTCTACAGGCATATGCAGGTTCCCCACCACATCGAGATTAGCGGCGAACTGTGTCGGCTCGATATCGAACTGCTCCTCCATCCAGTGCTCACGTCGAGCATTGAACTCTGCTCTGAAAGCGGGTGTTGTTGTAAGTGTTCTTCCCAATGCCAGTTCCGGTACCAGTCGTTGGCCGTCCACAGCAATCACTAGACTAGGACTGGATGCTGCTATAGACGTTGCCGAAAGACGTCCTTCGCCTACAGTCACCTCATCCAGGAATAGGGCTGCCGATTCGGGTAGCAGGGCCTGTAAGGCAGAACCAGTTGACAAGGCACCGGTACAGAACGATCGGATATATGAGATTCCGCGATAGGCTAGCGATCGTTCAAGTGATGTCGACGCTTGGACCTGGAAGGTGAGTAGCCGATCAGAACTGAAAGGCTGTTGATCATCCAAACACTGTAGAACGATCGCTGGTAGGGCAAGCGCGTTTGCCATCGCCACAGTGGCATCTATCACTGGGTTATTAACGCCTCGCAAGTTCACCCGGACCCAGCATATGACGAACCGACCGTCACGATTGATCGGGGAGCGATTAAGTGAGCGACAGCGTCTGGCAAGCTGAGCTTGATTGTTCAATTAAGTACTCACCGTGTTATGTCGAATCCTTTTCGTCTGTCAACGCTAATTGTTTTCAGAGTATTCCAACAGAAGCAGCTGTATTTACCCAGATTACAGGCGCGTGATGGCAGGGCGAGTAACATTTACAGACATTGGCTGGGTACCGCTTCAGACAGCACATTCTTGTGAAGTCGATGACCCAACAAACAGATTCGGTGAATAAGGAGGAGAATATTGAGGATGATTCTGCTACACGCATACTTGTAGCCAAGGCATAAGTGCACGCCTTTAAAAATACGGGTGGGATTAGCGTGCAGGCCATGGAAACCTGTGAAAATCGGTCACCTGCAGTGTTCGACTGACGTAGACAGTGCAGAATCCGTGAGAGACGTCCTTGGAAAGGCTTTGTCTGTGCGTGCATTGGAGTGCGCAGATATCAGTGACGGCTAGACCCAGGTTGTCATACTCGAAGCACTTGCCGGATCAGAATCAGGTCTGCAGGTACCGACTCTGGCTCCCGCTACCCGGTTGGATTATCAGCACTCTCTGAGTTTATTTTTCGCGCTTTATCCATACAGAGTGCCTGTCACCAAGTGAAACCGTAGAGACTCCCACGGTGGTTATGACCGATACAACTTGGAATGGAACGACCAGAACTCCTTTGTCTGTTTCAAACTCTTGTCGAGTTAGCTATAGCACTACCATCGCAATCAGGCTGGTGAGTAAGAGGGCACGCTTGGGGGAGTTACTGAAAAGTGCCTGCATTTGGAGTTTCAACATCACATCCCTATACACGCCGAAGCTGACTGCACCAGATAGTGCCGGCATCATCACTGTGATCTTGATCAACATAGCGTAGCCTGCGAAACTGTCGTCAGTCACAGTAAAGCCGTCGGTGGACACTGAGGTCATAGTATGGTTGATACTCCCCCACAGACCCATGTCCAAAAGCCAGAAGCTCAGCACACCTGCCAGCGTCAGTCCAGCGTAAATCAAGCAGAGCGTGCGCACCGTATTGAATCGCTGCGCGCCTTTGGGCAAAGCACACTCCGCGGTCGAAACTTCGCGATCAACCACCTCTAACTTGATGATCGACGTCAACAACAGCGCCAAACCCATGCCACCAAGCCACTGCATTAATGAGCGCCACAACTGAATTGTAGCCGGCAGCTCGCTTTCCTTTGTGACCATCGGCAAACCTGATGTGGTGAATCCCGAAAACGTTTCGAAGACGCTGCTCAGCGGGTTTTGGAAGACAAACAAGTGAAGCCCCCAACGTCAATTAACCAGGAGGAGACTCAGAAGGGCAGCGCACTACCCAGCGCTAACAAAGCCCAGGCAAGCGCTGCGGTTGCCAGGCTTTCCCCACCGGAATACTCCCCACTTGAGCCCGTTTCGGACAGAAGTTTCCACAGCAGAATGCTGCCTGCAGAAAACGACAGGAAACCGGCAATGATGATAGGTTCATCAAGTGCCAAGGCGACAACGACCATGGAGGATCCCAAGCGCCACCGGAATCAGTAACATCTGACGGAGACTGTACAGGTTTATCCGAGGACTACGATCTGTTGTAGTCGATGACAAAGATGGTCCTGTATTCAGTAAACGATCTGGTTCAAGACTGGCGTTGACAGTCACGAGTAAGTAACTCTCTTTACCACCTGGAGCTGTCGGACACGATGCCCCGAAGCATTCCCAGATCGGTGCCTGGTAAAAATGACATTAAGTCTGACTGAAAAGTAAATTCAGTTGATACTCATCTCAGAGTCGGATCACACAATGGCGGCTCTCAGCGGCTGTGTTCTGCCGTACCGATCATTACAGTGAGCGCCGATGACGATGCTAGAGCCCTCGATGTCGACATGGATGCCCTTTTCGACTTTGTATTGCTTATTCACGATGCCTGACAGGTCAGCTTTGGACATCTATCGATATTTTGTCGTCAATGGAAGACGTTGGCGCAAAACAGATCCGTCAATTCCTGCCGTGTTGAGCAAGCAACTTGTCAGAGAACTGATGTCTGCGCGAAGTGCTGTGAAAACAGCGAAGTCCACTGATGATTTTCGGGCACTAGCTCTGGCTCGCGCACGAGTCAGCGACGCCAAAATCAGTTTGGGTGAAAGAGGGCGACCCTGGTGGGAGACGCCCACGGAAGAGTCGTTGAACACGAAGCTTGTTGCCACAATCCGATGTTTGTTACGCAGCCGAGCTGAACAGAAAACGATCTGCCCATCGGAGGCAGCACGAGTAGTTGGTGGAGATCACTGGAGAGACATTCTGCCGAAGACTGTAGAAGTCGCTTGGATACTGGAGAGGAAAGGTTGGCTTCACGTAATGCAGAATGGCGAACGCGTTAGCCAACCTACCACGGGCGCAATACGATTAAAAATGAACAAGGATGCAAGGTAGAGTGCGATCTTCACATAGGGGCACAGGCGCATCCCTCAGCGCGGCATGTCCTTTAATTCATGATGCGCTCCATGGTGAAGATTAGTCGTCGGTTGGAGCAACCCAACTCCTCGGTTCATCGCCTCGACAGTATCCATCGATCGATCAGTGCTGTCTGACGTCGCCCTATTTAATTCGCAGTAGGCAGCCGGTCAGCGATTTAGATAGTAGATCACTTTGGTTTCGTTGAAAGCTGATGCCCATCGGTCACTTGTACAATACCGTGCTGTTACCCGTTCACACGATAGTATTATTTTTCAAGAGCAGTGCTATCTATTTCGCTGATCAGATCGAAGTTTAATAAAACTGCTTAACGACATAATTTACTTATCATGCCAGGGGAGTAGGTCATCAACGAACATGCCAGCATATCCACTGGGATAGGCGAATCTGGAGAACAACATTTTCCGCTGTGCTTGAGCGACAGGCAGTTGTTACTGAAGCTTGCATGCGATGAGGATTCGGGTGGAGATTCTATTTCGTCGTCGGTCAAGCTATTGAGACAGCGAGGCTGGCTGACAGCGGCTTTGCCCAGTTCATGGGGAGGCCAGGGTTTAGGTGAAGGCGGTGTGGTCGAGCGCACGCAGAACTCGGTGGAGTCTCTTCTAGTTTGTGCACAGATTAATTTGTCGTTAGCGCGGTTATTTGAAGGCCACGTCAATGCTCTTGGCTTGGTGCGACGCTACGCGAGCGCCGCGGTGCGTGATCATGTTGTCGCTAAAGTGCATGGTGGAGCACTACTTGGAGTATGGGCAGCTGATGATTCAGAACCGGTCTCGTTGGATAGGATTTCTGGTGCGCTATCTGGTGGCAAGCGGTACACCTCAGGACTAGGCACTGTCACACACGCAGTGGTTACAGCACAATGTGAATCAGGTGTGCGGCTATGCTTCGTGGACGTACAGACCAGTTCCGGCAGTTCTTTGAAGAACTGGAAGATGAACGGTATGAGAGCGAGTAGTTCAGGCAACTATTGTTTCAATGGAATCCAACCGGACAAGATAATCCCTTTTGGCGATGTGAACGACTTTGATCGAGAGCCTGGGCTGGTAGGCGGAGTGTGGCGTATCGCAGCATTGCAGTTGGGTGGCACCTATGGATTGCTTGAGGCGGCACGATTGCAGTTGCGGCAATCGGATCGACTTTCGGATTCTGCACAGCTGGCGCGCCTCACCCCACTGTTGTACCGGGCTGAGGCTGCTCGGCTGCTGGTTGTGCATGCAGCGCGGTATGCCGATGGTGCCGAAGGTGAGGTCAATCCACAGCGGGCTGTATCGTTGTCGATCTTCTCCAGATTATTGACTGAAGAGCTGGGGCAGGACAGTGTGACAGCGGTGGAACGCTCGGTAGGCCTAAGTCATTTCAGCGATTCCTCGCTGTCTGGACGCCACGCACGCGACCTGTCGACCTACTTACGTCAGATAGCTCCGGATGCCTTTCTGCAACGTGGTGGTCGAGAGACTTGGTGTTCCACGGAGCCTCTGGTCGAGTTATTCCGCCCATGAGTCTGGCAATACCGACTAGCGGACGCGACTTTGGTGAGCACGTTTCTATATCTGAACTTCATAGGGGTTCCCCAATCATGGTGCTGGCGCCTCACCCCGACGATGAGAGTCTGGGGTGTGGTGCGCTGCTAGCGGCCGCCTGGGAAGGCCCAGGCGCGCATGTCGTCTGCTTGAGTGATGGCGCAGGTTCCCACCCTCATTCAACGCGCTGGCCGCCTGCGCGATTGGCCGAGCTTCGTGCTCGAGAGCTTGAGGACGCTGTTGTGGCGCTAGGTGGAACCGCACATGACATTACCCGGTTAGCCTGCAAGGACGGCTGGATACCACGTGACGGACTTGAAGCGGATCACGTCGTTGCACTCATTGCCGCACTGTGTGAGTCATTGGGTTGTCAGCGGGTATTCAGCACCAGCAGTATTGATGCGCATGCTGACCACAAGGCCACCGCCTCAATTGCCCAGCGCGTGAGCAAGAAATTGCCCTCGATACATGTCATGCATTATCCTATCTGGTCTCGAGTTGACACGCCAGAACTGCTTTACAAGACACCAGGTAGAGTCCGCACCTTCGTGTTCGATACACAACCATGGCAGTCAGTCAAACGGCAGGCCATCCAATGCCACAGAACGCAGCTCGGGCTCGTGATTGATGATGATCCTACCGGTTTTATACTTCCTGAAAAAATGGTCGAGCTGTTCGCCGGTGAGCCGGAGTTGTTTATGGAGGTAGATAATGTCGCCCGTATCGCTTGATCAACTTAAGCGCCTCTATGATACAACGGATGATCCGTGGCACTTTCGCACCAGTACCTATGAGCAGATCCGATTCGGCGCGACGGTGGCGTCGTTAGAGGGGCGGCATTATGCTCAATTACTCGAAATCGGTTGCGGCAATGGTGAACTGGCTCGCCAGCTGCACTCATCCACTCATCGCTATGTGGGCGTAGATGCATCACTGGTAGCCTTGGAGGCGGCAAAGCGAGCGGTGCCCCACGCTGAGTTCGAAGAACGGTTTCTGCCTTGTGATCTGCCTAATGGTCAGTTCGAGCTGATCGTATTATCCGAGGTGCTCTACTTTCTTGACCGAGCTGGTCTTGCATCCTTGGCAGGACAGATACGGCACCGTTGGCCAATGGCACAGCTGCTATGTGTGAATTATCTGGGGCCCAGCGGGAACGAGTTGCAGGGCAAAGAGGCATTCGCCCACTTCATGCAGGCGTTGGGCTCTCACTATCGACACGAATCAGTGCTGATGGACGAAAACTTTCGAATCGACCGGTTGACACCGGTAGGGTCCAGGTTCAAACATGGCTGATCCGAATATAGCTGAGTGTAGGGTAGGCGGATTATCCAGGATCTGTGGTTCGACACTGTCGTCGCTTGACGTGTCTGCACGCTCTGTGCGCTTCTGTGGGTCACGGTCCAATACCTCAAAGCTTATCGTAGTTATCCCCGCCCGTAACGAGCAGCGTCGGGTCAGTGAATGCCTGTCAGCACTGGCCGCGTCAATCCGCCAATCGCATCACGAAGTGTTCGTCATTATAGTGGCCAACAACTGTCACGATGATACCGTGAACACGTCTGTCCAACAGTGCAAGCATTTCGCGCTAAACGCAGCAATCCTGGAAGTTCTACTACCCGGTAACCAAGGCGTAGGTTTAGCCCGATCAATGGGTATAAGTTACGGGTTGAATCTTGCCCCTGCGGCAATGGCGGTACTCACTACCGATGCCGACTGTCAGGTCATGCCAGACTGGATTGACTGCGCGATGCGAATACTGGACCAGTTCGATATGGTGTGCGGCCGGGTGGCTCCACTGACACATGAGGCAGCCACATTACCGTGTTCGATTCATGAGCCCGGCGTGCTGGAGCACACCTACCTGCAGCTGATTCTGCACACCGAATCTCTCCTTGACCCGGATTTGTCGAACCCTTGGCCATACCATGGTAGAGCCAGTGGAGCCAATCAAGGTTTTCGCCGAAAAGCCTATGTTGACAGCGGTGGTTATGCTTCACTACTAACGAATGAAGATCAGGAGATCGCGCAACGCTTTCGCCATCAAGGGCGACGAGTCCGCTACGCCAATGAACTGTTGGTCAACGCGTCGTGCCGATTGTCGGGTCGCGCACCTGATGGAATGGCTGACGCTCTGGCTCGGCGGATCGCTAATACGGATAGCGTGGCTGACTCGCTGCTTGAGCCCGCGCGTACGCATCTGCTGCGTGTCAGTATGCGCGTGCAGTGTCGTAAGCGTGTCATAGCGGGACTAAGTCTCGCACCGCTCGGAAAATTGCTGGGTCTGTCGCCTGATGCTCTGGACGCCCAGCAAGGTGCATTCGAGCAACGATGGCCATGGCTTGAGCTTCATGCACCCGCGCTGCGCCGACAGCGTCTTCGTCCCTCGCAATTGCCTGAGCAAATTGCCTATTTGAATGCCGCTCGAGAGCGGTTGCTCCAGCGCAGCGAATTGGCCGAGAGCACTCCGTGATGTTTTTATCGTAACGTGAAACGATAGACAGGTCAGTTGACTGGACACGCACTTTCGTGTGTTCCAGCAGAACGCAACGGATTAGCAGTGTAGTCTTGGCAATACTTGAATCATCGGGTAGTGCACTTGGCCGGTGAAATTTTTGTCGCTCTGTTTGTTCCAGCAGGGTATACCCGAATCGCAGCGCGCAAATTCGTACTATATGAATTCATTAACTGAGCCTCCAGCGCCTTCAAATAGCTCTGAATGTCAGATCCGTGTGCAGGAAAACTCACCACATGGTCATGCCGTTCGAATTTGAAGGGACTGAACGACCTATCTGGAACGGTTTAGGCTAGAGAGAGGAGGGCCATTCCTGACGATAGAGCAGACCAAATAAGAGTCTTTCCTTTAACTGCTGATTCCTCAGCGGCCGCCGTAAAGATTCTCAAGATTATAATTTGCTGTGATAATGTCAGGCAGGTTTGGTTCAGGGTCCGAAGACAACTGCCAGCAAACGACGTTGCGATATATCAGAGGTAGATGTCTACTCAGCTCAAACCATTGCAGACTCTAGCATTGCGCACAACACCTCTGTCGTCACTATAACGGTGTGTGCGGGCACGAAAAATGATGGTTTTCCGGTCCCGATTGCTGATGGACGTTTACGCAGTAATGCGTATCCCATCTGTGGGTTTTTTTACCGAATCAAATCCGATTGATGGCGTTGTTCTGCGTGTTTCATATTATTCCGATTGCATGCGGTCACTTTGATTTCGACTAGGCAAGCTCTGCAGGTGAGCCAATGCCTTCATCTACCGTGCGCCAGACTCCGAATTTCGGCAGGAACCAAGATGTTAGTGCCAGTGTAAAAGCGCGGTTATTTTCTTGTACCGAAGCAAGACGAGACTGGCTTGAATGAAAGCCGTTGTCATGTTTCGGGGTTTAGATAAGGTCAACTCATGGGCGAGAACGTGCTCGCAAGCCTTGTAGAGTGAAGCCTCGGTGTGAATCCACAAATTGTGCATCGCCAAGGTCATGCTCTTGGCTGATGAATAGTTTACTTGTAGCAGGCTTCTCCTGACCGTTGGCGTGTTGAGAATGGCAAGTCGTCGCCTAAGACATTCAAACAACCACACGTACAGCAGTTCCTTTGTAGGCCGGTGTTTTTGACTTCAACTCATATTTATCCAGTGGTACAAGCACGTTGGTTTCGGGATAGTAGGCAGCTACACAACCCTCAGGGAGATCAAACGGCTGAACCCGCAGGTCGGAAACCGCCCGTTTGATCTGTGAGTCGCTGGCGCATTCAAGTGTGACCATCTGATCCTTGACTACCTTGACACGCTTCATGTCCTCGGGGTTCATCAGCACGATGTTGCGATCACCCTCAAGACCTCGCAGGCGGTCGGAAAAGCCGTAGATTGTCGTGTTGAACTGATCATTGGATCGCAAGGTGATCAATGTGAATTCCTCATCTCCCAATGGGGCGGCCAGTGCAGAGAGCACGGAGGGGCTGGTGAATTGAGCGCATCCGGATTCTGTTTTCCACTGACGCTCTCTTGCAGAGTTACCGCGAAAAAATCCCCCGGGAAGATCGAGTCGATTGTTGAAATCATGAAACTCATCCGGGTAGGTATCCGCTATCAAATCACGGACCTTTGCGTAATCGTTTACCCACTCATCCCACTTGACCATGGAATTCGCGGGTAATGTCGACTTGGCGATACCAGCGATGATGGCAAGCTCGGATTTCAACTCAGCGCTAGCGGGTTCACGTTTGCCGATCGAACTATGTATGTGACTCAGGCTATCTTCCATTGTCACCGTCTGCGGTCCGCTGTCCTGCTCATCGCATTCGGCGCGCACCAGGCAGGGTAGAAGCCATGTTGACGGACAGGTGAGTAAATGGGAGCGATTCAGTTTCGTGGCAATCTGTACGTTGAGTGACAATGATGACCACGCAGGATCTGTACGACCCTGATCCGGTATCGCACGGGCAAAGTTGCCGCCAAGGCTCAGGAACGCTTTTACTGAACCGTCGAGCACGCCTTCCACCACCTCAATGGTCGTCCGGCCGGTGGTACGCGGCGGCTCGAAATCGAATTGCCTGGCCAAACGATCCAGAGGCACCAGCTCAGGCTTCTCGGAGATGCCCACTGTTCGCTGACCTTGCACATTCGAATGACCACGCACTGGCGAGATGCCTGCGCCCTCGCGCCCAATGTTGCCCTTGAGCAACAGCAGGTTTACCAGCATCGCTATGTTTTGAAACCCGTGAACCTGCTGCGTCAAACCCATACCATAGACGCCAATCGTACGCGCGGACTCCACGTACATTTGCCCAACTGCCTCAAGGTCGCTTCGCCGCAGTCCGGATTCATTCTCGATGTCGTCCCATGAGGCGTTGCGCATGGTCTCTGTAAACTCATCGAAGCCAATACAATGCGTTGTTATGAAGGATTGGTCGAGAACGCCACCGAGCTGATCCTCCTGTTTGATCACGTACTTACAGATTCCAGCAAGAACAGCGATGTCTCCACCGGGCTTGCCCTGCAGATAAAGCTCTGATATGGGCGTAGAGGCCGGCGTTAGCATCTCGACCGGGCTCTGTGGGCTGGCAAACTCAATCAGTCCCCGTTCCCTGACAGGGTTGAAGGTCACGATGCGGCAGCCACGACGCGTGGCTGCTTGCAATGTGTTCAAAAAACGCGGACTGTTTGTGCCAGTGTTCTGGCCGAAGAACAGCAGCAGGTCGCAGGCATCGAAATCAGAGAGTACACAGGTGCCAACGGGTGAGCCGATGACTTCAGAGAGTCCGACAGAGGTCGTCTCATGGCACATGTTGGAGCTGTCAGCGAGATTGTTGTGGCCGTGAAGTCTTGCAAATAACGCCCACAGGTAGGAGGTTTCGAGACTGGCTCTTCCAGATGCATAGGTCGCCACTGCCTCAGGGTCAGTTTGCGACAATGCAGATCCGATGCTGTCAAACGCCTCCTGCCAGGTAGTGGGCACATAATGATCAATCTGCGGATCGTAGCGCATGGGATGCGTGAGACGTCCCACCAGCTCCAGCTCGTGATCCGACCAGGCTAGTAACTCGCTGACGCTGTGCTCATGAAAAAAATCTGGCGTACATCGATCAAGCGTAAGGTCCCAGATAGTCGCCTTTGCACCGTTTTCGCAGAACTCAGCAAGGCCGGGATTGGGTGGCTTGGTCCATGCACAGGAGGTGCACATATGCCCACCCGGCTTGTTCATCCTGGCAAGGGTTTGCAGGACTCCGGGATCGGGTCTTTCCTGCTTCAAGATGCGCGCAATGCCTTTCAGCGAACCCCAGCCACCCGTCGGATGATCGTAGAATGGCGTGTCGTCTCGTTGGGTCTTGGTTTTCTCTTTCATGTCATCACCCCGAAACTGTAGATAGAGCTGAATTTTGCGCGGTCGGCTCTGCAACAGCGTCTCCAAAGCGAAAGGCATGTGTACGGACCACGTAATGACCTTGTCTTACGTTGGTGACCAAAGTGATCCCCGCCACCTTTGCTATTCGCACACCCAACTCACTGGGTGCTGAAACAGCGATAAGAAAAGAGGCACCAAAGGCTGCCACCTTTTGCACCATCTCCACCGACACCCGACTAGTTAATACGATAGCGCCTGCAGAAGGGTCCTCACCCATACGCAATAGGGCGCCTATCAGCTTGTCCAAAGCGTTGTGACGTCCGATATCTTCGCGAACGCATACGATGCCGCGCTGTGGAATCAGAAATCCGGCCGCGTGTGCACCATGCGTACGATCGTGCAGAGGTTGCAACTCGCGCAACTGTGTAACGCTAGCCGTCACCATCGTGGCAGACAGAGTCAGGTTGCTCCTGGGTACGACCGGCGGCAACGGTACCGCATGGGAAATACTACGCACACCGCAAAGACCGCACGCCGAGGGGCTGACCAACGCTCGAATGCGATTGGAAAGCTCCACGGATTCTTTCACCCCGAGTGAGAGGTGACACTCAATGCCACGGGCACGTTCTCGGATCTTTATCTGATTTTCATCAATGACACCACATGCAAGAGCTTGCGTGCGACTGAACCCAACGGCGAAATCTACAATGTCCGCCGGTGTAGCCATCATGACTGCCAGGGTGACGCCACAACTCACAAAAGCAACAGGTGTCTCATCGATAAGCTCAAATTCCAGGCAGTAACGATCCAACTGGACCGGCGCAACAGACTCCGAATCCAAATCATCCTTGATACTACTAGACACTGTCTGACGTAGGCACACCATTGGCTATATTTCCGGTAGCGACACGACAAGAAAGTACGGGTTTTAGACCCAGAATGACTGCGCACGGTAAATATTGCTTACTAACTTACCCATGTAATCGTGATCCATTTGGTTCAGACGCCTAAAGCATGACCTTATTTGGATCGACGCGATCCAGCTTGGTAGCGGTTCCCGTGTCCTTGACATTTTCACTACTTAGGTTTCCGACGTCGTAGCATTTAGAGGCGAGATGAAGCGCAGAAGCTTGTAAGATTCAATGGTCGAGCGGGTGACTGGAAAGAACTCCATCAGATCACCGCAAGGTGTTCCGGCACGCTGCAACTGATTTGCGTGTAAGGGCATGAGCTATAGGATCAGCCGGATCCACGAAAATCGATGAGAGCAGTAGTGTTTGAATACATCGAATCAGATCATGACAGCATCCACCATTACCTATAGATCGAAACTACAAGTCCGATTAAATATGAGATCGCACATGCAGCATACTTGATTGTCCGCTAGTGCCAGGAAGGTTCACATACCTGGCAGACTGTAGTTATAGCAATATTCACTGTACGAAATATCTAGGTTTGTCGACTGCGCTCACCTTCAGAGTAAGTGATCAATTTACTCCTGAATGTTCACCAACGGCGACGACTGGTTCCGAGCCTGCGCTAACTTCACGTAGTTCGAGTGGGCCACCTAATTTACTGCTTGGCTATCCATTCATCGACATCCTGCTCTGCCTGCTCCTTGCTCTTTCCATACTTCGCCTGGATCTTCCCAGCGAGTTGCTCACGTTCTCCTGCGGCCTCAGCAATCTCGTCATCAGTGAGATCGCCCCACTCTTCCTTGACCTTCCCGGTCATTTCCTTCCACTTGCCTTTCACTTGGTCCCAGTTCATACCTTTTTCTCCGATAACTAGTGTAGTGTAACAAGCAATGCGCTCAGGTGAGTGCTGATCTTGCGCGACCGACTTTCTCAAGTATTTCTTCGGCACTCTTGGTCCATACAAACGGTGAAGGATCCTCATTATGATTGGCGATGTACTGGATCAGCTTTTCTTCCAGTTCCGCTACCGATGTGAACACCCCACGCCGAATCGCCTTCTCGGTGATGTGACCGAAGAAGCGCTCGACCAGGTTAAGCCAGGAAGAACTTGTCGGTATGAAGTGCAGCGTGACACGCTTGTTTCTCTTCAACCAGTTCTTCACTTTTTGATGTTTGTGCGTGGAATAGTTGTCGACAATGACATGTAGCTCTAACTCTTCGGGTGTCTGCTTCTCTACCGTTTTGAGAAACTGTAAAAACTCATGGTGACGGTGCTGTTGCTTGCACTCCCCAATGACCTCGCCGGTCGCGACATCCAAGGCTGCGAATAGCGTGCTGGTTCCGTTTCGTTTGTAGTCGTGCGTCATGGTTCCCGCTCGGCCTTTTTTCATAGGCAGGCCCGGCTCTGTTCGATCCAGAGCCTGTATCGAACTCCTCTCGTCGACACAAAACACGACTGCGTTCTCTGGTGGATCTAGATACAACCCGACCACATCCTCAAGCTTCTCCTTGAAATTCGGATCATTGCTGACCTTGAACTGTTTGATCAGGTGCGGTTTGAAACCGCAGTCTTTCCAGACTCTGGAAACGAACATCGCATTGGTGCCCAACTCCTTTGCCAGCGTTCTGGTCAATGTGTGGCGTTCTTAGGCTTCTCATTGGTTGTCATCTCAATGACTCGTTGCCGCAGTGCTGCATGCTCAGCGCTTCCTGTGCCGTTCATGGTAGCGCCACGCGGCTGATCTTTCTCGATACCCTGGAAACCACTGTCATGAAAACGCTGACGCCAGCGCGATGCTTTATGCGCACTCACGGGCATAACTTCTGCAATCTCGCCATTGGTCAGTCCTTCGTCCGCGAGCAGAACAATGGATAATCTTTCCTTCAATCGCGCTTCGGTCTTTCCGCTGCGACAAAGTCGGTGAAACTCTGTGCGCTCTTTATCCGTCAGATTGATCAGTACTGGAAGGGTCATGGCTGGCATTCGTATACGATTTATCACAGTATAT
>RCMY010003492.1_pt1 | contig 13885 bp, 13 predicted proteins | sample 2041341 | NCBI WGS metagenome assembly RCMY01 (sample SAMN09708234, study PRJNA481090) | Marine sediment metagenome, whole genome shotgun sequencing project.
ACTATATTGGCCGTTCACTACCGTAAAGAAATGGTCGGCGAGTACAAATTTGATGATATGAACCAGCATATCGATACTTGGGAGTGAAACAGGAAAATAGTGTATTGAAAAACCCGGCTATTTGGCCGGGTTTTTACTTAAAGATTCATTTTTAACTCACAGCCCGCTGATAAAACTACCATACAAATCTTTGAACTGATATCCCTCTGAGAATCGATTCTTACTTAATTTCTTATGGGCCACCAATCCCCAGAGCAACAGTTCTTTCAAGAAATATACATCTGCTTCCGGGAAATCGGGTTGGTATTGGTTAATCAATCTACTCAATTGTGGTATACGATCTAACGCCCTTTTGTACTCATCGTCGGTAAAGTCATCCAGGAGCTCGAAGCCTTCTCCCTGAAAAAACCAATGAACCAGTTCATCGTACGGGGTTTCGGCATCTTTCTTTTGGAGTTTTTCTATTTTTGGGAAGTACTCGGGGAAAAGCGACTTCACCGCATCATCGATAAGAATGGCGGCGACACCATCGGCACCTTCCTGTTCTCCTTCATAGACCAATTCGATCTTCCCCGTGATAGACGGAACTACACCCATAAAATCGCTCAAGCGGACCATAGTTTTTTCGGCACCGGTCAAAAGCGCCCTTCGTTCGGCAGTACTCAACAAGTTTTCAAAAGCTGTGATACTGGTACGGGCACTAACGCCACTTTTGGCATCTACATATTCGCTGTTTCGGGCCTCGAAACTAATCTGTTCTAGCAAGTCCTTGGCAATTTCTGGTACATAAACGGCATCGGTTTGACGTTTATCCAGTCTCGATTCTTGTTCTGTAATTTTACGTGCGGTCGTTATGTCATCGGGATAATGCGTCAGAATCTGTGAACCTATTCGGTCTTTTAAGGGGGTAACGATACTTCCCCGGTTCGTATAATCTTCGGGGTTAGCGGTAAACACGAATTGAATGTCCAACGGCAATCGCAACTTAAAACCCCGTATCTGGATATCGCCTTCCTCCAAGATATTAAAAAGGGAAACTTGGATTCGCGCCTGTAAATCGGGCAGCTCGTTGATAACAAAAATGCAACGATTCGCGCGGGGAATCATTCCAAAATGGATCACCCTGTCGTCGGCATAGGACAATTTGAGGTTGGCCGCTTTAATGGGATCGACATCGCCGATCAAATCCGCAACAGTCACATCTGGGGTAGCGAGTTTTTCAAAAAAACGTTCTTCTCGATACAACCAAGAAATCGGGGTGTCATCGCCTTTTTCCTTAATCAGCTGTACAGCATATCTGGACATCGGTTTTAATGGGTCATCATTGATTTCCGACCCTTCTACAACCGGAATCCATTCATCCAATAAATGGACCATAAGCCGTGCCAGTCGGGTCTTTGCCTGTCCTCGGAGTCCGAGTAAATTGATATTATGGCGTGATAGAATCGCCCGCTCCAGTTCCGGGATTACGGAGTCTTCGTATCCCCAAACACCTTGGAAAGTTTCTTCGCCTTTTTTGATTTTCTCTCGAAGGTTATCGCGGAGTTCGTCTTTGATACTTTTTGAGTGATAGCCCGCGGTCTTTAATCCACCGAGGGTTTTAATTTCTTTATGGTTCAATTTCATAGTTTTTTTAGTCTCTTCTGTGTGTTCTCTTTTCTTTTTCACCTCGAACCTGTCAACATACAGGTTGATTTCGCACCTCAAAGTTTGTTATGTACTTCGGACCTTACTCGTTATTTCCAACTTTTTCTACAATTAGCCATTGTAATTTCGACACTGCCAATGCCACACTGGCGAACCGAAGTTTAACGGTAGCCATATCCTCTTTATTTCAATCTCTTCCTCCGATTCGATTCATAATCTTCAAAAATCATTTCGCCCAATCCCTTTAATCCCGTGAAAAAAGCCTTGCCTTTGTTCGCTTCCGTGAAATGACGGATAAATTGCATCAGATAAGGGTCTTGGGCAATCATAAAGGTGGTGATGGGAATGTGCAGCTTTCGGGCTTGGCGGGCCATGTTGTAGCATTTTTCCACGATATGCTCGTCCAATCCGACGCTGTTTTTATAGTAAGTACCATCGGGAAGCCTTAAACAACTAGGCTTTCCGTCAGTTATCATAAAAATTTGTTTGTTGGTGTTGCGCTTTCTGCGGAGCATATCCATGGCCAATTGTAAGCCGGCTACCGTATTAGTATGATATGGACCGACCTTTAGATAGGGGAGATCTTTAATGGGAATAGGCCAGGCATCGTTACCAAAGACCAAAATATCCAACGTATCTTTTGGATAGCGGGTAGTGATAAGTTCCGCTAAGGCCATCGCCACTTTTTTAGCTGGTGTAATCCGGTCTTCGCCATACAGTATCATGCTGTGGCTGATGTCGATCATCAGTACGGTGCTCATTTGGGCTTTGTACTGGGTGTCTTCAACGACCAAATCTTCCTCGCTCAGTTCAAAATTGCCAATACCGTGGTTGACCTGGGCATTTTTTAGACTTTCAGTCATGGAAATATGCTCAAGTCCGTCTCCGTATCGATATTCCCTCAAATCTCCAGTATGTTCATCGCCTTGTCCTGATTTTCCCGTTTTATGATTACCGGCACCGCTGCGTTTGAGTTTACCGAAAATCTGATCTAAGGCCCGTTGGCGGATAATACGTTCCATCTTAGCGGTAATGGAAATAGTCCCTTTACCATTGCCGTCGCCTTCTTCTCCGTTTTCACCTTCGCCCATCTGTCCACCGCCATCTTCAAACTCCTCTCGAATATATCCTTTCGCTTTCAGTTCTTCTATAAAATCATCAATGGTGTAATCGTCATCGGTAAGTTCATATTCCACATCCAATTCGCGCAACCAATCGATGGCCTCATCAAAATCGCCGGAAGTGTGCGTGATGAGTTCCTGAAATATATCGAAAAGTCGTTCAAAAGGCGTTTGATTCGGTGCTTCATAGGTAGAAAACCGAAATCCTTGTCTTGTGTTCATAGCCATTACATAAAAATAAGACAATTCGCTGTGAACATCACTATTTTTAGGAAATGTTAACGCTTGTAAGAGTTTACTTAAACAAAAACGGATCAATATTACATCGATCCGTTTTTGTTTAGATATTGCCCGGATTAACTTACAATCGACAACGCATCAGTCTCTTTCCAAGAACCTCTGGTAAAATCCGGAAATTCTTGTGGGGCGCCGTTCGCTGCGACAGAAGCTTCGCTCAACGGTCCGACCGCACTCCAAAGACAACCCTCATATAGGTTCTGATCCAATGGTTCTCCTTTGCGCAGGCATTCCACGATACGGTAGAGCATCATAAAATCCATTCCGCCGTGACCGCCCATTTTGGTGGCGAGTTCGCCGAGACGTTTGTATAACGGATGCTCGTATTTTTCATAGATCTTTTGCAAACCATCGCCCTCGGCCCACTCATGATGGTTTTCCGTCACGCCTTCAACACCGCCTTCGAGCGCTACCCTATTGGGGAATCCGGCCAAGATGCCCTTGGTCCCTTGAATCAGGTTATGCCTTGTATACGGACGCGGACTGGTCTCGTCCCATTGCACCATAATGGTACGTCCCATTTCAGTCTTGATAATCGACGTATTGATATCGCCCCCTTTAAAGTCCAGTTTATTCCACTTATGATCTGCGGGGAAGTTCTCCTTTGCATATAGCGCACGCCCTTTAGCTGGAGAGGAAAAAGAATTCATAAACTTAAAATTATCCTCTCCCCTAGCGATATTCATGTATTGGGCGACAGGCCCCAAGCCATGAGTAGGATAGAGGTTTCCGTTGCGATGTGCATATTGTGGTGTTCGCCAAGATCCGGTACCGCGTTCGACTTCTTCCATCTGCGATCTTAATTCATGAATATAGGCAGCTTCACCATGCAGTAGTTCACCGATCACACCCTGTCGGCACATGTTAAGATACAATAGCTCCTCACGACCGTAGTTGACATTCTCCATCATCATGCAGTGTTTCTTGGTCTTTTCGGAGACGTCGACTAACTGCCACATTTCATCTATCGTAAGGGCCAAGGGTACTTCGACAAAGGCATGGGTTCCCGCGTTCATGGCCCCAATAGCCATAGGAGCATGCAGTTCCCACGGGGTGGCAATGATTACGGCATCCGGTTTTTGCTCTTCGAGCATCTTTTTCCAATCGTTCTCCCCATTGGTATACAGTTTAATCTCTTTATGTCTTTGGCCCTTACCCTGCTCTTTACAGACTTCCTCGGACTTTTTGGCCAAATCTTCATAGAGGTCAGAAATAGCAACGATCTCAGTACCTTCGATGGATGCAATCTGTTTGGCATGTCCAGATCCACGCGCTCCGACACCGATAAAGGCAAAACGCACTGTATCTAGCTTTGGCGCTGCGAAACCACCCATATATTGAGCGGCAGAAACCCGATTTTGTGAAAATAGGTTCGCTCTTGAAATGTTCGGCGTGAGCGCTAGTCCCGCTCCAACCAAGGATGTTTTTTTGAGAAAATTTCTTCTGTTCGAATTCATGTGGTCTGTTTTTATTTTTAGGATGCCTTTATAAGTTCTACAAGATAAAAAAGTTTTGTTGAATTACCGCATTGCGATTGAAACCAATCTAACGGAGAGACTTTACCGCGGTCAGATTTGCAGCTATAATCGTTGGATACCACTGTATTTGAATTACTATTTTTTATGGTTTCAGTACGATACGATATCTTCGTGTCCTATGATCGATAAACGCTTTATCGGGTTCCTCAATACGCCATCTTTATGGACAAACGAGCAGTTTGGCATACGCCAGTTCAAGTTTCCGGAAATTGATGTGATCGATTTTGAGTCCAAACCCATTCCCCAGCGTTTGCGTCTGGGCCATCAAATGGAACATGTTTTTCAACAGCTGGTAGAGACCTCATCTCAATTCGACATCCTTATATATAATCTGCCCATTAAGGATGACCACCGAACTATTGGGGAAATCGATTTTATACTTCGGAATGTGGGAACCGAACAATTGATACATGTTGAACTGACCTATAAATTTTATATCATTGACACCAGTATTTCCGAAGCCATCCATCAGCTGATAGGCCCCAACCGGCGGGATATGTTCTTTACTAAATTGGAAAAAATAAAGCATCGTCAATTTCCACTTTTACATACAGCAGAAGCAACGTACGCACTTAAGAAATACGGCATAGAGACACAAAAAATCGAACATCAATGTTGTTTTAAAGGGCAACTGTTCTTTCCTTATAAAGACCCCGTGGTTTATATTCGTCCGTTGAATAGTGGCTGTATTCAGGGTTTTTGGTTAAAGTTCGACGATTTTAATGCTCATGAATTTCAAGAATACTCCTATTATATCCCTTATAAATTCGAATGGGTCGTAGCGCCGCATCACCATGTTTCGTGGCAAAGTCATTCTGAAATTTTAATGGATCTTAATCTACGGATGATCAAAGAAAATGCACCCATGGTTTGGATGCGGAAATCGGGAACGGAGTTTGAGAAGTTTTTTGTAGTCTGGTGGTGAAAGAAAGTGCGAGGTACGAAATACGAGGTAGTGCGCAAAGCTAAATGTAATGGCACTAAAGCAAAAATCAAATCATGGATTAAAAGTTCAATCCAAATGAAGACAAAAAAATGAATCTGTTTTTTAGTCTCAATGCCTGTTCTTTAATAATTTCAATACAGCATTAAGCCGCCTTACCATGTATAAAATTTGGTAAATGACCCTTTGACGTTCACGTCATTTTCCAAGGTGGCGTTAAATTGGACGGTATACGCGTCGCCCGATGTCTTGAATTCAATAGATCAACCGGTAATCTCGAGAAGCGCCCCATCATCACTTTCAATTTGCCTTCATATCGGGCTCATTATTGCAATTATCGTATGATGGATCGATTGGGTTATCCGTCGGATCGTTTTGATTATTCGGTGAATCGTGGCCATCTGAGGTCACCCTTGGTATTTTGGAACTTAGGGTAGGGAAAAGACATGGCCAGCGAGTCCTCAGAGCAGGAATCTCTCAACATGATTTTCTTTGGATAATAGGATTATTTGTGTCTTTTCTTTAATTCGGCTTCAATATCTTTTAAAGCAAAGCCTTTAGCTTGAAGGAGAATTAGGTAGTGAAACATCAAATCTGCGCTCTCGTACAAAAAGAGTTCGTCATTTTTATCCATGGCCTCTATAACAGTTTCGACGGCCTCCTCCCCTACTTTTTGTGCAATCTTGTTGATACCTTTTTCGAAAAGAGATGCCACATACGATTTACTTCCGTCAGAAGATGTGCGACGTTGCTCGATGACCTCTTCCAATTGGGACAAAAATCCGAAATTCGAGGTATTCTCTTCGTTCCAGCAGGTGTCGCTGCCGGTATGGCAAGTCGGGCCTTCGGGTCGGACGGATATCAACAAGGTGTCGTTATCACAATCGTTTTTGATATCCACCACGTTCAAAAAGTTGCCGCTTTCCTCACCTTTAGTCCATAAGCGTTGTTTGGATCGGCTGAAAAAGGTCACCTTTTCGGTTTCTTGGGTCTTTTTCAATGCGGCCTCGTTCATATAGCCGAGCATCAAAACGTTTTTGGTGGTTACGTCTTGGATGATGGCCGGGACTAGATCGTCTGGATTTTTGCTGAAATCTATTTTCATAATTAGTATTGCTTTTTTCGAACTTACCGGGGCTTCCGCTTGCGGACACTAGTTGCAGACTAGCGATAGCGAAGGCAGAGACTATGGATGTTCCCAAGCCCTGGACTACGCTCCGCGTGACATCATTGTTATACCCTGACAGGAATTCCGTTTTCCCTTAAATTTTCTTTTAAATCCCTGATTCCAATTTCTTTAAAATGGAAGACGCTGGCCGCAAGTGCTGCATCCGCCTTTCCGATGGTAAAGGTATCCACGAAATGCTGCATGTTTCCGGCACCACCGGATGCTATTATCGGAATGTTCAACTCCGTTGACAAACGGGCCAAGGCTTCATTGGCAAAGCCGTCTTTGGTGCCGTCATGGTTCATAGAGGTGAACAGGATTTCCCCGGCACCACGTTCCTCGACTTCCTTTGCCCATTCGAAGAGTTTGCGTTCGGTCGGTATTTTTCCACCCATCAGATGAACAATCCATTCCCCATCGATTTGTTTGGCATCTATGGCGACCACGATACATTGTGAGCCGAATTTCGCCACCAGGTCATTGATCAATTGTGGATTCTTGACCGCTGACGAATTGATGGAAACCTTATCCGCACCGTTCTGCAATAGAATATCTACGTCTTCCACGGACGAAATACCACCGCCGACCGTGAATGGAATGTTAACCTTTTCCGCCACATGATATACCAATTCCGCAAGTGTTTTCCGCTTTTGTTCGGTTGCCGAAATATCTAAAAATACAAGTTCGTCGGCACCTTCACTACTATAGATTTCTGCCAGCTCGACGGGGTCACCGGCATCGCGTAAATCGACGAAGTTAACGCCTTTGACGGTGCGACCGTCTTTAATGTCTAAACAGGGAATAATTCTTTTTGCTAACATGCTATGCAGTTTTTATTATATGTCAGGGGCTATACAAAGCAACCCCTCTCCGATCCTAGCTTTGTATGGCACTTTTAAAGTACTATTAACCCACTGGGCCCTTAGCCTAATTTTCTAGATTTTTGGGTTTCAATTCCTGGAATACAAAAAATTGATACCCACTACTTTTTATATGTTACTTTGTACTATATAATTTTCCAATTGTTTCAAGCTAATTCTATTTTCGTAAATCGCTTTGCCGATGATAGTTCCTTCACATCCTAATTCCGCTAGTTTCGGGAGTTCGTCAAAGGTAGATATGCCGCCAGATGCGATTAATTTAAGTTTGGGTGCCACCTCGAGCGAAGTCGAGAGGTCGTCGGTTCTCGACTGCGCCTGTGCCGAGCGCAGTCGAGGTGCTCGAACTGACATTTCGATTATTTTTTGATATAATTCAAAGGATGGCCCCTCCAACATGCCATCCTTAGCAATATCGGTGCAGATTACGTATTGAATCCCTTTTTCTTGATAGGAAGATATAAATGGAAGCAATTCTTCGGTCGATTCTTCTTGCCACCCCGAAACGGCCACTTTTTCGGCCTTGGCATCCGCTCCCAAAATAATCTTGTCAGCTCCATACTTTTCGATCCATCCCATAAAAGTATTTTTGTCCTTAACAGCTATACTTCCTCCGGTAACTTGCCTTGCCCCGTTTTCAAAAGCAATACGCAAATCTTCATCAGTTTTCAGTCCCCCTCCAAAATCGATTTTCAAGGTGGTCTTTGAAGCGATTTGTTCCAAAACCCTATGGTTTACGATGTGTTTGGATTTCGCACCATCTAAATCAACGAGATGCAAGTATTCGATACCGTGCGCTTCAAATTCTTTGGCTACCTCTAAAGGATTTTCGTTGTAGATTTTCTTTGTGCCGTAATCTCCTTTGGAGAGCCGTACACACTTTCCATCTATGATATCTATGGCAGGAATTATCCTCATAGGTTTAAAAAATTTCGTAAAATCTTGGCTCCGACATCGCTGCTTTTCTCGGGATGAAACTGTGTTCCATAAAAATTATCCTTTTGCAAAGCAGCGCTGTAATTTAACTCATAATGGGATTCTGCAATAGTTTCGGCACAATGCGGCGCATAATAACTGTGTACCAAATAAATATGTTCGTTCTCCCGCACCCCAGTAAAAAGTCCGGATTTTAAGTTGGATATTTGATTCCACCCAATTTGTGGGACTTTTACGGCATTGGAAAACCGGACAACATCGGTATCAAAGATACCAAGACCTTCCGTGTTTCCCTCTTCCGAAGACGTACACATCAGCTGCATACCCAGACAAATTCCGAGAACCGGCTGTTTCAAATCGGGAATGAGTTTATCCAATTGACTGTCTCGCAACTTCTTCATGGCACTACTCGCCTCGCCTACGCCTGGAAAGATAACCTTATCGGCATGCTGTATTTCTTCGATATCGTGGCTCAAGATAGCTTCATACCCCATGCGTTGTATGGCGAATTTGATACTTTGTATGTTTCCGGCACCGTAATTTATAATTACTATTTCCATTTTTTAAATATTGAGTATCGAGTATTAAGTAGTGAGTAGATTATATATTGCTCGTGGGATATCCGCAACAACTTGATACTAACTACGCAATACTTTGTGCTGAACAAGCTTAAAGCATACCTTTCGTTGACGGCAGCACCATTTTCTCAACATCTCGCTTAACCGACATCTTAACGGACTTCGCAAACGCCTTGAAAATCGCCTCAATTTTATGATGCTCGTTGGTGCCTTCGGCTTTGATATTCAAATTCGCCTTGGCGCCATCGGTAAAGGACTTAAAGAAATGATGGAACATTTCCGTGGGCATATCCCCTACTTTTTCTCTTTTGAAATCCGCATCCCAGACCAGCCAGTTGCGGCCTCCAAAATCGATGGCAACTTGTGCCAAGCAATCGTCCATGGGTAGGCAAAAACCGTAGCGTTCGAGACCCAGTTTGTCACCCAGGGCTTTTTGAAATACCTCTCCCAAAGCGATGGCGGTGTCCTCGATGGTGTGATGCTCGTCAACTTCCAAATCGCCGTCGACCTTGATTTCCAGGTCCATTTGGCCATGGCGCGCGAGTTGATCTAACATATGGTCGAAAAACGCCAACCCTGTTTTGATATCGCTTTTGCCCGTACCGTCAAGATTCACCTTGATATAGATATCGGTCTCATAGGTTTTTCTATGGATTTCCGAAATTCGGTTTTCCAGCCTTAAAAATTCATAGATTTTCTCCCAATCATTATTTTCCAATGCAATTACTGAATCCAGTTCTTCTCTTTTAATCGTAATTTCGTCAGTGCCCAAGTTCGTGTCATCATTGATAAAAATACCCTTTGACCCTAGATTTTTAGCCAGTTCCATATCGGTCAGGCGGTCGCCGATTACGAAGGAATTTTTTAAATCGTAAGCTTCCGTAAAATACTCGGTCAACAAAGCCGTACCCGGTTTTCGGGTATCGGCATTTTCATAGGGGAAAGTTCGGTCCAAAAAAACCTTATCGAACACCACGCCTTCGTTCTCGAAAGATTTCATGATAAAATTATGAACGGGCCAAAAAGTATCCTCGGGAAAAGATTCCGTGCCCAATCCATCTTGGTTGGTTATCATAACCAGCTCGTAATCCAATTCTTTGGCTATTTTACCTAGAAAAGTAAAAGCTTTTGGGTAGAAAATCATTTTTTCGAACTCATCGATCTGCTCATCAACGGTTTCCTTGATCATCGTGCCGTCACGATCTATAAAAAGTACTTTCCTTCGGGCCATCCCCAAACCTGCATTTTTTTTCTTTGAAATCTCTTTTTTTAGCGTCTCCATTGCACCTAATTTATTTCCTTCAAGGCCATTACCAACTTAATATTCTCTTCCGGGGTTCCGATAGTAAACCGAAGGGTATTTTCGCAGAGCGGTTGATTACTCCGATTTCGGATGACAATCCCTTTTTTTAGTAGCTGTTCGTACCGTTTATCTGCATTATCGACTTTAACCAAGATAAAATTGGCATCGGATGGATATACCTTTTCAATATACGCAACGTACTTTAGCACGTTCATCAACAATTTTTTCTGGTTCAGTATTTCAGCAATTTCCAAACGGATTCTAGAAACTCCGTTCAGTCTTTTCAAGGCGTGTTTCTGTGTCAGCTCATTGATATTATAGGGCGGTTTTATCTTTTTCAGGACGGATATAATTTCTTCGGATGCCATACAGATTCCCAAGCGAATACCCGCCAATCCATATGCTTTTGATAGGGTTTGGACAACGATAAGATTAGGATATTCCGCTAACCTTTTTGTCCAGCTTTGACCATCCGAAAAATCGATATAGGCTTCGTCAATGACCATCAAACCAGTGAAACTTTCAATCAATCCGATAATTTTATCCTCGGCAAAACTATTGCCGGTAGGATTGTTCGGGGAGCAAAGAAACAACAACTTGGAATTTTCATTGGTCTGTTTCAAAATCTTATCTACATCCGGCTGAAAGTCTTTAGTAAGCAGTATTTCACGATTTTCGATATGATTGATACCGGCGAGTACCTTATACATTCCATATGTCGGGGGCAAAGTGATGACATTGTCCACCTTAGGCTCACAGAATGCCCGGAAAATCAGGTCCAAAATTTCATCGCTGCCGTTGCCCAGCAGCATATTTTTAACGGGAATCTCTTTCCGCTCTGCTAAAACGGACTTCAAACGCCGCTGTCCGGGATCAGGATAGCGGTTTACTCCGTTTTCAAACGGATTCTCGTTAGCATCTAAAAACACCATGGGAGAACCATCGGCTACATACTCGTCCCGGGCGGAGGAATACGGTTTTAGACCTTTTACGTTTTCCCTAGTTAATTTATCGAGATTAAATTCCATATCCTATCCTTTCTCTTAACTTCACTTTTTTAAACGCTCAAGCCGCAATGTCACTGCATTTTTATGCGCCTGCAAACCCTCTGCTTCGGCCATAATTTCAATAGCCTTTCCTATCCTTTTAATGCCATCCTCGGTTATTTTTTGAAAGGTCATGTTTTTCATGAAACTGTCCAAGTTTACGCCACTATATTGTTTAGCGTAGCCGTTTGTGGGCAATGTATGGTTAGTTCCGGAAGCGTAATCACCTGCGCTTTCGGGGGTGTAATTACCAATAAACACCGATCCCGCATTCATCGTATTATCCACATAGAAATCCTCGTTCTCGACACATACCATATAATGTTCGGGGCCGTATTCGTTGATCAAATCGATGGCGGTACGGTCATCGGCTACATAGATCAACTTACTGTTGTCAATAGCCTTTTGAGCGATACCTCTTCTTGGCAAGCTCTCGATCTGTTTTTCCACCTCTTTCTCTACCTTGTCGATCAGTTCTTTGGATGTCGATACCAATATCACTTGACTATCTATGCCGTGTTCCGCTTGGCTCAATAGATCGGATGCTACAAAGACCGCATTGGCGGTATCGTCGGCAACGACCAAAAGTTCGCTCGGACCGGCAGGCATATCTATGGCTACACCGTATTTTGTGGCTATTTGCTTGGCAACCGTGACGTACTGGTTGCCGGGGCCGAATATTTTATAGACTTGTGGGATGCTTTTCGTGCCAAAGGTCATGCCCGCAATCGCCTGTATTCCTCCTATCTTAAAAATTTGGGTCACCCCGCACAAATCTGCAGTGTACAGGATAGCCGGATGTATTTTTCCTTCGATATCCGGTGGAGAGCACAAAACAATTTCTTGGCAACCTGCAATCGTTGCGGGAACGGCCAGCATCAAAATGGTCGAGAACAATGGCGCGGTCCCCCCGGGAATATACAATCCCACTTTTTGAATCGGACGCTTTTCTTGCCAACAGCGGACACCCTTCATTGTTTCCACCTCGATTTTATCCGTTATTTGGGCTCTATGGAAGGTCTCGATATTCGTTTTCGCCATGTGGATGGCATCCTTTAGCTCAGATGACACCTGAGTTTTGGCCTCTTCTATTTCCATTTCAGAAACCCTAAAAGTATCCAAGGCAACCCTATCGAATTCCTTGGTATAGACTTTTAACACGTGATCGCCTTCCTGTTGGACTTCCTTGAAAATAGTGTTTACCTGCTGCTCGATATCGGCAACGCTCTGGGTCGGGCGCTTTAAAACGAACTTCCAATCGGCTTTAATCGGATTATAAATTTTATTCATTTTGATTTTCTCATGATTTAGGAATGACCTAAAAGCTTACTTTCTGCGACTTCTACGAAAGACAAATGCCATTTTAAATTCATATCGCCTTGCGATTTCCCTCAGGGTTTATGATTGGCATATCGACTATGCGTACTAAAAACCTAACAGAGGCACGGGAACGAAAAGTAGTACTAAAGCACCATTTTCTCGATAGGACAGACCAAAATTCCCTCGGCCCCGGCCTGCTTTAGCTCGTGAATAACTTCCCAAAATTTGTCCTTGTTGATTACTGTATGTACCGAGCTCCAACCTTCTTGCGCCAAAGGCAAAACGGTGGGGCTCCGCATTCCGGGCAGCAGCGATAAAACCTGATCCAGCTTATCGTTCGGTGCGTTGAGCAAAACGTATTTGGATTGCCGAGCCTGTAAAACGGACTGAATCCGAAATTGTATCTTTTTCAGCAACTCCCTGCGTTCATCGGATATTTTCGGGGAAACCGCTAACACGGCCTCACTTTTTAGCATCACCTCTACTTCCTTCAAATTATTCTTGAAAAGCGTGCTTCCACTCGATACAATATCGCAGATGGCATCCGCCAGCCCAATATTCGGGGCAATCTCTACGGAACCATTGATAATATGAAGATCGGCGTTCACGCCATTTTTCTTCAAATAATTCTGGACGGTATTCGGGTAGGATGTCGCAATACGTTTTCCTTCAAAATCCTTTACCGAAGTGTATTTGACCGATTTCGGTACTGCTAAGGATACCTTGCATTTCGAGAAGCCCAATTTTTCGGCAATCTCGATGTCCTCTCCTTTTTCTATCAAGACATTCTCGCCGATAATGGCAATGTCGACCACACCGTCCCGCAGATACTGGGGGATATCACCGTTTCTAAGGTAAAAAACCTCTAACGGAAAATTACGGGAAGATGCCTTCAATTGATCCTTACCGTTGTCTATCGAGATACCACAATCTTTTAAAATCTGTAGCGAATCTTCGTTTAAACGACCGGATTTTTGGATGGCTATACGTATCATAAAAAAAATGTTTTGTTTAAGCGGATTTCCGCCTTCGCGATAATGACAATAACGTGATTAATTCGTGAGACTCCGGCCTACGCCAGAATGACAAAAACATACTAATTAAAAAACC
>RCMY010003493.1_pt1 | contig 13883 bp, 10 predicted proteins | sample 2041341 | NCBI WGS metagenome assembly RCMY01 (sample SAMN09708234, study PRJNA481090) | Marine sediment metagenome, whole genome shotgun sequencing project.
TCATGCCGATGATCACGCCCTGCGCGGGATCGCGACCGAGGGCACCCGCGTCGCCGTCGCGTGGCAGGACGACGCGCACGCCTCGGACACCTCGCTGAGCGCGGTGAGCCTTGAGGAAGGTGCCGTCACCGGGCGTGCCCGCTGGGTCATGGACGGTCTCGGCGCTGACCAGCTGGTCGTCGCTGCCAACGGGAGCGACGGTCGCGTGCTGGTGCTCGTGGCCGGGGCGTCCGACGGTGTCGATCGCGTCGCGATGCCCGCCCTCGACCCCACCCGGCCCATCGCCGAGATCACCTTCTCGGGTGCGCCCGCCACGGTCATCGCGACCGGTGAGGCGGCGGACGCTGCCTTCACCGCAGGCCTTCGCGCCGCACGGGCGCTGCTGGCGGCCGAGGCGATCGGCGTCGGCCGCGCCGCGTTCGAGATGGCGCTGGACTACGCGCGGACCCGCATGCAGTTCGGGCGCCCGATCGGTTCGTTCCAGGCCGTCAAGCACAAGCTCGCGGACATGCTCGTCGCGATCGAGTCCGCGACCTCGGCCGCGGCCTACGCGGTGCGGGTCGCGGACCAGCCGGACTTCGCCGTCGCGGCGCCAATGGCGAAGGACGTGTGCACGTCCGCCGCCATGCGGATCGCGGTGGACAGCATCCAGGTTCACGGGGGAATCGGGTTCACGTGGGAGCACGACGCCCATCTCTTCCTGAAGCGCGCCAAGGCATCGACCATGTCGCTCGGCACGGCGGAACAGGTGCGCGATGACCTCGGCCGCGCCCTCGGGATCTGAGGATGCAGAGCCTCGAGCTGATCGACGGGTGGTCGCCCGACGTCGTGGCCATCGGCGTGATCGATCGCGAGGGGCGCGTGGCGTCACGTGGACCGGTCGGCGAGGTGCTCCCGTGGGCGTCGGTGACCAAGCCGCTGAGCGCGCTCACCGTCCTGACGTTGGTCGGATCCGGTGATGTCGACCTCGACGAGCCGGCGGGCCCCGAGGGCTCGACGGTCCGACACCTGCTCGCGCACGCCGCGGGGTATCCGTTCGACGGCGTCACCCCGATGCAGCCGGTCGGCGCGCGACGCGTCTACTCGAACACCGGCTTCGAGGTGCTCGCGGGCTTCGTCGAGGAGCGGACCGGATCGAGGTTCTCGGACATCGTGGCCGAGCGTGTCACCGCGCCGCTCGGCATGTCGACGACCGTGCTGGAAGGGTCGGCCGGGAAGGCCGCGCGAGGGTCGTTGCGGGACTTGCTGACGCTTGGTCATGAGCTGCTCACGCCGACGCTGATCGACGCCGACCTGCACCTCGCCGCGCGAACCGTCCAGTTCCCGGGACTTGCAGGCGTGCTGCCCGGCTACGGCCGGCAGGATCCGAACGACTGGGGCCTCGGGTGGGAGATCCGCGGAAGCAAGTCCCCGCACTGGACGTCGCCGCGCAACACGCCGGAGACCTACGGTCACTTCGGCCAGTCCGGCAGCTTCGTCTGGGTCGATCCACAGGTCGGCGTGGCCGTCGCGTCGCTGGCCAGCGAGCCGTTCGGGAAGTGGGCCATCGAGGCCTGGCCCGAGGTCTCGTCCGCCGTCCTCCAAGACCTGCTGGGACCTGCATGACCACCTTGATCGACCTTCGGTCCGACACCGTCACGAAGCCGTCGGCGGCGATGCGGGAGGCGATGGCCACGGCCGAGGTCGGTGATGACGTCTTCGGCGACGATCCGACGGTCCACGCGCTGCAGCTGCGCGCGGCGGAGCTCACCGGCAAGGAGGCAGCGCTGTTCGTCTCCTCCGGGACGATGGGCAACCTGCTCGCGGTCCTCGCGCAGACCTCGCCGGGTGACGAGATCATCGTCGGACGCGAGTCGCACATCGCGAACTGGGAACAGCGTGGGCACGCCCGCATCGGCGGCGTCGCCGCGAGGGCACTCCCATGGGACGGGCTCGGGGAGCTCGACCTCGACGAGGTCCGGACCTCGCTGCGAGATGATCTCGACCCGCACCGCGCCGGCACGGCGATGATCGCGACCGAGACCTCCAACGGCACGGCGCAGGGCTGGCCGGTCGCCTCGTCGCACCTCGTGGACCTCGGTTCCCTCGCCCGTGAGCACGATCTGGCGTTCCACGTCGACGGGGCGCGGGTCTTCAACGCGACCGTCGCGCTGGGGATGTCGGCCGCTGAGTACCTCGCCCCGGCAGACACCGTGACCTTCTGCCTGTCGAAAGGCCTCGGTGCTCCGATCGGCTCTCTGCTGTGCGGGCCGTCGGAGGTCATCGCGCGCGCTCACCGTGCCCGCAAGCTCTTGGGTGGTGCGACTCGTCAGGTCGGCGTGATCGCCGCTCCGGGCCTCGTCGCGCTCAGCGATGGTCCCGACGGCACCGTCGCCCGCCTTGCCGACGACCATCGCAACGCCCGTCGGATCGCCGATGCGCTCGCGGAGATGCCCGGCGTCGTCTCGCCGGGCGGGATCATCCAGCCTGAGGGTGAGGCGTTCGACCCGGCACGGGTCCGGACGAACCTCGTGTTCTTCGGCGTCGACGATCGGGTCGAGGACGCCGCGTTCGGCGTGTTCATGCGATGCGGCGCCGCTGGGATCCAGCTGCTGCCGATGGGCGAACGCGTCGTGCGGCTCGTGCTGAACCTCGGTGTCGGCGCGGAGGACGTCGATCGGGTGATCGACGCCCTCCGCGGCGCTGTCGGCGTTGCCTGAGGGGCGTCAGGCGCTGGCCGTCAGGCGCGTGAGTGGTCCATGCCCTCGGCGATGCCGATCAGCAGAACGGACGCCACGACGGCAACGACGAAGCCGATGACGTTGAGCTCCATCATCCCGCCGGTCCCGAGCAGGTTCGCCACGAGACCGCCGATGACGGAGCCGACGACGCCGAGCGTCAGCGTCATGAGGAGTGAGAGGTCCGTGGGACCGCTCTTGAAGAGCCGGGCAAGCGCGCCGATGACGAGGCCTGCGATGAGGAAACCGATCATTGTTGAGCACTCCGTGTCGGGGACTGCGTGAGTGATGCCCCGTCCGATCGGCGCGATACCAAGGACCCGCGGGAGCTCAGGGAACCTGTCGGGTGAGAGCGCGCTCGCGGTGCTGGCGAGCGCCGACCCGCAGATGGCGTTCGATCAGCGACGCCTCACCCAGCCGGTGCTTGAGGACGCGCTCGAGCCCACCGATCGGGGTGAGGTTCTGCGGGGCCCGGGCGTCGCGGTGAGGCTGTGACGCGAACCGCGGCAGCGTCGCGCTGGTGCGGTCGGCCTGGCGGATCGCCTCGTCCTTGGTGAGGTCGGCGCTCAGCTCGCACCGGACGATGCCGGCCCATGGGTGACCGGCCCCGGCGAACGGGAGGCGCAGGTACCACGAGTACCGCGACCACGATGATGTCGTCAGGAACAGCGGGGTCCGTTCGCCCGGCGACAGCGTCGCGACGACCTGGTTGGCCCAGTCCTCGAGGTAGCCGACCTGATGGGTCTTGACGTACCCGACGGCGTGCTCGACGTCCTGTCGTCCTCGGAGCGGTCCGTCGAGGACGATGAGCGCGGCGTCTCGGACCCTCCGTGCGATCCCGTTCTCGAGCGTGCGCATCCGGTCATTGATCCCGCCGCGCAGGTCTGCCTCGGTGTCACCAACGACCGCTTTCGGGGCGTAGACGAGGGAGCCGGCCTGGATGGGCGGCGTCCCGGGCGGACCGAAGACGGCGCGCTGGACGTCGATCTGGTCCAGCACCGCTGTGCCGTTGCAGCGCAGCGATCCGGCGGCGTAGGACGCGCAGAGCCCGGGGCGTGAGCTGCCGGTGTCTGCGTTGGAGATCCACACGATGGCGTCGACGCGCTGGACGCCGTCGATGAAGACGACGTCGTCCTTGAGCAGGTGGTCGTCCCGGTCCGGCAGGATCGGGTGCCACCGTTCCTGCGGGCGCTCGACGAAGGCGTCGGTGTCGCCGGGGGCCTCGGGCAGGTCCGCCGCGAGGGGCGCGGACGAGCCGAACGACGGAGCCCAGGACTCGACGTGCAGCATCAGCTGCTCGGGCGCGGGGCCGTCGGCGGTGTCCGTGGCGCTCATGAGGAGACCCGTTCGACGGAGGAGGCGTTGCCGACCTTGGTGACGCGGTACTGGGTCGGCACCTGCTCGGACAGGGCGGGGACGTGGGTCACGAGGCCGACCATGCGTCCACGTGAGGCGATCTCGTTGAGCGCGGACGCGACGACATCGAGCGTCTCCGCGTCGAGCGTCCCGAAGCCCTCGTCGATGAACAGCGTCTCGAGCCGTGCGGTCCCGCCGGTGGCCAACGCGGCGACCTGCTCCGACAGCGCCAGCGCGAGGGCGAGCGAAGCGAGGAAGGTCTCTCCACCTGACAGGGTGCGGATGAGGCGGCGCTCGTCGGCGTTGGCGTGATCGATGACCTCGAAGGCGTTCTTGTCGTCCAGCGCCAGCGAGTAGACGCCGCGGGAGAGCTCCTGGAGGATCTCGGTCGCCCCGACCAGCACCCGGCGCAGCGCGCGGTGCAGCAGCCAACCTTGGAAGTTGCGGTTGCTGAGCTGCAGCCCGAGCTCGTGCGCCACCCGGTGCCGGGCGCGCGAGCTGACCAGCAGCTCCTGGTGGCGCCGGGCCTCCACGAGGTCGATCTCGAGCCGCTCGAGCTTGGTCGACTCCGTGGCGTGGGCGGCGACGACGGCGTTGAGCGGCGTCGTCTTCTCTGGTGCGGTCACCCCGAGCTCGCCGAGCGCCGCGCGCTGTGCGGCAAGCAGCGCCTTCCACCGCTCCGCGAGGTCCAGGCGCTCCTTGGTCGCGGCGGCGATGAGCGCGTCGAGCTTCGGCAGCCCGTCGCGGGCATGGGTGGCAAGATCAGCCCACGAGGCGGCGAGGCCGACCTCACGATCGATCGGCGGGGGATCCAGCACCGCGACGGCGTCGCGAGCGCGCTCCAGCACCGTCCATGCCTCGCGGCGCTCCTGGCCGACCGCGGCTTGGCGTTCCTTGGCCTGGTCCAGCTTCGTCCGGGCTGCGGCCTCGGCCTGCCTGGCCTTCGCGAGGTCGGTGTTGGCGGATCGCAGCCGATCCGCGATGGCGTCGAGCGCGACGACGTCGGTCGGAAGCGACAGCTCGGCGCCGGCTGTGGCGACGGCCGCGACGAGCGTTGCGTGACGCTCGGCGACGGCGCGATGCTGCTCCTTCACCTGCTCAGCAGCAGCTTCAGCCCGACGCAGCTGTCCTTCGGCCTGCTGGGCCGCGTTGTCGGCGTGCTGCTCGGCGAGGCGGAGCCGTTGGAGCTCCGGGTCCGTCGGGTGGTCGGGAAGCGTGTGGACCTCCTGGGTGCACACCGGGCACGGGGCGCCGATCTCGAGCGACTCCGCCACGATCGTGACGTGGCCTGCGAGCTCGGCGGCGACGCGTGCCTGCACGGCCGCGTCGCGGTCCGTCACGGCGTGCTTCGCGATCTGCTGGAGCTCGACGAGCGTGGTCGCGTCGTTCGCCTGGCGGGCGGTGAGCTGGTCGACCTCGCTCGTCACGCGAGCGACGTCACGAACCCGGGCGGCCTGCTCCGACACCTGGACGGCGTCGGGAAGCTCGGTGATCGCGGCGTTCGCGGTGGCGACGTGCGCGCCGGCCTCCTGCAGCGCGGTCGTGCGGGCGGCGACGTCGGCTGCCAGCACGGTCAGCCGGCCGTCGAGGTCGTCGACCCCGGAGGGGACCGCGAGCCCCGCGGCGGTGTCTCGCCGCGCCCCCAGCTCCTCGATGCGGGTCTTCACCGTGCTTCCCTGGGCACGCAGGTCGTCGAGTTCCTCCTGCTCACGCTCGAACTGCGCGAGAAGGTCCGACAGCGTCGCGATGCGCGACTTCGCAGCGTTCACGGCATCCGGGGTGGCGAGGGAGAGCGGCCCCTCCAGCGCGGCGGTGGAGGCCGTGACCTGGGCCTTCGCGGCCTCGGCGCGTTCGCGGGCTCGCTTGGCGAGCCGGTCGTAGACGCCGAGGTCGAGCAGGGATCCCAGAAGCTGCTGGCGCTCGGTCGGCTTGGCGTGCAGAAACTCCTGGAACGCGCCCTGCGGCAGCACCACGCAGCGGACGAAGTGCTCGAAGCTGAGGCCCACCATGCGCACGACGGCCTCGTCGACGTCGGCGCGGCCGCTGACGATCGGGCGACCGTCGGCGTGTTCGAGCCTCGCCTCCTTGGTGGTCGCTCCGCCGTTGCGCTGACGCCGGACCACGCGCGTCACCGTCATCGCGTGGCCGCGGGACTCGAACGTGAGCCGGACCCGGGCCTCGTTGAGACCGTGGCTGATGATCGCATGGACGAGCCGCTTGTCGTCGAGCCGCGGGACCGACCCGTACAGCGCGAAGATCATCCCGTCGATGATCGTGGACTTGCCGGCTCCCGTCGGCCCGGACAGCGCGAACAGCTCGGTGTCCTCGAAGGAGATCGTGGTCGCCTCGCGGAAGGAGCCGAAGCCCTCGAGCTCAAGCTGCAGAGGTCGCATCGGTGGCTCCTCTCTGCGCGTCGTCGTCTTCCTCGATGAGCTCGGACAGCAAGGACAGAAGCTCCGGGTCCGCTTCACCCCGCTCGGACAGGTACTCCGCGAAGAGCTCTGAGGGGGACGCCTGGAACTGCTCGAGCTCCCACGCCTCGGCCTCGGCCGCCTCGACACCGTCGGGTGGGGCGATCCGTACGTCGACGGCGTTGGGGAAGAGCTCACGGAACTCGTCGCCCAGCCCCGTGCGGGGGGCTTCCTCGAGGATGATCCGCAGGTGGTCGTCGCCGTACTGGTCGACGTCGTCACGCAGCAGGTCCGCCGGCCCACGCAGCGTCCGGAGACGCCGGCCGGAGGCGAGCTCGACGGGGCGCACGTCCGCCGGGGCCCCCGGCACAGCCTCGACCACCGTGACCTGCTTGTGCTCGGTGAACGCTTCACCGAAGTCGAGGTGCAGCGGAGCACCCGAGTAGTGGATCGGACACGGCCCGTTCACCCGGTGGGCCCGGTGCAGGTGACCGAGCGCGACGTACTGCGTGTTCGGCGAGAACACCGACGGCGAGACCTGGTAGCCGAGGATGTGGGATTCGCGCTCGCCGCCCCCACGTGCGACTGCACCGCCCGGTGGGAGCACCGTGAGGTGGCCCATGAGCAGGTTCACGGTGTCGGCGGAGAAGTCGGCGCTGAGCGTCTGGACGATGTCGCGGACCCGGGCGGAGAACTCTTGCTCCTGGCCAGCGGCCGTCGTGGTCATCAGATGCTGTGCGGAGATGACCGTCCGGTGGCTGACCCAGGGAAGCAGCGCGAGCCGTGCGGTCGAGCCGTCCCGGCAGGGGAGGTCGAGCACGCCACCGCGATCAGGAGGCCGGACCTGGTCGATGGTGTGGACGTTGGTCAGGGACAGCAGTGGACGGATCGCGCCCCATCGTCGGGGGTTGTCGTGGTTGCCCGCGATCACGACGACCTGCGCTCCGGTCGCCGCAAGGTCGAGCAGCGCCTGGTAGACGATCTGCTCGGACTCGGGGGAGGGCTGCGCGGTGTCGAACTGATCGCCGGCGACCAGAATGAGGTCCGGCTCCTCCGCATGGGCGATCGTCGCGATCTCCGAGAGGACGTCGCGGTGCTCCTGGGCTCGCGATCGACCACGGATGGTGCGGCCGACGTGCCAGTCTGAGGTGTGGAGAAGTTTCATGGCTCGACTCTACGAGGGGGTGGGACATGGACCGCGGAGGAGGTGACGTGAGGCCGGGGCAGCATGTGCGCTCAATGCACGCGATCGGGCCGATTGGTCAACGTGTGAGTCCATGAGGCCGAAGCATCTGGGGAACCCGCCATTGGAAGCCTCATCATCCGTCTCTCACTCCGCGCCGCGAGCTTCGCTGTCGCCACGGCCAGCATCGTCGGTGCCGCGACCCCTGGCGTCGGGCTCGCCCGTACGCCGGACGCCTCACCCGACCTCACGGTGCTCATCCAGGCTGCCGGAGACCTCCGGACCGTCGCTGGGGACGTCCTCGCCCTCGGGGGCTCCGTCGAGCGTCTGCACGACACGGTCGGGATCGTCACGGCGACCCTGCCCGCTGACCAGCTCGACCGTCTCCGGGCGGACTCCGACGTCGCGGCGGTGACGGTCAACAGCACGGTCACGCTCTCGTCCACCAACGACTCCACGCCCGGTCACCCCAACACCGGCGGGCGGACCAGCGTCGTCGCCGACGCGATCGGCGCGGATGACTACCTCGCTGCCGGCTACGACGGGTCCGGAATCGACGTTGCGTTGATCGACTCCGGCGTCGCGAACGTGGCAGGCCTGAGCGACAGCGTCATCAACGGCGTCGACCTCTCGTTCGACGCCCTCATCCCGGGATACTGGGACGGGCCGGCCTTCTCCGACGGGTTCGGCCACGGCACGCACATGGCGGGGATCATCACCGGCAACGGCGACGACGTCATGGGCGTCGCTCCCGGCGCTCGTGTCGTCAACGTGAAGGTCGGCGACCACCTGGGCAAGGCCGACGTCACCCAGATCATCGCCGGCATCGACTGGGTCATCCAGAACGCGAACACCGACGGGCGCAACATCCGCGTCATCAACCTCTCCTTCGGCACGGACGCATCGCACACACCGCAGCTCGACCCGGTCGCGCACGCTGTCCAGACCGCCTTCGACCATGGGATCGTCACCGTCGTCAGCGCCGGGAACCGGGGCACCACGCTGGGCCGCATGGACATGCCGGCGTCCCACCCGGCCGCGCTGTCCGTCGGCGCGACGGACATGGGCCCGACCACGGCCCCGGGCGACGACACCGTTCCCTCCTGGAGCAGCCACGGTGACGGGGTCAACAACCCGCACCTGATCGTTCCCGGCAAGCAGATCATCAGCGTCGGCGTCCCCGGAAGCACGCTCTGGGAGGCCTACCCGGACGGCCACGTCGAGGGCGCGCTGATGCGCGGCAGCGGCACGTCGCAGTCCGCGGCCGTCATGTCCGCCGCCGTCGCGCTGGTTCTGGACTACCAGCCGGCGTGGGGTCCGGCGGAGGTCCTCGTCGCCACCCGGCGCGGAGCGGTCGATCTCGGACTCCCGGCCTCCGTGCAGGGCGCTGGCGTCGTCGACCTGACCCGGCTCATGGGCTGGAGTCACCGCGACGGGGCCAACTGGAACTACACCCGCAGCACCGGTGACGGTGACCTCGACACCTCCCGCGGCAGCTACACGGTCACCATGGCGAACGACCAGGGCACGAGCCTGTCGATCACCGGCAACATGGACTTCACCGGCAGCACGTGGAACGGCTCGACCTGGAACGGCTCGACCTGGAACGGCTCGACCTGGAACGGGTCGACCTGGAACGGGTCCACGTGGAACGGGTCCACGTGGAACGGGTCCACCTGGAACGGGTCCACCTGGAACGGGTCCACCTGGAACGCAACCGGCTTCAGCAGCGCCTTCTGGGACTGAGCTCTCAAGGTCGATCGGACGGGCGTGGTTTGATCCGCGCCTGATCGGCCGACAGAGATCGTGCGAGACGCGTCCATCAGGCAGCCGCGCCTCGCCTCGATCAGGTCACCGATGAACCTCCGTACCCGCATGCTGAGCGTCTGGGCGCACGTTGCGCTCAGCGCGCTGCTGCTGCTGTGGTGCTTGCTCGCGTTGACCGGGGTCTCAGCTGATCACGTCCGACCGGAGTGGCCGCTCGTGGTCGTGGTCTTCGGCTTCTACGTCGCGATGCGCTGGCCTGTCCACATCGCCACCGACAGCGGACGCCACCACGTCACCGTCGACCTGACGGAGGCTCTGGTCGTCGTCGGGTGCTTCCTGTTCGACCCCGCACCATTCGTCATCGCCGCGATGTTCGGCGCGCTCCCGGCGATCGCCCGCCTGAGGCCACCCCCGGTGAAGTTCGCAGTGAACCTCGTCCACACGGGGCTCTGGACCGCGATCCCGCTGCTGCTGTTCCACCTGTTCGCCGGAGCGTCGAACGGACCGTCGCCGCGGGCGGTCGCGGTCGCCGTGCTCGCCGCAGGCGTGTCCTGGCTCGGGAGCAACCTGAGCATCCAGATCCCGATCGGCCTCTCCACGGGACGCTGGAGGCGCAACCGCGGCGAGATCCGCGAGCTCGCGGTCGCCGCTCTCACCGGGCTCGGGGCCGCTCACATCGCGCTCGTGGGCGTCGTCATCGGCGCGACCGAGCCCACGCTCCTGACGCTGCTTTCCCTCCCGTTGGTGCACGTGATCCTGAGCAACGGGCGACAGATCCGCAACGCTGACAGCCGTCACATCCTCGAGTTCACCGTCGGAGCTGCGGAGTCGCTCAGGCTCGGCATCGACACGCCTCAGGTTCTGACAGATCTCCTCCCGGATCTGCGCGTCGCGTTCGGTGCGGACGAGGTCAGCCTGCTCGCGACGGTGCCCGGCGAAGTTCTGCGTGTCGTCGCTCACGAGGACGAGGTCGTGCGGCCGGGATCACTCCCCGTCGAGGGGACGCTTCGCTCGTGGTTGACCGACCACGCGAGCTCGGGCCCGGCCACCTCGGAGACCGACGCATCGCTCGTGGACATCGCGGGCGCCATGCGTCGCGGCGAGCTCCTCGTTGCCCCGATCCCGTCGGACCAGGGCGACGCAGCGTTCGTGCTGGCCGGGCGTCGACTCGGTCCGTTCCGGCCCGATCACGTCAGGCTCATCCGCACGCTCGCCTCGTCCGCATCCGCGGCACTCGAGCGCTACCTCCTGAGTCAGGAGCTGAACGCGTCCGAGCAACACCGCGTGGAGCTGGAGCAGCGAGCGAGCCACGACGCCATGACGGGGCTCGTCAACCGGCCACAGCTCGACCGGGATCTCGACTCCGCCTTCTCCGACGAGGGCCCCGTGGCGATGCTCTATCTCGACCTCAACGGCTTCAAGGCGGTCAACGACAATCTGGGGCATGCCCAAGGCGACGCGGTGCTCGTCCACGCCGCGGCACGCATCCGCGCCGCCATCCGACCGACGGACATCGCGGCGCGGCTCGGCGGAGACGAGTTCGCCGTGCTCCTGCCAGGCGGGACCGAGGACGACGCCCGGCGCGTCGGCATGCGGATCCTCGAGCTCTTCGGTGAGCCCATCCCTGACCTCGAGGCGGTCGACGAGATCCGTGCGGCGGTCGGCGTCGCCGAGCGCGTCGCCGGGGACACTCCGGCGACCCTGCTCGGACGGGCCGACGCGGCCATGTACGTCGCCAAGCGCGGAAGCACGATCTCGACGCTCTCGGGCTGATCAGCGCAGCGTGCCACGCTCCTCGAGCCGTGAGCCGTCGATGGTGCCGCGTGCCACGAGATTGTTGTGAGAGATCTCGACCGAGGTGACCTCAGCGCCCGCGGGCAGCCCTCGCAGCCGGATGGTGAGGCTGGACATCGGCAGCGCCCGGAGCAGCGACTGCGACGGTGCGACGACGAGGTCGCCACGCTTCACGCGGAACGAGGTGTCGAACCACGCGCCGCCGGGGAGCTGGAGCCGGACCGCGTGCCCGCGGAACTCCATGCGACGGACGAGGGGCGCGAGACCGGAGATGGTGAAGAGGTCGGCCGCGCTGATCCATGCGGCGAAGCGGCCGCCGTCGGCGCTGAACGGCTCGGTCGCGGTGCCGTTCTCGATGCCGGGTGGGACGTTGATCCCGACCAGGTCGACCTCGAGGCGTTCCAGACGTGCCGCCCCGTTGCGGACGGGCACCTGCTCGGCCATCGCGTGCAGCCCGGGGACGCGCCCGTTGGCGAGGTGCTTCAGGATCGGACGCCCGGCGATGACGACGGTGACCGGGACCTTGACCGCCTCCTCGAACCGGGCCTTCACCCGTGCCTCGATGGCCGTGCGGGCCCGATGCTCGAGGGCGTTCGCGGCGATGTCGCCGACCACGGGGATGCCGAAGGCGCGCAACCAGGTCATCGCAGTGACCTCGTCGGAAGGGGGACCTGCACGTGCCAACCGTAGCGCTGAGGGCGATCAGAACGGGAGCGGATCGCCCGTGTCGTCGCTGAACCCGGAGAAGGGATCCTCCGGCGGCTTGGGTCCCGGGCCGGTGTGCGCCGGTCCGGCGCCTGCCTCGGACGGGCGCGTCGCCCACGCCGGGAACGGGAACTCGAGCACCAACGGGACCGGGAGCTCGGGCTGGGACAGCAGCATGGTCCCGGGCTTGATGATGGTTGCCCGCTGACGCTGTGCCTTCGGGAGGAACCCGTACTCCTCACGCGACGCCTCCGCGGAGTCGAGCCGCCCGACGACGCGGATCGCCGAGTTCGCGACGATGCGCCGCTCCACCTCGCTGGCCGTCTGCTGCGCCCCGACGAGGATGATCCCGAGCGAGCGGCCACGTTCGGCGATGTCGAGCAGGACCTCCTTGATCGGGGAGCTCCCGTCTCGCGGTGCGTACTTGTTCAGCTCGTCGAGCACGACGAACGTCAGCGGCCGTGGGTTGCCGGAGCGCTCCTTCTCGTCGAACGTCCGTCGCAGCAGCACGCCGACGACGAAGCGCTGGGCGCGGTCGTTGAGGTTGTGCAGGTCGACGACGGTGACCTGATGGCCACCGAGGTCGACCTTGTGCTGGTCGGCGTGGTCGAGGTCGCCGCGGATCAGATGACTGACGTGACGTTGTGCCCCGTAGAGCCGCCGGATGAAGGCCGAGATCGTCCCGCTCCCGATGGACCGGCCGGCCCAGCGATCACGGACGGCGATGTCGTCGGACTCGACCCGTTCCTTGATGGCGTCGATCAGGTCGGCCAGGACCGTGATGCGGCGCCCCTCGAGCGTGATCGCACCTCCGCCCGTCGGGCGGGCCTCGGACTTCAGCATGGCCATGACGTTGTGCACGACCATCGTGTACTGCTGCCGCTCGTCGCCTGCGTCGGCGAACAGGAACTGCATGAGCTCCAGCTCGCAGAAGTCCTGGATCGTCCAGAAGAACGACGTCACCCCGCGTGAGCGCGATCCGGTGTCGGCGGCCCCCGACAGATCATCGCGTCGCGGTGGCGCGAAGAACGCGACGCTCGTGAACGCGCCCGGCACCAGCCCGAGCTGGCGGTAGCGGTCGCGCTGGACGTCGTCGAGCTCGGAGTTCTCGTGGTCGAGGAAGAGCAGGTCCTCGCCCTTGACGTTGAAGATCAGGGCCTTGGTGTTGGCCGCCTCCGCTCCGAGTGAGCCGGAGTTGAAGAGGCTGTACAGCAGGAACGTCGCGTAGGAGGTCTTGGTGGCGACCCCGGACACGCCGGAGATGTTGACGTGTGCGCCTCGGGTGCCGTCGAGGAAGTCGAGGTTGAGGTGAATCGGCTGGCCGTCGCGGCTGAGCCCGGCTGCGAGCTTGCGCTGCATCCCGTCGAAGAACAGGGCGGTGTCGCGCTCGTCACCCTCGGCGCGCCGGACCGGTTGACCGGGCAGCGGCGGGACGTAGGTCTCGGGCTCGAACCGGGTCGCGAGGATCTGAGCGGACTCGCTGACGTCGGCCGGGTAGGTCCCGTCGGCGACGAGGAAGACGTCCGAGTCGTACTTGACCCCGTCCATCCGCGCGCGGACCTGGCTCACGACGCCGTAGATCTTGACGACGTCACCGCCGGGGAGGTTGCGACCGCAGGCGACGACGTCGTCGAGCTGCAGGTACTGCTCGGGGTCGACGGCCACCCAGAAGTCCAGCGGGGTGGAGTCCTCGGTCCCGATGACGCGGCCCACGACCGGACCCACCGTCCCGCCATCAACGTCTGCCACCACGTCCCTCACCTGTTCGCTGTCATCGGACGACGACCGTAGTGACGCCTGCGACATCCACGCGTCAACCTTGATGTGCGGGCCACGTCATGGATGCACGTGCTCGCGGAGGAAGGCGACCTCCGTCGTGTTCGCGGCGTCGTGGAGGTCGCGGGTGTCGTCGAGCAGGGTGAAGCCCCGGCGGCGGTAGAAGGCGTGGCC
>RCMY010003494.1_pt1 | contig 13880 bp, 17 predicted proteins | sample 2041341 | NCBI WGS metagenome assembly RCMY01 (sample SAMN09708234, study PRJNA481090) | Marine sediment metagenome, whole genome shotgun sequencing project.
TCACGGTTTGCACGGTCCAGCACTGCGTTGGTGCGCGCCATTTGTGCATCAAGCCGGTTGCGTCGGCTGGGCAGCAACCCCAAGGTGTTTTGCAACTCGGCCACGACGCGGCGGACCTGCAAGGTTGCACGTTCCTGCCCGTCGACTGCAGATTGTGACGACACGCCCCGCGCAACCAGATCCCGAATGCGCGCCAGTTCGGTTTCGGTCAAATCCAATCGGGATTGTTCCAATGCCAGCAATCGCCCGGTGTTGGCCTCGTCGGTGCCAAGCTGGGCGATATCTGCCTCCAGCGCCGCCAGATCTGCCTGTGCTTGCGCGACCGCCAGTTCATAAGCTGTCGGATCTATCTTCAGGGCATTGGTTCCCGTGCGAAGCACATTGCCGGTATCCAGTTCAGGATGGCGCCACGTGATGGTCCCTGAAATTTCCGAGATTGCCTCCCAGCTTCGCGCGGCGCGAACATTTCCGTAACCACGAACAACTGGGTGAATCGGTGTCACTTCGGCTATGATCGTGCGGGCAACAACATTGCGCTCATGCTGATCTGTCCGGGCAGGGGGCTCCGCGGTAGAAATGAGCCAGACCGCAACAGCAACACCGACTGCGACAGGCGGGAGTAAACGAAATCCGCGGCTCATTTTCAACTTGGGCCTCCTTGTTCTGGCTGCCCCCGCTGCCGAAACGGCGCAGCAGGGTTCAATCGGGTGCGATCCGCAAACAGTCGCGTCAAGGGCCTGCGCATATCAGCATCAGAAAGCCGCCGAAATACGGTTTTGACGGTTCCTTTCGACGTTCCTGTACGACTTTTATGCGCTGACAATTTGAGTTTCTCAAAAGATAGCAATTGATTACTATCATAAAGATGCAGTGTTGCAATATCAGTCAACGGAACATTTCGGGATTTCACACAAAAAGGATAGCCTGGGTTCAGGACGCATAACCAGAAGGTGACGGTTGCAGCGAGTGCAAGTGCGGACAAGGAGTACCTTGGAGCACCGGTCATCGCGCGTTTCCAGCGATTATACAGTGACTTTGTTGAGCCATGCCCAGCAGGTGCGTCCCGCCACCGCACCTGAAAACCCATTGAACGGCCTCAAGTCCGGGACTGAAAAAGGGGGGGTGGACGCCTGATCATTGCCCGAAAGGGGGCGGACAGGCGCTGACGTCAGACAGTCAGCTTTGCGCAGATCAATCCGATGGCCTCTGAGCGCAGGAGGTTATGATCATCGGACGGATGAAACAGGCGTCTGGCTTTAACAAGTTGAAAGCGCTCGAAGATGCGAAAAAGCTGATCAACACGAACGAAGATATCCGCAAAGAGGTTCCGCAAATCGAACCGCGACCGATCCAAGACAGTGACAAGGCATCCGGCAGAGGGATGCCGCGCAAACCTTCAAATGGATGGGCTGAAAAACAGACTTACGCGCTACCCGATTGGAGGGCTTTGGGCATATCAGAGCCCGTACGGCTGGATCAACTTGCAGACGAAATTTGCAAGCCTGAAAAGCTTACAAGCCAAAAAAGGACAGTCGATTGCAGCATCCAGCCCTATGACAATTGAGGGAGAGTTCGAAAAGGCGTTACGTATATAAGTCACCGAGGTATCAGTATTTGATGAGGCAGCCCTCTCATCTAGTTGGTGAGCCATGTTTCAAACTGCTGCCGTAGCATTGGTACCCGCAACTTTGAGGGTGCATCTGTATCGTTTTCTCCGCCGACAAAGACTGGATAACTTTTTCTACACCCTCACAGTGCCCTGCCTGCAAATTCACTAATTCCGTCGATGACGCGAATAATCAGGATTACCATTCCGAGCTTACTGCGGCACAGCCGCGCAATACAATTCGACCCAGACGCGCTGCATTCTCCGAGCCCGTTCAAAAGAGCAAACCGGCATTAATGTCCGACAATAGGAAGGCGGGCCCTGTAGCTATTCTGTATGGTTAGTGAAAAATGCACGTTGTATTATCTGTATGTGGTATATCTGGCGTAAATGATATCTACATGTCGAGATCGAGGCTGAGTTGCCAAGGTAGTTGACAGCTTTTTGAGCGGTGGTCATATTGAACGAGTGTCAGACCGTAAATCTCATGAAAGATGAAAGCCGGACGGCATTTCTGACTTTGCGCCAAAGGGGGCCCTGTGATTGCAGCGACTTCAGATCCGGGAGACAGCCATGAAAGCGACGGCAAAACCCGATCGGGTCAAATATGCCTACCAGCAGATTGCAGGCGACATCGAAGCGCAGATTTTGCGGGGTGATCTGAAGCCCGGTGATCAGTTGCCCGGCGAGGTGGAGCTTGCCGGACAGTTCGGCGTTACCCGTTCGACCCTGCGCGAGGGGCTGCGGCAATTGGAAAGCGACGGGCTGGTCAGTCGCCCCTCGCCGCGCAGGCTCGAGATCGCCGTGCCGCCGGTGAACCAGTTGACGACGCGGTCGGGGCGCGCGATGGCGCTGATGCAGGTCACGTTCCGGGAACTTTGGCAGGTCACGATGGTGACAGAGCCGCTGGCCGCGCGCCTTGCTGCCGAACACGGAACCATGGACGAGATCGACGGCCTTCAATCGCTCCACGCCCGGATCGTCGATGCGGAAGGCAGGATGGAGCGCACGATTGATCTGGACGAAGAATTCCACGGCACTCTTGCGGGGATGGGACGCAACCGGGTTCTGGGTCTTGCCCGCGAGCCTATTTCGCTTTTGCTGTTTCGCGGGTTCGCACAGATCGCACCTTTTGCGCCGAAATTCTACAAGCGGCAGATCGAGGCGCATTCGAATATCATCGCAGCGCTGCGTGACCGGGACGGCGACCGGGCCGAGAAATGGGCGCGGATGCACATCGAGGATTTCTGGCGTGGGGCCCGGATCGCCAATCTGGAAGACGAGATCGCCCTGTCGCCGGGCGCGCTGACGTCGCTGTAACACTTTGGGGAGAGGCGAAGATATGACCGACAAGATCCTGATCGAGCGTAGCGGTGCCGTGACGACACTGCGCCTGAACGATCTCGAAACGATGAACAGTCTGACGCCGGCCATGGCGCACGCGCTGCATGACCTGTTATTGCGCGAAGCGGGATCGGCGCGCGCGATCGTGCTGGCGGGCAGTGAGCGGGCGTTTTCGACCGGAGCCAATCTGAAAGCGGCCATGCCCGCCGATACTACGGACTTCGACGTCGGTGAAACGCTCGAGAAGGATTACAACCCGCTGATGATGGCGATCCGTGATCTGCCGGTTCCGCTGGTCTCAGCGGTGCGCGGTGCTGCGGCAGGGGTGGGGGCGTCCATCGCGCTGTCGTGCGACATCATCGTCGCGGGGCGGGATGCCTATTTCCTCGAAGCGTTTGCGCGGATCGGTTTGATCCCGGACGGGGGTGCCACATGGTTGCTGACCCGCGCCGTTGGTCGTGTGCGCGCGATGGAAATGATGCTGCTGGCCGAGAAGATCCCCGCGCCGCGTGCGCTCGAATGGGGGCTGATCACTCGGATGGCGGAAAACGACGATGTGGAAAAAACGGCCCACGACATCGCACAAAGGCTGGCCAGCGGGCCACTGCGCAGTCACGCGTTGATCCGCAAGGCTGCGTGGCAGGCCGCCGACAATGATTTTGAAACGACGCTCGGACACGAGCGCGACTGGCAAAAAGAGGCGGGCAATTCGCCTGAATTTGCGGAAGGGCTGGCGGCGTTTCTGGAGAAACGTCCCGCGCGGTTCAGCGGCTGAACCGGTGGTCTGGCCCAGGGGAGAGAGGCCAGCACACGGGTTTGAAAGGGAGGTCGCTTCTCCGCGTGGTGGAGCGAAAAGGAAGAAGTCTCATAAGGAGGATACGGGACCATGAAGACAGCACTAAAAGGATTATTCGCCGGGGCATCCATGCTGGCCCTTGCCGGGGCGGGCAATGCCCAGAGCCTGACGTTCGCCGGGGGCTGGCCGCCCGGATCGTCACCAACGAAAATGCTGGAAGAATACGCCAAGGCCATTGAGGAAAACACAGGTGGCGATGTCACGATGCGGGTGTTCCCGCTGTCGCTGCTGAGCTTCGCGGAAGTGAACGCAGGCGTGCGCGACGGTATCGCCGATGCTGCGGCCAACCTGACCGCGTATTTTCCGGCGGAATTTCCGAACCTGAACATGCTGTCGGAGTTTTCCGAACTGGTCGAGCTTGAGGAATTCGTGGGCGAGTTGAGTTCAACGGCGTTTGCCGGTGCGATCACCGAATATGTCATGCTAAACTGCCCCGAGTGTCTGACAGAAGTCTCGGCGCAAAATCAGGTCTATCTGGGGTCCGGTTCGACCACGTCCTACGTTTTGCAGTGCATGGTACCGCTGACGTCCGCAGCTGATCTCGAAGGCAAGCGTATCCGAGCCGCCGGTGCCTACTGGGCGCGCTGGGCCGAGACTGTGGGAGCGGTTCCCGTTTCCATGTCGATCAACGAAACGTTGGAGGGGCTGAATCAGGGTGTCGTCGATTGCACCGCAAGCAACACGGCGGATTTCGTAAACTTCGGCTTCATTGACGTAGTGAAACATCTCTACGTCGGTCTGCCGGGCGCACAATTCAACATTCCGTTCACGATGAATCAGGAAGCCTGGAACAGCCTGTCCGACGAATCCAAGCAGCAGGTGCTGCGCGCCAATGCCAAGCTGATGGCGGATATCACGTGGGTCTATATCGAGGAGGGGCGCGCGGGCAAGAAGCGTGCGCCGGATCTGGGCATCGAGTACACCGATGCGGCTGATGATCTGATCCAGCTGAACCGTGAATTCATCGAGAGCGATAAAGAGGCCATCGCGTCGATCTACAAGGAACGGTTCGGCATCGAGACAGGTGCCGCGGCGTCCGAAGCTCTGAACGAGCTGCTGGTCAAGTGGACCGACCTGACCAAGGGTGTCGAGGGGGGCGAAGCGCTTGCTACGCTCTACTACGACGAGATCTTCTCGAAACTCGACGTTGGCAGCTACGGAAAATAAAAGGCTCGCGTCGCAGGACGAGACCATGAAAATGGACACCGGAGTGCGCTCCGGTGTCCCGTACATGCCACAAGGGAAGGACAATTGATGTTTCTGTTCGGCAGAGTCTTATCGGCCCTGGCCAAGCTATCATCCCTGATCGGGACGATCTGCGTGATCCTGATGATGCTGCATGTGACGGCTGATGTGGTCGGACGATACTTTTTCAACGCCCCGCTACCAGGTACGATCGTCGTGGTGGCGAATTACTATATGATCGTTCTGGTGTTCATCGCGATCGGCGTCGCCGAGGAAAAGCGGGCCCACATCTCGGTGGAATTCGTAACCGATCTGATGCCCGAACGGGTCCAGACAGGCTTTTCGGTCTTTTCTGGCGTGATGACGGTGGCAGTGATCACCGTTTTGATGATCGCGGGATACACGGAGGCGACGAAAAAGACGGATATCGGTGCCACGATGGAGCAAGGATCGCAGATGATCGAGATCTGGCAGAGCTATTGGGCAATTCCGGTAGGGGCCGGACTGATGGTATTGATCGCGGCGTACCGCGTGATCACCACTGTGACGGGCCTGCGCAGCGGACTGGACGAAACCGACATGAACGCCGAGTTCATCCATGACTGATGTCGGAATCGGCCTGACCGGTCTCGCGACACTGATCGCCCTCATCGCCGCGCGCGTGCCCATCGGCATCGCCCTGATCGGCGTGTCTTTCGGGGGGCTCTGGGTGCTCATGGGGCCGCGTGTCGCCTGGGGGGCGATGGGGCTTGTGCCTTACCAGTTTACGTCAAGCTGGATTTTGTCCTCGATTCCGATGTTTCTGTTTCTGGGGTTCATCAGCTATCACACACAGCTGACCAAGGGCATGTTCAATGCCGCCCGGATCTGGATGGCGGCATTGCCCGGCGGCTTGGCTATCGCGTCGATTTTCGGTTCGGCCGGTTTTGCAGCGGTTTCGGGATCATCCATCGCCTGCTCTGCCGCCATGGGCCGCATCGCCATTCCCGAAATGATGAAGCACAAGTATCATCCCGAGCTTGCCACTGGCACGGTCGCGGTCGCGGGCACCATCGGCGCGCTGATCCCGCCATCGATCATTCTGATCCTCTACGGCGTCATCGCCCAGATCTCGATCACCGATCTCTTTCTCGCCGGCATTTCGGCGGGGTTGCTGACGGCATTGGGCTACGTCATCGTCGTGCTGATCCGGGTCAAGCTGAACCCGTCGCTGGCGCCCGAGCGCGACGAGAGTGTGACGATGCGCCAGAAAATCATCGCGCTGCGCGATACTTGGCCCCTTCTGCTCATTATGCTGGGGATTTTCGGCGGCCTTTTTGGGGGCATTTTCACCCCCACCGAAGCAGGCGCCGTTGGCGCGTTTCTGGCCTGTATCGTGGCGCTCGTCACGGGTGAGATGACCCTCGGCAGGTTCCTGACCGCCGCGCGCGAGACACTGATGACCACGGCGGCGTTGCTGATAATCGCGGTGGGCGCTAGCCTGCTGACCCGGTTTCTAGCGCTGTCGGGTGCGGGCGATTACCTGTCCTCCGGCATCCTGTCCGTGGCGGGCAGTCCCGTACTTTTGATGATCGGCATCGTCTGCGTCTATCTGCTGATCGGCATGTTTCTCGAACCCATCGGCGCGATGCTGCTGACGCTGCCCATCATCCTGCCCGTGGTCGAAGCGTCGGATTGGAGCCTGCTGTGGTTCGGTATCGTGCTGACCAAGCTTCTGGAGATCGGGATGATCACACCCCCCATCGGAATGAACGTGTTCGTCATCAAGAGCGTGGTCGGAAATCTGGTATCCACGACGGCGATTTTTCGGGGCGTCATGTGGTTCATCGTCATGGATCTGGTTCTGGTCGCGATCCTGTGCATGTTTCCGTCGCTGGTTCTGACTTTGCCGGAACTGCTGAAATAAACAAAACAGGGTGCGGACGTCCCGAACCCACTTGGACTAGTGAAAGGACTTGCATCATGAACAACGCTCTTCAGATCCGCCGCGCCCGGAGCCAGCAGCTCGGTGACCTGTTGCGGCGCTCGGCGGCGCGCAGCCCGGACAAGACCGCGCTGGTTTTTCGGGACCGGAAGGACAGTTTCCGAGAACTCGACAAGGCCGTGGACCGCGCTGCGAACGCCCTTGCGGCGCGCGGTATCGTCAAGGGTGATCGCGTGGCGCTATTTACCCACAACAACCGCAGTTTCGTCGTGTTACGGTTTGCGATTGCGCGGCTTGGGGCCATCGCGACACCCGTGAACTTCATGCTCAATGCCGAGGATTTCGCCTATATACTGGATCACTCAGGCGCGCGGATGCTGATCGCGGAGGGTGCGCTTTGCCCTGTCGCAGACGATGCGCTGGCCGCGCTGAAACGCGAGATTCCCAAGTTCGTCATTCCGCACACAGGCGTGGATGCCCACGGGGGGTGGGAGCCGGTTTCGGCACTTCTCGATCACAGCGACGACGGCGAGGTCTGGACCGATCTGAGCGATGACGATCCTGTGCAAATGATGTATACCAGCGGTACGGAGTCGCGGCCCAAGGGCGCCTTGCTGTCCTCCGGTGCGCTTTACGCGCAGTATGTCAGTTGCATCGTTGACGGTGAGATGACGGCGGATGCCGTGTCGCTGCATTGCCTGCCGTTGTTTCATTGCGCACAGCTTGACTGCTTTCTGAGCCCCGATCTTTATCTGGGCGTGACGTCGATCCTGCACGAAAAAGCCGATCCCGCCGAAATGTTGGCCGCAGTCGAGCAACATGGCGTGACCAAGCTGTTTTGTCCGCCGACCGTCTGGATCGCATTGCTGCGCCATCCGGACTTCGACAAGCGCGACCTGAGCAGTTTGAATGTCGGCTATTACGGCGCGTCGATCATGCCCACGGCGGTGATCGAAGAATTGATGCAGCGGTTGCCGGACATGCGGCTTTTCAATTTTTACGGCCAGACAGAGATGGCGCCCGTTGCCACGATTCTGCGGCCCGAGGATCAGGTGCGCAAGCTGGGCTCTGCCGGGCGTCCGGCGCTGAACGTGGAAACCCGGGTGGTCAATGACGATGATGTGCCAGTTGCCGTGGGCGAGGTGGGCGAGGTCGTGCATCGCAGCCCGCACCTGATTTTAGAGTATTACAACGACACCGATAAAACCGCCGAGGCGTTTCGCAACGGCTGGTTCCACAGTGGCGATCTGGGCCGGTTCGACGAAGAAGGATATCTTTATATTGTAGACCGCAAGAAGGACATGATCAAAACCGGGGGCGAGAACGTGGCCAGCCGCGAAGTCGAGGAATCGATCTTTCGCCATCCCGATGTCGCAGAGGTCGCCGTCTTTGGCGTTCCCCACCCGAGATGGATCGAAGCGGTCACCGCAGTCGTTGTCCTGAAGGACGGCACGTCGACGCCACTGCAGGATATCCACGGCTACTGCCGCGAGAACCTGACCCATTACAAAGCGCCCAAACATATCGAGATCGTCGATCAGTTACCCAAAAACGCCAGCGGGAAAATCCTGAAACGTGAATTGCGCGACCGCTACGCGGCAATCTTCACAGAGGCCTGACGGGTGCTTGTGTCAGACGCGCGCCGATGAAGAGGCAGAAGCGGCTAGGGGCTAATCTTGATCAGGTGTCTCTGCGTTGTCGGTCAATGCCAGCGTCTCGTCCGAAAACGGAGCCAGAATGATATCGGCCATCGTGTCGACCAGATTCGAGCGGGCGGATGCCTGCCCCAGCGGGTTTTTCCAGATACTCTGGTCCTCTGACGCCGCCGCCATCGACGCGCTGGCGGACAGGCCAAACAGCAGCGTTAGCATCATGCGCTGGCGCGGAATCTGCGGTGGCATATCGGGGGCGAGACGCCCAATGGCCGCAAAGCAACGTCGCGTGCCGCGGTCCTGACCGGCGGTCGCCTCGAACAGAAGTTCGCGGTGGCTGATCATCACCGAGGTGAAGACGCGGATGTTGTAGGCGTCTTCCGGCGCCGGTTTTTCGCCACTTCGAGGCAGGGAGGGGATGAGGATCGCCGTCACGTCCCGCACCGAATGCGGACCGCCTGCGGCCTCTATCCTGTCGAGGCGCATATTGGTCGCGTCGTCCAGAGCTTTGCCCACGTCCTGAACCAGCTCGCGGATCAGCGCATTGCGCGACGCGAAATGATAGGTGATCGACCCGTTGTTGCGTTGCCCCGCCGCAACCTGAATGTCGCGGATAGATTCATTCTCCACGCCCTTTTCGGCAAACAGCTTCAACGCGGCCCCCTTCAGCCGGGAGCGGGTGCGCGCGCCTTTCTTCAGCTATCGGGTGTCCGCCATGGAGGTGCCTTGTGCTGCGATGGTCACGTATAGGGTATCAGACAATCCGGGCGGAACAAAAGGTAGCTCTACCAGGATAATAATACACTGCTTGAAAAATGAAACTGCCAGCTTTAGCACTTCAAGAAGTGCCAAGGGATTGACTGTGAATGGAGATCCGGCACGGTCCGGATGAGAGCGTTCTGGAACCAGTCAAAACGGTCATTCCGCCGCTGATGACGGTCTTGTGCGAAGCGATCGGGGGAATGGGTGCCGACACGGTCTATCTCTCGCCCGCGCCGCTGTATCACGCGGCCCCGCTGCGGCTTTCAATGATGGCGGTGCAACTGGGCGGTACCGCGATCATCATGCAGAAATTTGACGCCCGAGAGATGCTGCACCTGATCGGGGCGCATAAGGTGACGCATACGCAAGTGGTGCCGACAATGTTCGTGCGGATGCTGAAGCTGCTACCATCGTCTCGGGGTGTCTGAACATTTATCCGCAGGAAACCGAGGATATCCTGATCGGGCATCCGGACGTGGACGACGTCGCCTTGTTCGGCGCGCCGGATGCCTATTGCCGCGCGCGGCTGTCCGGTATCAAGACACCGCGCAGTGTCGATTTTCGCGATACGCTGCTCCGGACGCCGACGGGCAAATTGATCAAGCGCAAACTGAAAGATGCATACTGGCCTGTCAAACCGCCAGTAGCCTGAACAGCAAAGGACAAGACATGGATATCGAAGGACACGCCGCTATCGTTACGGGCGGTGCATCGGGACTGGGAGGCGCAACTGCCGAGATGCTGGCGGCTGCCGGCGCGCGCGTTGCCATATTCGATCTGAACGAAAATATGGGCAAAGCGAAGGCCAGCGAGATCGGCGGCATTTTCATCAAGGTGGACGTGACCGACGAGAGCGACGTCGAAGCTGCGATCACACAGGCCGAGGTGTGCATGGCAAGGCACGCATTCTGGTGAATTGCGCGGGCATCGGCCCCCCGAAAAAGGTGATCGACCGCGACGGAAAGGCAATTGCGCTGGCTGATTTCAAATCGGTCGTCAACGTGAACCTCTACGGATCGTTCAACGTCCTGTCGAAATTCGCAGCCAGCCTGCACACCGCCGACCTGATCGGGGAAGAGCGTGGCGTGATCATCAACACCGCCTCCGTTGCAGCGTTCGATGGGCAGATCGGTCAGGCGGCCTATGCCGCGTCCAAGGGCGGTATCGTGGGGATGACCCTGCCCATCGCGCGGGAGTTTGCCCGCTACGGCATCCGCGTCATGACCATTGTGCCGGGCCTTTTCCTGACGCCGCTGATGGCCACCCTGCCACAGGAGGCACAGGACAGTCTGGGCCGTCAGGTGCCGTTCCCGCCGCGTCTGGGTGCCCCCGACGAATTCGCCCATATGGTGCAGAGCATCGTCGGAAACGTCATGCTGAACGGTGAGACAATCCGGCTTGACGGCGCCATCCGGATGGCGCCGAAATGAGCTTTGAACTTGACAACACCCGCATGTCCGACCGCGCGCTGGAGATCGCCGACCGCGTGGAAACCTTTGTGCGCGACGCGGTCGCCCCGTATGAGAAAGACAGCCGCAAGACGGCACATGGTCCGACCGACGCGCTGGCCAACGAGTTGAAGGACAAGGCGCGCGCAGCTGGCGTCCTGACGCCGCATGTTCTTGAGAGCGGGGAGCATCTGACCCACCGCGAAACCGCCGCCGTGCTGATCCGGTCGGGCCTGTCGCCGCTTGGCCCCGTGGCCTGCAACGTAGGCGCGCCCGATGAGGGAAACATGTACCTGCTGGGCAAGAAGGCCTCGCCAGAGCTGAAAGAGCGGTTTCTGGATCCGATGATCCGCGGTGAGATGCGATCGGCCTTCTTCATGACCGAACCTGCCGAAGACGGCGGTGCGGGATCGGATCCCATGATGATGCAAACCACCTGCGAGATGGATGGCAACCATTGGGTCATCAACGGGCGCAAGACCTATATCACCGGGGCCGAAGGGGCCGGTATGGGGATCATCATGGCCAAGTCGGACGACGGAGCGTGTATGTTTCTCGTCGATTTTCCCGATCCCGCGATCCGCATCGAACGGGTGATGGATACCATCGACAATTCGATGCCGGGGGGCCATGCCGTCGTCTCCATCGAAAACCTGCGCGTACCGGCCACCCAGATGCTGGGCGAAAGCGGCGAGGGCTTTCGCTATGCGCAGGTCCGGTTGTCGCCCGCACGGCTAACCCATTGTATGCGCTGGCTGGGGGCTGCGATTCGCGCCAATGAAATCGCCGCCGATTATGGCAACCGTCGCATGGCCTTCGGCAAACCGCTGGTCGATCATGAGGGTGTCGGCTTTATGCTAGCCGAAAACCTGATTGATCTAAAGCAGGCCGAGCTGATGATCTATTGGTGTGCGGATATCCTCGACACGGGCGTTCTGGGCACGGCCGAAAGCCCGATGGCCAAGGTGGCGGTGTCCGAGGCGCTGATGCGTGTGGCAGACCGTTGCGTTCAGGTGATGGGCGGGCAGGGTGTGACCGGCGACACCATCGTGGAGCAAGTGTTCCGCGAAATCCGGGCCTTTCGTATCTATGACGGCCCGACCGAGGTTCAAAAATGGTCGCTGGCCAAGAAGATCAAGCGGGACTGGAAGAAGGCGCAGGATCTGTGACCACGGTAACCGATGCGGATGCGAACGTCGGCGTCATGCCGGTGCGCGAGGGATTAGGCTTTGACGTTGATGCGCTCGCGCATTGGATGCAGGAATCCGTAGCGGGGTTTGACGGCCCGCTGGAGGTGTTGCAGTTTAAAGGCGGGCAATTCAACCCCACCTACAAACTGCGCGCCCAAAGCGGCGATTACGTGCTGCGGCGCAAGCCCGCCGGACAACTGGCCAAAGGAGCGCATGCGGTCGACCGCGAGGCGCGGGTGCTCACCGCGCTGGGCGATGCGGTGTTTCCGGTGGCAAAGGTACATGGGCTTTGCGCCGATCAAAGCGTCATCGGTTCGATCTTCTATGTGATGGAAATGATCGAGGGGCGGATCTTCTGAGATGCAACCTTCGACGAGGTGCCCGCCCCGGAGCGGGCCGCCTATTTCATGGAAATGAACCGTGTGCTGGCGCAGTTGCATGGCACAGACCCCGATACGGTCGGACTGGGCGATTACGGGCGTCAGGGTAATTACTTTGAACGCCAGATCGGGCGCTGGACCAAAAGCTATCTGGCCGATACGGACGCGGGCCGTGATGCGGGTATGGAACAGCAGATTGCATGGTTGCCCGGCGCGATCCCTGAAGGCGACGAAAGCAGAATCGTTCACGGTGATTTCCGCTGTGATAATCTGATCTTTCACCCCACGGAGCCGCGCATTCTGGCGGTGCTGGACTGGGAGCTTTCGACGCTTGGGTATCCGCTGGCCGATTTCGCCTATCATGCACTTATGTACCGGATGCCGTCCGACATCGTCGCCGGTCTGGACGGGGCGGAGGCATATCCGCGCCTCGTGAAACTGGCGCTTGATGCAATGGAGGCCTGCACATGACCGCGGCGGCGTGCCGTTCGGACCCGCTGTGGCGCGTCGCTGGCAGGCCCGCGTGGCGACCGGATCACACAGGTGACGGCTTCGCAGACGTCACGATCACGGAGGCCATTTGATGACACTGCACACACGAATTACCGACATGCTGGGGATTGAACATCCGGTCGTGCAGGGGGGCATGATGTGGGTGGGCACGGCGGAACTGACGGCGGCGGTGTCCAATGCGGGGGACCTTGGGCTGCTGACGGCGCTGACCCAGCCCACGCCCGACACGCTGGTTGCCGAGATCGACCGCTGCCGCACCATGACGGACAAACCCTTTGGTGTGAACCTGACGATTCTGCCGTCGGTCAACTCTCCACCCTATGCTGAATACCGCCGCGCCATTATCGACAGCGGCATCCGGCGGCTTCGGCGATGGGCGCCGTCTGGCTGCCGCGCTGGCGCTGGGGGCTGATGGAGTCAACATGGGCACGCGGTTCTGCGCGACGCAGGAAGCACCCATTCACGATAACATAAAGCAATTTCTCGTCTCGAACGGCGAATGTGACACCAACCTGATCTTTCGCGGTTTCAACAACACCGGGCGCGTGGCCAGAAATTCGGTCTCCGACATGGTGGCCGAGATCGGATCCCGACCGGGCGCGGAATTCAAGGACGTGCAGCCCTATGTTTCGGGTGGGAAGGGCCTTAAGGCGCTGACGCACGGTGTTCTGGATGCCGGTCTGATTTGAGCCGGTCAGGTGCAAGGGCTGATCAATGACATACCCGGCTGCGCCGATCTCATCGGTTGCATCGTCGCGGACGCCGAAGCGATCATCGCCGGGCGACTGGCCGGGTTTCTGCGCTAGCAGGGATACAAGCCGGACGGGACATGACCCGAGCACAGGCCCGTCGTGTCGTAATTACCGGACACAGCCCTTCTGCATCGAAGGGGTATGAGGGCGTGTGTTATACAAAAACAGCACAGCCCGCCTCGACAACAAGGCGGGCTGTGGCGCGAGCCGCATTCGATGACGACCAGGCGCCAGTAGGGGGATCAGCCCATCAGATCGGGCAGGAACA